>Ga0157370_10008456_pt1 | contig 11102 bp, 5 predicted proteins | sample C35metaG_FD_113463 | JGI IMG/M metagenome (GOLD analysis project Ga0157370, IMG submission 113463) | Corn rhizosphere microbial communities from Kellogg Biological Station, Michigan, USA - C3-5 metaG | ecosystem: Host-associated > Plants > Roots > Rhizosphere > Soil | place: USA: Michigan... | reverse complement strand
TGCTATTTGTAAAGCAGATATGCTAATTAAAGGACAAGATGTCCGTAATATTAAGCTAGGAAATACATTATCTAACGATCAGCTCACTTATGAAAAGTTTGACTATATGCTGTCAAATCCGCCATTTGGTGTGGACTGGAAAAAGATCGAAGATGAAATTAAAGATGAGCATCAACAAAAGGGCTTTAATGGCCGTTTTGGTGCTGGTTTACCCCGTGTGTCTGATGGTTCACTCTTATTCCTAATGCATTTGATTAGCAAGATGCGTAATGTTGATAATGCAGGTCAAGGCAGTCGAATTGGTATCATCTTAAATGGTTCACCTTTGTTTACAGGTAGTGCAGGCAGTGGTGAAAGTGAAATCCGTCGTTATATTTTAGAAGCGGATTTGCTCGAAGCGATTATCGCCTTACCTACAGACATGTTCTATAACACAGGTATTGCGACTTATGTTTGGGTACTCAGCAATAAGAAAGATATTGAACGTAAAGGCAAAGTGCATTTAATTAATGCGTCGAGCCTCAGTTCGAAAATGCGTAAGTCACTTGGCTCGAAGCGTAACTATCTGACAGATGCAGAAATTAAGACTATTACCCAAAACTATGGCGCTTTTGAAGCGGTAGATACACTGACTTTAGATGGTGAAAGTGAACAGCAAAAACCATTCTCAAGCAAAATTTTTAACAGCTATGAGTTTGGCTACCGTCGTGTCACCATTGAACGTCCGTTACGTTTATCAGCGCAACTGTCTGATGACCGAATTGCAACTTTACGTTTTGCGCCTAAGCCATTTAATGCCGTGATGCAAAAAGTCTATGAAAGCTATGGCAAAGATTGGACTGAAACAAGCTATGGGCAGTTGAGTGACGACGCTCAAGTTGAAATCCGTGCATTGATCAAAGCTGAATTTAGCGAATTGAAAGAAAAAGATATTAAAACTGTACTTGAACCAAAACTCTGGTTAGAGCAACGGACTTTAATGCGTAAAGCACAAAGCTTACAAACTAAGATCGGTACTGCACATTCTGATGATTTTAATATCTTTGATGAGTTGCTCAAACACGCTTTAAAAGACGGCAATATTAAACTCGAAGCGAAAGAGAAAAAGCAATTCCTTGATGCGGTGACTTGGAAAAATCCTGAAGCTGAACCTGTCATTAATAAAGTCATTAAAGGGAAAGAAAATCCACTGTATGGTCAGTTTAACTACAAAGGTAAAGTGGTTGAGTTTGTACAGGATGGTGATTTACGTGATGCGGAAAATATTGCGCTTGACCCAAGCCAAAGCACAACTGATTTAATTGAGTCTTACTTTAAGCGTGAAGTACAACCACATGTGTCTGATGCGTGGATTAATGCGGATAAACGTGATGCACAGGATGGTGAAATTGGCATTGTGGGTTATGAGATTCCGTTTAACCGTCATTTTTATGTGTATGAACCACCACGAGCTTTAGCCGAGATTGATGCGGATTTGGATGCAGTCAGCCGTGAAATTATGACACTTCTACAAGAGGTGCATTCGTAATGGCGAAGTATCAAAAATATGCTGAATATAAAGAGTCTGGTGTTGAGTGGTTAGGGGAGATTCCAAGTCATTGGACAGTAACATCTTTGAAAAGATACACAAGAATTACGGATGGAAGCCATCATTCTCCAAAGATTGAAAGTGAAGGCTTTCCATTTGTATCAGTTACTGATGTAGGCATTAATAATATTAATTTTGTCGATGCTAAGAAAATTACAGAAAATGACTACTCTAGGTTAGTGAAAGAGGGCTGTAAGCCTGCTGTAAATGATGTCTTATTGACTAAAGATGGAACAATTGGTCGTGCCTGTATTGTCACAGTAGAAATGCCCAACTTTGTTATTTTATCTTCTTTAGGGTTAATTACTCCAAATAAAGAAATCAGTAGTCAATTTCTTTACCATTATTTAGTCTCTGGAATTAATGTAGATCAAATGAATAGTGTTATTCATGGTTCTGCATTAAAACGTATGACAATTAATAAAATAAATGACTTGATTTTTACTTTCCCTGATTTTCATGAGCAAGTAAAAATCGCCGATTTCCTCGAACACGAAACCGCAAAAATTGATGCCCTAATTGCTAAACAAGAAAAGCTGATTGAACTGCTGAAAGAAAAACGCCAAGCTGTGATTAGTCATGCGGTGACCAAAGGTTTAAATCCAAATGTACCGATGAAAGATTCAGGTGTGGAATGGTTAGGGGAAGTGCCTGAGCATTGGAAAATAAAAGGGAATAAATATCTTTTAGATTTTATAACAAGTGGGTCTCGTGGATGGGCGCAATATTATGCCGATACAGGGGCATTATTCTTCCGTATAGCTAATTTAACAAGAGATACTATTGAGCCTAAATTAGAGTCCTTACAGTTTGTTGAACAACCTCAAGGCAGTGAGGGTGAGCGTTCCAAAATTAAAATTGGCGATTTACTTATTTCCATTACGGCTGATTTAGGCTCTGTTTGTGTAGCTAATTCATCTATTCAAAATGGTTATGTTAGTCAACATGTTGCATTATGCAGACCACAAAAAATATGTGAACCTAGATGGTTAGCATATTACATATTATCTGACACTGCTAAGGAGCAACTTTTAGGTTCCGGATATGGTGGAACAAAAATTCAATTGAGTTTGGAAGATATCAGAGAACTTGTTATAGCTGTTCCTCCTAAAAAAGAGCAAATGCAAATTGCAAATTATATTGATGAAAAATTAAGTCAATTTGAGTATCTTATAAAACAAGCCGATAAGTTAGTAGGTATTTTAAAAGAACGCCGTACAGCGCTCATTTCAGCAGCTGTGACAGGTAAAATTGACGTTCGTGATTGGCAAAGCCCAAATAAAAATAATAATCAAAATAACATGGAGTTAAGTGCATGAGATCAGATGCAACTTTAGAAACAATATTCCAGAAAGATATTATTGAACAAATGCAAAGCCAGGGGTGGCAGGTCGGTTCACCACAAGGCTACAACCGAGAAAAAGCACTTTATGAACAAGATGTTTTAGACTTTGTACAAACGACACAAGAGAAAGAATGGCTAAAGTTTAAAAGCATCTTCCCGAATGATACCGAACGTCATTTTTTAGATACTGTCGAAGCACAACTTAAAAAAGCCGATATTAATGCTACCAATATTGAATCTCGAAGCTATGGCACATTGGGTGTATTGCGGCATGGGCTAAAAACCCGTGGCACACGTTTTTCATTTTGCCAGTTTAAGCCTGAACATGGCCTAAACCCACAATTAAATGAAATTTATAAACAGAACATTTGCCGTGTCGTACCTGAGTTAGTGTATAGCCCATACGCCAATAAAGCCGAACTCGAAGCTACAGGCAAACAAGCGAAAAAATGGCGTATAGACTTAGTGCTGTTTATTAATGGCTTTCCTGTGGCAACGTTGGAACTCAAGTCAGAGTTTAAACAAGCTGTGCAAAATGCCATGGCACAGTATAAAAAAACACGCCTACCTAAAGACCCTGAAACCAATAAACCAGAACCCTTATTGACTTTTAAACGTGGGGCATTGGTTCATTTTGCGGTGAGCCAGTATGAAGTCTATATGACAACCCATCTCAATGGTGATAATACATATTTCCTGCCATTTAACAAAGGCACTAAAGAACAAGGTGCAGGCAATGATGTACCAGTTAATGTAAATGAATATGCGACAGGCTATTTGTGGAATGAAGTCCTAACACCAGACAGCTTGCTAAATATTATTGGCAACTTTATTCATTTACAGATTGAAGAAAAAGAAGATTGGGAAGGGCGCAAATATAAAAAAGAAAGTCTTATTTTCCCACGTTATCACCAATGGAAAGTTGTCACCAAGTTGGTCGAAGACTCATTGGCTGAAGGAACGGGGCAAAAATATCTGATTCAGCACAGTGCGGGTTCAGGTAAGTCCAATTCGATTGCATGGACAGCACATCAGCTCTCTAGCCTATACGATGCGAACAATAACAAGATGTTCGATTCAGTGATTGTAGTAACTGACCGAACGATTCTCGATGCACAGCTACAAGATACGATTTATCAGTTTGAACATGCTGACGGTGTGGTCGGACGAATTAATAATAAAGAAGGTGATGGTTCTAAATCTGAGAAATTGGCAAAAGCATTAGAAAAGGCGCAGCCAATTATTATTGTGACCATTCAAACTTTCCCATTTGTACTGCGTGCTATTGAAAATAGTACCAGCTTAAAAGAACGTAAATATGCCGTAATTGCCGATGAAGCACATTCTTCGCAAAGTGGTTCAACTGCACGCCAGCTAAAAGAAACTTTGATGCTTGAGGAGCGTGATGAGGATGATCAACTCTCTTCAGAAGATGTGCTCGATGCGGTAATGGCATCACGTAAAGGTAGCCAGAATTTAAGTTTCTATGCTTTTACTGCAACACCAAAAGATAAAACGCTCCAGCTATTTGGACGTTTGCCAAATCCTGAACTACCGCCATCCAAAACCAATAAGCCTGAAGCCTACCATGTCTATTCAATGCGCCAAGCCATTGAAGAAGGTTTTATTCTGGATGTTCTAAAGAACTATACCAACTATAAAGTCATTTATAAGCTTAAGCAAAAGATTGAAGAAAAAGACGATCAGGTTGATGCCAAGAAAGCTAAGATCAAACTCAATCAATGGGTACGTCTGCATGACCATAATATCTCGCAAAAAGTACGAGTGATTATTGAACATTTTAAAAAGAATGTAATGGGCTTATTGGGGGGGCAAGCTAAAGCCATGGTCGTTACCAGTTCACGAAAAGAAGCGGTACGCTATAAGCAGGCTTTTGATAAATACGTGGCAGAACAGAAATATACCAATATCCAAGCGATGGTAGCATTTTCAGGTGAGGTTGAGTTTTCGGAAAATGATGCAGATAGTAGTCATTTAATTGGGAAAAAATTTACTGAGAGTAATATGAACCTAAACTTGAAAGGACGTGAAATGCGTAAGGCATTTGATAGTGATGACTTTCAAGTAATGATTGTGGCAAATAAGTTCCAAACAGGTTTTGATCAACCAAAACTTTGTGCGATGTACGTCGATAAAAAATTAGGTGGTGTGGAATGCGTACAAACCTTATCACGCTTAAATCGTATCTATCCTGGTAAGGCAGAGTCCGGCACATTTGTACTGGATTTCTTTAACGATCCGCAGGATATTTTGGATGCGTTCCAACCTTATTACCAAACAGCAGAACTAGCAGACGTTTCTAATCCTGATATTGTCTATGACTTAGCTGAAAAACTTAAAGCACCACGTATTTTCTTAATGACCGAAGTTGAACAATTTGTTGATGCTTTCTATAGCAAAAATAAATCCAATGCTGCACTCGCCAATATCTGTAAACCTGCGATGCAACGTTGGCAGCAAAGCTATACGAAAGCAATTAATGATTATGATGTGACAAAAAATCGTTTGGAAATTACTAAACGAACAGGCGAACCCGTTTTAATTGCCAATGCTGAAAATGAATTTGCCGAAGCGAAAAAAGCGCGTGATGCACTCGAAATCTTTAAAAGGGATTTAGGTAGTTTTACGCGTTTTTATGAATTTATGTCACAGATTGTAGAATATAACGATGAAGAACTCGAAAAAATCAGTTTATTTGCTCGTAACTTACGTCCTTTATTGCGTGAGCAAGCGGCTGATGAAGATGTGATTGACTTAAGTAATGTTACTATGAGCCATTATCGACTCTCTAAGATTCGGCAGCAGGATATCCAACTTAGAGCCAATAGTACTGAACATAAATTAGAACCAGCTAATGATTTGGGTACGGCAAAGCCAAAAAATAAAAATGAAGAATTTTTATCAATCATCTTGCAGCGTGTAAATGAAGTATTTATTACCGATAAGCTGACAGATCAGGACATGATTAACTATGTCTATACGGTAGCAGACAAGATGTCTGAAAACACTAAAATGATGAAGCAAATTCAAAATAATACTCGTGAACAAGCAATGTTGGGTGAGTTTGATAGTGCTTTAGATGATGCTGTTTTAGATAGTAATACTGCACATAATGAGCAAACCATGCAGTTAATGAGTGATCCAGCTAAGATGCGCCAGTTTGCAAATATTATTTACGATGTATTAGCGAGTAAAGAGAATAAATCTTTATAAAAACTAAGAAAGATTTTGAGAGTGTTTTATGAATAAGGCAATATTGCATCAGTGGTTTAATGAATATATTGAATCAGGAGAGGGTAAAGGATGGCGTAAAGAATATGAAATTACATATAATAAAGTACAAGAGGTTAGGAATAAAATAAAGAACGGTTATAATTTAACTGCTGATAAAGATGAAATTTTTTTAAGTGAATTGCTTAAAGATGATAGGAATGGGGTAGCTGCTAAAGGTCAATCTAATCTAGCAAATGATATTTTTAAAAAAATTATTTTAGATAGAAAATTTATAGAAATCATTCAAGAGTTGATTTTATCACCAAATATTGAAAATTATAAATTACTCCATAAGTATGGGGCACAACTTTTAAAACAACTTGGTAGTACAAATCGGCCATTATTATTTAACAGAGCATATGCATCCAGTACTTTAGATGTTTCAACAGTGGTAGATAGGAAAAAATTCAAACAATTAATTCATCTACTACAAACAAAGAGAATTATTGATTTTCCTGAAGCATTGGACCAAAAGAATTGGTATGAACAGAATGTATACTTGGTAAAAAAAATTCGTGAAGTTTTTAAAGAAGAAATTGAAAATAAAATTACTGATGAATTTCAATTAAATATGTATCTATGGAATATTTATGCTAAAAAAATTGAAGGTAATTTTAATGCTCAGTCTGTAGTTAATATTCTAAAGAAAAAATATCCAGATACTTATACATGGACAACGCATATAGCAGCTTTTAAAACTCCTAACGGCAGAGAATTAGCTTTAGATCCAAAATCTAAAACTCCTGTAGTCATTTGTGATGCTTGTCCCCCTGATGAACTAAGTTTAGTAGTTAAAAAGCAGTACTCTAAAACTGATAATCGGCATGACCACCTGTCAACACATGCAAGAACTCTAGATAAAGGTAATAGAGCATATGCAGTAATCATTAATAATATTAATGATTTAGAAAAATTTTGTGATTGGTATGAATCGGATGTACGTCAAATAGCTATTGTTAATAATTTAAATGAAGATAAAAAAATGGAAAATATTATAAATTATCAGGCTCTTAATCGTATTTTATTTGGTGCGGCAGGCACGGGTAAGACCTTTAATACAATAAACCATACGCTTTCCATTATTGAAAATAAATCATTAGAAAAACTAGATAAAGAAAACCGTGATGAGCTGAAGATCAGATTTGATAAATATAAAAAAGAAGGAAAAGTAAAATTTGTTACTTTTCACCAAAGCTTTAGTTACGAGGATTTTGTTGAAGGAATCAGAGCCGAGACTGATGATCAAAAAAAATTATCCTACAATGTAAAAGCTGGTGTGTTTAAAGAAATTTGTGATTTAGCAAAATCTGATCAATTGACTAGTTTGCTTGGAACAGAATTTGGACGAGGTTATATTTTTAAATCGATTAGTTCAGATATGCTTATAATTCAAAAACCAAATGGAAATTTAATTCACCTAGCATTAGATTTAGCATTTCTTCTGTTTGAGAGTGTTGTTCAAAAAAAAATAACAATTGAAGATATTAATCAGAAAAGGGTTCTAGATAAATTAGAAGATAATCCATTACTTGAACCTTATATTATTAATGGCTATTGTGCTGTTTGGGCAAACCTAATTCAAATGATGGTAACGGCTAGAGAATTAGAAAACTCCCAAAAAACGCCTTATGTATTAATTATTGATGAAATAAACCGTGGAAATATTTCTCGTATTTTTGGCGAGCTAATTACTTTAATTGAAGAGTCAAAACGTACAGGGGCAGAAGAAGAACTATCTGTCACTTTGCCATATTCTAAACAAGAATTTACTGTGCCAAGTAATCTTTACATTATCGGTACTATGAACTCTTCTGACCGTTCATTAACTGGTTTAGATGTTGCACTGCGCCGTCGTTTCACTTTTATTGAAATGCCACCGAGACCAGATTTACTCAAAGATAAAAATGAACAACCTATTCAGATTAATGCCGTAAATCAAGAAGGCGAGAATATGTCTGTAAACATTTCTGAATTGCTTACAGTTATTAACCAGCGTATTGAAGTACTGTTGGATCGAGATCATTGCATTGGACATGCTAACTTTATGTCATTAAATAGCCAGTCGACAGTAGGGGAGTTGGCTCAAATTTTTAAACAAAAAATTATTCCACAACTTCAAGAATATTTTTTTGATGACTGGTCAAAAATTAATATGGTATTAAATGGGAATGGTATGTTAGAAGCTATTTCTTTAGAAAGATCAAAGATTTTTCCAAACGTTAATACAGAAGATATGGGGTTCTTTGAAGATCAAAATATATGGAAATTGGCAGAAACTGAATTTAAAAAGATTGAAACCTTTATAAAGATCATTAAGCATTAATTGAGAATAAGCATGTCTGATTTTACCGTTAGAGAATATGCTTTCATAAGTATTGCTTATGATGGATGTCCACAGTCAACACTCGATCATGCTTATATTTCTAAATCTGCATTTGAATACTTGTGTGAACTTTCAGCTTCTTTTTCAAAACATGGGGTAAAAGTTTTTGAGTTGGCAGGTCTTCGAAAATTAAAGCTTGATCAATATGTTGGGGTAATTGAGACTAAGTGCGGTACACGTATTGAAATTTTACCTAAGCATATAGATTTTGCAGATAGTGAAAAAAAAGAATGGGTAATTGAAAATGAGCGGAAACTTTTACAAAAAATGCTTAATGTCGCATTACATTTACCTTTTCGAGAAACTGGGGAGGCAAACCTAAATCGTTTCAAGCAACCTATCCATGAGTGGATTATTCAGCAATTTTTAAAAGCTTTTGAAAAGCTAATCCAGTGTGGATTGCGTTTTGATTATCACCGAATTCAGGAAGACCAAAAGTTTTTAAGGGGGCAATTACAGCATGCGAAATATATGCGTCAACCTCCTACAAAAAGGCATATTTTCCCTCTGGAACATGATGTTTATGAGGTCAATCGCCCTGAAAATAGGTTGATTAAAACTGCGTTAGATGTCATTTGCAAAAAGACAAAAGACCCAGAAAACTGGCGCTTAGCCCACGAATTAAGATTAATGGTGGGAGAGATTCCCAAAAGCCAAAATATTCAACAAGATTTTAAACTATGGCAAAATGGGCGTTTACTTGTTTTATACACTGAAATTAAGCCATGGACAGAATTAATTTTAAGTGAATTTATGCCAGTTTCTACTCAAGGCGATTGGAAGGGCATCAGTTTGCTATTTCCAATGGAAAAGCTTTTTGAACATTATGTTGCTTATCATTTACGTCGTGAGTTAAAGGAGTGGGATGTAAAAACACAAGTATCGAATCAACATATTTGTACTTTTAAAGAAAAACCAATTTTTAGATTGAAACCGGATATTTATATTCAGCACAGGTGTTCCACGTACAAAATTATTTTAGATACCAAATGGAAATTATTAGATCAAAATGATCGGAATCGACGCTTTGGATTGAAAGATAGTGATGTGCAACAAATGTTTGCCTATAGTCATTATTATTTAGACCATGCCAGTGAAGTAATTCTAATTTATCCTTATCAGAAAAATAAATTTGAAGATGAAATTTGCTTTAAATTTAATGTTCAAAATGATCAAGCTATGCTGAGGGTTATTCCATTTAATTTAGATAAGCCATATGACTTTATAAAATCTATTTCTTCATCAAATTTTGAGAGTGAGATTTAAAATTTAAGCAATTGATAAACAAGAGTTATATTGTATAGTTCCTGAATAATATGTGAAAACATACTCTGAAATTTGGGGAAATTTCAAAAGATGATTACTCCGCTGGGGAGCGGTTTAAGAAAAGGGTAATCATCTATTTTTAAATAACTTATAAAATTTGGTTAGATCAAATGAACAACTTAATAACGAGATTTTTAAGTAATCTGGGGCAGTGGCATGAAACAGCACTCACAACGACTAAAGCCATTATTGCTATAGGTGTGCTATGCTTAGTCGCATATTTAGTGACGATTAGCTATATCCCGTCGGAAATTAGCTTCGGTGATACACTTATTTTTTTACTAATTTTTGCAGCCTGTTCTATTGTCTATGCTGGGTTAAGCATAGTGCTATTTTTCTTTGGTATTTCGTTAATGCCAGTGACATACATCATCTTAAATATAGTTAATAAATACTTGCCTTCGCATGAAAAAATTAGAGATGACTTACCATTTCCAAAGATCAGTATTATTACATTTATTGCATCTATTTGGTTTATATACATTATTCGAAACTTACTTTTAACGCATTGGCAAGTAAGTCTTTATGTGGGGTGTACGGTAAGTTGGATTGCTTTTTTATATTATGCTTTTTACGTTAATCAAAAAGATATTAAAATTTTTAGTAAGAAGTTTAAAAATATAGAGGATATTATTGATGACAGTGGGGCGAGCGAACATCTAAAAATATTTGCAAGAGATAAGTTAAAGAAATTAGAAACGAATATTAAAAACAGTATACATGTAGCTATTTTTCTTATTGTGACTCCAGTTGCCCCTATGTTTTTTATTCCCGATATTGGTGACACATTTCTAAACTACGCTATGCAAAAAATTGGCGTAAGAATAGAAAAGGCAACCCTGTATATTAAAGAACCTTATGCAAATTTAATTGAATTGCCAAAAATGACTACTAAAGAACTGAGTCAGTATAAAACCTTTATTTTTAAAGATGTTAAAGTATTATTTCAAGGCATTGGTAAAAGCACTTTAGTATCTTATAAGGTAAAAGATATTGAAAAGCAGATAGTTATTCCTAATGACTATATTACTGTAGAGCGAAGCAAGAAAATTGAAGAGTAATTAAATTATAAAAAATAAGAAATAGTTAGAGCTATGAAAGCAAGGATATAAACAATTGCTATTGTTGTTCTAGCCATAGCGTTTGCATCACTACTTTTTTCCGTA
>Ga0157370_10008455_pt1 | contig 11102 bp, 7 predicted proteins | sample C35metaG_FD_113463 | JGI IMG/M metagenome (GOLD analysis project Ga0157370, IMG submission 113463) | Corn rhizosphere microbial communities from Kellogg Biological Station, Michigan, USA - C3-5 metaG | ecosystem: Host-associated > Plants > Roots > Rhizosphere > Soil | place: USA: Michigan... | reverse complement strand
TGGTACTTTCACCTTCCACGAAACTGGTGGATGTATTTTGTATCCTCCACAACACGTCCACACAGGTGCTGCCCGGCGTATAGGACTGCGGGGTGGCTTCGTCTTCTCCGGCCCCAACTGCGGCAGCCCAGGCCTGTCGGTGCTGGACGCTGCTGGTGAGCACGACGGTGTAGGTGTTGCCGGGAGTGAATCCGTACACATTGACCCAATTTGTCCCGCACGACGGCGAATAAACCAGTTGGGCCAGGCCCTGGACCTCGTGGTAGACGGCATTGCGCATGTCCCACGCCTTCACCACGTAGGCACCGACCCCGCAGCCTGTGGCTGCGGGGTCGGTGCCTTCAAGGGGATTGTCCTGGCTTGAACCGGCCTGGGCGGTGGCGGGGAGCATCGTCACGAGTCCCCCGGCCAGGAAAAGTGCCGCGCCCGCTGCCGCAATAGATCGCTTCAACATGGTTCTTCCTCCTGTTGCATCATTTGAATGCTTCAGACAGCCAAACGCCGTCATGCACAGGTAGTTTCCGGCGAAGTGATCTATGTTACAGTCGCGGGCAGCAGTTGTACCCAGCCGGAATTTGGCTACGCCTGCTTGCGGAAACGCAGGGCAATGCCTCCGAGGAGAAGCAGTGCACCGGCAAGAATCGGCACCAGCAGCGCAGGCCCCGTGGCGGCAAGTCCCTCGTGTTCCGTACCTGCGGCTGAGGCAGCGGCTGAAGCCGGACCGGCGGCTGCCACGGTGGTCGAGGCGACAACGGGCAGGGCCTGCTGGGTCGGTCCGGTGGCCGGGGTTGTGACCGCGGTTCCCGCAGTAGGCGTGGAGCTCTTCCCGACTGTGCCGGCAGCCCGCGTATCCAGGGACGCCAAGACCATGGTGTGGTCCTGGTTACCGCGCAGGTACCAAACCCGCTCCCCCGCCTCGGGCGCCGACAGTGAACTGACCGAACCGGTGGAGGTAAAAGTCGAAACAATCTGAAGCGTGGCAGTATCAATTTCCGCCAACTCCCGGTGCATGTTCCCTGCGACAATCAGGCGTGTGCCGCCCGCCGTCAGTTGTGAATAGCTCACCTGGAAGCCGACATCGACGGTCTTCAGGACTGCTCCGGTGGAGCTTTCGAACACGGCAAGATGTCCGTCACCGCAGCCGACGTAGCCTGTCGCCCCGTCGCTGGAGAAGGCAATCGCGCCGACCGCCTCACACGGCTTGATGGTCCTCACGATCGTTTGGGCTCCCGGGTCAATAACCAGGACATCAGAGGACGAAGCCGTGGCACTGGTCATTGCGGCACGGCTGATGTACGCGTATGAGTCCCCGGAACTGGTCGAAACCGACAAAGCCTCCAGCGTGCCATCCAGTTGGGCAATTGACAAAGTTCCGGTGAGCGCACCGCTGGTCCCGTCAATGGAATACAAGTTCTTGGCGGAGCTTTGGCCCAAGGCAAGGATCGCCGTGCCGTCGGCTGTTTCTGCCATGGTGTACGCCACGTCGTCCAGCCTGACCTTGGACGCAACGGTGTTTGTCGACGTCGAGACAGTCACGAAGTAGTTGCCGTCTGCAACGCTTGACGTGCTCACGTAGATGCGGGCCCCGTCGCGGCTTCGCGCCAATCCAACGGCCTGCCCCGGCAGCTGCACGACGGCCACCACGCTGCCCGTGGCGAGGTCGTAGGCCGTGACGGTTGGCGCGCTGGCATCGGCAACGTAGGCGCGGGAACCGTCAGGCACCGTGACCATGGCGGACACGCCGGCCCCCACGGAAATTTCCGGCCCGGCCCCCGGCAGCAGTCCCCGGGCCGCACCCGAAGCCGGCCCCGCCGCGGCCGAAGCCACGCCGGACAAAGAGAGCGCCCCCAACACAGCCGCACCCGCGAGCGCCTTGGCCATGACCACTCGGCTACTTTTCATTTCTACCTCCGAATCCATCCCAGACCCCTGAAATCCGCGTTGCGGCAGGAGAGGATGACACAAAAGCTAGTGCAAAAAAAGACCCTAAGGAAGGGTGCGGAAGGGGTGGTCACAGCCCGTGACATCCGGCCCGGAGGGTGGATCGGCGGATTCCCGCGGCTCCAGGTTGGGAACGCCCAAAAAGCGGTGGATTCGACGCGGAATTGTTATGGGGAAGGCTGCAATGTAACAATCCCGACATGGACGAAAGCCCAGCGAAAACGCCCGGCCTGCAGCGCAAGCCGGGCGGCGTCGTCGCGCATTAACAGCCGTGTGCCGGACAGCGATGAGAAGATCAGCAGGCCTTGCCGAAGGCAACATCATTGCCTACCACGGCAGGCCCGCCAATGAGGGTTATTCGGGTCGCGGCCGGTGTGCCTGCGATGTCCTGGAGGTCCCCCGCCGGTATGCAGGTGCTGTGGACCAGGTAAACGATCCCCGTTCGGGCCGAGGCTACGGATGCTATGGCCAAGGCGTCGGGAAAGGCATATCCGGAGACATAAAACGTGCGTTCGCCGTAGGCAAACCGGCGGTTGACCGCCCGGTTGGTGGCGAATCTGTCTGCCCCGGCCACACGCTCCGGGCCGAGCAGAGAGGCCGCAAGTGCGTTCTCAATGCCCCTGGAGACCACGCCCGTCCCGCCAATTATCGGAGTGTTGTTTGTTTGCATCCTTACCAGGAGGGCCTTGGTTTGGGAGTCCAGTGTTTGCGCGTTGCCACGCACCAGGAGCACCGGTGCACCGTTTTGGGCAGCCACAGCCCCGGCGGAAAGAGCATCCGGATAGTCCTCGCCCGTGGCCACATAGACGTAGTAGGCATAGGTGAAGGCACCCGCTATGACCGCCCTGGAGGTCGCATAACGGTCCGCGCCACTTCGTCGGATCGTATTGGGCACCATTGCTTTCAATTGGGCAAAGACGGACGCGGATACCGCGCCAGTGCCACCCACCACGACAATCTTGGTGGTATTCAGGCTCGTAATGGCATTCCTCACCACATCGGGAAGGACGTTGGTCTTCGTCAGCAGCAAGGCTGCCCCTTCATGGGCCGCAGCAGGCGCCGCCGACAATGCATCCGCGAATTGCTCGCCGGAGGCTATGTAGACCGTATTCGTCCACGGATAATGCACTTTCGCGACCTCAACTGCCGTCTCATAGCGGTCGGCACCAAAAACCCTGTCAGTGGTGACACTCGGTTTGGAATTGGTGACGGTCAAAACGGATAACACGGATTGTCCGGTTTTACCGTCCTGCAACACGTATGCCTGGCTCCCCTGCCTGGCTGCGGCCAAGCCAAAAATCAAGCCGGGAATCGACACGCCCACCGAAACCGTGTCCGTCGCGACGTCAATTTCAGTGACACCGGGGTCTTCGTTTCCCGCAGCCAATACCTTGCTGCCACCTGCTGCCAGCGCAAGAAATCTCACCTTGAAGTCCACGGGAAGGTCCTGCAGCACACTTCCCGTCACCATGTCAGCCACCGTAACGCGATATTGCTCGCAACCGATGTAGACCTTGTGGAGACCCGCTGCGAAGACCAGGTCCCTAATATAGTTGCAGGAAGGGATGGTGCGAACCAGCTGCGCCGTCGGCAAGTCCAGGACTTTGACTGTGAAGACGCGATGCCTTAAAGCAAAGTCGTCGTTTCCCACCCCAACGTACGCTTGGCTGCTGTCCGGGCTTACCCACACCCCGTCGACTTCGTTTTCAGAGGCCAAGGAAATCGTCGATCGTTGTACCAGCGTGTTGGCGTCGATGACATGGATCACGCGCAGGAACCCGTCCAAAGCCAAAAGCACTTGCCCGTCGGGGGAAGGCGCCACGATGAAGTTGCCTGTGACGCCGAGATCGATGATGCCTGTGACCGAGTTGGTGGCCGTGGAAATGATGCCGACGCCCCGCAGGCTGGGACTCGTAAAGTAGATCCTGCTTCCGTCGGGTGAAGCCTTGAGACCCTGGATGTACACGGTCATGGCAATCGTGGCGACGCGCTGCCCCGTGTTCAGGTCAATAACGGCAATGGCCTTGGCATCAGTGTTGAACACAACATAGGCAGTGTTGCCGTCCGGTGTTTCCGCCAGGGTTGTCGCGTTCGGACCGGCGGTGATGTCCGGTCCCACTGCTGTCATGGATGCCGGCCGTGCGACGGTGGGAAGAGCGACGAGACTGGTCGCGGCAGTTACCGGCGAAGCCACAGATTCCGGCGCTGCACCCGCTGGAGCCAAACCACCCAGCACCAGCGCGAACGCCGCCACCAGACCTGCAACAATATTAAACGTCGACGCTCCGCCCATGCGCATGGGTACCCCCAACAAACGATTCCGTCGCAATGGCTGAAATCCACGGCGTGGCAGGAAGCGACTTCTAGAAACGTACTGTAAATTCTCAGCATAAATCAAGGAATTCCGAGTATGTCCGACACGGGATTTCGGAGACAGCTGCGGCATGCCTGCACAGCGGGAGCCAGGCCGCCTACCCTCGCCGGGTAGGCGGCTTCCGATCTCTGACAGGGATTAACGCAGCAGGTGCACTGAAACCAGCCTTTCAGCCGGATTCAGTGCACCCACTGGGTTGGACGTCAGAAAGCGAACTACACCAGGCGGGTGAGCCAGCCGTGCAGGTCTTCCACGGCACCGGTCTGGATGCCCAGGAGCTGCTCGCGGATGGCCATGGTGACCTCGCCGGCGCCGGAACCGGGCGATGCGATGGTGCCCTCGGCCGTCTTCAGCTCGCCGATGGGCGTGATGACGGCGGCCGTGCCACACGCGAACGCCTCGGTGATCTCCCCCGAGGCCACACCGGTTCGCCATTCGTCGATGGTGATCTTGCGTTCCTCCACCTTCATTCCGCGGTCGGCTGCCAGCTGCATGACCGAGGACCGCGTGATGCCGTGGAGGATGTGGCCGTTGAGTGCGGGCGTGACCAGCCGGCCGTCCTTGAACACGAAGAAGATGTTCATGCCGCCGAGCTCTTCGATGGCGTTGTCGTTGAACGGGTCAAGGAACAGGACCTGCTTGCAGCCCTGGGCCTCGGCCTCCATCTGCGCGGCCAGCGAGGCTGCGTAGTTGCCGCCGCACTTGGCCTCGCCCGTGCCGCCCTCGCCCGCACGCGCATAGCTGGTGGAGAGCCAGATGGAGACGGGCTTGAGCTCGCCGCCAAAGTAGTTGCCTGCCGGGGAGGCGATGACCCGGTACGACACCTCGCGGGCCGGGCGGACGCCCAGGAACGCCTCGGTGGCGATCATGAACGGGCGCAGGTACAGGGCCTCGCCGTCGCCGGACGGAACCCAGGCCTGGTCGGCGGCGACCAGCTGGCGCAGCGACTCGATGAAGACCTCTTCGGGCAGTTCGGGCAGCGCCAGGCGGCGGGCGGAGGTGTTGAAGCGGGCCGCATTGGCTTCGGGGCGGAAGCTCCATACGGAGCCGTCTGCGTGGCGGTACGCCTTCAGGCCCTCAAAGATTTCCTGGCCGTAGTGCAGCACCGCGGCGGCGGGGTCCATGGCGATGGGGCCATAGGGCTCAATGCGCGCATTGCCCCAGCCGCCCTGCCCGTTCGCGTCAATCGTGAAGTCCACAACAGCGGTGTGGTCCGTGAAGTAGTCGCCAAAGCCGGGGTTGGCCAAAATGGCTGCCCGCTCGGCGTCACTCTTCGGATTCGTGTTGGGCTGCCGGGTGAATGCCAGCCCATTTGCTGTCTGTGTCATGCTTCCTCCACATGGTTTTCGCCTCATTGCTTGTGCCAGCCTGGGCGGAGATTGGTGCCGAAAATCCGTGCCGTGAATTGTGTTCATGCACCGGGGATTTCAGTTACGGTGCACTCACTCTATTGGTTAAGCGTACTCCTGCACAGCCCGGCTCCCCTGACAGGCACGACGCCGGTCAGAGGGCTGCCGCTATGGCGTCGCCTATCGCGCTGGTCGGGCGGGGTGACGCCGGGTTGCGGCCCGCAATGTCGGCGGCGACGGCCGCTTCAATGCGGGCAGCCGCGGCCCCGTGGCCAAGGTGTTCGAGCAGGAGCGCAGCCGACAGGATGGCCGCCGTCGGATCAGCTTTCTGCTGGCCGGCAATGTCCGGCGCGGAGCCGTGGACCGGTTCAAACATGGACGGCGCGGTGCGGTCCATGTTGATGTTGCCGGAGGCTGCCAGGCCGATCCCGCCCGTGACGGCGGCGGCAAGGTCGGTAATGATGTCGCCAAAGAGGTTGTCCGTGACAATGACGTCAAAGCGTGCCGGGTCGGTGACCAGGAAGATCGTGGCCGCGTCCACATGCAGGTAGTCCACGGCAACGTCGGGGAATTCGGACGCCACGGCCTCCACGGTGCGCTTCCACAGGTGCCCGGCGTGCACCAGGACATTGTGTTTGTGCACGTAGGTGAGCTTCTTGCGCGGGCGCTCATTGGCCCGGCGGAAGCCGTCCCGCACCACGCGCTCCACGCCGAACGCCGTGTTGACCGACACCTCCGTGGCAATCTCCTGCGGAGTGCCCTTGCGCAGCACGCCGCCGTTGCCCACGTACGGGCCCTCGGTTCCTTCTCGGACCACCACGAAATCGATGGCGCCGGGGTTCGCGAGCGGTGACGCCACGCCGCGGTACAGGCGGGACGGGCGGAGGTTTACGAAATGGTCCAGGCTAAACCGCAGCTTGAGCAGCAGTTCGCGCTCGATCAGCCCGGAGGGGATGCTGGTGTCGCCGGGGGCTGCCCCCACCGCGCCAAAGAGGATGGCGTCATGGCCGCGCAGGGCGTCAATGGTGGCATCGGTGAGGGTTTCCCCGGTGGCCAGCCAGTGCGCGGCGCCCAGCTCGTAGTCCGTGATCTTCAGCTCAACGCCGTCGGAGGCCGTGGCCTCTTTCAGGACCTTGACGGCCTCCGCCGTTACTTCGGGGCCGATGCCGTCACCGGCGATTACTGCAATGTCAATCGATGCGCTCATGCCCCAACCCTAGCGAAATCATCCACATGATGGGCAGCTGATCTCACAGTTTGAGACACTCCGCGGGGCGGAATCTCCACCCGTGGCAGGACGCGCCCCCGCGCCGATCCGGCCTAGAGTTGGTCCAGTGATCATGACTTCCGTCTACGACTGGTTCCGGCAGCACCGCTTTGCCGTGGACTTTGTCCTCATGGGCGTGCTCCTGCTGGTGGTGGCGCCGTTTGGGGTCCTGGCCGGCTCGACGGGATCCGACAGGCTCGGCGGCGCCCTGTTCTCCGTGCTGCTGGTGTTTCCCCTGGCCTGGCGCCGCACGCGCACCGCCATGGCCGGTGCGATCATTGCGGCCGCCGCCATCCTGCAGTGGGGCCTGTCCGTCCACCCGATGCCGGCCGACGTGGCCGTCCCGGTCATCGTGTACGCCTTGGCGGCGTTTGGCCCCCGCTGGGCGTCCCTCGGGGGGCTGGTGCTGGCACTGCTGGGCGCCGTCATGATGGTCACCCGCTTCTTCGTCAACCTCACCTCAAGCTCCGTGGCCGCGCTCCCCTACGGGATGGTGCTGGTGCTGACGGTGTGGGTGCTGGTGCTGTTCAGCTGGACGGCCGGGGACCTGACCCGGACCAAACGACTGCGCGAACAGGCCCTGGAGGACAGGGCGCACCGGCTGGAAATCGAAGCCCAGCAGGAACGCGAGCTGGCGGCCAGCGACGAACGCGCCCACATCGCCCGCGAAATGCACGACATCGTGGCACACTCCCTCTCGGTCATCATTGCCCAGGCCGACGGCGCACGGTACGCGGCGGCCGCGAATCCCGAGGTGGCCCCGGCCACGCTGGCCACCATCGCCGAAACGGGCCGCACCTCGCTGCAGGAAATGCGCCGCCTGCTGGGCGTGCTGCGCGGCGGCACCGACGCCCCCATGCGCCCCCTGCCGGGCCTGCCGGACCTGGACGAGCTCCTCCTCGGCATCCGCGCCACGGGCCTGCCCGTCTCCTACACCGTCACCGGCACCGCCCGGCGCGCCCTCCCCCCGGGGGCGGAACTCACGGCCTATCGCATGGTGCAGGAGGGCCTGACCAATGTCATCAAGCACGCCGGGCCCAACGCCCGGGCCGACGTATTGCTGAACTGGACCGCACGGGGCCTGGAAGTGTCGGTGCGGGACAACGGAAGGGGGGCAACGGCGTCGTTCGCTGACACCGTTTCCAGGCACGACGGCGCACCCTCCCCCGCGCCCGGCCGCGGCTCCCAGCCGTCCCCGGCGGCAGCCGGCCCGCCTCCCGGCCCTGCTGCGGTTGGGGCGTCTGGCGGGAACGGCCTGCGCGGCATGGCCGAACGCGTCAAGCTCTACGATGGAACCCTGACCGCCAAACCGCTCGCCGGCGGCGGCTTCGGCATCGCCGCACTCATCCCCTATTCGGAGGCCTGAATGACATCCGTTCCCATCCGTGTGGCCTTGGTGGACGACCAGCAGTTGGTCCGCTCCGGCTTCGGCATGTTGATCAACTCGCAGCCCGATCTGGCCGTGGTGGTGGAGGCCGGCAATGGGATCGAGGCCCTGGCCGGGCTGGCTGCCGTGGCTGCCGACGTGGTGCTCATGGACGTGCGCATGCCGGGCATGGACGGGATTGAGACCACCCGCCGGCTCATGGAACGGATCAAGGGCGCGCCGGCGGGATCGTGGCTGTCGGAGCTGAAGATCGTGGTGCTGACCACCTTTGACCTCGACGAATATGCCCTGTCGGCGATCCAGGCCGGGGCCAGCGGGTTCCTCCTCAAGGATGCCCCGCCCGAGGAACTGCTTGGCGCCATCCGCACAGTGTTTGCCGGGGACGCGGTCATTGCCCCGTCCACCACGCGCCGGCTGCTGGACCACGTGGCGCCCATGCTCTCCGCCCCGAGCCCGGCCAGCGACGCCAATGCGGCGGCCGTGGCGTCACTGACGGCGCGCGAGCACGAGGTTTTTGTGCTGATCGCCAATGGCCTCTCCAACCCGGAAATTGCGGCACAGCTGTTCGTTTCCGAGGCCACCGTCAAGACGCATGTGGGCCACATCCTGGCCAAGCTGAACGCCCGCGACCGCGTTCAGGTGGTTGTCCTGGCGTATGAGACAGGGATCGTCTCCCCCGGCTGACGGCTGCCCTCTCGCCGAACGGGCATTTAACGTGGATGTTTGCGCGGAACATCCACGTTAAGTGCCGGTTCGAGGGGCGTGGCGGGTCATCCCGTGGTAGGAGGCCCCGGCGTAGAAAACCCGGCGCATATCCTCCCGTGCTCCGATCCGCGGCGGCCCCGGCCGCAAATAGGCTGGGGCCATGACCATCATCACTGAGAAAAACCAGCGTACCCTTGCTGTCCAGGCCCGCGGACTGCGCAAGACGTATGGCAGAGGCGACACGGAGGTGGCTGCGCTGAAGGGCGTGGACCTGGACTTCCCCGCCGGCCAGTTCACCGCCATTATGGGCCCCTCCGGTTCGGGCAAGTCCACCCTGATGCACTGCCTGGCCGGGCTCGATTCCGTCACGGGAGGCACCATCCACCTGGGCGACACGGAGCTGACCGCCCTCAACGACAAGGCGCTGACCCAACTGCGGCGGGACCGGATCGGCTTCGTGTTCCAGGCCTTCAACCTGGTCCCCACACTCACCGCGGAAGCCAACATCACCCTGCCCGTGGCACTGGCCGGGGGCAAGGTGGACGCGGAATGGTTCGCCTTTGTCACCACCACGCTGGGCCTGGTCGACAGGCTGAAGCACAAGCCGCACGAGCTCTCCGGCGGCCAGCAGCAGCGCGTCGCCGTGGCCCGCGCACTCCTGACCCGTCCCGACGTCATCTTCGGCGACGAGCCCACCGGCAACCTCGATTCCCGCTCCGGCGCCGAGGTGCTGGGCATGCTCCGCCGCTCTTCCCGCGAGATGGGACAGAGCATCATCATGGTCACGCACGACCCGGTGGCCGCCTCCTACGCCGACCGCGTGGTGTTGATGAACGACGGCGAACTGGTGGGCGAGCTGGACAGCCCCACCGCCGAGTCAGTGCTTGCCTCGCTCGCCTCCCTGGGGGCCTGAGCACATGCTGCACGTCGCCCTCAGCCAGCTCAGGAACCACTCGCGCCGCTTCATTGCCATCACCCTGGCCGTGCTGCTCGCCGTCGCCTTCCTCTCCGCCACCCTCATGGTCAACGCCTCCGCCCAGGCCTCGCTGACTGCCAGCCTGGGCCAGTCCTATGCCAAGGCCGACCTCGTGGCCTCCCCCACCAACTCCGTCGCGTTGACCGCGGAGTCAGCCGCTGCGGCCGCCCGGACCCCGGGCATCGCAGCCAGCTACCCCCTCCGCCGGGAAATGGTGGCCGTTTCGGCCGGCAACGCCACCGTGGCCGCCACCTTGCGCAACACCCCGTCCTCGGCAGCGCTGGAGCCCGTCGCACTGGTGAGTGGTTCATGGCCGACGGCGGCCGGCCAGGTGGCCGTCGACGCCAAGACGGCAGCTGCCCGGCACCTGGCTGTCGGCAGCACCGTCTCGCTGCTGGGGAATTCCGCAGCATCCCCGCAAGGGGGCGGCGCAAAGGCCGAAGGCGGCTCAGGCACCCAGGGCGCCGCGCCGACCGCCGCGCCGCCAAGCGCCGTGCCGCCATCAGTCAAGGCCACCGTCACGGGGATCATGGCGGCATCCGCCGACCCCCAACTCTCAGGCCTGGCCCAGCTTGCCGCCACGGCTTCCACCGTGGACGCCGTGTCCGGCCCGGTGGCCGGCTATGCAACGATTGCCGTCAAGCTGGCACCGGGCACCAACGTTGCCGCGGCCGCCACGGCACTCGAATCAGCGCTCAAGCTGCCGGCCGGCCAGGTGGCCACCCCGCAGCAGCTGACCACCAACACCGTCAAGTCCTTCACGGGCGGCTCGGACCACCTCACGATCGTTCTCCTCGCCTTCGCCGCCGTCGCACTGCTTGTCTCCGGGCTGGTCGTCTCCAACACCTTCTCTGTGCTGGTGGCCCAGCGAACCCGTGAGCTGGCACTGCTGCGTTGTGTTGGCGCCAGCAGGAAGCAGGTGCGCTGGTCGGTCATTCTCGAGGCCGCCGTCGTCGGGCTGGTGGCCTCGGTTCTGGGCGTGCTCGCCGCGGTGGGGACCATGGCCGCCGTCGTTGGCCTGCTGCGCCAAAATCCCGACTATGCGTTCGCGACCCTGGGGGTGCCGGCGTCGTCCATCATTGCAGGGCTGGTGGTTGGCACAT
>Ga0157370_10008453_pt1 | contig 11102 bp, 2 predicted proteins | sample C35metaG_FD_113463 | JGI IMG/M metagenome (GOLD analysis project Ga0157370, IMG submission 113463) | Corn rhizosphere microbial communities from Kellogg Biological Station, Michigan, USA - C3-5 metaG | ecosystem: Host-associated > Plants > Roots > Rhizosphere > Soil | place: USA: Michigan... | reverse complement strand
AAGACTCGTCTGCCATTTAGCATTGACGGCATCCCAGTAAAAAAACTTATCGTACAATGTCCCCGCTGAAAACTGATTCATTTTAAATCCTGTTTTCGTAACCGGCATTGACCAGTATGTTAAGTCATATCGTCGTATTGATGTTTCTCTTTTGTAAACAATATCTCCTGTATTTTGAATATTTGTCTTTTGTATTAAACTTGCTCCAGATTCAAAAACCAGTTTCCCATTAGAGATCACTTGATTGGTAATTGTTAAAGTTATCCCTTTTGGAACTGTAACAAATGGGTCTGCTGCTCCATTAGAAACACTTATCGTTAACGAACAAGCTACAATATCTGTTGGAAAAGGATTTCCAGAAGCAGAAGCAATTATTACGCTTTTATTACCATCTGGAGTTCCATTAGACCATCCTGAACCGTTCCAAGTTGTTGTAGACGTTTGATTTATTATATTAACTGCTGCTACTGGACTGGATGTACAGTTTGAAGCATTTGTAACAGTAAAATTATAATTTCCTGCTGCTAATCCAGTAATGTTGTGAGAACTTCCAGTGCCAGTAATCGTTTGTGATGCTGTTCCTGTTTGGTTAATTGTCCAATTTCCTGATGGGAGATTTGTTAGTGTAACACTTCCTGAACTACCACAAGTAAAATCACTATTTTTTGTAATTGTCGGTGCAGTTGGAGCTGGATTTACTGTTATTGTTGTAGAGCTACTAGTAGCCGCAGAACAAACTCCACTAGTCAAAACTGCACGATAAGATGTTGTAGCTGTTAAATTTGTAGCTGTATAAGTGGTAGTAGTATTAGCAATAGGTGTACCTGCTGTAGCAAAATTATTCAATGATGATTCCCAGCGTGTTACTGATCCTGTATGCCCGCTTAGAGTTAGTAAGGTACTATTAGTCCCTGTACAAACTGCTGTTCCTCCTGTGACACTGCCTCCAACAGAGGTTGGATTCACTGTAATCACTGCATTTCCGTTCATGTTTAAAGCACAGCCATTGGGAGAAGGATTTGTAGCAACTACCGTATAGGTACCCGCTGCCGTTTTAGTACCAAAATTAATTGCACCGCCAGTTCCTAAAACTGCAGCCCCATTATCAACCCCACCTAACTTCAGTTGGTAGCTCACACCTAAAGTCGAATTAGCCAAACCAACAGCAAGTCCGGTACCGCCAAAACAGTACGAGCCTCCTCCAGTAACATTATAAACTGTTGGTGCAGCAATTAAATTAACATATGTACTTGAAGGAGTTCCAGCACAGCCGCCTGTTGAAGTTACTATAACAGTTGCTTCTTGGGCTCCTGTTGCTGTTGCTGAAAAGGTTACCGTAGGATTTTTAATTGTAGTTGATGAAAATACTGCACCTAAAGATGTGCTTGACCAAGAATAAGTTACACCTGAAGCAGGAACATTTTCCACGTCTAATTGAACAGGTACACCCGCACAGGCAGTTAAGGTTTTAAAAGGACCTTTTGGCACTGTTGTAGCCATTGGAGTCACTTGAGAGCTTGGAACTAAAACAATATTATCTATGATCGAACCTAGGGTTGTTGTTCCTAAGGAATTGTAAAATTCAATATATATAGTAGATGTCGTTGGTGTGAATGTAAGAGTCCCAATAAATGGAGTACTTGTATTGTTATTAGTAGTATAATTTACTGAAGGAGTAGTTGCTCCACCCAATACTCTAACATCGACCGCAACATTAGTGGGAGAAGATGGTCTTCTAGTGTAAAGAAAATTTAAGGTATATTGAACCCCTGGAATAACTGTTACTTGTTGTCTTAGTGATGCTTCTGAATCTAATTCTGCTGTATTATCATTACCACCATTACCAAAATATACGCCTTCAGTTAAAACCTCAGTTTTCCATCCTCCTGCTGTCGCTACTGACCAATCTGCGGTTCCATTTTTAAAATCACCATTTTTTATTAAATTAGTTACACAATTCGTAACAAGAGCAACCTGATCTGTAGATGTTCCACAGCTATTACTTATTGTCCAGTTTAATACATATGTTCCTGTTCCAAAAGGAGTAAATGTAGCGGTTGGACTGGAAGTACTGCTAAACTGACTTAATGAAGTGCTTGGCCCGCTCGCTATTGTCCATACTCCAGTACCAACTGTCGGGGTATTTGCTGCCAATGTAAATGTAGTATTACCATTTTGATCTGGGCCTGCATTTGAGACTGTTGGGAGTGGATTTACAGTTATTGTAGAAGTTCCCGTCATTTGCACTGAATTTCCACAAGATGTTGCTAACACATTAAAAGTTGTTGTTGCAGTTAAATTTCCTGTGGGCAAACTAATATTTCCTCCTGTTCCAACAACTGGAGTTCCTATATTAACATTACTTGAATTTCTTAATTGATAACTAACACCAAGCTCTGCTGCAGCAACAGTAATATTTGTACCTGTGCCTGAACAAATAGTTGAAGCTGTCGTAGAAATTGTTTTATTTATTGCAGGCGAACCTAATATTGTTTGATTTGGAGTAGTGTAAACAGAATTTCCTGAACCGACTCCATTATTATTATTCCCATACCATGCAACAGCTTCATAAACAACGTCAAATGTTAGATTGTTTGTTCCAGCAACTAAAGGAGTTCCATATGATCCTGCATTATTAGAAGCTGTTATTGAAAAATTATATGTCTTAGTATCACCAGGAGTCAAATTTTCAGCATCTACTCGCACATTATAATCAGTCCAACTTGTTCCATTAGTGTTCCATTTAATGCCAATATTAAAATCTCTTGATTGTCCATCTGACCAAGCAGCAGTTCCTGTGTTTTTTATTGTCACACTAACATTTCTTGTTTCTCCAGGACACCAATTTGTTGACCCGGTATTAACTCCGATAATTTGACTTTTGTATGTATAAGGCTTTAAAGCCACTAAAACACCTCCATTTCTTTGAGAAGAACTCAAAGTTGCTCTACCCGCTCCTGTAGATCCAGTATTAGTTTTAATAGCCCAAGCTGCACCAACGGAAACATTCCCTCCAGTTGTTTTGCGATCATCATACAATTCACTCAATGTTCCTGGTGAGTTAGCCGTTTGCCAAGCATTGTCATTCCAACTAGGAGATGAATTTGCTACTTGTCCAAACATAATTATTGCTGTATTGTTTGTTACAGTCGTAATTTGTGTGGCATTCACAGTAGTGTTATTAGTAGCCTGAATTGTTGGCGAAGTAACATCGAATGGATTCGGTCCAGAAACATCAACTCCCGTAAATGCTACAATAGAACCTACTCCTCCAGTAATATTGGAATTTAATGTAAAAGTATATGATGCTGGTTCACTTGCTGTTGCTATTTTGTATAATACTGCTCCCCATCTATCATTGGTACCTAGATTGGCACCAGCAATCAAAGTCCAACCTGCTGAAGTTGGATTAGACAAATTACCACTACCAATTTGAGCAATGTTAACTAACATTACATCTCCTATCACTACACCAGCTGGTTTATTAATCGTTAATGATGTATTCGAAGTTTGATTTGTACTTGAATTACCACGTTGTGTAATATATGCACTTTGAGAAAACCCAGGACTAAATACAAAAAACATCCCAACACAAAGCAATCCTAAACTTGGCGAGAATGTTCTCTTGGAAGAAAATTTAGAAAGAATAAATAATAAAAACGAGTAAAGTAGTTTTCTCATCATATAACAGTAGGTATTTGTTTTAAATTTGTTTTTGGTTTGCTTAAAGCAAAAAGGGCATTCTTTTCAAAAAAAAGTAAATGTCTTTTGGTATTTACTGAAATCTAAAATGTTAAAATCCTGACTTTTATCAGAAATCAAAATGTTAAAATTTCCGTACAAAAATATTTAAATTAGCCTAATCCACAAGGTTATAATTTATTTCTTTTCAGAATATATTAACAAATTTTAGAATTATTTTATAACTAATTGACAATTATTACATTTAAACGTTAAAAAGAATGAAAAACCCGACGAAGTGTACTTTTACTATCAAAGAAGCTTTACAAAAACTAGAGCATTTTTGCGCTTATCAAGAACGTTGTCATGATGAAGTTGTTGCTAAATTGTACAGCTTAAAAATGACTTCTGATGAAGTTAACAGTATTGTCGTACAATTAATTGAAGGAAACTTTCTTAATGAAACTCGTTTTGCCTGCAGCTTTGCTCGTGGTAAGCATCGTATTAAACATTGGGGAAAGATTAGGATTACAAACGAATTGAAAGCAAGACATATTTCGTCAACAAATATCACATTAGCTTTAAAGGAAATTTCTCCAGAAGAATATTTTGAAACTTTTGAAAATCTAGCCGAAAGATCTTGGAATAATATATCAGAAGGTAATCTTTTAAAAAAACGCAAAAAATTTTGTGATTATATGCTTCGAAGAGGATATGAAAGTAATTTGGTTTACGAAAAAGTAAAAGAATTGGAAGAAAATTAGAACGGTCTTTCCCTCTAACAAATGATTTTTTCAACTATTTCAAAATCACTTCTCTTGCACAAAAATTGTATTAAATTCCTTATTTAACACAAAATAACTTTTGGTTGTAAAATATTCCGTTTTTGCGGATTTTATGCCAAACCTGACGTTTTTCAGTCTAAAATCTCAAAAAACGACCTCAAAAAACGTTAAATTTTACGATTATTCTTATATTTTTTTTTACTGTTTTATAAGAAATCCCGCCAGTTGTTATTTTTTAATATGTATTTCGTCGACTTTTTTAACAATTCATCGAATATATATAGGTTATCAAAACCGTCCTGATTTGCAGCACGTAGATGTATATATCTTTGCGACGCATAAAACTCCTATGCCAGCATAACAAACTGATAGAAAACATTTAACATGAAAAAAACTTTACTTTTATTTTTACTGTTGCCTTTTTTAGGGTTTGCTCAAGTCAATCTAGTAAAATGGGATAATCCAACAAATGCACTTCCTGTTGTTAATGCTACTTATACTAATGCAGTCGCAGCTGAAAATTTAACTGGTGGAAGCGGCATAACTTTAACCCCGTCAGAATGGGAAGGTTTCAAAGGAAGCCCTTGGACAACTTCTTTCAGCATAGATGAGAATAAATATTTTCAAGTTGAAGTGTCCGCGAAAACTGGATACAAAATTAAACTTGGAGCTTATAATTTCACCTATAGAGGTGATTCAAATCTTTATGTACAAAGATATCAAGTACGTTATTCTAAAGACAACTTCGCTACTAGTACTCTATTACTAGATGAAGCAACACAAACTGGTAAAGTAAATAAATCAATAGATTTATCTAAAATCACTATTTATGCAGGAGAAAAATTAACGCTCCGTATTTATGGTTATAAACTAAAATCAAACACAGACAATAATTCTCCTCTTTTTTTAATTAATTTTAGAACCGCTACTGAAGCAGGAAATACAACTCCAACTATTACTGGAACAGTTTCCACTTATAACCCAACAGATCTAAATGCAAATGACGATCTAATCACAACCCAAGAAAAACGAGCTATTTCATTTAATCCATTAACGAATGATACTAATACAAGTGGCACAACTATAACATTTACGCAACCATCAGTTGCAGAAGGAACAGTTACCAGAAATGGAAATATTTTCACATTTACTCCTTCTACGAATTTTAAAGGAACATCTTCATTTACCTATACCCTGACAAATGGAACCAAAACTTCTACTGCAACTGTAGTCGTTTATGTTACAGATCTTACTCCCAAATTAATCATTTGGAATGGTGCATTAGACCAACCAAAAGCAGTAGTAACCGACCCAAATATCACTGGAAATAATATTACTGGTAATAATCTTAATTTTGTTACGAACAGTAACCCAAACTATTTTAATATTAGTAAATTGGAAAATGGTGGTTCAACGGCAATAAAATTAGATAGATATATTCAACTAAGTGTTACACCCAAAACAAACTATAAACTAACTCTTACACAATTTAGTTTTATATATAATTCTCCAACAGGAACTGAAGGTGCTTCTAAATTTGAAGTGCATTATTCAACTGATCCTACTTTCGCTAGTGGAGGAACAGTACTTGCCGGTCCAACAACAGCAGTGAAAGGTGTTGACACTCAGGTTATTTTAAATTTTCCAACTGGAACAACTGTTTCAAGCAATACTAATCAAACATTTTATATCAGAATATATCCTTATGCGGTTCAAAATCTATATAATGGATATTTCAAAATAAAACATAACTATGGAGGAGAAGTTGGACCAACTCTTTCGGGTGTTGTAGAGCCTTCAAACTTAATTACTGCTAATCCAGACATTGCATCAACAAATTCTAATACTGCTGTCAATATTCCAATTTTAGCAAATGATGAAAATTATACACCACTGGCTTCTATCACAGCAACACAGCCTACTACTGGAGGATCTGTTGTCGTTAATGGTACAACAAATGTTACATTTACACCAACTGCTGGATTTGTAGGAACTACAACTTTTGAATACACTATTTCAAACGGAACAAATTATTCTACTACAACTGTAACTGTCAATGTCACTGCTCCTCCTTGTACAATTCCTGGTGATCAAACAACTTTTGGCAATGAGTCTTGGATTGGATATGTTTACAAATGGACAGGAAATACTGCTCCAAATCCAGCAACTCCAACTACTACACCAGACACGAGCATAGCAACTTACATTGGAACAGTAACAGAAAATAAAAATTTTGACAGAAATGTTGCAGAAGGGGCCGTTAGTGGCGTTACAACTAATATCCCTTGTGAAACAGCACCAGCTGACAGGTTTTTTGTTCGATACAAAATGACTGCAAATATAACTGAAGCTGGTAGTTATAACTTCATGCTTGGAAGTGATGACGGTATTAGACTTTATATAGATGGAACAAAAGTTTTGGAACGATGGAATCAGCATAGTTACACTGTAGATTCTGTTTTACAAAATTTGACTGCTGGTACACATCAATTTGTTCTTGAATATTTTGAATTTGATGGTTCATCTAGAGCAGCTATATCATTTGGTTTAATAAAAGGAGACCCGACAGTTTATGGAGATAAAGTTTGGAATGTTTACGGTTACGTTAAAAATGATCTAAACCTTGCAAATACAGTGTATGCAGGAAATTATGTAGATCCAAACTTAAACGTTGACTCAAAAACTTACTGGGGTGTTACAAAATCGCCTTCTGCAGCAACAATTTGGCAGGGAGCACCAATGCCAGATGATAATTTTACAGTTTCATTTAAACGCCGCGGTTTTCCTTGTGGTCAATATCAAATACAACTTGTAAATTCTGATGATGCAACTCAAATATATATTGATGGTAATTTAGTATTTACTCAGTCTGGATATACCAATACTGCTACTATAATTAATAATCCAACTACTTATGCATTAAATAGTAATTCTCGTGTAGAAATTCGTTTAAGAGAAGATGGTGGAAATGCTAATGTTGCTGTAAATTTCCTAAGAGTAACTACACCCTACAACGGAACAGGTACTCCTGCAACGAACAGTTCAATAGTTATCAATTCAAACACAACATTAAGTTCAGATGTTACAGTTTGTTCTTGTACTGTCAACCCAAATTATACTTTAACAGTTCCTAAAGATGTTACGCTAACTGTTGATGAAGATATAACAGTAGGGACAGGAGCAAAATTACTAATACTTAGCGGCGGATCGTTAATTCAAACATCTAATAGTAAAACTATGTTTAGTGGAAATTCAACTGCTTTTGAAATGCAGAGAACTACCAAAGTACGTCGTTACGATTTGACTTACTGGTCAATGCCTGTTACCAATTCTAGTTTTACAATGCATGATTTGTCACCAGACACTTTATATGATAAATATTTTTACTGGAATCCTGATACTGCAAAATGGCAGACTAGTCTTTACGGAGCTATGCCTATGGAAGTTGGAAAAGGATACAGTATAAGAGCACCACAAACTTTTGACACCGTTAATCCTTCTGATTATACAGCAAAATTTATTGGTACCCCAAATAACGGAGATATAAATGTTGCTGTTACAGCAAACAAGTGGAATTTTATCGGTAACCCTTATCCGTCTGCAATTGATGCCGAAGAATTAATTTTTAATAATAACCTGGGCGCTGTTTATTTATGGACGCATAATTTACTTCCAGCCCAGACTGTAGCAGGAAGCTCGACATATTATTATGCAAGTGATGATTATGCAGTAATTAACGGAACAGGACAGGTTGAAGGACCTCAAGTTGGCGGACCATTTAAAGGTTATATCGCAGCGGGCCAATCATTCATTGCAAAACCGACCACATCGACGGTAAATTTCAAAAACAATCTGCGTGTAGGAGGTAATAATACACAGTTCTATAAAACTGCCAAAACAAACGGAATAGAAAAAAACCGCTTATGGCTGACATTAACTAATACCCAGGGAGCTTATAAACAAGCATTGCTTGGATATGTTGAGGGAGCAACAAATGGTATTGATTACAACTTTGATGCAACAACAATCTCGGGCAACAGTTTTGTAGATTTTTATACTGTTAACGGAACCAGTAAATTGTCAATTCAGGGACGTGCACTTCCATTTGAGAACAGCGATATAGTCCCGTTGGGATATAAATCTACAATCGAAGGTGATTTTACTATTGCAATTGACCGTGCCGACGGTTTTTTTGAAACGCAGAATGTTTATTTAGAGGACAAAACAACAGGAAAAATGACAGATCTACGCAAAGAAAACTATACTTTTAAAACTGCAATAGGAACATTTACAGATCGTTTTGTCCTTCGTTATACTTCTAAAACTTTAGGAACAGATGATTTTGAAAATTCAGAAAGCGGGGTTTTAGTTTCTGTACAATCAAAAGTTATAAAAGTAAATTCTACTACTGAAAATATAAAAGAAGTACAGATTTATAATATTGGAGGTCAATTAATTTATACTAAAAACAAAATTGATTTAAACGAATTCCAGATATCAAATTTACAGTCTGGCAATCAAGTTTTATTAGCTAAAGTTATTTTAGATAATGACCATACAGTCACGAAAAAGATAATTTTTAATTAATGAGATTATACTCATAACAAAATCCGACACCTAATCAATGTCGGATTTTTGCGTGTTAGAAAATTTATATAAAATATTTAAAAGCATACCCAAAAAGCCCATTATCAACCAATCTTAACCACAAATTTCATGAGCACAAAAAAGCTATTGAATTTCCGTTCTTTATCATTAAAAAAAACAATTATTTTCTTTTTTCTGATATCATTAAAAATTACAGGCCAAAGTAATACAATAACCAGAATTCATACTGACTGGAATAAAACAGGAACTGGTTACTGGACATCAAATGCAGCCACAGGCGTAGGAAATCGTCCTGACAATGTCAATAATTTATTAGCATTTGAATGGAGAGGCCAAACTTTCTCGACAGGTGTAGAGGATAATAAATTAAACACAAATTCTGTTTCTTATAATGCGCAAAACTTTAGAGCCTTAAAAATTCAAACTTTAGGAGCAAACACAAGTACCTATTTTTTACAAGGATCGATGATAGATGGCTCAGCAACGGGAACCACCTTAATTCCACCATTAGCAGGAGCTGTATCAACTGGAAGCGAAAGGGCTTCAAGACTTACAGATGGCAAGAATGGATTAAGCTTAGGAACTGGAATCGCCAACATTCCAAATGGTACTGCGGAATTTAAAATCGGAACAAACAATTTAAATTTACTAGGCATAAATGACAATATTCCAGATTTACTCGTTACCCAAGTTGCCGAACCAGGAGGAACAGGAACTGAAGATATATTTAAATTTGTTGATGCAGCAGGAAACACTGTAGGTAATCAAATATCCGTTAGTTTTAATTCTGTTTCGGTTATTGGAACTTACAGTTTAGATTTATTTAGAGCGACAGATGGCGTAACGGCTTTTACACCAGCAGCTACAAGAGACATTAGAATGCTGGGAATCGAGACTAGTTCTTTTGGCATCACTTCTGCAAATGCGGCTCAGGTCGATCGTTTTGTAGTAGTTTTTTCAGGAAGCTCAGATTGTGCTTTTATAGCTTTCAATACAAAATCTTTAAAAATTGCAGATTTGAGTATGATTAAAAAAGCAACACTATCATCATGTGGTAAAGCAGGCGACGTCATCACTTACAATTTTGATATAAAAAACACAGGACAAGTTCCAATTACAAATATCAGTGTTTCTGACCCAATGCCTGGAATGGTGTTTTCAAGTAATCTAATTTCTTCTTTAGCTGTCGATCAAACAGCAACAATAACGGCAACTTACACAGTTACACCAGCAGATGTTGCTGCAGGAAGAATTGTTAATTCTGCTACAGTTACAGGAACTGATCCATCTTTAAATACTGTCACAGATATTTCTGGGGATGATTATAACAATAATAATGCAACAATTACCATCCTGCTTGCACCTCCAACAATTAGTGCGGTACATCCTGTTACCTGTGCAAGCTTAGGAAGTATTGATTTAACAAATTTACCTGCTTCAGGAACTTGGCAGATTACACAGACAGGAACTGCTTCTGCTACTTATAGCGGAACTGGATCTACGTTTACTGTACCAAATTTAGCTGTAGGTTCTTATTTTTTCAGGGTAAGTATCGGAGGCTGTAATTCACCATTAACATCAAGCACGGCTATTGGCGAAGATTCTTCAACTACTTGGAATGGATCTAGTTGGTCCAGTGGTCTTCCGACTATAACTCGAAGAGCAATTATTAGCTCCACAAATCCAAATCAGCCGTTTACAGCCAATACAACTATTTGTTCTTTGCTTGTTAATTCTGGAGCTTCTGTTGTAATACCTAGTGGAGTGACTTTAACCGTTACTAACAGCATTACAACAAACGGTCAGTTAACTTTTGAAAGCGGCTCAAGCTTATTACAAACAACAAATGCAATAAACACAGGAGATATTATTTACAAAAGAGAAACGTCAGTACGACGATATGATTTAACATACTGGTCAATGCCGGTTACGAAAACAGGATTTAAAATGAATCAGTTTTCAGCGGGGACATTGTACGATAAGTTTTTTTACTGGGATGCCGTCAATGCTAAATGGCAGACGAGTCTT
>Ga0157370_10008452_pt1 | contig 11102 bp, 9 predicted proteins | sample C35metaG_FD_113463 | JGI IMG/M metagenome (GOLD analysis project Ga0157370, IMG submission 113463) | Corn rhizosphere microbial communities from Kellogg Biological Station, Michigan, USA - C3-5 metaG | ecosystem: Host-associated > Plants > Roots > Rhizosphere > Soil | place: USA: Michigan... | reverse complement strand
GTTTCCGTCGAGCTCCGTCCTCGCCTCGGCCAGGCGCGCGGCCAGTGCCGCGGCCGCCTCATCGAGCGAGCCCCCGGCCTCGGCGCCATGCGCGGCGATCCGTTCCATCTCGGCCGACAGCGCGGCCATGCGGGACGCGAGGGCATCGCCGCGCTCGGCGAGGCCGGCGACGTGGGCAAGCTGTTCCTGCTGACGCTCGCTGATCGTCTCGTCGAGAGCCGCGAGGCGCGCCTCGAGCGCCGCGGCCGCCTCCTGCTCGCGCTGCTCGGCCTCCGACCGGCGCGCGGCGATGATCTGCTCGAACGCCTCGGTCCGTTCGATCATCACGCGATCGACCCGCTCGGCTTCCGCCGTGAGCGCGGCCAGGCGCCGCTGCGCACCCTGGATGGCATGCGAATCGACCTCGCCGATCTTGCCGATCGCGTAGCTCAGCCGCTCCTTGAGATCCTCGATCGCCGCGTTCCACCGGCGAGCGGCGTCGTCCTGCGCGCTTGCGAGAGACTGGGCGACCTGCTGGCCTTCTTCGGCGGCCGAGGCGACCCTTTCGCGCAGCAGGGCGACTTCTTCCTCGGCGCGGCGCTGGATCTCGGCGTGCCGCGCGTCGAGCTCCTCCGCCAGCCGATCCGCGCGACGGCGCAAGGCCGCAAGTGATTCGACCTCGTGACCGTCAAGCTCGGCGCGGAATTCGCGGCTCCGTTCGCCGAGCGCCTCGAAGCGCGTGCCGGCGATGCCTTCCAGATGCTCCGCCTGCGCTTCGAAATGGGCCAGGGCCTCGTCGATGCGCGCGCGTAGCGAGGCGACCTGGCGTTCGCTCGCTTCCCCGAACTGGTTCAGGCGATTGAAGCCGGCGACGAGCTCCTCGAGCTGCGCCTGCGCGGTGTTGCCGGCGTGGCCGATCTGGCTGGCGACGTCGCGCGCCGAGTTGGAGATGACGGGCAGGTCGCCGCGCAGCCGGTCCATGTTGTCGAGCGCCGTCGTGCTGATCCGTCCTATCGTCTCGACCTGCGCGCCGTTGTCGCGAATCAGCTCCTGCAGGCGATCGGCGTGCTCGGAGATGCGCTCGCTGGCGACGCGGCCGAGCGATTCGAGGTCGCGGGACTGCGCGGCCATGAAGTCGCGCGCGAGGCTCAGCTCACGGTTGACGACCGCGAGGCGCTGCTCGAGCCGGGCGCTTTCCCCGGACAGCAGCCGGGCAACGTTGCCGAAGCGGGAGGCCTCGCGGCGCGAATGGCGCAGCGCAAGGAGCCACAACGCGACGACCAGCAGGACCGGCACCGCCCACGATACGATCCATCCGCTCCACTGCTGGGGGGTCCCACCCGCAAGGATGTCGCCCTGGTTGGCCCAGCCGAAGAAACCCGTCCACCCGAGCACCGCCACAACGGCCGCGCTGGGAAGGAGCCAGTCGAGGCGGCGGTGTCTCGCTTCCTCATCTTCCTCCCAGGACTCCTCGATCGGCTGATCGAGAATGAGCATGTCCTCCGCCGCTGCCGGCTCGGCCGCGGCGCCCGTGACGACTTCGGGATCGGACCCGATCGCCACCAAATTATCCCTGCGTGACATGGGCGGGGGAATACCACACCTTCGAACGTGATAAACCCCGCCTTAACCGCTTTCCTCCACTGTGGTGGTGCATGGCATTTTCGAACGGGCATCTCGACGCGACGTTTGCGGCAGCGGCAGGGGAAGACGCCGAGCTGTTTGCCGAGCTGCGTGCCGTGTTCGCCGAGAGCCTGAACCGGCAGATCGACCTGCTGCGTCGCGCCCGTTGCGACGGCAACTGGGCGGTCGCCGCGATGCGCCTGAAGGGCCTGGGGGCGAGCTTTCATGCCCCCGACCTCGTCGATCTTGCCGACGAAGCGCTCGACAGCGCGCCGGGAGAGCCGGTGGTGATCCGCAAGCTCGAGCGTTTCGCGCTGGAATTCGGCGCCGCCTGACGGCCAAGCCGGCGTCTATCGGGCGACGCCTAGACACGTCGAGCGTTTTTCACGAAGACGAGCCTGTGCGGATAGCGCTCATTGCCATCGCGGACCGCGGGAGCGGGGACGGCGCCGAGCCGGCGATTGTCGCGGGCAAGTCCATCGCGCGCCACCAGCTCGATTTCGCCCTGGCCTTGCGCTGCGACAAGGTGCTCTGCGTGGGTCACGGCGCTTCGCCGGAAGCTATCGACCTGCGGCAGGCTGCCGAATCGCTCGGAGCGCAGTTCCAGGTGGTCCGGGGTGTGCGCGACCTGCCCGCGTCCGTCCGCGGCGACGATCAGCTGCTGGTGCTCGCCCATGGCCTGCTGCCGGAATCCCCGCGTGCGTTTGCCTTGCTGAAGGAGGGATACAGGGTGCTGGTGCTGCCGGCCGAAGCGGGCTGGGGGGCGGGCTTCGAGAGGCTCGACCTCACCTCCGCGTGGGGCGGGGCGATGGTCATCCCCGGACGTCTGGCCGACCATCTCGACCAGCTGCCGGAGGATGCCGAGCCGATCGCCGGCCTCCTGCGGATTGCGCGTCAGGCCGGGGTGCCGGAGCGCACGCTGCCGGAGAACGAACTGGCCGAGGGACGCTGGCAAATCGTCCGCACCGGCGAAGCGGCGCACGCCCAGGAGCCGGCCTGGGTGCGGCGCCGCCTGCCGTCGGCCGCGGCCAATCGCCCGACCGCCTGGGTCGCCCGATATGCCTTGCGCCGGTTCGGAACGAACTTGATCGGCCATTCCCGGGCCTTGCCCGTGCTCGCGGCTCTTGCGGGAATGCTGATCGTCGGATCGGTGGCCGCGGCGTGGTTCGGCTATGCCGCATGGGCGTTCATCGACCTGGCGCTGGCCGCGCTGTCGAACGAGGCGGTCGCCGGCCTGGTTATCCTGCAAAGATCCATTTTCGACGAGACTTCAAAGCCATCACGCCTGAACTTCGTGCTTCGTGTGATGTGGGACCTGGCGCTGGTCGCAGCGGGCGCGCTGGCCATCGACGCGACCCGCGCCGAGCGGCTGTTCCCGCCGCTTGTTACGGCAGGGCTGCTGCGCATCGCGCCTTGGTGGGACGAGGCCGACTGGCGAATGCTGCCAACCGATCGCGGCGTCATCGCAATTCTGTTGGCCCTGGCGGCAGCCTTTGGATTCGCCGAGGGCGCTTTCATGATACTGGCGTTGCTCTTGATCCTGCTGAGGCTGGCGCCCGAGGCAGGACAGCGAGGATAACGCCGGTTTAACCCTAATCGCTTAAGGCATGGCCGATGATGAGCGCGACCAGGACTGAGACGAGCCTCGAATCGGTCGAAACGCTGCTGCGCGACGAACTCGCGCAGGGCGATGCCATGATTTCAACGGCAACGCCGATCCTGCGCCATCTCCTGGTCAACGACGACCGCGCGCTGTTCAGCGATGAGGTCGTTGCCAGAGTGCGCGCCATGACGGCCGATGCCGCGAGGCAATTGCTGCATGCCGAGGCGCAGGCCGGGCAGATCGCCGATCGCGCCTCCTTCCTATCGGAGCGCGAAGACGGGCTTGTCGAAGCCCTGGTCGAGGAACCGGCCTTTCTCGCCCACGTCCACGCCCTTTCGCTCGAGGGCACCCTGGCGCTGCAACTGCAGGCACGGTGCAGCATCGATGGCGTGCTGACTCCCTTGCTGCAGGAGCTGGTGGCCTCGAGCGACGATTTCGTCGCCGGCTCGGCGATGGCGGTGATCGCGGCCCAGGCGCGGTTCATCCAGGACCACCGGCGGATGGCGATGCCGCTTCGCGAATTGCCCGGCGAGCTGTTCCACAAGGCCCTGCTGGTGTTGCGCTCGCACGGCGGCGCGAGGGACGAGTCCATCGTCGCCGCCGAACGCGCGCTGCGCGAAGGCTATGACGAGGCGCACGGCCGGCTCGGCCTGTTGACCCGGCTTGTCATGCGCTTGACCCGTCCGGCTCCGGGCGCGCTCGACCTCGGCAGCGCCGGCCTGGCGGTTTTCTCCACCGCCCTCGCGATGGCCACGGGGCAGGAGCGCGAGCTGACGGTCGTCTCGTTCTCCGAACGGCAACTCGTCCGCCTTGCCCTGGCGCTGCGCGCGGCCGGCCTCGATCAGCCGTCGGTCGAGGAGCAGCTGCTGGTGCTCCATCCTATAGTGGCGCTCCCGGCCGGATTCGACCAGCTGAGCGCCGAGCGGGCGGCGCTGCTGCTTGCCTCGTCCGCCCGGCACGAGGCCTGACGATGGCAGGAGCCGCGTTCCTCGCCACGGCCCGCACGGACGGGCGCGACTGGATGATCGAAGCCGACGAGCCGCTGGCGAGCCTGCAACTGCGCAGCGGCGGCGAGCTGCCGGGAATCGTCGCTACGCCCGCCTTGCTCGAGCTCGTCCGCAAGGCGCGCCGCTACGGGCTCAAGCTCGCTCGCATGATCGCGGCGCAGGACGACCACGAAAAGGTCACGGCGTGGGTCGAGATCGAGCCTGAAAAGAACGGCGAGGGCTGCACCATCGGCGTGGCGAACTGGCACGCCGAACCCCTGCCGCTCGAAGAGATTGCAGTCGCCGACGAGCGCCGCGCAACGATCGAGCGCCACGTCGCCGAGCTTACCGCCCGTCTCGGGCCCGATCAGGAAGTCCTTTCGGTCGAATGCGGCAGCGCCGAGTTGCAGGCCGTCGCCGAGAGGCTTCACGAAGGGCATGGCCGGCACTGGCGAGATCTCGTCGAGGTCGAAGGCGACGGCCATGTGGTGACGAAGCACTGGCGCCAGCTCGACGGCGCGCGCGTGATCGTCCCCGGGTCGGCTCGCCACTGGAGGGCAAGGTTGTTGCCTCTCGGCCAGCCGGAGCCGGGCAAGGCCGGGTTCGATTTGCTCCTGGTCGCCGATGAACCGCCGGCACGGCCGGCAGAGGCGGCCGCGGGCGCGCGGGCCGTGGCGAACGCCGCGATCGGGCGCGACATTGCGCCCGTGTTGCGGCAGCCGATTGCCCGCATCATCGCCAACGCCGAGACCATCCGCACGCAGCTCGCCGGGCCCCTGGCCGAGGAATACAGCAATTACGCGGCCGACATTTCGACCGCCGGCGAGCACTTGCTGGCGTTGATCGACGATCTCGCCGATCTCGAAGTGGTCGAAGCCGACGACTTTTCCGCCGCGCCGGACAGGATCGACCTTGCCGACCTCGCCCGCCGGGCGGCCGGGATCCTCGGCGTGCGGGCGCGCGAGCGGGGCATCGAAATCGACGCGCCGAAGGTCGGGGAGAGCGTTCCCGCGATCGGCGAGTTCCGCCGCGTGCTGCAGATCCTCCTCAACCTGCTCGGCAACGCCGTTCGCTATTCGCCGGAAGGGTCGCAGGTCTGGCTCCGCGCCGAGGCCGAAGGCGGATCCGCGCGCATCACGGTGGCCGACCAGGGAGAGGGGCTGACCAGCGAGCAGCAGGCGAAAGCGTTCGACAAGTTCGAGCGTCTCGGCCGCAGCGGCGACGGGGGCTCGGGGCTCGGCCTCTACATTTCGCGCCGCCTGGCGCGTGCGATGGGCGGCGAACTGACGGTCGAAAGCGCGCCCGGGCAGGGCGCGCGCTTCACGCTCGAGCTTCCGACTTTCGAGGACCGGCGCCGCGAGCCGCGCTGACGGACGGCGTCAGCGCTTGTCCATCGGCACGTAATCGCGCTGCGTCGGCCCGGTATAGAGCTGGCGCGGGCGGCCGATGACCTGGCCCGGATCGGAAATCATCTCGTTCCACTGGGCGACCCAGCCGACCGTGCGGGCGAGCGCGAACAGGGCGGTGAACATCGTCGTCGGAAAACCGATCGCCGAGAGAATGATGCCCGAGTAGAAATCGACATTCGGGAACAGCTTCTTCTCGACGAAATAGTCGTCGTGGAGGGCCATTTCCTCGAGCCGCAGCGCCACCTCGAATACCGGGTCCGTGACCTTCAGCGCGTCGAACACCTCGCGCACGGTCTTCTGCATCACGGTCGCGCGCGGGTCGTAGTTCTTGTACACCCGGTGGCCGAAACCCATCAGCCGGAACGGATCGTTCTTGTCCTTGGCCCGCTCGATGTAGTGCGGGATGCGATCGGGCGTGCCGATCTCGTGCAGCATGTTGAGCGCCGCCTCGTTCGCTCCTCCGTGCGCCGGGCCCCACAGGCACGCGATCCCCGCGGCGATGCAGGCGAAAGGATTGGCGCCCGATGAGCCGGCGAGGCGCACGGTCGAGGTCGAGGCGTTCTGCTCGTGGTCGGCGTGAAGGATGAAGATCCGGTCCATCGCCTTCTCGACGGCGGGGATCACCTCGTATTCCTCGGCCGGCACGCCGAACGTCATGCGCAGGAAATTGCCCGTATAGGAGAGCGCGTTCATCGGCGACATGAAGGGCTGGCCGACGGTGTACTTGTAAGCCATCGCCGCGAGCGTCGGCATCTTGGCGATCAGGCGATGGCTGGCGATCTTGCGCTGCTGCGGATCGGATATGTCGGTGCTGTCATGGTAGAAGGCGGAGAGCGCGCCCACCACGCCGCACATCACCGCCATCGGGTGCGCATCGCGGCGGAAGCCCTGGAAGAACTGGCGCAACTGGTCGTGCACCATCGTGTGGCGGCTGATCGTGTAAACGAAGGTATCGTACTCGTCCGCGCTGGGTAGCTCGCCGTTGAGGAGCAGGTAGGCGACTTCCATGAACGAGGAATGCTCGGCCAGCTGGCCGATCGGATAACCGCGGTGGAGCAGGACGCCCTCTTCGCCGTCGATGAATGTAAGAGCGCTTTCACACGAGGCGGTGGACTTGTAGCCGGGATCGTAGGTGAACATCCCGGTCGTGCCGTAGAGCTTGCGGATGTCGACAACGTCGGGCCCGCAAGTGCCTTCCATGACAGGAAGATCGTATTCCTTGCCGCCTACTGCCAGCTTCGCCTGCTTGTCCGCCAAACTGCGTCTCCTCAAAGTTGGTCCCGCTGCGCCGATCCGTTAGGCCGATTCCGCCTGCGCGTCGATACGCGCGAGGCTCTCTTCCCGGCCGAGAAGCGCCAGAACGTCGAAAATGCCCGGGGATGTGGTCTGCCCCGTCAGGGCCGCCCTGAGCGGCTGCGCAAGCTTGCCGAGGCCCAGGCCGAGCTCCTCCGCGTAGGCCTTCAGGTTGGCCTCGAGGGAATGCGTTGTCCACTCCCGCTCAGCGCTGAGACGGGCAGAGATGAGAGAGAGCAGGGCCCTGGCATCGGCGTCGAGAAGCGCCGCCGCCTGGTCCGTCAGGGCAAGCGGGCGCGTCTTGAACAGGAAGCCTGCGCCATCCGCGAGCTCGTTGAGGTCGCGCGCGCGGGTCTTGAGCACCGGCATCGCTTCTGTGAGCAGGGCGACGTCGGCGCTCGCGCCGATCTTCGGCGCGATCAGCTCGGCGAGGCGCCTGTCGTCGGCCGCGCGGATGTAGTGGCCGTTCATGTTGAGCAGCTTCTTCATGTCGAACCGCGCCGGGCTCTTGCCGACGCCTTCGAGCGTGAAGGCGGCGATCGCTTCCTCGCGGGTGAATTCTTCCTGGTCGCCATGGCCCCAGCCAAGGCGCAGGAGATAGTTGAACAGGGCCTCGGGAAGGATCCCGAATTCGTCGCGATAGGCATCGACGCCGAGGGCCCCGTGGCGCTTCGACAGCTTGGCACCGTCCTGCCCGTGGATCAGCGGGATATGGGCATACGCCGGATCGGGCCAGCCGCCCTCGATCTCGTCCATCGCCCGGATGATCGGGAGCTGGCGGAAGGCGTTGTTGAGGTGATCGTCGCCGCGGATCACGTGGGTTACGCCCATGTCGTGATCGTCCACGACGACCGCGAGCATGTAGGTCGGCGTCCCGTCGGCGCGCAGCAGGACATAGTCGTCGAGTTCGGCGTTCTGCACCGCGACGCGGCCCTGGACGCGATCGTCGATAACCGTTTCGCCCTCGTCGGGGGTCTTGAGCCGGATGACGAACGGCGCCCCGAGCGGAGCTTCCGACGGGTCCCGGTGGCGCCAGCGGCCGTCGTAGCGCAGCGGCTGCCTCGCGGCGCGTTGCGCCTCGCGCATGGCCTCGAGCTCTTCGGGCGTGGCGAAGCACTTGTAGGCGTGGCCCGCGGCAAGGAGCTTCTCGGCCACCTCGACGTGCCGCGAGCCGCGTTCCGACTGGAACACGGTCTCCTCGTCCCAGTCGAGGCCGAGCCAGTCGAGGCCGTCGAGGATCGCGTCGATGGCCGCCTGGGTGGAGCGCTTGCGGTCGGTGTCCTCGATCCTCAGCAGCGCCTTGCCGCCGGCGTGGCGGGCAAACAGCCAGTTGAACAGCGCGGTGCGCGCGCCGCCGATGTGCAAAAAGCCGGTGGGCGAGGGTGCGAAGCGGGTCACTACCGTGCCGTCACTACCGCTTGCCATGCCGTTTTTCCGTTTCCTGTCCAATGGCTTACGACGGCGACCCGTGTCCCACCCCTTGTCCCGCCGGGGGATGAACAGGTCGATGTTGCGTTGCAGCAGCCGCCTTGGCGAAACGCCGCGCGCTTGTCCAGCGCGGCCGACGCGCTGCGCGCGCCGGTCGACGGCTATGATGCGACCGTCAGCGGGCAAGGGCCGATAGCGGTGCTTCGGCCGGCATCAGCAGGGGACGCGCGCTTCCGGCCCGACACACATGCTGTCGATCGCGCCGCCTGTGCTGTGCCCTGGCCGGCGTCGCGGGTGCGACTGCCGCCGGTTGCCGGGGCCGTCGGCGCGCGGGCGTCAGTGATAGCGGCGCAGCAGGCCGGCGAGCTTGCCTTGCACCTTGACCTCTTCGGGACGGTAGATCTGCGGGTCGTAGGAGGCGTTCGCAGGGTCGAGGCGGATCATTCCGTTTTCGCGCCGCAGGTACTTGAGCGTCGCTTCCTCGTCGCGCACGAGCGCGACGACGATCTCGCCATCCCGGGCCGTGTCGGTCCGCCGCACCAGCGCGAAATCGCCGTCGAGGATTCCGGCTTCGATCATCGAGTCGCCGGAAACCTCGAGCGCATAGTGCTCGCCTGCGCCGAGCAGGGCGGCAGGCACCGGCAGCGTGCGGTCGGTTTCAAGCGCTTCGATGGGCACGCCAGCGGCAATGCGGCCATGCAGGGGGATCTCGATGACGTCGTTGGCCGCGGCGGGCATGGCCCCGGATGGAACGGCGACGCGCGAAACCATGTCGTTGGCCGGAGCCGGGGCCCGCTTGCCGGAATTCACGTCCTCCGGCTGGCGCAGCACCTCGAGCGCGCGCGCGCGGTTGGGCAGGCGGCGGATGAAGCCGCGTTCCTCGAGCGCCGAGATCAACCGGTGCACGCCGGACTTGCTCTTGAGGTCGAGCGCATCCTTCATTTCCTCGAACGAGGGGGAAATCCCCGTCTCCTCCAGCTTGCGCTGGATGTAGAGGAGAAGTTCGTGCTGCTTGGCGGTCAACATCTGGCGCTCTCCACAATGTTCCACTATGGAACGAACGCGGAACAATTAGGCAACTTGCGAACGGCCGTCAAGCGACGCCACCATTTTCGAGCGAATAAGCTTTCACCCAGGCGCCCGCGTCCACGGCCGGTGAGCCGGCAGGGCGCTCGATAAGCGCCACGGCGCGCGCGAGGGAGGCAAGGGCGCTGCTGTCCTGCTCGCCCAGGGCGACGAGCGAGCCGTCGTCGATCCGGGCGCGGATGAATTCGGCGCGGTTACCCGTCGGCGGCAGCGGGGTTGCAAGCGGCATGGTCACCGGCCGCGGCAATGGATCGCGCGCACCGCCGAGCGCCCGAAGCAACGGCAGCAGGAACAGGAACGCGGTGACGAAGCTCGAGACCGGGTTGCCCGGCAGGCCGAGCACCCATTGCCGGCCGCGCCGCGCGACCAGCAGCGGCTTGCCGGGGCGCATGGCGACGCGCCAGAAGTCGATCGCGGCGCCCCACTGCTCGAGCGCCGGGCGAACGAGGTCGTGATCGCCGACCGAGGCGCCGCCGCTGGCGACGATGACGTCCGCCTCCCTAGCATCTTCGAGGGCCGCAAGAATCGCCGCGAGGCGATCGGGTACGGGTCCCAGCCGTCGAACCGAGCGAACGCAAGGAGCGGCCATCGCGGCCAGCATGGCGCCGTTGCTCGCCGGGACCTGATGGGGGGCGCACTCGAGGGGATCGACAGCGAGCTCATCGCCGCTGTCGAGCACGGCCAGCGTGGCGAGGCGATGGACTTCAAGCCCGGTGTGTCCCGCGGCGATCGCGAGCGCCAGCTGGGCGGGACCAATCCGCGTGCCGGCCGCCATCACCTCGTCACCGCTGCGAAAGTCGAAGCCGGCCCGGCGAATGTGGCGTGGGCTCGGCGCGCCTTCGCCGTTGAGCGTGACGTCCTCGCCGTTGCGGGATGCGTTTTCCTGGAGCAGCACCGCGCCATCACCTGCCGGCATCATCGCGCCGGTCGAGATCCGGATCGCTTCGCCGCGCGCAAGCGGGCGATCGAAGGGATGACCCGCGGCGCTCTCGCCGACCACGCGCCATGGCCCCGAGAGATCATCGGCCCGAACGGCATACCCGTCCATCGCCGAGAGGTCCGCCGCGGGCTGGGTGCGCCGGGCGTGCAAGGGTTCGCCAAGATAGCGGCCGATCGCGCTTTCGGCCGGGAGGCGCTCGACGCCGAGCGGCGAAACTTGGCCGAGCAGCCTCGCCTGCGCCTCTTCGAGGGGCAGGGGAGGAGGCGGCGTCATTCCGGAGCGCGCCAGCGGCCGCTCTTGCCGCCGGTCTTCTCGACGAGCCGCACGCCTTCGATGACCATCCCCTTGTCGAGCGCCTTGGCCATGTCGTAGATTGTCAGAAGCGCAACGCAAGCCGCTGTCATGGCTTCCATTTCCACCCCGGTCCTGCCGGTGAGGGACGCTGTTGCAGTGGCCCGGACGGCCTCGATTTCGAAGCTGAAATCGACGGCCACCGCGTCGAGCGAGAGCGGGTGGCAGAGCGGGATCAACTCGGCGGTCTTCTTGGCGGCCATGATCCCCGCGATACGCGACGCTGCGATGACGTCGCCTTTGGGCCCGCTGCCTTCGCGAACCGCCGCAAGCGCCTCGGCCGACATCCGTATCCGCCCGGTCGCCGTGGCCGAGCGAGCGGTCTCGGCCTTGCCCCCCACGTCGACCATGCGGGCCGCGCCGTGCGCGTCGAGATGTGTCAGCCTGCCCATTGCCGCCTCATG
>Ga0157370_10008451_pt1 | contig 11103 bp, 8 predicted proteins | sample C35metaG_FD_113463 | JGI IMG/M metagenome (GOLD analysis project Ga0157370, IMG submission 113463) | Corn rhizosphere microbial communities from Kellogg Biological Station, Michigan, USA - C3-5 metaG | ecosystem: Host-associated > Plants > Roots > Rhizosphere > Soil | place: USA: Michigan... | reverse complement strand
GTCTACTCGATGTCGGAGAGAACCGCGATGGGCGACGGCCGCGTCGATGCGGCTGCCCTGCTGGACACATGCCGTTCGGCTGCGCGCACCGCCACCTACGCGGATTTCGCCGAGATTGCCGAGGCGAATCGCAGCGTCGTCAGCGCAGCGCTCTTCGGCGGACTCGCCGCTTCCGGCGCCCTCCCATTTGAACGACCTGCCTTTGAAGACGCGATCCGGCGCGGCGGCATCGGGTTGGAAGGCAGCTTGGCTGCCTTTTCGGCTGGTTTTGCGACACATCGATGCCGAAGCACGCCCACTCCGGCCGTTGAGCCCGCCAAGGTGAAATTGGGCTCCCGGCTTTCTTCGCTCGCTGCGCGAATCGCGGATGAATTTCCGCCCCAGACCCATGAAGTTCTCGCCTACGGCGTGTCCCGCTTGGCGGATTACCAGGACGAAGCCTACGCCGTCCGTTATCTCGACCGTCTCGGTCCGCTCAAAGCCGCGGACTCCATACGGGCGGAGGTCCTGGGTGAGGCGGCGCGCTACCTGGCCCTTTGGATGTCGTATGAAGACGCGATCCGGGTGGCGGATCTCAAGATCCGCAGCACCCGCTTTGAGCGCGTCCGCCAGGAAGTCCGTGTCGAGCCGGCGCAGCTTCTTCACATCAAGGAATTCCTTCATCCTGGTGCGCAGGAATTTGCCGATTTTCTGCCGGCGGGGCTGGGCCGCTTCTTACTGAACAGCGGCTGGGCCAAGCGCCTTGTAGTCAAGCTCGCCGGAGGCGGTCGCATTCTCGAAACCACTAGCCTCGGTGGATACCTGCAGCTCTATGCGATTGCGAGTCTCCGCGTGCTGCGGCCCCGCTCATTTCGATTCCAGCATGAACAGGCGCGTATGGATGCCTGGCTGCAGCAAATTCCCGCGCTGGTGAAGGAAGACTATGCTTTGGCGCTGCGACTGGCCGAAAGTCCCAGGCTCATGAAGGGTTACGGTGAAACCCTCGCACTCGGGAGCCGCAACTTCGATGCCATTCTAAGGGCATTGCCCCGTCTTAGGGGCCGGGCAGACGCAGCAGAGCAGTTGCGTATCCTTTGCGAGGCGGCGTTGGCCGATGAACAGGGACATGAACTCACGGAGAGACTTAAGGAGGTATTGGCATGAGGATCGTGTGTTTGGGAGGTGGTCCCGCCGGTCTGTATTTTTCGATCCTGGCTAAGAAAGCAAATCCATCGTGGGATATCACAGTGGTCGAGCGCAACGCGCATGACTCCACGTTCGGTTGGGGAGTTGTGTTCTCGGACCGCACGATGGATGGGTTCCGGACCGCTGACCCAGAGACGCACGCCGGAATCACGCAGGCGTTCCACCACTGGGACGATATCGACGTTTTCTTCAAGGGACGCAAAATCACCTCCGGCGGGCATGGTTTCTGCGGCATCAGCCGGATCCGCCTTCTCAATATTTTTCAGGAGCGGGCCCGGCAACTCGGCGTGCAATTGTGCTTCAACAACGAGGTGAAGGACCCGGACGATTACGCAGCTTCCTTTGATCTCGTGATTGGGTCCGACGGGATTTTCTCCAACACCCGCCATAAGTACGAGACAGTTTTCAGGCCTAACATCGACATTCGCAAGAACCGATTTATCTGGCTCGGTAGCAAGAGGAAGCTTGATGCGTTCACTTTCGACTTCAAGGAAACCGAGTGGGGCTGGTTCAACCTGCACGCCTACCGATTCGACGAGGACTGGTCGACGTTCATTGTGGAGACGCCGGAGAAGAACTGGCTCGCGGCGGGTATCGACGCCATGGATTCGAAGGAATCCATCACGTTTTGCGAGAAGTTACTCGCCGAGCGGCTGGAAGGCAGCCGGCTCATGTCGAACGCGACGCATCTGCGGGGCTCAGCCATGTGGCTGAAGTTTCCGCGCGTGCTATGCGAAAGGTGGTTTCACAAGAACATTGTCCTGATCGGCGACGCAGCCCATACGGCGCATTTCGGCATCGGTTCGGGAACCAAGCTGGCCATGGAAGACGCCATGGCTCTTGCGCGGGTCTTGTCGGACCACACAGACGGAGATGTCGAGAGCGCGCTGGCCCGTTATCAGGAGGAGCGCGAGATCGAAGCGCTCAAGTTGCAAAGCGCCGCTCGCAACCGCATGGAGTGGTTTGAGCAGGTCGAGCGCTACGTGCATCTGGAGCCCGAGCAGTTTGCCTACAGCCTGCTGACCGGGAGCCAGCGCATCGGGCATGAAAATTTGAAGCTGCGGGATGCGCAGTACGTAGAGAAGATGGAGCAATGGTTTGCTGCACGGAGTGGCGTTACGCACGCGGTGCCGCCGATGTTCACTCCATTCCAGGTGCGCAGCGTTACGTTAAAGAATCGCGTCGTAGTCTCACCGATGGCCATGTATATGTCGACCGACGGCGTACCGGGAGATTTTCATCTAGTTCATCTGGGATCCCGCAGTATCGGCGGCGCCGCACTAGTAGTGACGGAGATGACCTGCGTCTCCCCGGAAGGCCGCATCACACCGGCCTGTCCAGGAATCTGGAACGAAAAGCAGATGCTCGCCTGGAAGCGCATCGTCAATTTCGTGCATCAGAACTCAGATGCCAAAATCGCTTTGCAAGTGGGGCACTCAGGCCGTAAAGGATCGACCCGACGCGGCTGGGAAGGAATGGATATGCCTCTCGAAACAGCCAACTGGCCGCTCGTTTCGGCGAGCGCGATTCCTTACATTGAGGGCGTCTCGGAGGTGCCGCGTGAAGCCACGCGAGACGATCTGATGCAGATTCAGGCACAGTTCTTGCGGTCGACAGTTCTAGCCCAGGAAGCCGGCTTCGACTGGCTGGAGCTGCACTGCGCGCACGGATATTTCCTGTCGAGTTTCATCTCGCCGCTCACAAACATGCGCACCGACGAATACGGAGGCTCGCTCGAGAACCGCTGCCGTTATCCGCTCGAGGTCTTCCGTGCCATGCGCGCTATCTGGCCGGCGGAGAAGCCAATGAGCGTGCGTATCTCCGCGCACGACTGGACCCCGGGGGGACTCACTCCGGAAGATGCCGTCATTGTCGCCGAGTACTTCAAGGAAGCCGGAGCCGACGTCATCGATTGCTCCTCCGGCCAAGTCAGCAAGGCCGAAAGGCCCGTCTATGGGCGCATGTTCCAGGTGCCCTTCTCCGATCGCATCCGCAATGAAATCGGCATTCCGACGATCGCAGTGGGTAATATTTTCGAAGGCGACCATGTAAACACGATCATTGCGGCCGGCCGCGCCGATCTGTGTGCTCTCGCCCGTCCGCACTTGGCCGATGGGGCCTGGACGCTGCACGAAGCGGCCAAGCAGAATTTCCCCGACGTGTGTTGGCCGTCGCCGTACATGGGCGGGAAAGTGCAACTCGAACGCAACCTCGCCCGGGCGGCGCAGCTGAGGCTCCAGGTGTGAGTGAGTCGTTACCCGGCGCCGGATCAATCTCGGGCAAGCATGCCGTTGTCACCGGCGGCGCGCGCGGAATCGGAGCCGCGGTCGCAGCGGCGCTGGAATCGGCCGGTGCAAACGTGACCGTGGTCGGTCGTAGCACAGAGCCATTTGCCGTCGATGTCTCGGACTGCGACGGTGTTCTGAAAACGTTCGAGAGCATCCGGGCTGGGATCGGTCCCATCGATATCCTGGTGAACAACGCGGGCCAGGCCGTGTCGGCTCCCTTTCTCAAAACCACACCGGAGCTTTGGCGCCGGATGCTCGCCGTCAACCTGGATGGCGCCTTCCATTGCACGCAGGCGGCTCTGCCCGGCATGATACGGGCCGGCTGGGGACGGATTGTAAACATCGCTAGCACCGCGGGGCTCATTGGGTACCCGTACGTCACTGCCTACTGTGCGTCCAAGCACGGCCTTATCGGCCTCACCCGAGCGCTCGCTCTCGAACTCGCCTTGAAAGGTATCACCGTCAACGCGGTCTGCCCCGGCTACACGGAAACTGATCTCGCCATGGACGCTGTGAAGAACATTGTTGTCAAGACCGGCCGTACTGAACAAGACGCTCGCGCCGAGCTCACCAAGCGTAATCCACAGAAGCGCATGGTGATGCCTGCTGAAGTCGCCAACGCCGTCGCCTGGCTGTGCATGCCCGGCAGCGAGTCAGTCACCGGCCAATCGATCGCCGTCGCCGGCGGTGAAGTTACGTAGGCTTTGAAAGTGAATGGCCGGAGCAGGGGATAAGCCTCCGCCAGGAAGCAAGCTGAACGCCGATTCAGGGCCGAGACCAGACCGGGGCCGGAATCGAGTTGAGGCCCACCGGCAAACTTATTTCACTTGGTTTTAGATTGCTATATAATGCCAGTCGACACACAGGAAGAAGACAAAAGTGATGGTAACGGCAATCATCTTAATTAATACCGAAAAAGGCCGATCTCCAGAAATCGCTCAGGCTTTGATCGAGTTGCCCGGAATAACGGAAGTCTACTCCGTCGCTGGTCCATATGACTTAGTTGCCCTTGCGCGGGTACGAGAACACGAACTACTTGCTGACTTGGTAACTGGACCCTTGCAGAAAATACCGGGCATTGCGTCGACCAACACGTTGATTGCTTTCCGGGCTTACAGTCGGCGCGATCTGGAGGCCCTGTGGGACATCGGCAATGAAGAGTCCCTTCGGTCTAGCTAATGGCTGCGGACTCAAGAAGATGGATGCCCGCGACTCGCGTCTTGCGAGAAGGCGTGCTGAAGAAATGGCTCACAAGAATATAGCTCTCATCGGCAAATAATGGCATCACTCTTCTGATAACAATGTCAGACTACAGGGAGTATTTGCCGCCGCAGGATTTGTGGCCGGATCTTATCTTTTCCCTGCCTCAATTTCAATACCCTGAAAGATTGAACGTCGCTGTCGAGTTGCTTGACAAGCACGTTCTGAATGGAAGGGGAGAAGCCACCGCAGTCTGGTTTGAGAACGAGAACATCTCCTACGTGGAGTTGGAGAAGCTCACCAACCAAATCGGGAATGCATTAAAGGGGCTCGGCATAGGTCCTTCAGATCGGGTCGCTTTACGGATGCTCAATCGCCCAGTTTTTGTCGCGGCGTGGCTTGCGATTCAAAAGATCGGCGCCGTGGGCGTTGCCACCATGCCAATGCTGCGTGCGCGCGAACTGGCCTTTATCTTCAATGATTGCGGCGTCAAAGTATGTTTGTGCGACGTGGATCTCGTTGACGAGCCCGCGCGCGCCCGGGCCCAGCTCGATCAGCCCATCAAAATCGTGACTACCGGTACGGTAACATTAGACGAATCTGATGCACGGCTTGAAGCGTATGTTTCGGCGACCACCGAGAATCTCGAAGCCCACCCATCGCGACGGGAAGATCTCGCGCTGATAGCCTATACCTCGGGAAGCACCGGAGTTCCAAAGGGCACCACCCACACCCCTCGGGACATCCTGGCTGCCGCCGACGGATATGCTCGTTCGATTCTTCACCCCACGCCGAATGACATCTTCAGCGGACACCCTACAATGGCATTCACCTTCGGCTTGGGCGGCCTGCTGATTTTCCCGCTTCGTTTTGGGGCCTCAGTCGCTCTGTTGGAGCGTTTTACGCCCGTTATGCTCATTGAAGCCGCCTCGCGCTATCGCGTAACCATCCTGTTCTGCGCAGCTACTACCTACCGGATGCTGTTGCAGAATCCCGCCCTGAATGGCGCCGACCTGAGTTCAGTACGTCTATGCATCAGCGCCGGTGAGACACTCCCCGCCGCCGTATGCACGGAGTGGCTGCGCCGAACCGGCATCGAAATTCTCGATGGACTTGGCGCCACTGAGATGTTCCATATCTTCATTTCCTCGCGGTCCGGCGATACGCGAGCCGGAGCCACCGGACAACCTGTTCCCGGTTATGAGGCTAAGATCGTTGACGAACAGTTTCGGGACGTGCCCCCAGGTATTCCGGGTCTTCTCGCCGTTCGCGGGCCCACGGGCTGCCGCTATTGGCGCAATAATGATTTGCAACGCCGTTACGTTCGAAGTGGCTGGAATGTGACCGGTGATGTCTATCTTGAAGACGCCGACGGATACTTTTGGTACCAGTGCCGCAACGACGATCTGATTATATGCGGCGGATACAACATCGCTGGTCCTGAGGTCGAACGTGTTTTGCTGGAGCATGCTGCCGTGCTTGAAGCAGCTGTCGTTGGCTCTCCTGATCCCGTCCGTGGCATGATACCGAAAGCGTTCATCGTGCTTCGCTCGGGCGTGATTCCCGGCGACGGCTTGGTCAAAGATATGCAGGACTATGTCAAGCGCCAGCTTGCTCCATTCAAGTATCCCCGCGAAGTCGAGTTCGTTTCCGACTTGCCAAAAACCGAGACCGGTAAGATCCGGCGCGCGGAACTGAGGCAGCGCGAAATCGTCCGCAAAATAGTTACCCCTTAGTTCCGCGGGATTCAGTCATGAGTGTCGAGACTGCGGGCTTACGGATGCTGGCGGCTAACTGAATGGACCGCGGACGAGATCGAGCAGTATCTTCGGCGGCGGCTCCGCAGCGTGCCCGGGTTAAGACTGGTTCAGGTTTCAACGAACTGCTTCGCGATCTTGTTCCACGCCTCAGGGAACAATCCACCGAGGCCCTCCACCGCGCCTTGGCAAACTTTAGTTGAGATCGGCGATGGTCTTATATGCATCGTGGGAGGACATCAGGATCGAGCCTCCTTTGAGCGGACTGATAATTGCCTTATGCCGTCGAGCAAAACGCGGGTTGCCCGACAGTCATCCTCGTTGTAGACAAGGATTTGTTTCCGTACGGTCGGATCGCGTTGCTTGACCCAGCGATCAAACCATTCGATAGACGCCGCTCCCGAGGGGTGTGGATCATTCCAGGTAAAGCCGAGATACTTGGCAAGGGTTTTAATGGAAAAATCACGCGTCGGCCACTCGGTTGATTTCAAGACAACATCAAAATAGAGATCAACCGCCACTGCCGGATCAAAGATCGCTTCGATTTCGGCTTCGGTGCAGACGTGAGGGTATTTCTTGCTAAGTGCCCTGTAAACCGTGCGTTCGTATTTAGAATAATAATAGATCGCGCAAGGTTGGGCGCTTTGGATATAACGGACGGCATCTGCGAATGCCCTTTCCTCAGCGTCCTCTATTGGGTCTTCTGCAAGGAAAAATACGAACCGTTCCGTGGCATTGTCACCATCGCGGCGCTCGACGAAGCCGTGCAGGTAGCAGATGTCCCGCATCGGATCGACCTCAATATCAAAGAATAGTTCCCGCGCGGCGGACGGAAAGACCACTGGCGCTCGAAGATAAGGCTTGGCGCCCGTGGTTAGAAGCTGCGCGCGGGCCTGAGCCTTGGCAAGGGTCGCTAGGCCGATGCCCGGAAATACCGTCTTCTGCCCATTGATAAAATTGTCCACATTGGCCTCGGCTAACTCCCGAATGGAGTGGACCTGGTTGAACATTACGTCTCGTTTTGAGCGACCAAGTTCCGGGATAAGAGTGAGGTCATTCGCGGTTTCCAGCACGTCAATGCACGCCGTATACCATAGGCAGCTTTTGCAGATGCCAGAGGCATAGGCAGGCAGCGTCCTCTTTTTGCCGCCCACAATCGCTCGGGCTTCGGCGAGACACTCTTGGTAGTAGTCCCAGAGTCGTTGAGACTTCCCATTGCCGCCGTCCGCTTCGAAATCGTACAGAACCTCCCTGCCGTGAATATCCCAAACAAATGCCCGCCGTCCTGGTGAGCGCCCGAGTCGTTCTAGAACGTCCGTGTATAGGGCAAGCTGCACAGCATAGTGTTTTTTGGGCTTCCCTTCGCTCTCATCAGTGGCCCCTTCCTCTCCCGCGCCGGACTTGATATCGCCAGCAACATAGCCAGTTCCCTCTCTCCGCAGAAGATCGGGCTCGCCGAGCAAGTCGCCGCTAATTATACGACCGCTGTAGATTAGCTCCGCGCCATCTTCCATCGCCGCGAGTGTCTGCCGCTCCCTTTCGTCGCCACGGCAGTGGGAAAGATCGAGAAAAGTACCGCTGATTCTCTCGATAACCTCATCTTCGTGTGCTGCTCCTCGTTCCCAAAGGAGTTGCACAAAGGGACTTGCTTTGTCCCGCTTTGTTGGGTCTGCAAACAAATCCATCCATACGCGATGGGGGCAATGCACGAGGTCATAGAGCATTGACGCGGTGATGGCAGGGTTGACCTCCGGAGTGAGAATTTCCTTAATAACCACAGCACACACCTGTAATTAGTCTTTGAATAGTGAGCCTAGGCTAGGGTCCATCCCGAAAACGCTCCGATTACTCCAATAATATTCTTTCCACGATCTGCTCGCTGGGGAGATTTAATCAAATGTAGCATGGAGCTGGAGGGATGTTTTCTGCCACTTCTTCGTTGCGATTCGCTGAAACTCTTTAAGCATCAGGAGCACACGTAATCGTCGCGGTTACTCGAATCTTGGGAGCAAGCCCCCACCATCTCTTCCCACGCAAGTGCCGGGTGCTTTGCTCACTCGGAAATGGAAAGGGCGGACCATTTTAGTGGAAGTGCTTATAAAGGGCTTCCGCTACAATAACCCAGCAATATTCCTCGCTCAGCGCAATAGCGACTGCGATCACCGGCACTCGCTGGAACGGTCTGGTCTTCTTCGGGCTTACGCGCCCCCCGCGCGCCGTGAACGCAAGGGCAACCCCGTGCGAAAGAGTAAGCAGGACGCGGAGGCGCCATCCCCGCTCGCTTGCGATGTGCGATCTACACCCGAAAATCGACTGAAGAAGGCCTCGATCAGGAATTTAACTCGCTCGATGCACAGCGCGAGGCTGCCGAGGCGTTCATTCAAAGTCAGCGGCGCGAACCCGTGCCGAGAAGCACGTGCACTTCCCTCATTCAGGCGCCTTCAACCTACGTGCGGGGCTATCCTTCCAAAGAGGAACGCGACAAGCGCCTCAAGGCGGTCCGTGACGACCCGGACTTGCTGAGGTGGTGACCAAGCAGGAGGCACACTTAGCGAGGGCAAGAGAGTATAATGTGGAGCGAGACTTTGAAATGTAGGGATTGGGGAAACGAGAAGGACGGGGAGGGGCCGTTGACGGTGCACACACAATATCCAAAGGATCAGAAAGAGTTTTCCATGCAGCGCGCCTATAGTCTAGTTGGGATTTCAACAGCGGCGTTTTTAGCCGTCGCTGCGGGATGTATTTTATGGACAGGGCGAGCGTCCGGCCAGTCGGCGCAACCTGGGACGACTCCCCCGCCGCCCAATGCTCGTGCGGGCAATTCGGTTGTCCTCGATGCAAACGGAATGACACTGCAGCGCCGCCGCTTCGATCCAGGTCAGCGCACCTATTGGCATTCTCACGAGAACGGTTTTCTTATTTTTGTCGAGAAAGGCCGGGCCCGCGTCCAGAAGAAGGGCGAACCAATGAAAGAATTGAAAGAGGGCGATACGGATTATACGCCACCAAACGTGATGCACTGGCACGGTGCGGCGCCAGATCAGGAATTTGTGCAGGCTGGAGTGGCTTTTGGCGGCAAAATCCAGTTTGCAGATCCGGTAACGGATGCTGAGTATGAGGGCAAGACTAAATAGGGTTGCTCCTTTTGTCGACGGTGGCATTTTCGGTGTCTCCTGCGCGATGAAAATAGCGATCGGTCTTCTGGGGATACCCGGCAAGCGCTCACGGTGGCCTTGGCGAAGCCGGGCCGCGACGCTTGCTGGAACCCACTCCATGAACTCGTCGGGGGCCATGATATACACGCGCTTCAAAGCGCGTTTCTCGGTACCAATCCACGAATCATAAGACACCGTAAGCCAGATGAATGGTTTGCGCGCATACAGTCGAGTGCCAGCCCAACTCTCGGGACTTTTAGACTCAGCATGGGACAAAGTTTTGCAATGTACGCTCATGGGTGAGTCGATTTGCGAAGGCCGTGTGACGTGGTCTTATTCGTTTTAGCCCCTTTGCGGGTTGTACAGTATGCGAGCCCTCGTTGCCAGGTATGCGACTGGCAGTGGGCCTACCCGATCTGCATCCCGGCAAAGGCAGTCCCATCGGAGCTGCCTTCGCAGTCGAAGGCTATCTATATCCCGCACTGGTTGGTAACGATATCGGCTGCGGAATGGGATTGTGGAGAACGGAACTCAGCGCCAGGAAACTCAAACGCGAGGCGTGGGCGGATCGACTGCGCGATCTTGACAATGCCTGGAATGGCGATGCTCGCGAGTTCCCTAGTGCTCGCGGCATTGAGCCATCTGGATACGAGCGTTCCCTCGGTACGATCGGCAGCGGAAATCACTTTGCTGAGTTACAGGCGGTCGAAAGCATCGCGAGTGCAGAAAGCTGCAAGCGACTCGGAATCAGCAGCGACGCGGTTTATCTGTGCGTTCACAGCGGAGCGCGTGGATTCGGTGAAGCGATCTTGCGCGAGCATGTCGCACAGTTTGGAAGTGGTGGTCTCGCCGCGGCGACTAACGAAGCTGCTCACTATCTGGCGAGCCACGATCACGCCAGGAATTGGGCGTCGGCGAATCGCGAGCTGATCGCTGTCCGGGTCCTTGAGCGCCTGCGAACGGAGGGCACTCGCCTCATCGACATTTGCCACAACTGGGTGGAGCAGGTCGACCTTGCCGACCACACCTGCTGGCTTCATCGGAAAGGTGCGGCGCCTTCCACCGTAGGACCGGTCGTTATTCCCGGATCTCGCGGAGCCTTCACCTACCTCGTCGCGCCGAAGGATCCGGGCGAGAAGAGCGGGTTTTCCCTTGCCCACGGTGCGGGGCGAAAATGGTCGCGCTCCGATAGCCGCGCGCGGCTCGAGAACCGGTTCTCCGCAAAGGACCTAGCCCGCACCGAACTCGGCAGCCACGTGATTTGCGAAGACAGGGAACTGCTCTACGAAGAGGCTCCGCAGGCTTACAAAAACATCACCATCGTGATTGACGATCTGGTCCAAGCCGTACTCGTGGATGTCCTCGCCGTCATGAAGCCGCTGGTGACCTACAAGGTGAGACGATGACCGGCCGAAAACACGAAGTGTGGTTGCAGGTAACTGCCGGGCAGGGTCCATCGGAATGCGCCTGGGCCGTGGTCAAGGTTCTGGAGCAAATCCAACAAGAGGCGAAATCGGC
>Ga0157370_10008450_pt1 | contig 11105 bp, 7 predicted proteins | sample C35metaG_FD_113463 | JGI IMG/M metagenome (GOLD analysis project Ga0157370, IMG submission 113463) | Corn rhizosphere microbial communities from Kellogg Biological Station, Michigan, USA - C3-5 metaG | ecosystem: Host-associated > Plants > Roots > Rhizosphere > Soil | place: USA: Michigan... | reverse complement strand
TTTTTCGCCACAAGCGTTCCAGTTCCTGCATCTGCCTGAGTCAAACGCAAGTAAGGGTAAAGATATGAAGAAGGCAAAGCTTAGCCTCGCCTGGCAGATCCTCATCGGTCTGGTATTGGGGATTGCAATCGGTGCGCTGCTCAACCATTTCAGTGCCGAAAAAGCCTGGTGGGTCAGCAACGTCCTGCAACCAGCAGGCGATATCTTTATCCGTCTGATCAAGATGATTGTGATGCCGATCGTGATCTCTTCGCTGATCGTCGGTATTGCAGGCGTCGGTGACGCGAAAAAGCTCGGGCGTATCGGCCTCAAGACCATCCTCTACTTCGAGATCGTCACCACCATCGCCATCGTGGTCGGTCTGGTGTTGGCCAACGTGTTCCATCCGGGCACCGGCATCGACATGAGCACCCTGGGTACCGTGGATATTTCCAAGTACCAGGCCACGGCCGCCGAGGTTCAGCATGAACACGCGTTCGTCGAAACCATCCTCAACCTGATCCCGTCGAACATCTTCGCGGCCATGGCGCGCGGCGAGATGCTGCCGATCATCTTCTTCTCCGTGTTGTTCGGCCTCGGTCTGTCGAGCCTGCAATCGGACCTGCGCGAGCCGCTGGTGAAGATGTTCCAGGGCGTATCGGAAAGCATGTTCAAGGTCACTCACATGATCATGAACTACGCCCCGATCGGCGTGTTCGCCTTGATCGCGGTGACCGTGGCCAACTTTGGCTTCGCGTCCCTGCTGCCGCTGGCCAAGCTGGTGGTGCTGGTGTACTTCGCCATCGCCTTCTTCGCGTTTGTGGTGCTGGGCCTGATCGCTCGCCTGTTCGGCTTCTCGGTGATCAAGCTGATCCGCATCTTCAAGGATGAGCTGGTGCTGGCCTACTCCACCGCCAGTTCCGAAACCGTGCTGCCGCGTGTGATCGAGAAAATGGAAGCCTACGGCGCGCCGAAAGCCATTTGCAGCTTCGTGGTTCCAACCGGCTACTCGTTCAACCTCGACGGCTCGACTCTGTACCAAAGCATCGCGGCCATCTTCATTGCCCAGCTGTACGGCATCGACCTGTCGATCAGCCAGCAGTTGTTGCTGGTACTGACCCTGATGGTCACCTCCAAAGGCATCGCCGGCGTTCCAGGCGTGTCCTTCGTGGTGTTGCTGGCCACCTTGGGCAGCGTGGGGATTCCGTTGGAAGGCCTGGCATTCATCGCCGGCGTCGACCGCATCATGGACATGGCCCGTACCGCACTGAACGTCATCGGCAACGCCCTCGCCGTGCTGGTCATCGCACGTTGGGAAGGCATGTATGACGATGCCAAGGGTCAGCGCTACTGGAACTCCCTGCCGCACTGGCGCAGCAAGGAAAAGCTGCCGGCAGGTGAAACCACCCGCAACTGATCACGCCCCCTGTAGGAGCATGGCTTGCCCGCGATGAACGATAACGCGGTGCATCTGATAAACCGAGGCGCCCCGATCGCGGGCAAGCCTTGCTCCTACAAGTGCGGTTACGCGTCTAAACAAACCCCGGAGAAATCCGGGGTTTGTCGTTTCTGGCTACCCCGCTATCATTCGCCGCATCTTCCGGGGGATTTGACTGATGCTTAATGGCCTGTGGCTTGGCTTTTTCATCGTGGCGGCCGTTTCGGCGCTGGCGCAATGGCTGATCGGCGGTAACGCCGGGATCTTCGCGGCGATGGTGGAAAGCATTTTCGCCATGGCCAAGCTGTCGGTGGAAGTGATGGTATTGCTGTTCGGCACCCTCACCCTCTGGCTCGGTTTTCTGCGCATTGCCGAGAAAGCCGGGATTGTCGAGTGGCTGGCCAAGGCGCTGGGGCCGTTGTTCCTGCGATTGATGCCGGAAGTGCCGCCCGGTCACCCGGCCATCGGCCTGATCACCCTGAACTTCGCCGCCAACGGCCTGGGCCTGGACAATGCCGCCACACCGATCGGCCTCAAGGCGATGAAGGCGCTGCAAGAGCTCAATCCCAGCGCCACCGTGGCCAGCAACGCACAGATCCTGTTCCTGGTGCTCAACGCCTCCTCCCTGACCCTGCTGCCGGTAACGATCTTCATGTACCGCGCCCAGCAAGGTGCGCCGGACCCGACGCTGGTGTTCTTGCCCATCCTGCTGGCCACCAGTTGTTCGACCATTGTCGGCTTCCTCTCAGTCGCGTTCATGCAACGCCTGCGCATCTGGGACCCGGTGGTGCTGGCGTATCTGATTCCCGGCGCCCTCGTCCTCGGTGGCTTCATGGCGCTGCTGGCGACGATGTCGGCGACGGCGCTGGCCGGTTTGTCGTCCATCCTCGGCAACCTGACGCTATTCGGGCTGATCATGCTGTTCCTGGTGATTGGCGCGTTACGCAAAGTGAAGGTCTACGAAGCGTTCGTCGAAGGCGCCAAAGAAGGCTTCGACGTGGCCAAGAATCTGCTGCCATACCTGGTGGCGATGCTCTGCGCGGTGGGCGTACTACGGGCGTCCGGCGCGCTGGATTTTGGCCTGGATGGCATTCGTCATCTGGTGGAGTGGGCCGGTTGGGACACGCGATTCGTCGATGCCTTGCCGACTGCCATGGTCAAACCGTTCTCCGGCAGCGCCGCGCGGGCGATGCTGATCGAAACCATGAAGACGTCCGGCGTAGACAGCTTCCCGGCGCTGGTGGCGGCCACGGTCCAGGGCAGCACCGAGACGACGTTCTATGTGCTGGCGGTGTACTTCGGCGCGGTAGGCATCCAGCGCGCGCGGCATGCGGTGGGGTGTGCGTTGCTGGCTGAATTGGCCGGGGTGCTTGGCGCCATCGGGGTTTGTTACTGGTTCTTCGGTTAACCACGATCCCCTGTAGGAGTGAGCCTGCTCACGCCTACAAGGGGTCCGTGTTGGTTTCAGGGTTTAGGTGGCGGGGCGGATTTTTGCCCTTGCTCAACCGCCCAATTCACCACCTGCACCGTCAATTGGTCACTCGCCTGGCCAAACCCGACCACTACCGCCGGCACCTTCACATCGCTCAACGGCTGGCGCACTTCGAAGCGCCGGCTGGCGAGGATTCGCTGATCGTAGCCACGCACCAGCACGGCATCCAGGCTCACGACCACGCTAGCGGTCGTGCCCTGATATTCGGTCTGAAACGACTGCAAATGGCCACCCAACTCCAGGTCCGCGTGGAAAATACTGTCATCGGTGCTCAGCAGCGGTACCCGGCCGTCCTGCTGGAAGCCGTCCAGCAGACGATTGCGCAGTAGCACCGGTGCCGGGTCACTCCAGCGTGAGCCTTTGTAGGTGCTGATCAGATCGCCTTGAGGAATTACCGCAATGTTCGGGCCGTCCAACGCATCACTGGCGTGGAGCTTATTCAAGCGCAACGACCAGCGTTGCGGCGTGCCATGACTGGCTGACACGTTGCTCTGGGCCGAAGGCAATCGATACACATCGAACGGCTCTGGCTTGGGCAGAATCGAGCACGAACTGATCAGCGTGAAGCCGGCGAGGAGGGCGATACGAGTCAGTTTCATGGGGTGAATTCCTTATTCTTGTCGCTGCCCAGCAGGTAACCGCTGGGGTTTGCCTCCAGGCGCTGAGAGATGGCGCGCAATGAAGTCAGGGTTTCGCGCAGCTCGCGAACGGCCGGGGCCAGGCCGTTGAGGCCCTGCATGCCGTTGTTGAGCGACTCCTGATTGGTGACGAGCAACTTGTTGATCGTCGCCGTGGACTGCTCCAGCGACTTCATTGCCTGTTCGGCGCTGCCGATGGCCTGCTTGCCATGGTCATTGAGCAGGCCATTGGCGTTGCGCATCAACGCCGTGGTTTGATCCAGCATGGTGTTGGCTTGCTTGCCCACCGACGCCAGTTGCTGCATCGCCTGACGGATATCGCCACGCTGATCGGCGATGGTGCCGGTGGTCTGTTCCAGATGCTCCAGCGTCTTGCTGATGCGCTCGACGTTTTCCGTGGAGAACAGCAGGTTGGCGTTTTGCATCAATGTATTTACGCCAGACATCAGGTCATTGCTGTCATTGAGCAGGCGCGCGATAGGCGAGGGGGAGGCTACGATGGTCGGCAGATTGCCGTCCTTGCCCTTGAGCGCCGGGCTTTGTGGCGTACCGCCGCTGAGCTGGATGATCGAAGTGCCAGTCACGCCGGTCAGTGCGAGCTTGGCCTGGGTGTCTTCCTTGACCGGAGTGTCACCGCCCAGGCGAATTCGCGCCAGCACCCGGCGTGGGTCTTTGGGGTCCAGGCGCAACGTCACCACGTCGCCAACCTTGATCCCGCTGTACTGCACGGAACTGCCCTTGGACAGGCCGCTGACCGCCTCGTTGAAGACCACTTCGTAATCCTTGAACTCGGTGTCGACGCTGGACTTGGCCAGCCACAAGCCGAAGAGCAGGGCGCCCGCCACCACAATCACGGTGAACAGGCCGATCAATACATGATGGGCTCGGGTTTCCATGTCAGACCTCGTTCAACTGTTGAGCGGCTGTCAGCGCCGCGCGGCCGCGAGGGCCATGGAAGTATTCGTGAATCCACGGATCGTCGGTTTCCGAGACCTTGTCGATGGCGTCCGCCACCAGCACTTTTTTCTGCGCCAGCACCGCCACGCGGTCGGTGATGGTATAGAGCGTGTCGAGGTCGTGGGTCACCAGAAAAACACTCAGCCCAAGCGCGTCACGCAGGGTCAGGATCAACTGATCGAATGCCGCCGCGCCAATCGGGTCGAGGCCGGCGGTGGGTTCGTCGAGAAACAGGATGTCCGGGTCCAGCGCCAGCGCACGGGCCAGCGCCGCCCGCTTGATCATGCCGCCGGACAGCGCAGCGGGGTACTTGTCAGCTGCCGACAGCGGCAGCCCGGCCAGTGCCAGTTTGACCGCCGCCAAGTGTTCGGCATCTTCACGACTCAGGCCGGCGTGTTCGATCAGGGGCAGGGCGACGTTTTCGGTCACGGTCAGCGAAGTGAACAGGGCGCCTTGCTGGAACAGTACGCCGAAGCGTCGTTCAATCATCGAGCGTTCATGTTCGGACAATGTCGGCAGGTTTTTCCCGAAAACCCTCACCACCCCTTCACTGGGCTGCCGCAAACCGATAATGCTGCGCAGCAGCACCGATTTGCCGCTGCCGGAGCCGCCGACCACGGCAAGAATTTCACCTTTGTATAAATCGAGGTCGAGATTTTCGTGCACGCTCTGACTGCCGAAGCGATTGCACAGCCCACGGACTTCGATCACCGCCTCAGAAGGCGCTCGGGGTAAACGACTCACCAGCCCATCTCCATGAAAAACAGCGCTGCCACGGCGTCGAGCACGATCACCACAAAAATCGACTGGACCACACTGGACGTGGTGTGAGCGCCCACCGACTCGGCGCTACCGCTGACTTTGAAGCCTTCGAGACAGCCAATCGAGGCGATCAGAAAGGCGAAAACCGGCGCTTTGACGATCCCGACCAGAAAGTGCTGAACGCCGATGTCCGATTGCAGCAGCGACAGAAACATTGCCGGTGAAATATCCAGCGCCACCGCACACACCACGCCGCCGCCGACAATCCCCGAGACCATTGCCAGGAAGGTCAGCATCGGCAACGACACCAGCAACGCCAGGACGCGCGGCACCACCAACAATTCCATCGGGTCGAGGCCCAAGGTACGGATGGCGTCGATTTCTTCGTTGGCCTTCATCGAGCCGATCTGCGCGGTGAACGCACTGGCAGTGCGCCCGGCCATCAGGATGGCGGTGAGCAACACGGCAAACTCACGCAGGAATGAAAAGGCCACCAGGTCCACGGTAAATACCGTCGCGCCGAAATTGGCCAACACGGTCGCCCCGAGAAACGCCACCACCGCGCCCACGAGAAACGTCAGCAGGGCGACGATGGGCGCGGCATCGAGACCGGTTTGTTCGATGTGCGCCACCATCGGCGTGATGCGCCAGCGCTTGGGTTGAAACAGGCCGCGGGCGATGGTTTCGATAATCAGCCCGACGAAGCCCAACAGTTGCAGGGTGTCCTGCCAGACCGTGTCCACGGCGCGGCCAATTCGGGTCAACAATTGAATACTGACGCTGACTTCCGGTTCCTTGATCGGTACGCAGAAATTGGTCATTGAGCAGTAGATGGTTTGCAGCAACGCGCGATCGGCAGTGGAGAGCGTGCAATCGGGATGTTCGGCGGAGCGACCGAGCCGCTCGGCCCCCAGCAACTCCACCAACAACGAGGCGCCGGCCGTATCGAGGGCGCCCAGATGATTGAGGTCGATGTGGGTGTCGTCGTTGTATTGGTCGCGAAGTTTTTCGCACAGGTGCTTGAGATCAGCGTAATGGGCGAGCGTCCAGTCACCCGTAACCCGCAGCTGTGCAGGGGAGTGAGAAGCGTCCAGTTGGGCATTGCCGGCCATTGTGCTGCTGGTCATAAACTCCGTGCTTGTTCGGTAAATGCGTAGAGCTACGTAATAGCACGAACCGCGTTACTTTTCTTTGGTCGGTGTGCTGTCCGTTACGGTGAAGCGCAGCACACCGATAAGCTGACCGTCTTCGGTCAGCACCCGGACCTGCCATTTACCTGCCGGGTTGCCCGGGAAGTTCTGCTTATGCGTCCAGGCGCGGTAGCCTTCCTTGCGTCCACCGTGGATATCCAGCGGGATGCGGTCGACTTCTTTACCGTTGAACTGCCACACGTGATAAATCCGCTCATCCAGGCCGCGCGGGGCGTTGATCGCAGTGTAGGCGTACAACCCGTCACCACGGATCTGCTCGGCGCTGACTTGATCCAGACTCTTGCCGGGGGTGCGGTCCTGCATTTGCGTGCTGATCGCCACGTCGGTCATCCACAGGGTCGCCGGCGGCACCCATGAACGCATGACCCAGCCGAGGCCACCGATGCCCAGCGTGATACTCAGAATCGCCAAGGCGTTGCGCACGGTACGGATCGGGAAGATCGACGCCAGGCTCGGGAACGACAGCAGCACGGCGATACCCAGCGCCCACTTGAAACTCTGGGACGTGGTGAGGTGCATGATGACGGGCAGGGCGGTCAGCAACGCGGCAAACAGGGTCAGCGTGTGCAGCGCCAGGAACGCCCAGCGCCGGGGGGCCAGCCATTTGTAGTAGAGCGGGTCGGTGATGGAAATCAGCGCCGCAATACCCAGCAGGCCGGTGAAGAACAGTTGGCCGCTGTTCCAGGTGGTGGTGATGAAGAAGAACGGCAGGACAAAGAACAGGCTTTCCTGGTGGATCATCTGCGTGGCGTAACGCAGCAGCGGCTGGGGAATTTCGCGTTTGAAGATTTTGGCGAACAGCTTGGTCAGGCTGTTTTCCAGCATCAGCCAGACCCAACTGAGCACCATAATGATGGTGATCCAGGTCGCCAGGCCTTGCTGGCGATCCACCAGGATGAAGCTGCCGACACCGGAAATGAACCCGCCGAGCGCAATGACCCCAGGATAGCGCTTCATCAATTCCAGGATGCGCTGGACGAAAAGGGTCAGGGTCGGCATTTGGCGGTTCACATTCGTCGTAGGAAAAATCCTCGACAGGTTACCCGCCGGGGGGCGGTGTGGCGAGGCCCGCGGCCGGAGCCGGAACCCGTGTAGCAGCTGCCGAAGGCTGCGTTCGGCTGCGCAGCAGTCGCAAATCTATTGTGTCAAATGTTCCTGATACACCGTGGTGAAGGGTTTAACGACTGCTTCGCAGCCGAACGCAGCCTTCGGCAGCTGCTACACCGGCGGCGGCGATTTTCGGTGCAAGCGCCAGCTCAGCAGTATCAGCGCAATCAGCGCCAACACCCCGCCAATCACCAAAACCAACTGGTCATCACTCATCAGTGGCTTCTCGATCCGCAAATACCCCGGTTGCAGCAACAACTCGCGCAACGCCTTGTTGGCTTCCTCCAGTGTTACGCCTTGCAGTTCTTTGGCCGGGTCAGCGAAGCGTCCGTCCTCGTAATCTCCAAGGGCACTCCAGTAATAATCGGCCAACGCGCTATTGCCCTGCACGGCCCAGGCCTGGCGGGCAATAGCCGCCTGTTTGAGGCGGTTGAATGTGTCGCTGTCGAGGCCGTCCTTGAGCAACCGGGCTTTCAACTCATCGAGGACTTGTTCAGCCTCCGGCACATTGTCACGTTCAAGGTCGGCGTTCAGGCTCATGAAGCCCACACCGCCAAACAGCTCGCGCTCGGCGGAAGGCCCGTAGGACAAACTGTGGACCAGGCGCATCTGGCGATACAGCGCCCAGTCCAGATAGTCCTTGAGCAGGTCTAACGTTTCGTCTTGCTGATCGTCCAGTACAGGCTCCGGCACCAGCCAGTGCAGCTTGGCCGCGCCGCCAAGGAAACCGCTACTCAGCGTGCGCTCGTGAGCGGCACTGGCGCGAATTTCCGGCAGGGGCAGGTGTTCGCTCGGGTCGACCGCTTTCAACTCACCCCATGCCCGCTCCAGATAGGCCGGCAGCAATCGGTCGAGGTCGCCGACCATGATCAGGGTCATGTTGTTGGGCGCGTACCAAAGCTTGCGGACTTTCTCCAGTTGCTCGCGGGTCAGGTGATCGACTTCGGCGCGCTGCGGGCATTTGAGGCCCAGCTCCACCGCCAGTTGATTACTGGCCGTGTGACCGAGGTCCTGACGATCGAGCCAGCGTTGCAGGTGTGTGTAATGACCGCCATCTTCGCGCTCGACCACTTGCTTGGCAGCGTTGATGGCGTTGTCGTCGATTCGGGTCTGGGTCAACAGCGCCAGCAACAGGTCGAGGACCTTGCGCTGGTTTTTCGCCGGTGCCTCGATGACGAATGTCGTGTCGGCGTTACTGGTGAACGCGTTCCACTCACCCCCCAGCGCTTGCATGCGCTCTTCCAGGCCGCCTTCGCCGGTGGCATCGATACCACTGAACAGCAAGTGCTCCAGCAGGTGGGGCAGTTCTTTGTCATCGCAGCTGAAATCATCCAGACCGACGCCGACGACCAGACGAATCGCCACATGCCCGCGCTCGGTGCCCGGCTTGAGCAGCAATTGCAGGCCATTGGGCAGCGTATAACCCTCGACCTGAAAGCGATCCAGGGCAAACGAAGGGAGTGAGCCAAGCAACAAACAGGCAAACAACAGGCAACGCATAACGAGCTTCCATACGGCGAGCGCAGTTCAACAGACTTCAGACAACGGTGGACGTTCAGGGTGAATGCGTGATGTCAGCCAAATCATCGACCGCCAGCGCGCCGGTGTCGGACGTTTCAAGCACCACGTACGCACTGCTGCAGAACAGCGAATTCAAACGTTTCATGTCGGCGATCAGCTCCAGATGCAACGAGCTGGTCTCGATACTTTGCACAATCTTAAGCTGCAACCGGCTGACATGGGCATGGGCCAGACGCCGCTCCTGTGCGCGAAAACGGCGTTTCTCACGCAGTAACTGGCGAGCACTTTCCTTGTCAGCGCTCAGGAACACCGACAATCCTAGCCGCAAATTGGAGATCAACTGACGTTGCAATCCTGACAACTCCTCCAGCCCGACCTCGGAAAAGGACCGGCGGTGTGAGGTTTTCTGCTGCTGAACCTTGCGCAGCATGCGTTCAATCAGGTCGCTGGCGAGCTTGAGGTTGATCGTCAACTCAATGATTTCTGCCCAGCGCCGGCTGTCCTGGTCGCTGAGGTCTTCGCGGGGCATTTGCGCCAGATAGAGCTTGATCGCGCTGTAGAGTGCGTCGACATCATCGGTCAGACGACGCACTTCCTGGGTAACGGCCGTTTGCTTGCCATTCAACACATCGAGCATCGCTTCCAGCATGTTGTCGATCAGATCGCCCATGCGCAGGGTTTCCCGGGCCGCATTGGCCAGCGCCAGGCTCGGTGTGACCAGCGCGGTGAGATCGAGATGGCGGGGTTTGGCGGTTCCGTTGACTTCCGGCCGCTCCGGCAACAGCCAGGCGCACAGCCTGGCCATCGGACCGACGGTCGGCAGCAGGATCAAGCAGCGGACGCTGTTGTAGAGCAAGTGAAAGCCAATGACTGTTTCCTGGGGACTGAAGTCCAGGCTATCGAGCCAGTGTACCAATGGGTTCAGCACCGGAATGATCAACAACAGGCCGATCAGTTTGTACAACAGGCTGCCCAGCGCCACTTGGCGCCCGGCGGGGTTCTGCATGCTGGTACTGAGGAACGCGAGGACGCCGCTGCCAATGTTGGCGCCAATCACCAGGCCGATGGCCACCGGCAAGCTGATCACCTTGGCACCGGCCAGGGTCGCGGTCAGCAGCACGGCGGCCAGGCTCGAGTAGGAGATCATCGCGAACAATGCGCCGACCAGGGCATCGACCAAAATGTCGCCGGTCAGCGAGGCGAAGATCACTTTTACCCCTTTGGCGTGGGTGATCGGCGCAGCAGCCTCCACAATCAGTTGCAACGCCAGAATGATCAGCCCAAGGCCAATCGCCACGCGCCCCATCTGCCCGAGTCGGGTCTGTTTGCGCGACAGAAATAAAATCACCCCGACAAAGATCAGCAGCGGCGACAGCCACGACAGGTCCAGGGTCAGCACCCGCGCCATCAGCGCCGTACCAACATCCGCCCCGAGCATGGTTACCAGTGCCGGAGTCAGCGCCATCAGGCCCTGGCCGACAAACGAGGTGACCAGCATGGCGGTGGCGTTACTGCTCTGGACCATCGCGGTCACCGCGATCCCGGAGAGAAACGCCAGCCAGCGCTTGGACATGTTCTGGCCAATCACATGGCGCAGGTTGGACCCGTAGACCCGCAAAATGCCGGTTCGGACAATGTGCGTGCCCCAGATCAACAAGGCCACGGCCGATAACAAATTGAGCAGGGTGAGCATAAAGGCCCCCTGTGATGGTCGCGCCCCAGCGGGGCAAGTTGACGGTACCGCGCGTTTTTCTACGTTCTGTACTTAAGCTGTAGTTGGCTAACGGTCTGAGCGCCAGCATTACATAGCCAAGGAAGTGATTGAAACAAAAGTGTCATGAAAACGGTTTTATGCAGGCGTGAAAAAGGGGCCCGAACAGACTGTGTGAAAACCTAGCAATCTGCGCAAAGCTCAAAGAAAATGCTCCGTATCGAAAGATACGGAGCATTTTTCGTTATGGCTTACATCCAAGGTGAGTCCCGTAGCCAGACCAGTCTGT
>Ga0157370_10008449_pt1 | contig 11107 bp, 10 predicted proteins | sample C35metaG_FD_113463 | JGI IMG/M metagenome (GOLD analysis project Ga0157370, IMG submission 113463) | Corn rhizosphere microbial communities from Kellogg Biological Station, Michigan, USA - C3-5 metaG | ecosystem: Host-associated > Plants > Roots > Rhizosphere > Soil | place: USA: Michigan... | reverse complement strand
TAAAAGGCGATGAGACCGCCGACCGCCGCGAAGGACATCTGGAAGCTCGGCCCGGTGACGCTCATCGGCGCCAGCAGCAGGATGCCCGTCGCGGCATAGGCGAGGCCGCGCGCGGAGAGCTGCAGCCGGTCGACGAGCACGGCGAGCATGACGAGCCCGGTCATGACGAACGAGCGCCGCGACGATACCGTCGCGCCGGACAGAAGCATGTAGGAGAAGGTGACGAGCAGCGCGAAGGCCGCCGCCCATTTCTTCGTCGGATAGCGCAGCGACAGCGCCGGCACGAGCGCGAGGAACGCGCGCAGCGCGACGAAGGCGAGCCCGGCGACCATGCCCATATGCAATCCAGCGATGACGAGGATGTGCGCCAGCCCGGCGTCGCGGAAGGCGGCGGCGTCGGCTTCGGGAATGGCATGCGTCTGGCCGGTAATGATCGCCGCGGCGACACCGCCGGTGCGGCCGGGCAGCGCCGCCAGGATGCGCTCGGTCATCGCGCTGCGCAGCGCCGCGACGGCGATCCGCCAGGCGGACGGGCCGTCGCCGTCCGGCGCCGCGCGGCGCTCGACCGGCGATACCGCGAAGCCGACCCCGCCGAGCCGGTCGAAGAAGGCGCGGCGTTGAAAATCATAGGCGCCCGGCATCGCCGGCGCCGGCGGCGGATAGAGGATGGCGCGCACGGCAACGAACTCGCCGGGCAGCAGATTGTCGCCGCCGCGCGTCACCCGCAGGCGAAGGCGCAACGGCAGGTGCGCGGCGTCGAGCCGGTCGATGTGTCGCGGCGCGACGACGATGCGATAGCCCTCGGGCAGCGGGTCGACCTCGACGACATGGCCCTCGACGCGGACCGGGCCAAGTTGACGCTCGAGCACGGGCGCAGCGGCGAGCCAGGTCTGGAGCTGCGCGTCGGCGAAGCCGATCGCCGCGATCAGCCCGGCGATGGCGGGCAAGAGCAGCGCGGCACGACGCCGGGCGAGGAACATCAGGAGCCCGGCGATGGCGATCGCCACCGGTCCGCTCCAGGCGGGCGGCTCGGCCGTCAGCATGAAGTAGAGGCCGATGCCGCTGCCGAGCAGCGCCGGGATCCACAGCGCCCAGCGCTCGCGCTCGGCGAGAAAGGCATCGCGCAGGCCGAGCGCCAAACGACGCAGCGAGGCGAGAACCTGAAGCCCCGCTTGCGCTCGGCGCCGGTCGCCGATCTCCCCCGCCTCGTCGATCATGGTTGAGCTTTCGCGCCCGCGCCGCACGTATAGAGGGTAGGCACTATAGCCCCCTTGCATCCCTCGCGGCGAGTCGACCGCCTTCTTTGTCCTGTGCTACACAGCGCGCATGTCCGTCACCGTCCGCTTCGCCCCCTCGCCGACCGGCTTCCTCCATATCGGCGGCGCCCGCACCGCGCTGTTCAACTATCTCTATGCCAGGCATTTCGGCGGCACCTTCCGCCTGCGTATCGAGGATACCGACCGAGCGCGTTCGACGGCGGAGGCGGTCGACGCCATCCTCGACGGGCTCGCCTGGCTCGGCCTCGATCATGACGGCGAGATCGTCATGCAGTCCGCGCGCGCGCCGCGCCATGTCGAGGTGGCGCGACATCTCCTCGCCGCCGGCCGCGCCTATCATTGCTATTGCTCGCCGGAAGAGCTTGCGGCGATGCGCGCCAGGCAGAAGGCCGAGGGCCGCTCGATGCGCTATGATGGGACTTGGCGCGACCGCGATCCCGGCGAGGCGCCGGCCAACGTGCCGCCCGTCATCCGCCTCAAGGCGCCGCAGAGCGGCGAGACGGTGATCCGCGATCACGTCCAGGGCGAGGTCACCGTCGCCAATTCACAGCTCGACGATCTCATCATCCTGCGGGCCGACGGCACGCCGACCTATAACTTCTCGGTCGTCGTCGACGACCACGACATGGCGATCACCCATGTCATCCGCGGCGACGATCACCTCAACAACGCCTTCCGCCAGACGCAGATCTATCGCGCGCTCGACTGGACGGTGCCGGAATTCGCCCATGTCCCACTCATCCACGGCGCCGACGGCGCCAAGCTGTCGAAGCGCCACGGCGCGCTCGGCGTCGATGCCTATCGCGACATGGGCTACCTGCCCGAGGCCTTGCGCAACTACCTCCTGCGCCTCGGCTGGAGCCATGGCGACGACGAGATCATCAGCAGCGAGCAGGCGATCGCCTGGTTCGACATCGACGCCGTCGGCCGCGGCCCGGCGCGCTTCGACTTCGCCAAGCTCGACAGCCTCAACGGCCACTACATCCGCCTCACCGACGACGCCCGCCTCGCCGAGCTCATCGTGCCCTTTCTCGAGCGCCTGCTCGGCCGGCCCGTCGACGCGGCCGGGCGCGAGCGGCTCAGCGCCGGCATGGCTGGGCTGAAGACGCGGGCCAAGACGCTCGTCGAGCTCGCCGCCAATGCGCGGTTCTATGTTGCAGCGCGACCGCTGGCGCTCGACGACAAGGCGAATCGCCTGGTCGCCGAGTCGGGCGGCCTCCTGTCCGAGCTGTCCTCGGCAATGTCCACAGCGGACTGGTCGGCCGAGGCGTTGGAAGCCGCTGTAAGGGCCTACGCCGAGTCGCATGGGCATAAGCTCGGCGCCCTCGCCCAGCCCTTGCGCGCCGCGCTTACCGGGGCCACCTTCTCGCCGCCGGTCTTCGAGGTGATGGCAGTGCTAGGGCGCGACGAGACGCTCGGGCGCATCGCCGATGCGGTTGGCGGCACGGCAATGTGAGCGCGCCGCCGATCGGGTTGTTTGAAAATTAACCAGGACCAGCCTATTCTCTCCGACGTTCTATTGCAGCGCAGCGAAACCAGCAGCCAGGACCGGTAATCATGGACGGCAAGAATGCTCCGGCAAAGACCGGCGCGAACCAGACGATGACGTTTACCGACAACACGACCGGCAATGCGTGGGATTTCCCGATCATGTCGGGGACCATCGGCCCGAGCGTGGTCGACGTCCGCAAGCTCTACGACACGACTGGTTTCTTCACCTTCGATCCCGGCTACACCTCGACCGGCAGCACCCAGTCCAAGATCACCTATATCGATGGCGACAAGGGCGAGCTGCTCTATCGCGGCATTCCCATCGAGGAGCTCGCCGAGCAGAGCGACTTCATGGAAGTCTGCTTCCTGCTGCTCAACGGCGAGCTGCCGAGCGCGGCGCAGAAGAAGCAGTTCGAGCGCGACATCACGCTGCACACGATGGTGCACGAGCAGCTCAGCATGTTCTTCCGCGGCTTCCGCCGCGACGCCCATCCGATGGCGGTGATGTGCGGCGTCGTCGGCGCCCTCGCCGCCTTCTATCACGATTCGACGGACATCCACGATCCGCGGCAGCGGACGATCGCCTCCTACCGCATGATCGCCAAGATGCCGACCATCGCGGCGATGGCCTATAAATATTCGGTCGGCCAGCCTTTCGTCTATCCGAAGAACGCGCTGAGCTACGCCGAGAACTGCCTCCACATGATGTTCGCGGTGCCGTGCGAGGACTATAAGGTGGATCCCGTCCTGGCGACCGCCATGGACCGCATCTTCATCCTGCACGCCGACCACGAGCAGAACGCCTCGACCTCGACGGTGCGCATGGCGGGCTCGTCGGGCGCCAATCCCTTTGCCTGCATCGCCGCGGGCATCGCCTCGCTGTGGGGCCCGGCGCATGGCGGCGCCAACGAGGCCGTCCTCAAGATGCTGCAGGAGATCGGCGACAAGTCGCGCATCCCCGAGTTCATCAAGCGCGCCAAGGACAAGGACGACAATTTCCGCCTGATGGGCTTCGGCCACCGCGTCTACAAGCATTACGACCCGCGCGCCCAGGTGCTGCGCAAGAGCTGCCATGCCGTGCTCGACGAGCTTGGCGTGCGCGACGAGCCGCTGCTCGATCTCGCGATGGAGCTCGAGCGCATCGCCCTCGAGGACCCCTATTTCATCGAGAAGAAGCTCTACCCCAACGTCGATTTCTATTCCGGCATCATCCTGCGCGCGATGGGCATCCCGGTCTCGATGTTCACCGTGCTCTTCGCCATCGCGCGCACGGTCGGCTGGGTCGCCCAGTGGAACGAGATGATCGAGGATCCGACGCAGAAGATCGGCCGTCCCCGTCAGCTCTACACCGGCTACGCACGGCGCCCCTACGTGCCCTTGAACAAGCGAGGATAGGGAACATCATGGCCGGCCGGCGCCCGTATCGCTCCGGCACGCTCGGCAGCGGCGCCGATTACGCTTTGTCGGCGCTGATCGCCTCGCCTGCCCTTCGCTTGCCGCCCGCCGCCAACGACAACAAGGCGCCGCTGCTCCGCAAGCTGCGGCGCCTTGTCTTCGGCACCGTCGCCGCGCTCGCCATCACCTGGCTGTTCTGGGTCGGGCTGCTGCGCTGACGCGGCGCTCCCGACCGGCGGCGCGCCTTACAGCCGGTCGATCAGCTCGATCTTGTAGCCATCGGGATCCTCGATGAAGGCGATGACCGTGGTGCCGCCCTTCACCGGGCCGGGGGGACGCGGAACCTTGACGCCGGCGGCGACGAGCTTCTCGCACACGCCGTAGATGTCGGCGACGCCGACGGCGAGATGGCCGAACCCGGTGCCCAGCTCGTAGGGCTCGGTGCGATCCCAATTATGCGTCAGCTCGACGACCGTCGCGTCCTTCTCGTCGCCATAGCCGACGAAGGCGACGGTGTAGCGCCCGGTCTCGTTGTCGCTGCGGCGGCTCATCGTCATGCCGAGCAGCTTCGTGTAGAAGTCGATCGATTTGTCGAGATCGCGCACGCGGATCATCGTGTGCAGCATGCGCGCCTTGCCGACGATCGGCTTGCCGGCGGCGGTCTTCTCGGCGGTCCTGGTGTCCATATCGCTTGTCCTCCTCGATCAATTCGCTTGCGGCGCGGCGGACGGATCGCGCGCCCGCATGATGGCCAGCACGGTGTCGGCGGCCCTGAGGCTGGGGGCGGTCCCGCCCCGTCCGAGGCGCGCCAGGCTCTCGCGATAGCCGGCGACCTGCACGGCGCGCGCCGCCGCGTCGTCCAGCAACGCATCGAGCGCCGAGCTTAGCCTGTCCGCCGTGCATTCCTCCAGCAGCAATTCGGGAACGACGAGGCGGTCGAGGATGACATTCACCAGATTGACGAAGCGCGTCTTGACGATGCGGCGCGCCAGGAAGCCGGTGATCGGGTTCATCTTGTAGGCGATGACCGCCGGCAGCCCGGCCATCGCCAGCTCGAGCGCCACCGTGCCGGAGGCCGCCAGCGCCAGATCGCTCGCCGCGAAGGCGGCGTATTTCTCCGCCAGCCCATGCACGATCGTCACCGGCACCGGCCATGCGCGCGTCGCCGCGCCGACCGCGTCGGCAACCAGCTCGATGGTCGGCAGCACGATCGTCAGCCGCGGATGACGCTGCCGCAACGCGATGACCGTCCGGCGATAGATCGGCAGCAGGCGGTTGACCTCGCCGCGCCGGCTGCCGGGCAACAGGCACAGCACCTGCGCGTCGGCCGCGATGCCGTGCCGGCGGCGAAACGCAGCGCCGTCGCCGCGATCGGCGCCGCTCTCCAGCACCGGGTGGCCGACATAGCTGCAGGCCAGGCCGAGGGCGGTGAAATAGGCGGGCTCGAAGGGCAGCAGCGTCATGAGATGGTCGTACCAGCGGGCGACCTTGCGCGCCTTCGCCTTGCGCCACGCCCACACCATCGGCGCGACATAATGGATCAGCGTCACGCGCTCGCCGCGCCGTCGCAGATTTTCCGCGACGCGCCAGGTGAAGCCCGAGCTGTCGATCGTCACGACGGCCGCCGGCTGCAGCGTCGCCACCCTATCGGCGGTTTCGCGGACGAGGCGCAGTATCCGGCGCGCGCGCGGCAGGACCTCGGCGATGCCCATGATCGCCAGCTCGTGCAGCGGCACGAGCGAGCGCAGCCCCTCTTCCGCCATGCGCTCGCCGCCGATGCCGGCGAAGCGGACGGCGCCGCCGGTGCGCTGCTTCAGCGCCGCCATCAGCGCGCCGCCGAGCGCATCGCCCGAAGGCTCGCCGGCGATGATGAAGATCAGCGGAGCGGCGGCGTCCTCGGCCATGGCGGCAGGTTCAGCCCGGCTCGACGCCGATGACGAAGAGCGCGGCCTCGTCGGCGGCGACGACGATGCCGGCGCGGTCGATGACGATCGTCGAGCCGGCCTCGACGGCGATGCCGCGCAGACCGGCGTCGCACGCCGCGCGCACCGTGCGCACGCCGATGGTCGGCAGATCGGCGCGGCGCTCCTGGCCCGGCTTGGCGACCTTGACGAGGACGCCGCCCGGCCCCTCGCGGCCGAGATCGCGGCAGCGCGCGAGCAGCGCATCGGTTCCCTCGATCGCCTCGACGCCGAGCACGAGCCCCTGCTGGATGACGACGGCCTGGCCGATGTCGAGCGCGCCGAGCGCGCGCGCGACCGTCAGCCCGTGCGCGATGTCGGCCTCCGCCTGCGCGTCCGGCGCGACGCGGCCGAATACGCCGCGCGGCGCCAGGTCGTCGGCGAGGATGGTTTCCGCGCCGACGACCTTGAAGCCCTCGCTTTCGATCTCGGCGATGACCGCCGACAGCAGCCCGTTGTCGCCGAGCGCGCGATAGCCGATGCGGGCGAAGAACTTCGCCGCCCGCCAATCCGGCCGCAGCGACATGACGGTCGGCCGCTTCAACCCGCCGGCGAAGACGATCTCGGCGACGCCGGCCTCGTGCAGCAGACGGAAACCTTCGCCGGCGGCGCCGAGACGAACGGTTGCATGCGGTGCATCGCCGAGACTGTCGATGTCGGCTTCGCCCTTGAAGGCGAGGACGAAGAAATCGCGGTCGGCTTTGCGGCAAGCCGCGATCATCCGGCGCGGCAGGTCGCCCGCGCCGGCGAGAATGCCGAGCTTACCCACCGTTTCCCTTCGGGCGGTCGCCCGGCTGGCAGATGGCGCGGCTCGAATCGGCGCGGATGAATTCGATGATGTCGCGCACCGGCCTGACGTCGCCGAAGCGCTGAGCGATGTCGTCGACGCGTTCGCTCAAGGTGCCGGCATCGGCGAAGAGCTGCTGGAAGGCGTTGCGCAGCGTCTGGATCTCCTCGCGCGAGAAGCCGCGGCGCTGCATGCCGACGATGTTGACGCCGGAGAGCCGCGCCCGGTCGCCCATGACGGAGCCGTAGGGAATGACGTCGCGCTCGACGCCGGACATGCCGCCGATCATCGCGTACTGCCCGATGCGGACGAACTGGTGAACCGCCGAGAGCCCGCCGAGGATCGCGTAATCGGCGACGACGACGTGACCGGCGAGCGTGGCGTTGTTCGCCATCACCACGTTGCTGCCGACCTGGCAGTCATGCGCGACATGGGCGCCGACCATGAACAGGCAGCGGTCGCCGACCCGCGTCACCATGCCGCCGCCCGTCGTGCCGGGGTTCATCGTCACGTGCTCGCGGATGACGTTGTCGCTGCCGATGACCAGCCGCGACGGTTCGCCGGCATATTTCAGGTCCTGCGGCTCATGACCGATCGAGGCGAAGGGGAAGATCCGCGTCTTGGCGCCGACCGTGGTCCGTCCGGCGACGACGACATGGGCATGCAGCGTCACGCCGTCGGCCAGCGCGACCTCGCCGCCGACATGGCAGTAGGGGCCGATCGCGACCGTGTCCGCCAGCCGAGCTCCCGGCTCGACGATCGCCGTCGGGTGAATTTGCGCCATGAATCCCGACCGGCCTCAGGCTTCCATCAGCATGGCGGCATAGGTCGCCTCGGCGACCAAGTGACCGTCGACATGCGCCTTGCCGACGAACTTCCAGACGCTGAGCCGGTTGCGCTGCTTGGTAACGTGGACGCGCAGCGTGTCGCCGGGCACGACCGGGCGGCGGAAACGGGCGCTGTCGACGCTCATGAAATAGACCAGCCGGCCCTCCGCCTCGCGGCCGAGCGTCTGCACGACGAGAACGGCTGCGGTCTGCGCCATCGCCTCGATGATGAGGACGCCGGGCATCACCGGACGCTGCGGAAAATGACCGGCGAAATACGGCTCGTTGATCGACACGTTCTTGATCCCGACCGCGCTCTCGTCCGGCACGATCTCGACCACCCGGTCGATCATCAGGAACGGATAGCGATGGGGGATCATCGCGCGGATGCGCTCGATGTCGAGATCGGGCACGCGGCCCTGCTGGTGATTGGCCGTATCCATCTGTCAGCCCTTCTTCCGCGCGAGTCGCTGCAGCATCGCGACGCCACGCCCAAACTCCTTCGACGGCAGGGCCGGGAAGCCGCAAACGGTCTCGCCAGGCGTGATATCGCGGAAGACGCCGCTATGCGCCGCCACCCGCGCCCCCTTGCCCAACTTCAAATGACCGGCCAAACCACCCTGCCCGCCGACCATGACGAAATCGTCGAGCTTCGCGCTCCCCGAGATCCCGACTTGTGCGACAATCACGCAGCACCGTCCAATCACGACGTTGTGCCCGATTTGCACCGGATTATCAATCATCGTGCCGTCGCCGATCACCGTATCCGGCGCGGCGCCGCGGTCCGGCCGTCTCGAGCGGCGCGACGTCGCTCAGCGCCAGGGCGCGATCGGCACCGGCGGCGATGTCCGCGCCGGTTCGGTCAGCCGGTTCCCCGAGCGTTGAGGGTCCGACCTGCGCGAAGAAGCGCGGATCGGGCATGGGTCAGTTTTTTTTCTTCGGCGCGCTGGCCGGCTTTGCCGGGGCGGCGCCGGGAGCGGGAGCCGCGCCCGCCGTGTGATTGAAGCTGACCGTCACGGCCGGCAATTTCTCGTTGAGCCGCTTGATGATCTCGTCGCTCATGTCGAAATGCGTATCGAACATGACGACCGTCGATTTGTTGAGGACCAGATTGGCGCCGCGCTCCTTGGCGAGATCGGCGACGACTTGGAGCATCGCGTATTCGACCTTGCCGACCGCCTCGCGCTGGCTTTCCTGCAGGCTTTGCTGCGCCTCCTGCGCCTTCTTGCGCGCGTCGTTCACGCGTTGGTCGAATTCCTTGACCTTGAGGGCGAAGGCATCTTGGGCAAGGATCGCCTGCTGGCGCTGCAAGTCCTGCTGCGCCGCCGACAGCTCCTGGTCCTGTTTCGATATCGTCTTCTGATAGCTCGAAACGTGCTGCTGCATCTGCGACTTGATCGTCTTGCCGGCTTTCGATTCTTCGAGCACCCGCTGGGTGTCGACGACGACGACGACGATCGGCTGCGCCGCGGCCGCGTCGGCGGCCTTCGCCGAAAAGCCGCCGGCGGTCACCCAGATGGCCACCGCCAGGGCGAGCAGGTAGCGGCGTGAATTCCCCGACATTCTAGAACCTCGTACCAAAGCCGACGCGGAAGAATTCCTTCTTGTCGAAGGATTCCTTGAGGATGGGATAGGCGACGTCAAGACGGATCGGACCGAGCGGCGATTTCCACGAAACGCCGACGCCGCTCGACACGCGCGGTGTGCCTGCCGAGGTGCCCTTCACGAACGGCGTGCTCGCGTTGGGAGGGCCGAGATCGATCGTGAAGAGGCTGCCGACATCCGTGAAGGCGCGGCCGGTTATGCCGAATTCCTGCGGCAGGCCGAGCGGGAAGGAGAGCGCCGCCGATGCGACATAGTAGTCGTTGCCGCCGAGCGCATCGCCGGTGCTGGTGTCGCGCGGGCCGATGCCGGCCGTGGCGAAGCCGCGCAGATTCTCGCCGCCGACGAAGTAGCGGTCCTGGATGCGCACGTCCTGGCCGAGGCCGCGGATATCGCCGACCTCGGCGGTGGCGCTGACCACCCAATCGGGACGGAGCGGGTAATACCAGCCGCCGGAAACCTTGTTGCGGATATAGCGCACGCTGCCGCCAAGACCGGCGACATCGTTGCCGAGCGAGAGGAAATAGCCGTCGGTCGGATCGATGCGGCTGTCGCGCTTGTCGTAGAGCAGCACCTGCCCGACGGCCGAGGTCACGCGCTCGCCCTGCTGCTGCACGATGAAGGTCGACGCATTGCTCTGGATGTTCTCGATGTCGTCGGTGCGCAACGTGTAGCGCAAGGTATCGCGCAGCGGCTCGCTGATCTGGAAGCCGGCGCGCAGCGCGCCGCCGAGGGTGAATTGGTCGTATGTCGCGTCGAGCTGATTCCGCTGGTCGATCTGGAAGAGATCGAAGCCGGCGGAGATGTTGCGATCGAGGAAATACGGCTCGGTGAAGCTGAGATCGACCTGCTGCGAGCGCGCCGAGAGCGTCAAGCCGACGCGCAAATCCTGGCCTTTGCCGAGGAGGTTGCGCTCGCGCATGCTGACATCGCCGATCGGTCCGTCGGTCGTCGAAAAGCCGCCGCCGAGCGACAGCTCGCCGGTCGATTGCTCCTCGACCTCGACCGTGATGACCGTCTTGTCGGGCGCGCTGCCCTGGGTATTGTTGACGTCGACCTTCTTGAAGAATCCGAGATTCTGGATGCGCTGCTTCGAGCGCCGGACCTTCGAGGTGTTGAAGGCGTCGCCCTCGACGAGACGGATCTCGCGCCGCACGACGTAATCGAGCGTGCGCTGGTTGCCGACGACGTCGATCCGCTCGACATAGACGCGCGGCCCCTCCTGGACGTCGAAGGTGACGTCGATGGTGTGCGTGTCGCGGTGGCGATCGACGCGCGGCTGGACGTCGACGAAGGCATAGCCGCGGTCGCCCAGCGCATCGGTCAAGGTCGTGATCGTCTTCTCGACCTCGTCGGCATCGTACCAGTCGCCCTCGGCAACGGTGACCAGCGGCTTCAGGTCGCTGGCCTGCAGCTCCTTGATCTTGCTTTCGAGATTGATCTTGCCGAACCGATAGCGCTCGCCCTCCTCCAGCGTGAAGGTGACGAAGAACCCGTCGCGCGCCGGCGTCAGCTCGGCGACCGCCGAGACGACGCGGAAATCGGCATAGCCCTGCGACAGGTAGAACTTGCGCAGGAGCTCGCGGTCATAGGTCAGGCGGTCGGGGTCGTAGGTGTCGTCGGTGCTGAGGAAGCGGTACCACCGGCTTTCCTTCGTCTGGATCGTCTCCTTGAGGCGCCCCGCCGTGAACTGGTGGTTGCCGACGAAATTGATGCTCGAGATCCCGGTCACCGCCCCTTCGTCGATCTCGAAGACGAGGTCGACGC
>Ga0157370_10008447_pt1 | contig 11108 bp, 6 predicted proteins | sample C35metaG_FD_113463 | JGI IMG/M metagenome (GOLD analysis project Ga0157370, IMG submission 113463) | Corn rhizosphere microbial communities from Kellogg Biological Station, Michigan, USA - C3-5 metaG | ecosystem: Host-associated > Plants > Roots > Rhizosphere > Soil | place: USA: Michigan... | reverse complement strand
GCTGTCGGTGACCGTGCCGGGCGCTGAGGGCTACTTCACCGTCGTGGGCGAGCACGCGCCGCTGATGAGCGTGCTGAAGCCGGGTTTCATCACCGTCACCGACACGGGCAACATCGCGCACGTCTACTATGTGCGCGGCGGCTTCGCCGACGTGGCACCGACGGGGCTGACGATCCTTGCCGAGGAAGCCCGGCCGGTCGCCGACTTCAATCGCAACGAGATCGAGGCGTTGATCGCCTCGGGTCAGACCGCGCTCGAAGCGGCGAGCACGTCGCAGGAGCAGGACCGGCTGACCAACGAACTCGATGCGTGGCGCAACCTGCTGATCGAAGCGCAGACGGCCGGCACGCCGAGTGCGACGACCCACTAGTCGTTGCCTCGCGAGGCAGAATGAGAAGGCGCCGCAGGGCGCCTTTTTTGTTTGCAGCAGACTGCTCTTCACCACCCCTTAACGACGATCTGGCAGACAAGGACCGGGGAATGCTGGTCTATTGACGCGTTGGGCATCGGTGCCGCCAACCGATGCTGGCCGGAGGTCCGGTGTTTCGGTTGGGGTTGCAACTGCAGATAGTCGTGCGTCGGGCTCGCTGCCGTTTCGTGGAGCGCGTGCCGTCATGAATCTCAGAACCAAGATCCTGCTCATCGTCGCCGTGATGGGCGCCGTCATCGCCTTTACCGGCGGCATGGTCCTCTACACTACCAATGTCTATTCGCATCAGGTCAGCGAGCTCGAGCAGGCCTCGGCGCGCGCCTTCAACGGCGAGCACCTCAACCGGCTGGTGACCGCGGTGGTGATGGATGCCCGTGGCATCTATGCCAGCAAGACTACTGATGAGGCGGCTCCCTTCGGCAAAGGCGTCATGGCCTCGCTCGACCAGATCGACCAGTTGCTCAAGGATTGGGCGCCGTTGGTGAAGCCCGAAGATCAGGCCTCGTTCGCCAAGGTGGTGTCGCGCACCGCCGAGTTCCGCGCTTTCCGGTCGGAAACCGTCCGGCTGGGCGGCATCGACCCGGCACAGGCCAACGTGCAGGGCAACAACGAGGCCAACAGGGCCAACCGAAAGGCATACCAGGCCGAGATCGACGCCGTGGTGAAGAAAGACCAGGCGGACTTCGCCTCGTTGCGCGACGACCTCAGCACGTTCCAAGGCCAGGTGGTGCCGATCGTGCTTGTCGCAACGCTGCTCGGCCTGCTCGCCGGCATCGGCACGGCGCTGTTCATTGCAACGCGGCATGTCGTGCGGCCGCTGTCGCGCATCACCGCCGCCATGCAGCAGCTGGCGCAGGGCGAGATCGAAGTCGATGTGCCCTACCAGGGCAAGAAGGACGAGATCGGGCAGATGGCGGCTGCCGTCGGCGTGTTCAAGGAGAACGCGGTTCGCGTCGCGGAAATGAGCGCGCTCGAGCGTGAGGCCGTCGAGAGATCGGCGCGACGCCGTGGCGAGATGGAAAAGTTCCAGGGAGCCTTCGGCGAGGTGGTGACCGCAACGGTCGAAGGGGATCTCGGCAAGCGTATATCGACCGGTTACGAAGAGGCCGATCTCGAACTCCTCGCCGGCAAGTTCAACCAGCTGATGGATACCGTGGCCTCGGGCCTCTCCGACGCCGGCCGGGTCCTCGCGGGGCTCGCTGCAGCTGACCTGACGCAGCGCATGGAGGGCCAGTATGCTGGCGCTTTCGCCGATTTGCAGCGCGACACCAATGCGGTCGCGGACAAGCTCACCGCCATCGTCGGGCGGCTCAAGAAGACCTCGCTGGACCTGAAGACAGCGACGGGCGAGATTCTTGCCGGCGCCAACGACCTCAGCGAGCGGACCACCCGGCAGGCCGCCACGATCGAAGAGACCTCTGCTGCGATGGAGCAGCTCGCCGAGACCGTGCTCAAGAATGCCGAGCGAGCCAGTCAGGCCTCGGAGAATGCCGCCGACGTCACTGTGGCCGCCACCGAGGGCGGCGCCGTGATGCTCGAGGCCAATGCGGCGATGGAACGGATCACCACCTCATCGGGGAAAATCTCGAACATCATCGGGTTGATCGACGACATCGCGTTCCAGACGAACCTGCTGGCGCTCAATGCATCGGTCGAAGCGGCGCGCGCCGGGGAGGCGGGCAAGGGCTTTGCCGTGGTTGCAATCGAAGTGCGGCGGCTGGCCCAGTCGGCGGCCGAGGCGTCCTCTGAGATCAAGGGACTGATCGAGCAGTCGGCGGCGGAAGTCACGTCCGGCAACCGCCTCGTCGCCGGCGCCGCCGAGAAGCTCAATGGCATGCTCGAGGCCGTCAAGCGCAACGACGAGCTGCTGCAGAGCATCGCTGCCGAGAGCCGCGAGCAGGCGACGGCCATCGCCGAGGTCAACACGGCCGTCCGGCAGATGGACGAGATGACACAGCACAATGCGGCGCTCGTCGAGGAGACCAATGCCGCGATCGAGCAGACCGAGGCGCAGGCGGTCGAACTCGACCAGGTGGTCGACATCTTCCATATCGGCGCCGACGACGCGCCGATCCTGCCCCTGCCCAGGGTGCAGAAGGAAGCGCCAGCACCCGCGCGTAAACCCGCCCAGGCGGCACGCGTCAAGCAGGCTTCCAAGGCGTATCTCAGCGACGGCAATGCGGCGCTCGACTGGTCGGAGTTCTGAGCCGCACCAGCCTTTGTCGCCCAGCGTTTGGTAGGGCTGGCCGGCGGTAAGCGTTCGTTAGTCATACTTTTCTACCGTATCGGCAGGTCGGGCCGCCCCGAGGGATCGTGGCGCCTCGGGGGAAGGGGACTCGCCGATGCCGTTCGTGTCGAAACTCAAGATCGCCCAGAAGCTTCCGGCGGTCGTCGTCGGGGTGGCTCTGCTGTCGCTGGCCTGTGTCGGCATCGGGGCCTATGTGGTCTCGTCGCAGACCGTGGTCGCCCTCACCGGCGCCAAGCTGCAGTCGATCGCGGTCGAACGGGCGCAGGAGCTGCAGCGGGCGTTCGAGACGGTGCGCAACGACCTCGTCGTCACTGCGGCTTCGCAGACGACCGCCACCGCGCTGCGCGATTTCGGCACCGGCTGGTCGCAGCTCGATGCAGGCACGCAGACGGCGACGTTGCAGAAGGCGTATATTACCGACAATCCTAATCCAGCGGGCAAGCGGCAGCTCTACGACAACTCCGACCTGGCCGCCGGCTACGCCTTTACCCACAACAACTACAATCCGGGCTTCCGCCGGCAGATGGAGATCGGCGGCTACGGCGATATCTTCCTGTTCGATCTGAGCGGGAACCTAATCTACAGCGTCGCCAAGAACGCCGATTTCGCCGAGAATTTCGCGTCCGGGGGCAGCATGGCCGCAACGGCGCTCGGGCAGACGTTCCAGCCCGCCGCCAAACTTACCAAGGCGGGGGACATCGTCTTCAAGGACGTGGCGCCCTATGCGCCCAACGGCAACCTGCCGTCTGGCTTCATCGCCACCATCATCCTCGACAGCGACGGCAACCCGGCGGGCGTGCTGGCCTTCGAAATGCCGCAAGGTGTCGTCGATGCTCTCCTCGGCTCGGACAATGGGCTGGGCCAAACCGGTGAAGCCTTCTTCGTGGGCGAGGACCACCTGCTCCGCAACAAGCTGCGGTTCAGCACGGACAGCGACGTGCTGAAGACCTCCTTCGACGACCCCACGCTCGACGCGGTGCTGAGCGGCAAACTGCCGATCGCGTCCGGCGAGACGCAGTTCGGCGGCAAGACGATGCTGGACGTCGTGGTCCCGGTCAGCTTCGATCAGACCAAGTGGGCGCTGGTCGCCGGCATCGACAAGGATGAGGCGCTTGCGCCAGTGGTGCAGATGCGCGACCTGATGTTCGAAATCGCCGCAGCCGTGCTGATCCTTGCGGTGTTGGGTGGAATTGTCTTGTCGCGCTCCATCGCGCGGCCGATTTCGCGGTTGACGGCCGGGATGAAGGCGCTGGCGGCAGGGGATCTCAACGTCGAGATCGGCAGCGGCAAGCGCCAGGACGAAGTTGGCGAGATGGCCGCCGCGGTCGAAGTGTTTCGAGCCAATGCGCGGCGGGTGGCCGAAATGAGCGAGGACGAACGTGCGTCGGTCGAACGCCGGCAGGCCGAGCGCGCCCAAATGATGCAGGCCCTGCAACGCGCTTTCGGCGAGGTGGTCGACGCGGCCGTGAATGGCGATTTCTCGCACCGGGTTACGGCCGAGTTCCCCGACGCCGAGCTCAACAGTCTCGCGCGTTCGGTCAACAATCTGGTCGAGACCGTCGAGCGTGGCCTCAATGAAACCGGCGACGTGCTGTCGGCCCTCGCGCATACCGATCTCACGCATCGCATGACCGGCGACTACGAAGGCGCCTTCGGCCGCCTGCGCGACGACACCAATGGCGTTTGCGAGACCCTTGCGGATGTCGTCCACAGCCTCAAGCGAACGTCGAGCACACTGAAGACAGCGACCAGCGAGATGCTGTCGGGCGCCAACGACCTCAGCGAGCGCACCACCAGGCAGGCGGCAACGATCGAGGAAACGTCGGCCGCGATGGAAACGCTCGCCAACACGGTGCACGAGAACGCCAGGCGCGCCGAAACGGCGAGTACCAAGGCGCGTGCGGTGAGCCAGACGGCAACAGATGGCGGCGCGGTGATGGACAGGGCGACCGACGCGATGGCGCGCATCACGCAATCGTCGGGCAAGATCTCGAACATCATCGGGCTTATCGACGACATCGCCTTCCAGACCAACCTGTTGGCGCTCAACGCTTCGGTCGAGGCGGCGCGGGCTGGCGAGGCAGGCAAGGGCTTTGCGGTGGTGGCGGTCGAGGTGCGGCGGCTGGCGCAGTCCGCGGCACAGGCCTCGGCGGAGGTCAAAGGGCTGATCGAGCAGTCGGGCGCGGAAGTCTCAGGCGGCAGCAAGCTCGTGGCGGAGGCCGCGAGCAAGCTCGTCGACATGCTCGAGGCGGCCCGGGAGTCGAGCGCCCTGATCGAGAGCATCGCCGGGGCCAATCGCGAGCAGGCTGCATCGATCGAGGAGGTGACCGCTGCGGTCCGCCAACTCGATGAGATGACGCAGCACAACGCGGCGCTGGTTGAACAGACCAATGCCGCAATCGAGCAGACCGAAGCGGAGGCGGCCAAGCTCGATGAGGTGGTGGGTATCTTTCGTGTTGCCGGTGAAGCGACCTCACCGGCAACAGCCAAGCCGGCTTCGGCGTCCAACCGCAAAGCCGGAGCCAGGGCCACCGCAAAGTCCTATCTCAGCGAGGGCAATGCGGCCATCGACAAGGAATGGGCGGAGTTCTGATCGGGCCAGGTCCAGCCGGTCCGTGTGAAGGGGAGCGCGGCGCGGCCCCTTTCCGCGCTACGCACGTAACCGATCGTTAGCGCTACTGATCCTATGGTTGTCAGACGGGTTGCCCAGTATCGCACTGGGCTGTCGTGTTTGGGGGAGTGCCATGAAGTTCAGCCTCAAGAAGTTCATTCCATCGCTGAAGCTGTCGCAGAAGCTGCCGCTGGCGCTGGTCGGCTCGGCGATCGTTGTGGGCGCGGGGGTTGGCATCGCCTCCTACATCATCGCTTCGAGCGCTTTGGAGCATCAGGCGCGGCAGCAGCTCGACACCATCGCTTTCGAGCGCGCCAACCAACTCGGCGTCTATCTGCGCGACGTCGAGACGGATCTGGTCAAGACGTCTGGCACCGAAACGGTGCAGCAAGCAGTGGCCAATCTGGCCACGGCCTATGCCGGCATGACCAACAAGCAGCTCAACATGGATGCCTCGGTGACGCTGCGCAAAGCGTTCCTGCAGGGCGAGCCTGACAAGCGCATCGACGTCGACAACACACCCGGCGGTGTGCAGAGCGGCGTTCCGGCGGCATACGGATTCAACCATTCGCACTACAATCCGGTGTTCCGCGAGCAGATCAAGAATGCCGGCTACCACGATCTTTACCTGCTCGATACGCAGGGCAATGTCGTCTATTCCACCCTCAAGGCCGACGATTTCGCCATGAACTTCGCCAAGGATGGCGGCGGCAAGTATGCGAACTCGGGTCTGGCCAAGGCCTATGTGGCGGCCAGCGCGCTGACTAAGCCGGGGACTTTCGCCTTCGCCGATTTCAGCGCCTATGAGCCCGCCGGCGGCATGCCGCTGGCGTTCCTTGCCGCGCCCGTGTTCGACCAGACCTCGAACAAGGTCGGCGTGGTTGCCATCTCGATCGGCGCCGACCGGTTGGCTCACGTGATCGACAACCGGACCGGGCTGGGCCAGAGCGGCGACGTCATCATCGTTGGGCGGGACGGTCTCGCCCGTACCGACAGCACCTTCACCCCTGACAGCGACCTGCTGAAGCCCACTGTCTTCGACGACACCATCAAGCAGGCCGTCGACGGGGTCCCGGGCGAAACCGAAAAGCCCGATTTCCGCGGCAATGACGTGATCGCTGCCGCGGCACCGGTCGATGTTACGTCCGATCTCGGCTGGGCCCTGGTCGCTGTGATGAACAAGGCCGAAGTGTTCGGCCCTGTCGCGACGCTGACCTCGCTGATGCTGGGCATCGGCGGCGGCCTTCTCGTCGTTATTGCCGCCCTTGGCTGGCTGTTCGCGCGCAGCGTGTCGCAGCCGATCACCCGTCTCACCACCGGAATGAACGCGCTTGCGGCAGGCGACCTCAATGTTGAAATCCGCGGGGCGAAAAAGACCGACGAGTTGGGCGAGATGGCCCGCGCCGTCGAGGTGTTCCGCGCCAATGCCCGGCAAGTCGCCGAAATGAGCGAGGACGAACGCGCCTCCTCCGAGCGCCGGCGCCAGGAGCGCGCACAGATGATGCAGCAGTTGCAGCGCGCCTTCGGCGAAGTTGTCGATGCGGCCGTGCGCGGCGACTTCAGCAAGCGCGTCGAGGCCGAGTTCCCCGATGCCGAACTCAACAGCCTCGCCCACTCGGTCAACAACCTCGTCGAGACGGTTGACCGTGGCCTGGGCGAGACCGGCGAGGTCCTGTCAGCGTTGGCCCATACCGACCTCACCCGTCGTGTCACCGGCCACTACGAGGGCGCCTTCGGGCAGCTTCGCGACGACACAAACGGCGTCTGCGATACCCTCAGCGAGATCGTGAGCGGGCTGCGCGACACGTCGCGCCAGCTCAAGACCGCGACCGGCGAGATGCTGTCGGGTGCGAACGATCTCAGCGAACGCACGACCAAGCAATCGGCCACGATCGAAGAGACCTCGGCGGCGATGGAGCAGCTTGCCGCGACCGTCACCGAGAACGCCAAACGTGCCCAGTCGGCGAGCGCCAAGGCCCGCGCCGTCAGCGCCACCGCCACCGAAGGCGGCCAGGTGATGAACAAGGCGACAGAAGCGATGGAGCGGATCACCGCCTCGTCGCACAAGATCTCGAACATCATCGGACTTATCGACGACATTGCCTTCCAGACCAACCTGCTCGCGCTGAACGCCTCGGTCGAAGCAGCGCGCGCCGGCGAGGCCGGCAAGGGCTTCGCCGTGGTCGCGGTGGAAGTGCGGCGCCTGGCGCAGTCGGCCGCGCAGGCTTCGTCCGAGGTCAAGGGCCTTATCGAGCAATCGGGCACGGAGGTTTCAGGCGGCTCGAAGCTCGTCGCCGAAGCGGCGCAGAAGCTCGTCGCCATGCTCGAGGCGGCCAAGGAATCGAGCGCGCTCATTGAAAGCATCGCCAATGCCAGCCGCGACCAGGCCTCGGCCATCGAGGAGGTCAACTCCGCCGTGCGTCAGCTCGACGAGATGACGCAGCACAACGCGGCGCTGGTCGAAGAGACCAATGCGGCGATCGAACAAACCGAAGCACAGGCCACTGAGCTCGACCGCATCGTGGATGTGTTTGCCATCGAAGACGGTACGCAGAAGCCGCAGCGCCGCCGGGCCGCCTAAGCTGGCGTGTGCTAGGCGAGGGCCGCGGCAGCCAACGCCGCGGCATGGAGCGCCGTGGTGTCGTAGGTCGGGATCGGACTGACGCTGTCGTCGATCAGCAAGCCAATCTCGGTGCAGCCCAGGATCACGGCTTCCGCGCCGCGGGCCTGCAGCCGCATGATCGCGTCGGCATAAGTACGTCGGGATTCATCCCGAACGATGTTCTTGACCAGCTCCTCGTAGATGATGCCGTTGAGGTTGGTCATGCCGATGTCAGGCACGAGAACCTTAAGCCCGGTCTCCTCAAGAACATCGATATAGAAGCGCTTTTCCATGGTGAAGCGGGTGCCGAGCAGCCCAACAGTCTCGATGCCATCAGCAGAAATCGCCTCGGCGGTCGGCGTGGCGATGTGGAGGAACGGCACGTCGATAGCTCCGGCGATCTGGTCGGCGCAGATGTGCATGGTGTTGGTCGCGAGTCCGATCACGCCGCAGCCCTGTTGCTCTAGGCCGCGGGCGATATCGGCGAGGGCTTCGCCGGCCTGGTCCCAGTCGCCGGCGCGCTGCATGGCCTCGATCGGTGCAAAATCGACGGAGTGGACAATGATCTCGGCTGAGTGCTGGCCGCCGAGGGCTTTGGCCACCGCTTCGTTGATCAGCGCATAATAGTGGACGGTCGAGACCCAGCTCATGCCGCCGATGAGGCCGATGGTCTTCATCGGCTGAGCTTGTGCGGCAGGTCCTTGAAGGCGGCGACGACCTGCAGATAAGCCTCGCGCTTGAACGGGACGATCAGGTCGGGGAGGCGGCTGAGGTCCTCCCAGCGCCAGGTTTCGAACTCGGCCGGCATGCTGCCGTCGCCGGGCTCAGTGACGTTGATTTCGCTCTCGCTGCCGACAAAGCGAAAGGCGAACCAGCGCTGGCGCTGGCCGCGATACTTGCCCTTGAGGGCAATGCCCAGCATGTCTTCAGGCAGGTCGTAGTAGATCCAGTCCGGCGCCTCCGCGACCTGCTCGACCGAGCGGACCGAGGTCTCCTCGAACAGCTCGCGCAAGGCTGCGACCTCGGGCGCTTCCCCCTTGTCGATGCCGCCCTGCGGCATCTGCCAGGGGGCCCCCAGTTCGGCGCTGTCCTCGGGGTCACCCTCAGGCTTGCGGCGGCCGATCAGCACCTGGCCGTTGTCGTTGAACAGGGCGATGCCCACGCAATCGCGATAGGGCAGGCTTTCACGGTCGATCTTGCTCATGTCGTCTTGTGCATCAGGGCGCTGACCGGGACCAGATGGAAGCCACGCGATTCGAGTGTCTTGCTCCAGTCGGCGAGCGTCTGCAGCGAGACCGGCAAGGCCGAAATCACCCCAATCGCGCTGCCCTTGTCGGTCGCCTTCTGTTCGAGCGCCTTGAGCCGATCGAGGATCTGATCCTTGACCGGCTGGGCGTCGAGGTCGATGTCGGCGTGGCCAAACTCGACGGTATCGGCGGAAGCGAGCTGCGGCGCGACCGAGCGGGCCGACGAGCCGTCATCGACATAGCCGAGACCGCGGGCGCCGAGCTCCTCCATTACGGGACTGAAATCGGCCGTCGAGGCGGTGAAGCGCGCGCCCATGTGGTTGATGACGCCGATATAGCCGCCGAACTTGCCCATCACATTGTAGAGCTTGTCGAGGTTGTCGCGCGGCGCCTGGCCGGTCAGCAGCGTGTCGGGGCCTGGGTCGCTGTCTGGATAATCGAACGGCTCGAGCGGCACTTCGAGCAGGATCTCATGGCCGGTGGCGCGGGCGGTGCCCACCGCTGCGCCGAGATTCTTGCCGTAGGGCGCGAAAGCGAGCGTCACCGGGCCGGGGAGCGTCTGGATCGCCGAGGTGGTGCCGGTGGCATTGAGGCCGAGACCGGTGACAATCACCGCGACCTGCGGCTTGCCGTCGTCCGCCCCCTGGGGCAGCGGCTGCGCGTAGGCTTCGAACGGGGTCTGGCCGCTCGAGGCAACACGCGGAATGGCGCCGTGTTCGGATTGCTCGAGCAGGTCGGGATAGAGGCCCTGCGCGTTGGCGGTCGCGACGTTTACGCCGGCGGGGGCAGACGATGCGGTCGGGGTGCCGTCCGGGACGTCGTCGCCGACCATCGAGACGTAGGCGCCGGAGGCCGGGATTTCGGGGCCGGCGCTGATGGTCACGGTGCTCGGGCTCGGCTGCTTGGTCGTGCTGAGGCTCTGTGCCAGCGAGTTGTTGCCGCGATTGACGCCGACTTCGGTCACTGGCCGTCCGCCATTGGGATCGTTGACCAGGATGATGCGGGCGGCGACGCCGAGGATCACCACGGCCGCAAGGCCGAAGGCGATGCGGGCGAGCGGCAGTCTGTCCGGCGACAGCCGGCCGGTCGGCGCGGCCTTGCCACGCTTGCGGCCCAACGGTGCGCTGAGGTCGTCCGCCATGTGTTCCTTCAGACCGGCCGCGCGGGGCGAATCAACGTCCCGCGCTTTGCTTCAGCGATACCACAGCGCTCAGCCGTCCGCCTTGGGCGGATAAGCGGCATTGGTCTCGAGGCCGTCGATCAGCCGCACCGCGTAGTTGAGCTGCGTGTCGTCCTTCTTGTCCTGCGGAACGTAGACCGACGATCCCGTGGTCGCCTCGGGGGCGGTGCCGCCGCCGATCTGGCCGTTGAGCCCGGCCTCGCCGAGGATCTCGTCGCGGCCCTTGAGGTCGTCCGGCACGTTCTCGGTGATCACGATATCGGGCGGAATGCCCGCGGCCTGGATCGAGCGGTTGTTGGGCGTGTAGTAGCGCGCGGTCGTCAGCCGGATGCCGCCATTGTCGCCCATGTGGATGATCGACTGCACGCTGCCCTTGCCGAACGAGCGGGTACCGATCAGCGTCGCCCGCTTGTGGTCTTGCAGAGCGCCGGCGACGATCTCGGCCGCTGAGGCCGAGCCGCCATTGATCAGCACCACCAGCGGCACGGCCGCAAGCTTGGCGTCGAGGTCGTCGGGCTTGGCGTCGTAGCGCGTCGACTCGCTGTCGGTGCGGCCACGGGTTAAGACCACCGCGCCTTCCTTGAGGAACGCGTCCGACACATACACCGCCTGGTCGACGAGGCCGCCCGGGTTGTTGCGCAGATCGAGGATGATGCCCTTGGGCGCCACGCCCTTGTTCTGGTCGTAGATGTCCTTGATGGCCTTCTGGATGCCCGGGAAGGCCTGCTCGGTGAAACGGGCGAGCCGCAGCACGGCGACGTCGCCCTCCATCGACCACTTCACCACGCGT
>Ga0157370_10008446_pt1 | contig 11109 bp, 14 predicted proteins | sample C35metaG_FD_113463 | JGI IMG/M metagenome (GOLD analysis project Ga0157370, IMG submission 113463) | Corn rhizosphere microbial communities from Kellogg Biological Station, Michigan, USA - C3-5 metaG | ecosystem: Host-associated > Plants > Roots > Rhizosphere > Soil | place: USA: Michigan... | reverse complement strand
GCGGCGTCGAGGATGTCGGCCTGCGAGTCGTACTCGCCGCGGATGAAGATGAAGGCGTGGCCGGCGTCGGCCGCGATCGCCGCGATCGCGATCCCCTCGATCAGCTGGTGCGGGTTGCGCTGCATCAGCTCGCGGTCCTTGAACGCCCCCGGCTCGGACTCGTCGGCGTTGCAGCAGAGGTACTTGGCCATCTCGCCGCGGGGCAGGAAGGAGGCCTTTTTGCCCATCGAGAAGCCGGCGCCGCCGCGCCCGCGCAGGCCGGAGTCTTCGAGCTCCTTGAGGATCTCGTTGGCCTCCATCTCGCGGTAGGCCTTCTCCAGCGTGGCGTAGCCGCCGTAGCCCCTGTAGCCGGCGAGCGTGCGCAGCGCCGGGTCCTCGGCGTGCTCGAGCAGCACTCGTGTCTCAGGCACCGCCGCCCCCGATTGCGTCGCCCGCCAGCGGCCGCTTCTCCAGCGCCTTCGCCGGCAGCACGTCCTCGCCGGCAAGGAGCTGATCCATCGCGCTCTGCGCTTCGTCCGCTTCCAACGGGCCGAAGTAGCGCTCGTCGATCGAGGCCATCGGCGCGATGTCGCAGGCGCCGAGGCACTCGAAGCCGGTGACGAAGACGTCCTCGATGCCCTCGGCCGCGGCGCGGAAGGCGTCGAGCAGCTCGTCGCCGCCGCGCATCCAGCAGCTGATGTTGGTGCAGACGGCGACTTTGTGGGAGCCGACCGGCTCGGTGTGGAGGAGGTCGTAGAAGCTCGCCACCGACTCCAGGTATGCGGGCGTCACCCGCATCACCGCGGCCGCCTGACGGATCCCCTCCGGAGTGCACCAGCCATAGAGCCGCTGCACCGCCCACAAGGCCGGGATCGAGACCGAGTGCTTGTCCGGATACCGCCCCATCAGCGTCTCGATCCGCTCGCGCAACTCATCGGGGCACCCGACTTCATGAAGCTCAGGAATCCCCTCCGAAGCTCTCTCGGGGACCCGACCCTCGCTGACGGCTTGGTCGACGGGGAACTCAGCCACGAGCACTCCTTCCGCGGGTGGCGGTGGAATGGGGCGCGCCCTCCGCCAGTGCGGAGTCTGCGGAGGGCGAGGTTTCATCCCGCCAGGTGAATTCATCCCTCTGCCCGGAGCAGATCGCAGCACCAGGAGGGCGCGCCCCATCCCGGCGACAGGACCCGCGGCCGAAGGCAATGGCCTTCACCGGTCCACGCCCCCGAGGATCGGATCCAACATGCCGAGGCTGGCGATCATGTCGGCGACATAGCCGTCGAGCGACATGTCCCTGAACGCCTGCAGGTTGACGAAAGAGGCGTCGCGGATGTGGACTCGCGCGGGCTTCGAGGAGCCGTCGGCGAGGACGAAGCAGCCGAGCTCGCCACGTGGGCTCTCGATCGCGTAGTAGACCTCGCCGGGCGCGACCCGGTAGCCCTCGGTGACCAGCTTGAAGTGGTGGATCAGGGACTCCATCGAGGTCGAGAGCTCCGAGCGCGGCGGCAGCACGTACTTGCGGTCCGCGGCGATGAACGGCCCCTCGGGCAGCGCGTCGAGCGCCTGCTCGACGATCCGCACCGACTCGACCATCTCGGCCACCCGCACGCGATAGCGGTCGTAGTTGTCGCCGACCGTGCCGACCGGGACCTTGAAGTCCATCTCCGGATAGGCGAGGTAGTCGAAGGCCTTGCGCAGGTCCCAGGGCTCGCCGGCGGCGCGCAGCAGCGGACCGGTGACGCCCAGCTCCAGCAGGCGCTCGCGCGAGACGATCCCCGTGCCCTTGGTGCGCGAGAGGAAGACCTCGTTGCGGTCGAGCAGGTCCTCGTACTGGCCGACCCGGACCGGCATGTCGGCGATGAAGCTGCGCAGCTTCGCCTCGAAGCCGACCGGGATGTCCTCGATCACGCCGCCGACCTGGAAGTAGCGGGTGTGCATCCGCTGCCCGGTCGCCATCTCGAACAGGTCGAGGATCCGGTCGCGCTCCCGGAAGCAGTACCAGAGCATCGAGACCGCGCCGAGGTCGAGCGCGGTCGTCCCCAGCCAGACCAGGTGGGAATGGATCCGGTTGAGCTCGAGGAAGATCGTCCGCAGGTACTTGGCGCGGGGCGGGATCTCGAGCCCGACGAGTCGCTCGACCGCGCCGCAATAGGCCTCCATCTGGAAGAAGTAGGAGACGTAGTCCATCCGCTCGACGAAGGGGATGACCTTCCAGTAGCTCTTGTCCTCACACGACTTTTCGATCCCGGTATGGACGTAGCCGATCACCGGCTTGAGGTCCCTGACAACCTCGCCTTCCAGATCCACGACGAGTCGCAGCACCCCGTGGGTTGCGGGATGGTGAGGACCGATATTGATGGTCATCACCTCGGTGCCAAGGGAGGCCTCAGCCGCGGGTCCTGTAACGCCCGGTTCCCCCATGTGCTCGGATCTCGCTACGCGATCTCCTCCGCTATGGGGTACCCCCCCGGCCGCGCCGCCCGCGGGTGAGAGGTCTGTCTCAGCTGGCTTAGCCATATGCCCGCTCGTTGTACGTGAAGGTGACCGGCTCGCCGCCGATGGGGAAGTCGCGTCGCTGCGGCCACCCCACGTAGTCCTCCGGCAGCAAGATCCGCGTCATGTCCGGGTGACCCCTGAAGACAATTCCGAAGAAGTCGAACACCTCGCGCTCTTGGAACTCCGCCGTGGGGAACAGCCCTACGCAGGAGTCGATCTGAGGCAGTCCGTCCGTGGGTGGCGTGGGGGAGGGGGTGTCCGGACGGGCGCGGCGTCCTGTTTCTCGCCCGGCCGGCTCCGCGAGAGAGGCGCCGCCGCCCGGCGAGAAACCCAGCGCTCGGCCGGACACCCCCTCCCCCACGACAGGACCCGCGGCTGAGGGCTCCCGAAGCATCGCTTTGACGCGCAGCCGCTCCACGCGATCCCGATTCAGAAGCTCGTAGTGGACCGCGAAGCGCGGCTCGGCCGGCAGGTAGTCGGCCGCGTGCAGGCTGGAGAGGAAGGTGTATTCCTGGCCCGGGGCGTGGCGCAGCCAGGCGAGCACGGCGAGGATCTGCGCCGGGTCGACGATCAGCGCCGGCTGGTCGCGGTCGAAGCTGGTGTCGAGCACCGCGCCGGGGTGGCCCTGCTCGATCTCGCCCCGGATCAGCTCCAGTCCGGGGGCGTCAGGCACGGATCAGCTCCCGTGCTCTCTCGTAGGCCTCCGCCGCCTCCGGGCTGGGCGTGCTGCGCGGGCCGCCGCGTGCCCACTCCTCGGTCCCGGTCGCGCTGTAGCGCTGGCGCCAGCCCTGGTCAGGGTGGCCCATGATCTTGCGCTGCAGCTTGGTGAATCCGTAGAGGACCGCCTCCGGTCGCGGCGGACAGCCGGGGATGTGAAGGTCGATCGGCATGAACTTGTCGGCGCCCTGGACGACGGCGTAGTTGGAGAACATGCCGCCGCTGGAGGAGCAGGCGCCCATCGAGATCGCCCATTTCGGCTCCAGCATCTGGTCGTAGAGGCGGCGGACGACCGGCGCCATCTTGATCGAGACCCGGCCCGAGAGGATGATCAGGTCCGCTTGGCGCGGCGAGGCGCGCAGCGCCTCGGCACCGAACCGGGCGAGGTCGTAGCGAGGGCTGCCGACCAGCGCGATCGGCGCCTCGATCGCGCAGCAGGCGAGACCGAAGGTGAGCGGGAAGCACGAGTTCGCCCGCCCCCAGTTGAGCAGCTTGTCGAAGTTGGTCATGACGACTTTTTCCTCGACGTAGCGCTCGAGCTCCTCGCCCTCGAGGTCGCCGCGCAGCATGTCGCGCGCACGAAGCTGTCGATCGCGCATCGTCTGGCGCTCTACCTCCAATTCAGCGCACCCTTTCGCCAGACGTAGAGGAAGGCGATCAGCAGCAGCGCGACGAACGTGATCAGCTCGCCGAGGACGAAGACGCTGTCGGCCTCCTTGAGGATGACCCCCAGCGGGTAGAGGAAGACGACCTCGATGTCGAAGAGGATGAAGAGCATCGCGACGAGGTAGAAGCTGACGCCGAAGCGGAGGTTGTGCGACGGCTCGACCGGGATCCCTGACTCGTAGGGCTCCCCCTGGCGCCGTGCCGCTTCGGTCTCATTCCGCGAGCGCTTCGGCCCGATCACGTGGTTGAGCATCACCAGGGCGCCGCCGACGCCGAGGCCGAGCAGGGCGAAGACGAGGATCGGAAGATAGGACTTGAGCATTGAGTAGGAGGTGGGAGGTGCGGCGGCCGTTCCGGCGGGCACCTCGCGCCGCGCCGTCGTCGCCTGCAACCGCTGTTATACACCCACCTTGTGACAACTTGCTACATAGTGATTTTCCGCATCAGCAAGCCGAATCCCGACCCTTTCGGGCGGAAATAGGGCCGATGGTCGCGATCCATGTCGTAGTCGGCTGTGCCCTGATCGTGCTCAATCTCGCGGCCTTCGCCATCGGCGGTGTCGCCTGGCTGCGCTCCCGCCCCTCGATCCCCTTCTGGTACCTGCTGCGAGCCGCCCAGGTCTCCGTCTTCATCCAGGCGATGCTCGGCGGCCTGCTCGTGCTCACCAACCACAAACCCGCCGACAACCTCCACTACCTCTACGGGATCCTGCCCCTCGTCGTCTCCTTCCTCGCCGAGGGGGCCCGCGCCGGCGCCGCCCAGCGCGAGCTCGGCGACGTCGACTTCGAATCGCTCCCCGCCGACCATCAGCAGTCCCTGGCTCTGGCGATAGTCCGCCGCGAGATGGGCACCATGGCGGTCAGCTGCGGCGTGATCTTCTTTTTGGCCCTGCGCGCGGCCGGCACCAGCGGCGCGTTCTGAGCTGGCCCTGCGGGTTAGGCGGAAATGCGGAAGGCCGGGTGGTCGGGGGCGATACGGCGCAGATCGTCCTCCGATGAGTCGGCTCCGACACCGTCGAAGAAGGCGCCCACCTCCCATTTCCACTTCTTCAGGTAGGCGCGCAGAAGGGCTGGCTTCTCCTCTTCACCGACCTCGCTCGCTTCGAACTCCTCGGTGCGGCCGCCGAGCACCAGACGACCGTTGCCGCTCGCCCGCAGGTTTTTCACCCACTGGGTATGGCCGCGGGGTGCCACCAGGTAGCGCTCGCCCTCGTGGGTGAGCAGGTTGACCGGCGTCCGTCGCCACTCGCCGCTCTTGCGGCCCTTGACTTCCAGCACCCGCGACCCGGCGACACTGATGCCGAGCTTGGTCGAGCCAGCCACCAGGCGGTTGAAGACGTTCTTGGTGAACCAGCCGGGTTCCTGGAAGCGTTGCTCCATCGCTTCGATGTTGGCACAGAGAATTGATAATCAGCGCGCCACGCGTCCGTCGAGGCTCGGAACGATCGGTGCGTGCTCGCCTCAGCTCTCCCGGATTTCGGCTCGCCCAATTCGCCAGGCTTTGTCTCGTTCGGCGTTTGCTTCGTATTTACCGCCGCGGCCATTTGGGGGGGCGTAGTAGAGAGGAGGTCCAATGGGCAGCATTCGTGGGTGCTTTCATCGGGGCGGGCATCGGTCTTCTCGTCTACTTAATTGGCCTGGTTACTGGGCTATGCTGAAACACCGATGAAGACAAAACGACTAGCTATCTTTCTGCTGACTCGGGTCTCTCTGCTGGCGCTCTTCGTCGCGCCGGTTATGGCCATAGCGAAGATGCTGTCGGCGCCAGCGATCGTGATCTCTTGCCTGGTCATCGTGGTCAACCTGGCGTTCTGGTTGATCGAGGAGGATCTGATCGACCGGCTCGCCCCTCGATTTGGCGTCACTCAGCTCAACGGCCGGTAGTCGCCGCCGTGGAAGACGAGCGGGGACCCCTCGCTCGTCTCCAGCCCGGTCACCTCGCCGGTGACGATCACGTGGTCGCCGCCGGCGATCACGTCGCGCAGGTCGCAGGCTACGAAGGCGAGGGCGTCGTCGATCGCCGGGACGCCGGCGCGCTCGGTCCACTCGACGCCCTCCCACTTGTCCGCCACCGGGGCCTTGGTGGCAAAGGCGCGGGCGATCGGTTCCTGGCCGGCGTGGAGGATGCTGACGCCGAAGCGATTGGCCGCCTGCACGGCCAGCAACGTGCGTGAGCCGCGGTCGAGGCAGGCCAGCATCAGCATCGGCTCGATCGAGAGCGAGCTGACCGCGTTGGCCGTGGCGCCCGCCGGACCATCCGGGCCAGAGGCCGTCACGACGGTCACTCCGGTGGGCAGCATTCCCATCGCTGCACGGAAGCTGGCGGGGTCGGGCGGACTCATCGCTGGTCCGGACAATATGATGCGCGCCGCGTGCGACCCTTGATTGCAATCGCTCTGGCCGTCGTGGCCGCGTTCGCTCTGGCCGCCTGCGGTTTTGGCGAAGAGGGCATCTCGGTCTCCAAGAACGACCCCGACTACAACGGGGCCGTCCTCTTCGCCACCCATTGCAGCGGTTGCCACACGCTGAGCGCAGCCGGTACGCAGGGAACCGGCAATCGGGGTCAGCGCACGCAGGGTCCGAGCCTCAACCAGCGAACCGAGACCTATGCAGACGCTCTCTTCGCGATCCAGAACGGCGGCTTCTCCGGGGCGATCATGCCGCAGAACATCGTTGTCGGCCATGAAGCCGAAGAGGTGGCGCGGTTTGTCGCCAAGTACGCCGGCGAAGAAGCCGAAGAATCGCCGCGCCCCGGCCAGCCTTCGCCCTAGCGAGAGCGCTCGATGCTCGACCTGAAGCTGATCCGCTCCGACCCCGAGCGGGTCAAGCGGGCGCTTGCCCGCCGCGGTGCCGCCGAGGAAGTCGATGCGCTGCTGACCTTGGACACGCGCCGGCGTGAGCTGTTGCCCGAGGTCGAGGGCGCCCAGGCCGAGCGCAAGACGCTCTCCAAGCAGATCGGCGAGGCGAAGCAGCGCGGCGAGGACGGGGCGGAGCAGATGGAGGCCGTGCAGAGGCTGAAGGAGCGGATCGAAACGGGCAAAGCCGAGCTGGAGCGGGTCGAGGCCGAGCTGGAGCGGGTCGCCGCCGCTCTGCCGAACCTTCCCGATCCCGCCGCGCCCGACGGGATGACCGAGGAGGACGCGGTCGTCCTGCGTGAGGTGGGGAAGCGGCCCAGCTTCGACTTCGAGCCGCGCGACCACCTCGAGATCGGCACCGAGCTGGGCTTGATCGACATCGAGTCGGCGGCGCGGCTCTCGGGCTCGCGCTTCGCCTACCTCAAGGGCGACCTGGTGCTGCTCGAGCTGGCGCTGGTCCGCTTCGCGATCGATCTGGTTCGCGGCGAGGGCCACGAGCCGGTCGTGCCGCCGGTGCTGGTCCGCGAGGAGGCCCTGTACGGGACCGGCTTCCTGCCCGGTGACCGCGACCAGATCTACGAAGTGCCGAAGGACGAGCTCTTCCTGGTCGGCACTTCCGAGGTCGCCCTGGCTGGATTGCACGCCGAGGAGATCCTCGCCGCCGAGCGGCTGCCGCTGCGCTACGCCGGCTTCTCACCCTGCTTTCGTCGCGAGGCCGGCGCCGCCGGCCGCGACACCCGCGGCATCTTCCGCGTCCACCAGTTCGACAAGGTCGAGATGTTCTCGTTCGTCGAGCCTTCGCACTCGGCTGCCGAGCACGAGCGGCTGCTGGCGATCGAGGAGCGCATCCTGGGCGCGCTGGAGATCCCCTACCGGGTCGTCAATGTGGCCGCCGGCGATCTCGGCGCTCCGGCGGCGAAGAAGTACGACTGCGAGGCCTGGATCCCGAGTCAGGGGCGCTACCGCGAGCTGACCTCCTGCTCGAATACCACCGATTACCAGGCGCGCCGCCTCAATTGTCGGTACCGGACTGTCGATAACGAAGCGATTCAGGCAGTGCACACCCTCAACGGGACGGCAGTTGCCGTCGGAAGAACGATGATCGCTCTGATTGAGAACCGTCAGGATCGGGAAGGCGGATTCACGCTACCTAAAATTTTGCATCCCTATGGCTGCCCTGAGAGGATCGCCCCGCTATGAGCACCACCGTCCGCGACGCCAAGAGAGTCGTCCTCTGCGATGACCACGAGATCGTCCGCGATGCGATCAAATCGCGCATGGCCAACTCCAACGCGCTGCAGATAGTCGGCGAGGCGGCGAATGGCCGCGATGTCGTCGACGTGGTCAAAGAACTCGAACCCGATGTCCTGATCATCGACGTCGAGCTGCCAAAACGCGACGGGATCGAGGCGACCAAGGAGGTGCTCAAGGTCCGGCCGCGGACCAAAGTGATCATCTTCACCGCGCACGCCCAGCCGGACCTGCTGGCGCTGGCTCTGCGGGCGGGCGCTTCGGGCTACGTGCTCAAGTCGGCGCCGGCCGAGGACATCGCCCGCGCGGTCAAAGCGGTCACCGGTGGCGGCACGTTCCTCGGCGGCGACTTCGCCGGCGGCAAGCCCTCGGAGGTGGAGAAACTGCTCGATCTCTCGCCCCGCGAGCGCCAGATCCTCGAGCTGCTCGCCGAGGGGCTGCGGGTGAAAGAGATCGCCGAGCGCCTCGGCCTCAGCCCGGCGACCGTCCACACCCACGTGCGCAACGCGATCGCCAAGCTGGAGGTCGACACCCGCACCGAGGCGGTGGCGCTCGCCGTGCGCTTCAGCTACCTCGGCGCCGGCGGGGGCGTCAAGTAGCTCCCCGACACCTCTCGCGGCTCGGAGGAGAAGTGGGGACTACTCGCTGTCGAACCTGAGGGCGCAGCCGTTGATGCAGTAGCGCTGGCCGCTCGGTCCTGGCCCGTCGTCGAAGACGTGGCCGAGGTGGGCGTCGCAGTGCTTGCAGACAACCTCGGTGCGGCGCATCAGCAGGCTGTTGTCCGGTCGCAGCTCGACGTGCTCGAGGTTGGCCGGCTCGGTGAAGCTGGGCCAACCGGTGCCCGAGTCGAACTTGGTGTCCGAGGAGAACAGCTCGGCGCCACAGCAGACGCAGCGGTACATGCCCTCGCTCTTCTCGTCGACGTACGGACCGGTGAAGGCGCGCTCGGTGCCGGCCCTCCGCGTCACCTCGTACTGCTCGGGCGTCAGCTCTTCGCACCACTGCTCGTCGGTTTTCTCGATCTTCTCCATTTGGCTCCTTTTCTTTCTGCATCAAGGGTACGGAGCGTGTCCAGGGCTCTGGGAGTCGCCTCGTCAGGAGCCTAGATTCGCTCGCTCATGATGGTGGTGCCGCTGCGCGGCGAGAGTCACCCTCCGGGGCGCCGCTTCGCGAGCCTCTGACGAGGCGACTCCCGGCGCCCATACGATGCGCCGCTGTGGAGGAGGCGTTCTACGAGATGGCTGGGGATGGGTTCGTGGCCACTGAGTTGACCCGGGGGCCCTGGGATCCCGGGGCTCAGCATGCTGGGCCGCCTTCGGCGCTGCTGGGGCGGGAGATCGAAAGGGTCAAGGGCGGTGAGGGGTTTCAGGTTGCTCGGGTGACGTTTGAGATCCTTCGGCCGGTGCCTATCGGGCCGGTACGGGTCGAGGCTGAGCTGGTGCGGCCGGGGCGCTCGGTGCAGATGATCGAGGCGACTCTCTCCGGTGAGGACGGGGAGCTGATGAAGGCTCGGGCATGGCGGATCCGGACCAGCGAGATCGAGATTGCCGACGACGTGACTACGACGCCCGCGCCGCCGCCCGGGCCGGAGCGGGGCGGCAAGCCCGAGTTCTTCTCGACGGGACAGGACGTCGGCTACCACACGGCGATGGAGTGGCGGTCGGTGGGCGGGGGGTTTCGCGAGCCGGGGCCGGCTACGGTCTGGATGCGGATGGGATGCCGACTCGTTGCCGGGGAGGAGCCGACGCCCCTGCAGCGCACCCTGGTCGCCGCCGACGTCGGCAACGGGATCAGCGCCGTGCTCGATTGGCGTCACTACCTCTTCATCAACGTCGACCTCAGCGTCCACCTCGAGCGGATGCCCGAGGGCGAGTGGGTCTGCGTCGATGCGGTGACCCTCCCGCAGCGCAGCGGTATCGGCACCGCCGAGTCGGTTCTCTCCGACGAGCGCGGCCGCATCGGCCGCGCCGTCCAGGCTCTCCTGATCGCCGAACGCCCCTGAGCACGTCTACCTGTCGGCGAGCAGAGCGCGGCCGCGGTTGGAGATCGCCAGGGCAGTCATGGCCGATGATGCGAGGGCGACTGCGGCTGCGAAGAGGAAGGCGCCCTCGTAGTCGGTGAGGGCGGCGGCGATGCCGGCCAGGGGGGCGCCGAAGCCGATGCCGGCGTCGAAGAAGGCCGTGAAGGTGCCGAGCGCCGCGCCGCGCCTGGTCTCTCCGACGCGGTCGACGACGATCAGCGAGAGCGAGGGATAGAGCAGGGAGAAGGCCGCCCCCATTGCCATCGCACCGACGATTGCGACGCCGAGGCTGTGGGCGACGCCTATCGTCACCAGGCCGACTGCCTCGACGATCGCGGCACTCGCTGCCACTCGAGGGGGCCCGATCCGGTCGGGAAGGTCGCCGCCGACCAGGCGGGTGAGGACGACCATCGTCGCGAACACGCCGAAGACGACCGCGCCGTGGCCGACGCCACGCTGGTCGAGGTGGAGGACGACGAAGGAGGCGACGGTCGCATAGCCGAGCGAACCGAGGGCCAGCGCGGTTCCTGGCCTGACCGCCTCGGGGGCGATCAGCGGCTGGTGCTCGTCTTCGGCGGGTTTGGGATGGAACGGGTCCGGCAGTCGCAGGGCGATCAGCGCGCCGACCAGCGGCGCCGCTCCGGCAAAGAGCCAGACGGCCGTATAGCCGGAGGCGTGAAGAAGCAGCTCGCCCACCAGCGGCCCGACGCTCAGCCCGGACCAGACAGCCAGCCCATAGAGGCCGATCACCCGGCCACGCCGCTCGGGCGGCGCGATGTCGACGATCCAAGCCGAGCCGGCGGTGAAGACCGTGCCCTCGCCGGCGCCGAGGATCAAGCGGGCGCCGATCAAGCCGGCCACTCCGAGCGGCAGCAGGTAGAGGAAGCCGGCTACGGCGACGAGGATCGAGCCGAGCAGCACCGCCGGCTTACGCCCGCGACGGTCGGCGAGGCGGCCGGCGAGCGGGCGCAGGAGGAGGCCGGTTATCGCGTATGAGCCGATCACCACCCCGACCGCGATGTTGCCGCCTTCAAGCGGGCCGTGGACGTAGCGTGGTAGGTCTGGTGGCACGGCAACCACCGCGACCAGCCCGGAGAAGGTGACGGCGAAGACGCCGGCGAACGCG
>Ga0157370_10008445_pt1 | contig 11109 bp, 8 predicted proteins | sample C35metaG_FD_113463 | JGI IMG/M metagenome (GOLD analysis project Ga0157370, IMG submission 113463) | Corn rhizosphere microbial communities from Kellogg Biological Station, Michigan, USA - C3-5 metaG | ecosystem: Host-associated > Plants > Roots > Rhizosphere > Soil | place: USA: Michigan... | reverse complement strand
TTCCGCTGCCGGAGGAATGCTTGCCCTGGTGTGGCTGACGGCCAGGAGCGGGTCTCGGTAGGAGCCGAACTCATCCCCGCGCCTTTATGCCTGCATCGCGTATATTTCATAACTAATGCAAGGTCGCTCAACAGCACCTTCGCAACCTAAAACCGACGCAGTGTTGTTGAATTCATACGCGCTGCGAGGCCAAATAGCTTCTTGACTCATAGTCCCGGCAGATATGCGTCGAGATGGACGCAAATCCAGAAGAACGCCCTGATGATTGTAAGACGCTCCGCCGAGGAATTACTCGCCGAGCTGGAAGATACCCTTAGGCACTTCCGTGGCGAAAGTTCCGGGGCCGTTATTAGGCGTGAGGAAGCTATGCAGCGATTGCGTAAGCTCGGCTTCACAGCCGGGCAAAGGTTGCACTGCCGGGGCGATGGGTGCGAGCAATCCTTAGGCAACGTCGCGGATGCGCTCCGGTGCGCCAACCCCGCACGATAGCGGCAGATAGATCCTGGCCCGGTCACCTCCGATACTGGCACCAATGCGAAGTGCGCTTCTTGGGATGGCACGTCCGTAAAAGGCTAGAACAGACTTAGCCTGCTTGACCCCGAACGGACCTCGGCTATCCCGGAAAGCTAATCCGGAAAGCTAATAGTGCAGAGTGATGGTGGTGCTGACGTTGGCCTTTCCGATCGTGATCGCCGCGGTATCAAAGGCTGGGGCACTCAGGACCCCTTGCGCATTATTGCCGAAACCGTATCCCTCAGTCGGCACGCCGATGAAGTTTTCATCAATACGGCCGTTATCATTCTCGTCGTGGATGACGATGATCGCGTATCGCCCCGGTGGCAGTTGCGTGAAGACCGTGCTCTGCGTGCCGCCCAGCGCCCTGATGGCCGTGCCGATAAGACGGCCCTTATCGGGCAAGAGCCCGCGTGTTCCCGCGTTTGCAACGGCATGTTTGAAGCCCTGCGCATTGTCGTAGAGCCCGATTAGAATCTCGCCCTTATCCGAGTGGACTCCTGCGATCGTCAGTCGTAGCTCGGCCGCAAGAGTTGGGACTGCCACGAGGATCGACGGGATCAACGCACTAATCATCCGAAGGGAGATCGCTCGACACCATCGCGACCTTCGCATGCAGGCCTCCCGGCTCGCATCATCTTCTCAACAATTTAGCCAGAACGGCAGGGGCGCCAAGAGGGCGGTAGCAGCCAGTGCGAGGTCCGGTTTTGGCACTTCTGCGAGGAAGGGGCCGCTTTCAACCGAAAACCGGACATGGCTGGCCGACTCAGAAACGAGCCAGCCGAGGGACTCTGGCGGAAATCAGCCCGAAATAACGCTGGTTGCGCGTCCCCGCTTTGAACCCCCGAGGCCGAGCGGGGCGGGACCGCCCTAGTTGACGAGCAGCAAATCAAGGCGGTTGCGGGTCCCCGCAACCAATTTTCGATAATGTACCTAATTCCAGGCCGCTCCCGGTGAGCGGCCTTTTGGTTTTCAACCACCGTAGAGATAGTTCGGGAGCCAGAGCGTTATGCCGGGCCATAGATACATGATGGTCATGCAGAGGATCACGATCAGCATATAAGGCATCATGCCTGCGAAGATCTGGTTGAGCGTGACGTGTGGTGGAGAGACTCCCTTGAGATAAAACGCTGACATCGCGACCGGGGGTGACAAGAACGCCGCTTGCAGGTTCACGAAGACAAGTGTCCCCCAAAGGACCGGATCGATGTTGAAATGCTTTAACATCGGCAAAAAGATCGGCACGAAGATGATGATGATCTCGGTCCATTCGAGGGGCCAGCCGAGAAAGAAAATGATCGCTTGTGACAGGATCATGAACTGTACGGGCGACAGATCGAAGGACAGCACCCAGCGCTCGAGCAGCGCCTGCCCCCCGAGGAGTGCGAAGACAGCGGAGAACAGTGCCGAGCCGACGAAGAGCCAGCACACCAGGGCCGTGGTCTTTGCCGTCAGGAACACCGCTTCCTTGGTGCGTTTCCAGTCGAGGGTTCGGGCCTGGAACGCCAGCAGAAAGGCGCCTGCGGCACCGACGGCGGCGGACTCGGTCGCTGTCGTGATGCCGAACAGGATAACGGCGAGCACAACGACGGTGAGAACGCCGAGCGGCATCACAGACGACACCAGGAGCTTCACGACCTCCAGACGATCGGCGTTTATGTTGCGGTAGTAACGAGCGAGCATCACCGCAGCGAACGCGACGATGAGGCCGAATGAAATGTAGAAACTGGTCGTCGGCGACGACTCTGCAGGCGTCGCCGGCCCCGCACTCACCGTCGGGGCGGCGCCGAGTTGCTCCAATCCAGCCGGAATGTTGCCGCCGGCCGACGGTTGCGGATGGATGACGACGTACCACCACATCAGCCAGAGGGTGAACGCGGTCAAGGCGAAGGGCACCAGCGCGGCGCAAAAATTCTTGAACAGCATCCCATAAGTGACGCGCCCGCCGTTGGCCTCGAGCGCCATCGCTCGGGACGGCGCGAGCAAAGCTGAAAAAAGTCCGCCCACCAGGTTGCGCGCGTAAAGTTCCTCAAACATCCGCATCCACATCGGCACAGGAATCTTTGTCTGTTCTGCCGGCAAAGGCGGGGCGATCTTCGGATTGATCATCGCCCAGCCAACGATGTAGACGAGATAAAGAAAGGCGAGAAAGAAGCCGGGGAACATCGCTGCGGCGTAAAGCTTCACGATCGACTGTCCCGCGACCGCCGCATAGACGATGATCATCACTGATGGCGGGATGAGGATGCCCAGCGTGCCGCCCGCGGTGATGACGCCTGACGCGAGTTTCACATCATATCCGGCACGCAGCATTGGGTTGAAGGCAATCACCCCCATCAACACCACGACGGCGCCCACGAGGCCGCTGGCAATGCCCCAGAACGTGCAGACGATAAGTGTCGCAACGGCGAGCGAGGCCGGCACCCGCCGGAAGGAAAGCTGGATGCTGTAGAACATTTTGTCCACGAGCGCTCCGCGTTCCATCACATATCCCATGAGAACGAATAGGGGGATGGAGATGAGAACGTCGTTGGTCATCGCGCCATAAGTGCGTTGCACCATCAGGTCGAAGACGCGATTGTCGATCCAGTGCTCTGCCGGGGTGTAGAAAGCGTAGAACCCGAAAAACATGCCGAGGCCCATCAGCGTGAAGGCCGTCGGAAAACCCATCATGATAAAGACCACGATGAGCACGAGCATCGTGAGTCCGAGCGCGGAATCGCTCATGTCTACAGGGCTTCCCTGGCCCTACGTTGATGTGCCGCGTCGCCGATTTATCGCGCGCGCTCGATCGCGATCTTGCGCGCTTCCTCGTCTATGTACTCGCTGTGCGCGAGCTGCTCCTCGACGACATCGATCTCCGCGACGTCCTTGAGCCGGCTCGGCCATTCCCCGGTCTTCAGACAAACGATACAGCGTACGATTTCGGCGACGCCCTGAAGCATTACCAGGCTCCCAGCCAGTGGGATGACCGCCTTGAAGTAGTAGATCGGCGGGCCTTCCGCCGTTACGGTCGAGTGCTCGCCGATCCGCCATGAAAGCGCGGCATAGTCGTAGCCGGCATAAATGAGAGCGGCGATGCCCGGCAAGAAAAGGACGACGTACAATGCGAGGTCGAGCGCCGCTTGCGCCCGCGGCCGTATCGTGCGGTAGAAAAAATCCCCGCGCACATGGCCGTCCTGCGCCAGCGTGTAGGCTCCGGCGAGCATGAACAACGTGCCATAAAACATATTGCTGGCGTCGAATATCCACGCCGTCGGCATGTTCAAGATATAGCGCTTGAAGACTTCGACGCAGACGAGAGTCATCAATCCGATGATGAGCCACGCCGCGGCCTTGCCCACCCACATACTGAAGCGGTCGACCGTGTGCAGAATATGCTGAACGTTCATGCGTGAGCCAATTGGCGGTAGGGCGCGCTTTTGAACGAGACAAAGCACCGTTTTGTCATATCCCTTGCAAGGTGCTTGCTGCTTCCGATCGTCGCGTCAAATCTTCTTCGCTGCTGCGTTCGCGCCGAAATAATGATCGAACGCCAGGCGGCGGTTGACGACGGTGTCCTGTTCCCATCGGGTCGTCCGCTCGGCAAAGACACGCTGCGATTCGAGAATCTCTCTGAACAGCGGATTTTCCGCTGCTTTTTTCTTCACGACGTCGTCGTAAACCTCCAGCTGCCGCTTGAGGATGGTATCGGGCGTCTTATAGAACTTGACGTTGTCCTTCGTCTGCAGTGCCTCGTAGTCCTTCGAGTAGCGGTCGATCGCCTTCCATTGCATGTCCTGCGAAGCCGCCTCGACCGCATAAGTGATGATGGCCTTCATCTTTTCGGGCAGTGCGTCGTATTTCGTTTTGTTGAATATGACCTCGAACTGCTCGGCATTTTGATGGTAGCTCTGCAGCATGCAAATCTTGGAGACGTCGGCAAAGCCAAGCGCGCGATCAGACGAAGCGTTGTTGAACTCGGCTGCATCGAGAAGACCGCGGTCCATTGCCGAAACGATTTCACCGCCTGGCAACGCGTTGACTGCCGCGCCCATGCCGGTGAAGACGTCAATTGAGATGCCGACGGTACGGAATTTCAGGCCCTTTAGATCGTCGGGCTTGGAAATGGGTTTCTGGAACCAGCCGAGCGGTTGCGTTGGCATGGGTCCATAAGGGAACGAGACGACATGGGCGCCGATCGACGCATAGAGCTTTTCAAGAAGCTCCTTGCCTCCGCCGTATTTGTGCCACGCCATCAGCATGTTCGCATCCATCGCGAAGGCCGGGCCGGATCCCCAAAGGGCGAGCGCCGTTTGCTTCCCGTAGTGGTAGACGAGCACGCCGTGGCCGCCGTCGAGTGTTCCTTTCGACACTGCATCAAGCAGGCCGAATGCCGGCACCACGGCGCCGGCCGGCAATACCTCTATCCTGAGGTCGCCGCCTGTCATGTCATTGACCTTCTTGGCGAAATCGAGCGCGAATTCGTGAAAGATATCCTTGGAGGCCCACGTGCTTTGCCAGCGCATGGCGATGGCGCCTTGCGCCTTGACGATGTTCGGCGCTGCGACGCCCGCCGCGGCAGCCAAGGCCGCGCCGCTCAAGAACCTTCGGCGCGAGCTCCTGTTCTCGATTGGGGTTTTTGCTTTGGACATAGCTTCCTCCCGAAAGCTCGGCATTGCCCCGGGTCGGCGCCTTTTTTAGTTGAGAGCGTTGGCGGCGATGCATCGCCTAACTGGGCCAAGTACCCGATGCCGTGGCTAGATATATGAGTATGACGCCTGGTTTGTTGAAGGAGATCTTCTCGCTTTTTCTTGATGCGTGCGCGGTGAGAAACCGGAAAAGATGTATTGCCTGTGACACGATCAAGTTGCGAGGGAACCGAATAGTACTCGTGGACGATGATCCCTCTCGGCGAGGCGGTCGCTACAGGCTTTCTCCCCCGCCAAGCCGGGCCTTTGCCTGATAGGGCATGTTTTTGTTGTAAGCAAAGCTGGCCCCATCATCTTCGACGCAGCGCGGCCCCGGAGCATCGCCGATGAGTGCGCTAGCAATTTCGCTTCTCGTATTCGTCGCGGCGATCGGCGGCGCGCTGGGCGGAATGTTGCTGCGCGCGAAATTGCCGAGAGAACATCTAAGCGACGCTTCCCAAAGCGTGGTTCAGCATGGCATCGCACTCGTCGCGACGATGGCCGCTCTCGTTCTCGGCCTGCTGATCGCGTCCGGCAATAGCAGCTACAATTCCGCGCGCGCGCAGATCAGCCAGTTGACCGCGCAGATCATCCTGCTCGACCGGATGCTTGCCGAATACGGACCTGAAACCATGGCGATACGCGAGGGCTTGCGCGAGGCGATTGGCCCATTCGTTACTCGGCTGTGGCGCGAGGAAAGTTCGGGTGTCGAGAAGGCCGGCCCCTTCGTTGCGAGTTCCGGGGCGGAGGCGCTCTACGGCCACATTCGTACGCTGGCACCGGCAAATGATCTTCAGCGTTCACTGCAAGAGCGCGCACTGGCGACGGTCGAACAGCTGGCACAGATACGTCTGCTGCTCTTCGCACAATCCGCTTCCTCGCTTCCCGACCCGTTTGTTGGGATCCTGGCCTTCTGGCTGGTCGTTATCTTCTTCAGCTTCGGCCTGCCGGCGCCCCCCAATCTGACAACTTTTTCGGTGCTGCTGATCTGCGCGCTGTCAGCCTCGGCAGCGATTTTCCTGATCCTCGAAATGAGCGATCCGTTCACGGGTCTGATGATGATCCCGAGCGGCCCTCTGCGCGGCGCGCTGCCGCCGTTGAGCGGCTAACGCGTCGGCCCATGTCATGGAAATTGCGCGCTCGGGATCGGCCGCCGGAATTGGAATTCCGTGATCGGCTCGAGCAGGCGATAGATGAACGGTACCGTGGCCACCGGCAGGCCGAGCGGCACCGCGGCGGCGATGAAGAAGCCGGCAAAGCGCAGAGGATCAGGACAAAGCCGGGAAGAGCTTGCTCTCTGGCAGACCCTGGCTATCCGATCCGATGGCGGAACGGCGTCGCTATGACACCGCGGCCAGGGCCGGTCCTTTGATCCGCGCTGTGATCTCTTCGAGCGAGACGACCGTGGCGTATTTCGCCTGCAGATCGAAGAGATTGGCGCAATGCGCGAAATACGACCGGTCGAAGCAGCAATCGTCGACGACGATCGTCGTGTAGCCATGCGAATGGGCATCGACCGATGTGGCGCGCACGCAGCCCGAGGTCGAGACGCCGCAGACCACGACCGTGTCGATCGATTGCCGCGCCAGGTAGGCGGGAAGCGGCGTCTGGAAAAAGCCGCTGGCTTTGGTTTTCGGCAGCACCCAATCGCCTTCGCGCGGCAGTATGGCTGCCGGGAAATCGTTATAGCCTTTCGCCGGCCGGCCCTTGCTCTTCGACTTGGTGGCCTTGCCGGCATACATCGTGCCTTCGATATCGCTCAGCGTATAGATGATCGGCCGCTTCTGCTTGCGGAAGAACTCGATGAGCTGGGCGATGCGCGGCATCGTCTCCCACGACATCGGGCCGCAGGCGGTCGAATATTCCTGGATGGCTTCGTCGAGGGTCAGGCCTTCGCTGCCACAGAAGCCCATCGTCACATCGACGACGATCAGAGCGGTGCGTGCGCCGATATTCGTTTCGGCGAAGAAGCCCGCCTTGCTCAGGATGCGGCGCTCCGATTCAGGAATCTGTTCCATCCACTTTTTCATTGCCCGATCTCCTCGTCATGTCCTTCTGGCATGGAAGCCTGAGCCATAGTACCAAAAAGCCTTCGGGGATGGATACCGTACGCATTCGCCACGTGCGGTGCGTATTGGAATATTTATTGAAATAAACGGGCGCTTCAGTGCGCTTAGAACGCGGAGAAACCCCGCATCAACTCGCCTTCGGGTAAGGCGCGGATCTCGCCGATCGGCGCACTGATCTCGCAAACCAGGCCTTCCCTGGGGAAGGTGAGGCGTGCCTCGCCACCGAGGTCTTGCGACAGGCCTTGCTCGATCAGCCAGGAACCGAAGCCCCGCTTTTGCGGCGGTATCACCGCGGGTCCTCCGGATTCGGCCCAGCGCAGCACGAATGATGCAGGCTCGCCCTGCACGGTCCACGTCACCTCTATGGAACCGGTTTCGGTCGACAGCGCCCCATATTTGACGCCGTTTGTCGCAAGCTCGTGTAGGGCCATCGCGAGGGTGAGGGCTGCTTTCGGGCCCACTCGTAGCGCCGGACCGGTGATGCGCAACCGCTTTTGCTCGGGAGCGCCGGCGTACGCTGCCACTGCCTGTGTGACGACGTCGCGCAGCTCCGCGCCTTCCCAATGCTCGCGCGTTAGGATGTCATGGGCACGCGCCAGCGCGATCAGCCGATCGGAGAGCGTGTCGCGGCAGTCGCTTAGGCTCGTGGCATTGCGCAGCGTCTGGCGTGCGATCGATTGCACCATCGCCAAGGTGTTTTTCACGCGGTGATTGAGCTCGTTCAGCAGCATCTGCTGGCGTTCTTCGTGCCGCTTGCGATCGGTCACATCGCTCGCGGTACCGAACCATTCGAGGATGTCGCCGTCGCCGTTGAACAGGGGGATCGCGCGCGAGAAGGTCCAGCCGAGGCTGCCGTCCGGGCGCAAGACGCGGTGCTCGAGCGCAAAGGGGCTTTTCGTCCGGATCGATTGCTGGATCGCACTCATCACCGCGGGCTGATCGTCGGGGTAGATGTATTCGGTGAGCCAGTTGCGGCTTGGCTCGCTTGTATCGGCGATGAATTCCTTGCCCGCGAGCTGCCGCATTTCGCTCCAATCGGCGCTCATTCGATAGACGGCGTCGGAACTCGCCGTGACGAAGGCGCGGAAGCGTTCCTCGCTGTCGCGGATGGCGGCCATGGCCTCGCGGCGCGCCCGAGAGAGCTCAAGATTGACGGCGACACGCGCGAGCAATTCGCGCGCCGAGAACGGCTTCACCAGATAATCGTCCGCGCCGGCACTGAGACCCTCGACCCGGCTTTCCTCGCCCGCGCGCGCCGACAGCATGATCACCGGAAGGTCGTGCAATGCCGGATCTTCGCGGATCGCTTTCAGCAGGCCGAAGCCGTCGAGAACCGGCATCATCACATCGGTCAGGATAAGGTCGGGCCGCTCGCGCCGCGCGGCGGCGAGGGCCTTCGCGCCATTGGCTACGGCGAGAACGGAAAAACGCGGCAAGAGCAGTCGCGCCAAATATTCGCGCATATCCGCGTTGTCGTCGGCGAGAAGCACACGCGCGCGGCCTGATGCCGCAACCGGCATCGGTACGATCGAGCCGCCGAAGACGGGGTCAGCCAATATGTCGTCAGGCAACCAGCGCAGCGCCTCGCTGATGAAAGCCTCGGCCTTTGTCTCGGTCGACGCTCGTGGACGCTCGGCGCCGATCTGCGTCGCTGGAAGATGCTCTTTGCCGAGCGGCAGGTGCACGGTGAAGGTCGTTCCCTGGCCGAAGGTGCTTTCGACGGAAACCAAGCCTTTATGCAGCTTCGTCAGCTCCTGCACGAGAGCAAGGCCGATGCCGGTACCTTCATGGGTGCGGCCGCGTGCGCCCTCGATGCGATGAAAGCGGTCGAAAATGAGCGATAGCTCTGCTTCGGGGCGCCGGTGCCCGTATCGGTCACCCGCAAGACCGCATTGCCGCCCTCGATCCGCGTCGAGACGGTGATTTCGCCGTCGAAAGTGAATTTGAACGCGTTCGAAATAAGGTTGAGAACGATCTTTTCCCACATGTCGCGGTCGACATAGACCTCTCGCCCGAGGTTCGGACAATCGACCTTCAGCGACAATCCTGCCTTCTCGCAGGCGGAGCGGAAGTTGCTCGCCAGCTCTGCGGTCAAACTCGCGAGATCGACGGGCTCGTATTTCGCATTGACCCTTCCGGCCTCGATCCGCGAGAAATCGAGCAGCGAATTGACCAGCTTCAGAAGCCGCAACCCATTGCGGTGCGCGGTTCTGAGGAGCGCGGTGGTTTGCTCCGGCAAGCGCATGTTGCGTGCTTCGGTCAGCACGTCCTCGAGCGGGCCCAACATCAGGGTCAGCGGCGTGCGGAACTCGTGGCTGACATTTGAGAAGAAAGCGGTCTTGGCACGATCGATTTCGGCGAGTGCCTCGGCGCGCTTGCGCTCTTCCTCATAGGCCGCGCATTGGTAATGGCGGTCGCGATCTGCGTCGCGGCGAGGTCGAAGAAGCCGCGATACTGGTCGTCGAATTTCAGCCGCGGGCTGACGCCGGCAACCAGGAATCCGCTGAGCTGCAGCGTCATGTGAGAGCGCAAAGGCAGGACGACCGCGCAATTGGGCGAGTCCGACCATGGCCCTTGCGGCACTTGCGTGAAGCGTTTGCCGAGCGCCTCGGCAAAAACAGGCGTGCCGGAGGCGAGGACTTCGGCAACGGGCCATGCCGATGTGCCGTTCTCTGCATCGCGCAGATCGAGCAGGCGTGGACTGGCGGATGTGTCCGGCTCAACGCCGGCCGAGCCGACCAGCCGCGCCTGCGAGCCGTCTGGCTCGATCAGATAGAAGAGCGCAAACGGCACATCCTTCGCGTGCTGGGCGAGGATATTGGCCGCGATCGCGCAAGCCTTCTCGGCCGTCCGCGCTTCGCCGATCGATGCGCCTAGGTCGCGCAAGACAGCGACGCGGCGCTCGCCAACCACCTTCTCGGTGATCTCCATGACCGTCGCCAGAACGCCGCCAATGCCGCGCGGGCGCGGTGTCGTCGGGAACGGGGCTGTAGGCGAAGGTGAAATGCGTTTCTTCGACGAAGCCGTGACGATTGACCTCGAGCGGAATGTCGTCCATCCAGGTCGCCGGACCGCCTTGGAACGGCGTGTCGATCAGCGGGCCCAGCACGTCCTGCACCTCGGGCCAGCATTCGGCGAAGGGCAGTCCCATGGCGTTCGGATGTTTCGTGCCGAGGATCGGGCTGTAATAGTCGTTATAGATCGAGATATATTCCGGTCCCCACCAAAGGAGATGGGGAAAGCGATTGGCGAGCAGAAAGCTCACCATCATTTTGAGGCTTGGCGACCAGGACTCGGCCGGTCCAATGGCTGTTTTCGACCAATCCAGCGACCGGATCAGCGCGCCGGCCTCGCCCCCGCCCGACAGGAATTTTAGATCAGAACTCAAACTGTCCACGGGGCTCCTCGAGGGACCGACAGCGCCGGTTTGATGCCGATCCCGCGCGGTACCGGCGACTGAACAATATGGGCGCGCAATTGCGGCGATCTTCGGGCAAAAAAATTACTGCGAACGCGACTGTCCAATCGACGGCTTGTCGAAAAAACCACGAAAATCAATTACTTATATCGTCCGGAAGCCATAGCCTCCGTTCCTTCACCGTATGCTAGGTTTCGCGCCCATGAATGTCCCCGTTCTCATCGCTGGCGCCGGGCCGGTGGGCCTGAGCTTGGCTCTCGATCTGGCTTGGCGCGGCGTCTCGAACCTCCTCGTGGAGCCGCTCACTGACGTGCATCCGCATCCGCGCGCAATCTCGATCGGCGTGCGGACGATGGAGCATTTCCGCCGCCTTGGCCTCGATCAAAAAGTCATCGATGCCGGAGTGCCGCGTTCGCGCGCGCTCGATGTGATTTACGTT
>Ga0157370_10008443_pt1 | contig 11110 bp, 9 predicted proteins | sample C35metaG_FD_113463 | JGI IMG/M metagenome (GOLD analysis project Ga0157370, IMG submission 113463) | Corn rhizosphere microbial communities from Kellogg Biological Station, Michigan, USA - C3-5 metaG | ecosystem: Host-associated > Plants > Roots > Rhizosphere > Soil | place: USA: Michigan... | reverse complement strand
TTCACCGAATCTTTAGTTAAAAAATCTGTACGGAAATATCCCGGATAAACAACAGTAGCATGCACTCCGAAATCTTTTACTTCTTCAGCCAGTGCTTCTGTAAATCCGGCAACAGCAAATTTTGTAGAACAGTAGATTCCCCAGCCCGGAAAATTAGCAGAATATCCGCCTACAGAAGAAATATTGAAGATGTTTCCTGATCTTTGTTCACGAAGATAAGGCATGGCATTTCTGATAACATTTAAGGTTCCGAAAACATTTACCGCATAATTTTCTCTTGCTTCTTCATCGGTAAGTTCTTCCAGCGTTCCGATTTGCCCATAACCTGCATTGTTGACCACCACATCAATTCGTCCAAAATGATTAACTGTTTTTGCGATGGCAGATTTAATGTCATTATTATCTGTAATATTAACGCTGAGTGGAAGGAAGTTTTCTGAAGTTTCTCCGATGGTGGAGATCAGGGATTCAACGGTACGGCTTGTAGCAGCAACCTGAAATCCTTCGGACAGTAATTTTTTTACCAATTCGAATCCTAAGCCTTTTGAAGCTCCTGTCACGAACCATACTTTTTTTGTTTCCATTTTTAAATATTTTTTTGTTTAAATGATGGTACAAAGATGGAAACTTACGAAAAGGGAAATGTATCCAAATCGGGGAATGATGTATCCAAATCGTGAATGCCGATAGTATTTGAAAAAGGTTAATGATTTTTCAGGAGATTTCTGTATTTCAGAGGCGTAATTCCTATGTTTTCTTTGAAACAACGGATAAAATGACTTTGATCTGAAAAACCGCATTCCAAAGCGATATCCGTTAAAGAATTGGATAAAGTGAGCAGTTCAAGAGATTTGTTGAGTTTTAATTTTCTGAGGTATTCGCCCAGATTGCAATGGAAATACTTATGGAAATCCCTGCTGAGATGAATAGGGTGGATGTTGAGTGTTTTGGAAAGTTCTGTAAGACTGAGACTTTCTGTAAAACCTTCATGTAAAATTTCATTGATCTGACCTACCCACAAAGGTTTTCTTTCCATATTTTCCTTTTGATGGGTTAATTGGCTGAAAAGATGGAGTAACAACTGATTGACGGCCAGTTCAAACGAAATGTTATGCGTTTTGGTTTCCTTGAACATCTGATAAACCAGAAGTTTCAGGGCAGGATCTTTTATATTAAAACTTCCTTCTACTTTATTTTTCTGAATATCAAACCGGTCAAACCAGCTTTGAGTGAGCTCGATATGAAAGCCTCTTGTAAAAATATCAGGTTTAATATTGTAATGTGGATCTTCCCAATGATGATACAATAATGTTCCAGCAGAGCAGCCATAGACTTCTTTTTTGTTTCCTTCCGTCATATTGCCCTGAAGAAGAAAAGTGAAATATGCATTTTCATGATAATGCCAGTCTACGTAAGGATGCGTATACTCCGTATCAGTGATCGTCAATCCTTCAAGATTGACTATTTGATTGGTGTCTCCAAAATATTCGCCGTTACGAAGAGTATTCATGATAAATTTTGTTTTAATCGGTCAATCTGTTCATACATTTTATTAAAAAACATTTTCCTTTCCCGGTTTCCGGATTCATTCAGTGATCTGGAGTTCTTGATCTGATGTTCAAAATAGCTCAGAGAATCTTCACACGTTATTTTATCATTCGTCATCATATATCCGAACATGCTGAAAGGTACAAAAAAGGAACACTGTTCTTCATTTTTAAATAAAATAGCGTTGTTTAAAATTACCAAATCATTCACATAGATCTGAAAATTAGTTTTTTCCAGTGTTTTGACCTCGAGTCCTTCCAATAATTTTCTCAGGTCTTCCAGAATAAGATCCACTTCATTTTTCTTTAATAAACCCATTTCATAATAGAATGAAATTTGTCTCAAAGCACTCATAATCGTAGTGTCATTCCATATTTCCGTTACGTTTTGTTTATCGTAAAGATCTTTAAGCAGATCATTCTTTACAGAATGGTATTCCATATTAAATTCATGAAACGGACTTAAGAATTTATCCTGATTCAGTAAATTCATCCAGACATAAAACTTGAAACGGGACAGAATGGAATCTGAAATCGTATAAAAAAACGGGATGTCTTTTGCAGAATAAAATACTTTGGAATTGGTAATATTCTGAAAAACATTCAAAATCTTTAAAGAGTTTTCGAAATAGTTTAAAAGATCTTCGGTGGTTCTTACAGGCTGTGTTCTCTTTACAACCAGCTGATTTTCTGTTCCCAGAAACTGATCCAGTGAGATCTGATAATATTTGGCGAGCTCCAAAGCCTCTTCAAAACTGAATTTGGCTTTCATGGAAGTTCTTCTGTGAGCCGCATCATAGCTGATGTTAAGAATATTGGCGATCTCATCATTTAAAGATTTTTCACCGATTTTTCTTCGGATTTCCTTGAGCAGAGCTTCCTGGTGCATAGTTTTGTGATTTTCACAAATGTAGTATTTTTTTTAATTTTTTTTCACATTCGGAACTGAAGCTTCTGCGGATAATTTTGAACTGTAATTTTAAAATAACGAATTATGAAAACACGAATTTTATTAATAGCAGTTCTTTTATTCAATAGTCTGATGTATGCATCAGACAGTATAAAAGTAGATTCTTTGAAACCGAGATTGATTGCCGCTTCTCCCTCAAAGAATGTCAGAAACGTCAATGGAGTTTTATTTAAATATTATGATGAGGAAGATCAATTTAAGCCTAAAAAAGTAAATGGATTGGGAATGGGATTCAATTTTCTGGGTATTTTTCTTCCGCCGTTGATGCTTTTCAACTTACAATTACCAGGCAATTATGATTATGTAATGGTTCCCCGAGAAAAGATGAATACGATCAACGGACTTCAATTGTCGCTGATCAATATGGAACCTACAGTTACCAATGGCCTTGAGATCAATGTTTCTAGTAATGTCAATACTTATGCTGTGACCAACGGAATGGCTGTCTCTCCATTTTTTAACCTGCACCATGAGATGAAAGGTATTTCTGTAGCGCCATTGGCTAATATTGGAAAGAAATGCAGAGGAATACAGATCGGTTTGTACAATAAATGTGATGATTTCAGAGGAATACAGATTGGCGGATGGAATGAGAACGGAAAGAGAAAACTGCCTTTGATTAACTGGAATTTTAAGAAACAAAAAGTAAAATAAGAAGTTATGAAAAAGTTTGTTGCAATCACCGCACTATTTCTTTGTGGCTTTCTGAAAGCTCAATTTGAAGAAATTAAAGAGAAAAAATGGCTGGTTCTTCTTCTCAGCACCAGAATTGAAGGAACTTCATTGGATAATAAAGCATTCCTGTCCATAGGAACAAAACTGACTGATGGTGATAAAAATTATTACAGCTTAAGAGGCCATTTTAACTGGTGGGACGAAAGAAGGCTGCTGGTCATTCCGGAGTTTGACTATTTCAGAAAAGTGGTTTCGTTTCGGGATGGCGCAGAGGTATCATCTCTATATGCCGGAGCAGGAGTTTCGCCCTATACGGTTTCACCCAAAGCAGGAATCAACTTTTACCATTTCTTTTGTGCAGAATTCGGGTACAACTTCGAATATAATACGTATAAACCTTTTCCAATTAAAGGATTCCGCTTTGGTTTAGGAATTAACCTTGTTTTTTAAATGATTTTAAACCCTTAAATAATTCAATCATGAAAAATTATAAATTGATATTATTTTTATTACTGTTTTCGGTACGTATTTTTTCACAAAACACAACCAATGATACAGTGAATACCCAAACAGAAGAATCTTTTGACTATAAAAAATATTATGACTGTGATTTTGGAGAAGGAAATGTTTTGATCGTCATCAAGAAAGGAAAAGAATTTACAGACCTTAAAGAGTTAAGAAAATCAGGAAAAGGTTTTGCCATTAAAATGGAAGCCATCTACAGTATGGAATTTGCAGATGGACAAAGATATGAATCAAGTGTGGTAAAGAATATTACAAACGACAGCCTTTCGATCACCAATTTTTTCAATGAAAATGCTGCAAAGCTGGCAGGGCAGCCCTTTAAATTGATTACATATCCTCTTTCTTCTTTGAAATATGTACGTTTTGTTGATGACCGGATGCTGTCTCTTTACAGCAGGAAAAATATTCAGAAGAATTTTGATTTGATGGTGAAGAAGCTGGATCGTGCTAAAATGTGTCCGGCGGTTATTCAATTCAAAGAAAAAAATGACGAAATGAAAGTCTGTCATTTTTATCTGACCTCTCAGGGATATGATCTTCTTTATGAAGATAAAGGAAGGGTGTATTATATGGAAGGAAAAGTAGAATGGAAATGATTATTGAAGAGAGTGCAGTCTTCATATTGTACTCTCTTTTTTGTTTTTCAGCATGTATTTTAATAAAATTATTCCCCATTCACGGAAAAAAGTAAAAGGAGTGGTGTGTCTACTGAAGAAAAATAATATTTTTGTAATATAGCTAGGATGAATGATGAAAATAAAATGTCTATTACTGTTTTTGATTATGGGGTTGGTGTTTTGTCATGCACAGACCAATAATGAAGAAAAAAATACTCCGGAAAAACGCACTTATGAGGAATTGGAAAAAGAATTCTATAGCAGCCGTGTGGGAGAGGGAAACAGTAAAAGTATTGCAGATTATTATCTTAAAAAGGCAAAATCTGAAAAAGATGCGATTCATACTGCCGAAGGATATGTCATGCGTCATTTCGAAGAAAATTTATCTGATGCATTAAAGGATCTTGACAGCCTGCAACATATCACTCAAAATTCTAAACAAAATACCTATCCGGCCAGAATTTATCTGTTAAGAGGGAATCTTTATTTTAGAAATGATAATCTCCAGTCTGCATTGAACAATTATATTTTAGGACTGAAGTATGCCAAAGAAAAAGGAAATAAGAGGCAGATTGCCATGGCACATATCAGCATTGCTTATCTGAATAATTATATCGGAAAACACGCAGAAACAGCTAAAGTACTAAGGCACTACACTTATGATGCTGATTATATGAATGAGGATGAGAAAAAAACTCTTAAACTGAATCTGGCTGATGCTTACATAGAAATTAATAAGATGGATTCTGCCTATATCCTGATACAGGATGGCTTACAAGAGTCCAGGAAAAATAAAGATATTTACCGTTATTATGAGAACCTTGGGCTTTTGGGGTATTATAATCTGCATTCAAAAGAATACCAGAAAGCCATTGACAGCCTATTAGAATGTGAGAAATATTTTTTTACGAACAAGAATAGTGATAAAAGAAGCCAGCATTATACTCTTTTATATTTGGGGAAATCCTATGCTGGACTTCAACAAAAAGACAAAGCCGTTGACTTTTTCCGGAAGATAGATTCCATGGTTCTTAAAACAAACTATATCTATCCAGAGCTGAGAGATGTATACACCTATCTGATTGATTATTATAAAGAAAACAGTGATACCGAGAAGCAGCTGTATTATGTAGAGCGGTTTTTAAAGGTGGATAATGTTCTGGATACCCAGTTCAGATATATTTCCAGAGAGCTTCCCAGAAGGTATGATACTCCTGAACTTCAGCAGGAGAAGGAAAGTATTACCAATGAGCTTACAAAGAGAAAAAGCCTCTTTTATATTGTCTTAAGTCTTTTGCTGATATCACACCTTTTATTTATCAATGTTTATTTTAAATATAAAAAATCTGAAAAGAATTATAAAAAGATTGCTCAGGATCTGATTCTTTCGGTTAATGAAAGAAGGTTTGATAGAGACTATAAATCTGAAATAGAAAAAGAATCCTTCTCTGAACCTATTCCGATAGAAAATACAGGAAATTCAGAAGACAAAACTACCAGAACAATTTCGGAAGATATTGCGCAAACCATTTTAGGAGAACTTGAGATCTTTGAAAGCAAAGACCAGTTTTTGAATAAAGGGATCACACTGGGAAGTCTTGCCAAAAAAATAAAAACAAACTCGAAATATCTGTCAGAAATTATCAATACCTACAAAGGGAAAAACTTTGCTACCTATCTTAATGATCTGCGTATTGACTATGCCATCAGCCGACTGGCCAATGACAGAAAATTCAGATCCTATAAAATCCCTTTTATTGCCGAAGAATTAGGGTATAATAATGAACAGGCTTTCACTTTAGCCTTCAAAAAACGAACCGGAACTCCTCTTTCTATCTATCTGAAAGAAATTGAAAACATGACCGGAAAATAAGTCTAACTTATTGATTTTCATTTTATTTGTATTTATAGATTCATGATTTTAGGTATATAAATTTATGAATCTATGAACCATACACTTGTATCATTATTTTCCTTACTGCATCTTTGCTTCAGGTAAAAACACAGCCATTTATTTTGTATGTGCACAATACAAGATATCAATTCCAAACTGTTGATTAATTAAAATATCAAATCAGGAATTGTATCATAAAAATTAATAATAAAGAGGATAAAAATTTGAAATAACCAGAAAATTAAAATGCAAATAATGAGATAATTGTTCAGAAATTTAGAAGTATAAAAGTATAGTGATTATTTAAAAATCATAAGCAGTTAAAAACAAAATCCGGTGGTGAATCCGCCACAAAGTTTAAAAGTATAGTATAGTGTAAAAATGGATGTATGACCGGGAATGTACCACGGAGTTATCACTTAAAAACTAATAACCATTTCAGTAAAACTAATTCCATGAAAGCTCAGAGTAAAATAAAATTTTATTCTTTTTAAAAGTGATAGTGTAAAGTGTTCATTCCGGATCAATACGGATTTTATTGAAGTTCAGGACAATATTGAGTGGAAATGTAACCTGAAAATGCAGAAGAGAGGGCAGAAGAAAAAAGGTAAATTTCCTGAACTGAAAGTTTAAATGCTTGTTAAATGATTTTTAAAGACAGCGCAATCATCAAGTTGCGCTGTTTTTTTGTAACTTTGCGGACATTAATTTTTATATAAAAAATTTATCATCAACAAATGAAAAAGCAAACGATCAAAGAAGTCCTAAAGGATTACAAGAAAGTATTACATCATGACATTACCGTTTACGGATGGGTAAGATCCTTCCGTGCTAATCGCTTTATTGCGCTTAATGATGGTTCTACGATTAATAATTTGCAGATAGTTGTTGATTTCGAAAATTTTGATGAAGCTATTATCAAGAATATCAGTACAGCTTCTTCCCTTAAAGTAGTAGGAGAAGTGGTGGAAAGCCAGGGAGCAGGACAATCTGTGGAGATTATCGCTAAAAAGATTATTGTTTTGGGAGATAACTTTACGGAAGAACTTCAGAGTACAATTCTTCAGCCTAAAAAGCACAGTCTGGAAAAACTTCGTGAGCAGGCACACTTAAGATTCAGAACCAACCTTTTCGGAGCAGTGTTCAGAGTGCGTCATGCAGTAAGCTTTGCTGTTCACTCGTTCTTCAACCAGAACCAGTTTTTCTATATCAACACTCCGGTTATTACGGGAGCAGATGCAGAAGGAGCAGGTGAAATGTTTGGAGTAACAAACTTTGACCTGAACAACATGCCGAAAACTGAAGAAGGTGAAATTGATTTTGCACAGGATTTCTTCGGTAAAAAAACAAACCTTACCGTTTCAGGACAGCTTGAAGGAGAAACTGCTGCAATGGGATTGGGAAGAATCTATACATTCGGACCTACTTTCCGTGCTGAAAATTCTAACACCACAAGACACCTTGCGGAGTTCTGGATGATTGAGCCGGAAGTGGCATTCAACAACCTTGAAGATAACATCGACCTAGCGGAAGATTTCTTAAAATATGTAATCCAGTATGTATTGGATAACTGTAAAGATGATCTTGAATTCTTAGACAAGCGTTTTGAAGAAGAACAAAAAACAAAACCCGAGAAAGAAAGAGCAAAAGAAGGTCTTATCGAAAAACTTCAGAATGTAGTGGCTAAGCGTTTCAAGCGTGTAAGCTACACAGAAGCTATCGAAATCTTATTGAATTCTAAAGAAAATAAAAAAGGAAAATTTGCTTACCCGGTTGAAAAATGGGGAACAGACCTTCAGTCTGAGCATGAAAGATATCTTGTAGAAAAACATTTTGAAAGCCCGGTAGTATTATTTGACTATCCGAAAGAAATCAAAGCTTTCTATATGAAACTGAATGATGATAACAAAACCGTTGCTGCTATGGATGTTCTTTTCCCTGGTATCGGTGAGATCATCGGTGGATCTGAAAGAGAAGCGAGATTGGATGTTTTAAAACAGAAAATGGCAGATATGCACGTAGATGAACACGAGCTTTGGTGGTACCTTGATACCAGAAAATTCGGTTCTGTGCCGCATGCAGGCTTTGGTTTAGGATTGGAAAGATTAGTTCTTTTCGTAACGGGAATGACGAACATCAGAGATGTAATTCCTTTCCCGAGAACGCCGAAAAGTGCTGAATTCTAGAGTAATAAAAAAAGCCTTAATCACAAATTAAGGCTTTTTTTATTATTTAATAGTTTATTATATTAAGGTAAGTCATGCAAAAATCATGCTAAATGTGTTTTTTATCAAATAAATTTATTAAATTCGTAGAATATGTTATGTTAAAACGTAAATAAGAATATGCTTAAACAACACTTACAACTCAAATTAGGACAGAAGCTGGCCCCTCAGCAGATCCAGTTGATGAAGCTTATTCAACTTCATACTCTTGAATTTGAAGAGGAGTTGGAGAGAGAGTTAGAAGAAAACCCAGCTTTGGAAATTGCAAAAGAAGATTCTAAAGAGGATGAGTATTCTTCTCTGGAAGACGCTTATCAGGATGAGGGTACAGAAAGCATTGAAACAGATTTCGACGTCAATGAATATATTTATGACGATGAACCAAGCTATAAAACTGCATCCAGCAACTACTCTCCGGATGATGAGGAATTTGATAACGAAAGCCTTCTGACAGAAGGACAGTCCTTATATGACTATCTTACAGAACAGATTCATCTGATTAATATCAGTGAAGAAGATCTGAAGATTGCAGAATATCTTATCGGAAACTTAGATACAGATGGTTATCTGAGAAGAGAGATCAAATCTATTGTTGATGATCTGGCTTTCTCCCAAGGGATTTATACAACGAAAGAAAGAGTAGAGGATATCCTTGAGAACTATGTTCAGAAACTGGATCCGTCTGGTGTGGGAGCAAGAGGTCTGCAGGAATGTTTACTATTACAGATTGAAAAGAAAGTAAGCTCAGACAAAGCGGTTTCTTTGGCTGCCAATATTTTAAGACATCAGTTTGAAGCCTTAACGAATAAGCATTATAATAAGATCATTCAGAAATATGATATTGAAGAAGATGATCTGAAAGATGCTCTGGATGAAATCTCAAAACTTTCTCCGAAAGTAGGAGGCAACTTCGATACCCAGACGATTACAATTAATCAGGAAATTATTCCGGATTTTGTGATTCAGGTAAAAGACGGGCTGGTAATTCCTATGCTGAACAGCAAAAATGCACCTACTTTAAGAGTTTCTGAAGAATATAAAGATATTCTGACTACTTATTCTCATGATAAAAATTCATCAGAACATAAACAGGCTGCTTTATTTATCAAACAAAAGCTGGATGCTGCAAAATGGTATATTGATGCCATTAATCAGCGTCAGAACACCTTATTACAGACGATTACAGCCATTGTAAAGTTCCAGAAGGATTATTTCATCACCGGAGACGAAAAGTCTCTGAAACCAATGATTCTGAAGGACGTTGCAGATATTACAGGATTTGATATCTCCACGATTTCAAGGGTGGTAAAAAGTAAGTATGCAGATACTCCTAACGGAATCGTATACCTTAAAGATTTGTTCTCAGACAGCTTAACGAATGACGATGGAGAGGAAGTTTCTACCAAAGAAATCAAAACCCACCTTCAGGAAGTAATCAGTAAAGAAAATAAAAGAAAGCCGCTTACCGATGATGCATTAGTGGTGATTCTGAAAGAACAGGGTTATAATATTGCCAGAAGAACGATTGCAAAATACCGTGAACAGCTCAATATTCCTGTTGCAAGATTAAGAAAAGAACTTTAACAGATAATACAAAAAAGGTGAATAGACATATTCACCTTTTTTATTTAAACTTATTGAATCTCTAAGAAATCAGAAGTATTTGTCTAAATGCTTACTTTTTATCCTTCATATAATTAATATCAATATTGGAGATAAAGCTCCCTCCACTGGCTTCCCATTTTCCCTGACTTTGATAACGGAACAGCAAGTCCTTGGACAATGTTTTTTTTGCAGAGATTCCGAAAACGAAATCTACATTATCCTGAGGTATATTTTCAACAAGTTGTAAGGTAATTGCCAGCTGGTCCAGATCATTATAAATAAGTTTATATTTTTCCAGATCAATGGTTTGCCAGCCTGTAGTATTGGTTTTAAATATAATATTTTCCTGAAGGAGAGATTCATCCGGTACATTATTCTTTACAGAGTATATATTGAGCTTTAAAGTAATTTCCTTGAATTTAGAGCTCGGGATAATGTAAAAATTATAGCTGTTAAGTTTAGTCCACTTATAAATGTTGAATATTTGTCCCTGTTCAATGGTGGGAACATTCTGATCAAACATTTTAGAGAAAGTGAGCATTGGCCTGCTTTTATATCCCAGAACATCTTTCTTTGTTTTTTTTCCAATTATACTAATTTCCTGAATAGCATTGGCCTTTTTGTTTAATGTAATATTAGCATCGGAAATTATCCCTTCTACAGTTACTTTTTTATCTTCATAACCATTGGATTCAAAGATGATATAGTCACTTTTTTTTGCCTTTTCAGGGATGTCTATAGAATAATTCCCATTGATATCTGTAATTGTACTTGTATTTATATTTTCCAAGCTTACTGAGCAGTAAGAAACAACCTCATTATTTTCATTGATAACCTTTCCGGATATTTTTTGAGAATACACACTTATACTAAGTAAGAGAGCACATAGTACCGATACAATTTTCATGTTTTTAGTTTTTTGTAAATATATTATTTATATTAATCATTTGATAAGGAAAATGGGATAGAATATTTATCCGAGGTAGAAAAGACTTTAATCCAGGTCAAAGTTTAAAACCGTTGGATTATTCAACAATTTCACCATTTCATTA
>Ga0157370_10008442_pt1 | contig 11110 bp, 9 predicted proteins | sample C35metaG_FD_113463 | JGI IMG/M metagenome (GOLD analysis project Ga0157370, IMG submission 113463) | Corn rhizosphere microbial communities from Kellogg Biological Station, Michigan, USA - C3-5 metaG | ecosystem: Host-associated > Plants > Roots > Rhizosphere > Soil | place: USA: Michigan... | reverse complement strand
GACGCACGTGCCCTATCGCGGCGCCGGCCCCGCGGTGCAGGACCTCCTGGGCGGGCAGATCCAGTTCATGTTTCTCGACATGAGCAGCGCCTTGCCGTTCATCCAGGCCGGCAAGCTGCGTGCGCTCGCGGTCGCGACGGCCACGCGCTTCGAGGGGCTGCCTGCCGTGCGAACCGTGGCCGAGCAGGGCTATCCGGGCTTCGAGGTGCACGGCTGGTACGGCCTGTTGCTCAAGGCCGGCACGCCGGCGGCCGTGACGCAGCGCCTCTACACCGAGGTCAAGCGCGCCCTCGACACCAAGGAAGTGCGCGATCTCTTCAAGGCCCAGGGCATCGCCCCCGGCGGCATGCCGCCCGAGCAGTTCACGACGCTCGTGCGCAACGACCTGGCGATGTGGAAGCGCACGGTCGAAGAACTTCACATCACGCTGCAATGAGAGAAAAGGAACACCTGCGCATGCGCATCGCCATCCCCGACGACTACCAGGACTGCGTTCGCGGCCTCGACTGCTTCGCGAAGCTCGATGCCCACGAGACGCGCATCTTCAACGACACGGTCAAGGGCATCGGCGCGCTGGCCGAGCGCTTCGCCGATGCCGAGGCCATCGTGCTGACGCGCGAGCGCACGCGCATCGACGCGGCGCTGCTCGACCGCCTGCCCAGGCTCCGGCTGATCAGCCAGACCGGCAAGCTGGCAGGTCACGTCGACCTGGCGGCGTGCACCGCGCGCGGCGTGCTCGTGGCCGAGGGCAGCGGGGCGGGGTCCGCCACCGCGGAGCTGAGCTGGGCGCTCGCGCTCGCAAGCCGCCGGCACCTGGTCGACGAAGCCAACCGCATGCGCCAGGGGCTCTGGCAGGGACACCTCGGCCAGCAACTGGGCGGACAGCGCCTCGGTGTCTGGAGCTACGGCCGCATCGGCCGGCAGGTGGCCGCCTACGGCCGCGTGTTCGGCATGAAGGTCTGGGTCTGGGGACGCGAGGCATCGACCGCCGCGGCACGTGCCGAGGGGTTCGAGGTGGCGCCGTCGCGCCAAGCCTTCTTTGCCGAGAGCGACGTGATCAGCCTGCATGTGCGGCTCACGGCGGACACGCACGGACTGGTCACGGCCGACGACCTGGCCCGCATGAAGCGCTCGGCGCTGCTGGTCAACACCAGCCGCGCCGAGCTGGTGGCCGAGGGCGCGCTCGAGCAGGCGCTGCGCGCGGGCCATCCGGGGTTCGCCGCGGTCGACGTGTACGAGCAGGAGCCGGTCATGGCCCAGGACCATCCGCTCCTCGCATTGCCCAACGTGCTGTGCACGCCGCACATCGGCTATGTCGAGAAGGACAACTACGAGCGCTATTTCGGCATCGCCTTCGACAACATCAACGCGTTCGCCGAAGGGCGGCTCACCGAGGTCGTGAACCCCGAAGCGCTGGAGGCTGCGCGCCGCAGGGCCTGATCCGGCGGGCGGCGCGCCCGGGTCACCCGCGTGCGAGCACCGCCACCCCGTCCGCCGCACGCACGCCTTCTCCCTTCGGCAGCACGAACACCGGATTGATCTCCGCCTCGACGAGCCGCTCGCCGAGCGCGTCGATCATTCGCGAAAACGCGACGATCGCCGACACCAGCGCATCGACATCGGCCAGCTTGCGCCCCCGGAACCCGTCGAGCAGCGGCCAGGTGCGCAGCGCGTGCACGAGCGACAGCGCTTCGTCGCGGCTCAATCCACCGGGCGGCACCATGCGCAGCGCCGTGTCCTTGAGCAGTTCGGCCGTGACGCCGCCCATGCCCAGCAGCACGGCCGAGCCCAGCGGGTCGCGATGGCAGCCGAGGATCAGTTCCACGCCGCCTTCGACCATCTCCTGCACCAGGAACTGCTCGGGCCGCACGCCGGCCCGTTCGCTCACCTCGGCGGCCATGCGCTCGAGCCGTTCGCCCACGCGGTCGGGCGCGACGCCGACGGCCACGCCGCCGACATCGCTCTTGTGCGTGATCTCGGACGACAGGATCTTGAGCACGACCTTGCCTGCGCCCAGTTCACGCGCCGCCGCGACCGCCTCCTCGGCATTGCCGACGATGCGCTCGCGCACACACGGCACGCCGAAGCGCGTGAAGAGATTCTTCGCCTCGGCTTCGTTCAACGGTCCATCGGGCAGGTCGTCGATGCGGGCGGTAACGGCCGTATCGGCGCCTCGCGCCACGGGCTCTTTCCACCGCGTTGTTTCCAGCATCGCCGCGAGCGCGCTCGTGCAGCTTTCGGGCGCCATGAAGGCGGGCACACCGCGCCGGTTCAGCAAGCTCGCGATGCCGGGCGCATGCGGGCTCACGAACACGACCAGCGGCTTGTCGCTGCCCGGCAGGCTGTCGTGGATGGCGCTGGCCATCAGGTCGGGCATCGCAAGGCCCGAGGAACCGACGATCACCGCCACCGCGTCGTAGCTCGGGCTCGCCAGCAGCGAGGTGATCGCGCCGCGCAGCAGCGCCGGCTGCAGGCCGGCCAGCGTGACGTCGATCGGGTTGCGGTCCAGCACCCCGTGGTCGCCGGACTGCAGTGCCCGCAGCGCAGCGGCCGTCGCTTCGTCGGGCGCCGGCGTCTCGAAGCCCGCGGTGCCGAGGCTGTCGGCCACCAGCGTTCCCGCACCGCCGGTCGATGTGAGCACCGCGACGCGGCGGCCCGCAAGGCGCCGGCCGGTGACCAGCGCGGCGGGCAGGTCGAGCAGGTCGGAAAACGTCTGCGCGCGGACGACGCCGACTTCGCGGAACAGCGCGTCGTACATGCGGTCTGCGCCTGCGAGCGCGCCGGTGTGCGAGACGGCCGCGGCCGCGCCCGATTCGGAACGCCCGACCTTGAACACGACGACCGGCTTGCCCTTGCGCGCGGCCTTGAGCGCCGCGGCCTTGAATTTCGCGGGGTTGCGCACGCCTTCCATGTAGAGCGCGATCACCGAGGTCGCCTCGTCGTCCGCCAGGTGGTCGATGAAGTCGGCCATGTCCAGGTCGGCTTCGTTGCTCGTGGAGATCAGCTTCGACAGCCCGATGCCCCGCGCCGCCGCGCGCGAGAGCAGCGCGCCCAGGATGCCGCCGCTCTGCGACACGACGCCGATGCTGCCGGCCTCGAAGTCCTGCATCTCCAGCGCGCCCGTGGCCGAGAGCGTGATGCGGTCCGTGAGGTTGACCAGCCCGATGGTGTTGGGACCCAGGATGCGCATGCCGCCCGCGGCCTCCAGCAACTGCTGCTGGCGGCGCGCGCCTTCCGCGCCGACCTCGGTGTAGCCGCTGGCCAGCACGATGGCTGCCGCCGTGCCGCGCGCGGCCAGTTCGCGCACCGCCTCGTGCGCGCGCTCGGCGCCCAGCAGCACGATGCCGACATCGGGCGCCTCGGGCAGCGATTGCACGTCGGGGTAGCTCCTGAGTCCGCCGATGACGTCAGCGCGCGGATTCACCGGATAGATCGCGCCGCCGAAGCCGTGCTTCGTCAGGTAGGCGACGGGGCGGCCCGCGGTCTTCGTCGGATCGGCCGAGGCGCCGATCACGGCCACGCTGCGTGGCTTCATCAACCGTGCGATCGCGTTGTCGGGCAGGAGGGCGCTCATGCCGCCTTCTCCTTGCCCGCATTCAGGAACGCCAGCACCGCATCGCGATGCTGCTGCGTGGTGTAGCAGATGCCCTGCGCCTGGCTGCCCTTGGCGAACACCTGTTCGGCCGGCGATTCGAAGCTCTGGTTGAGGATCGACTTGCCCAGCGCGATCGCCGCCGCCGAGCCTTGCGACAGTTCGGTCGCCCATGCATGCGCGTCGGCGAGCAGGTTCTGCGCACTGGTCACGCGGTCGGCAATGCCGAGCCGCAGCGCTTCATCGGGCTCGACCTTGCGGCCGGTGAAGATCAGTTCCTTGGCGCGCGAGAGCCCCACGCGCCGCGGCAGGAAGTACATGCCGCCGCCATCCGGAATCAGGCCGCGCTTGATGTAGCTCCACGCGAAGCTGGCGGCATCGGAGGCCAGCACGAAATCGCAGGCCATCGCCATGTCCGCGCCCAGCCCGTTGGCGCCGCCGTTCACGGCCGCGATGACCGGCTTGGGCATCGTGTGCAGCAGCGACACCGAGTGGTGCACGCGCTGCTGCCGGCTCCAGCCGTTGAAGCCGACCTCGCCCGCGGGCGCGTCCATGCGCCGCTGCATGCCGGCCACGTCGCCGCCGGCGCAGAAGCCTTTGCCGGCGCCGGTCAGCACCAGCGCGCGCACCGTGTTGTCGGCGCCGATCTTCTCGAGCGCGGCGATGAAGTCGCTGCGCATGCCGTCGGTGATGGCGTTGCGTTTCTCGGGGCGGTTCAGCGTCAGGGTCGCGATGCCGGCGTTGATCTCCAGTTCGATCAGCGACGGTGCCGTGTCGGGTGTGGTGCTCATGTAAATGTTCCTCAGTCTGTGGTGATGTGGTTGTCCTTGACGACCTTGCGCCAGCGCACTTCCTCGGCGCGCACGTAGGTGTCGAGTTGGGCGGGCGCGCCGACGTCGACGGCGAGGCCCTCCGATTCGGTCTGCTTCGCGAAGGCCGGCGTCTTGACGGCCTTCTTGACCGCGGCGTTGAGCTGGTCGATCACTTCTTTCGGCGTCTTTGCCGCGACGTAGAGGCCGTACCAGCTCTCGGCCGCATAGCCGGGGACGCCGGCTTCCGCGAGCGTCGGCACGCTGGCGTAGGCAGGGGAGCGGCGCGCGGTGGTCACGCCGAGCGCGCGCATCTTGCCGCTGTCGACGAAGGGGCGCACTGCCGACGCGGTGGCGAACATCATGTCGACCTGGCCGCCCAGGAGGTCGGTCATGGCGGGGCCCGCGCCGCGGTAGGGAATGTGGGTGAGATCGACCTTGGCGAGGTTCTTGAAGAGCTCGCCCGCCAGGTGCGCCGAGGTGCCGTTGCCCTGCGACGCGAAGGTCAGCTTGCCAGGCTTCGCCTTGGCTGCGGCGATGAGGTCCGCGACGGTCTTGTAGGGGCTGTCGGTGCGCACCACCAGCACGTTGGGCGAGACGCCGATCAGCGCCACGGGTGCGAAGGCCTTGTCGGTGTCGTAGGGCATCTTCGGCTGCAGCCCGGGGTTCACCGCATGCGCGAACGTTGCCATGACCAGCGTGTAGCCGTCGGGCGCGCTCTTGGCGACGAAGTCGCTGCCGATGATCGTGCCGGCGCCCGGCTTGTTGTCGACGATGACGGGCTGGCCCAGCGCCTCGGACATGCCGACGCCGAGCGTGCGCGTGATCGCGTCGGTGCCGCCGCCGGGCGCGAAAGGCACCACGATGCGCAGCGGCTTGTCGGGAAAGGCGGCCCACGTCGCGAGCGGCGCGAGCACGGTCAGCGACAACGCGAGCGTGCCTGCCAGCGTGCGGATGGATGTGAATGTCGGCATGTCTGTCTCTCTCTTTGTAGGGGTTTGAAGCGAGCCTTCAGCTTAGGTCGCATACTCCCGCGGCGCACCGGCTCAATTCCACTCAGTGGAAATGAACGGCAGTCCGCGCCAATGAGAAATCAAGGAGACGACACCATGGCAAGCACGCTCAATCGTTCGCTCGAACGGGGCATGGAAATCCTTCGCGCCTTCCGGCCCGGCTCCGCCTTGCTGGGCAACAGCGAGATCGCCGAGCGCACCGGTCTTTCGCCTGCAACCGTGAGCCGCCTCACGCAGACGCTGGTGGTGGCGGGCATGCTGGCGCACGACCGCAGCGCGCGTGCCTACCGGTTGGCTGCGCCGGTGCTGAGCCTGGCGCACGCCATGCGCACCGGTTCGGTCGTGCTGCAGGCCGCCGCGCCGCTGATGCGCACGGTGGCCGAAAAGCTGCGCATCAATGTCGGCCTGGCGGTGGCCGACCGGTCGGAGATGGTCTACCTGGAATCGATCCGCTACAACCGCCGCGCGTCGCTGCGCAACGTGGTGAGCGGGCAGCGCGTGCCGATCGAGTTGACCTCGTTGGGACGCGCCTGGCTGGCCGTGGCGCCGGCCGACGCGCGCGAGGCGCTGTTCGCGGACTTCGCCGCGCGAAGACCCGACTGGCCCCGGCTGCGCAAGGACATCGACAAGGCCATCGAGAGCGTCGCACAACGGGGCTGGTGCGCCGCCTCATGGCAGCCCGAGGTGGTGGCGCTGGCCGCGCCGCTGAAGCTGGAGTCCGCGTGGGGCTACGTGCTGAACGTGAGCGTGTCGTCCACGGAATCATCGAGCGACGTGGCAGCGGAACTGAGCGCGCCGCTGCTGGCGCTGGGCCAGAAGATCACTCGCGCGGTGGACACGCGGGAGCCCGCTGGCGCGACGCGCTAGCAGGCGTTGGTCAAGGTCAGCGGCGGACCTTGCCGTCTTCGGTGAGCATCGACAGCTCGACGTAGTTCGACGCCTTGTGGTCGCGCGCGCTGAAGTCGACGTGGAAGCCGCCGAAGTCGGTGTTCTGCATCGATTCGAGCCCGGCGATGAGCGAGTCGCGCGTGGCCGGCTTGCCGGCGCGCTTAAGGCCTTCGGCGAACACCTTGGCCGCCACGTAGCCTTCCATGCTCGAGTAGTTCGGCTTGGCGTCGCCGCCGGCCTTGCGCACGGCCTCCACGTACTCGCGCGAGATCGCGGTGCTCGTGGAGAACGGGGAGGGCATGACCTGGCTGATCACCACGCCGCGGGCTTCCTTGCCGAGCTCGTCGGCCAGTGCCTGCGTGCCGACGAACGACACGTTGAAGAAGGTGTCGCCATAGCCGGCCTTGCGGGCTTCGCGGATGAACGCCGCGCACGCCTTGTCGGCGCCCACCTGGATCACGGCGGCGGGCTGGGCGGCCACGATGTCCTTCACCGCCTTGCTCACGTTGACCGAGTTGCGCTCGACGGTGCCGATGGCAACCGGCGCCAGGCCGATGGGCTTGAGCGCGCTGAGGACGCCCGAGAGTCCGGCCTGTCCGTAGGCGTCGTTCTGGTGGAACACCGCGATCTTCCGGATGCCGAGCGAGGTGAGCTGCTTGACGATCAGCGCGGTCTCGTCGTCGTACGAGGCGCGCACATGGAACACGGTCTTGCGGAACGGATCGCGCAATGCTTCCGCGCCGGTGAAGGGGCCGAAGAACGGGATCTTTGCCGCATCGACCAGCGGCATCGCAGCCATGCAGGTGGGCGTGCCGACGTAGCCGAAGAGGGCGAAGACATCGTCCTTGATGAGCTTGTCGGTGTTGGCCTTGCAGCGCTCGGGCTCATAGCCGTCGTCCAGCGTGCGCAGTTCGATGGTGCGGCCGTTGACGCCGCCGGTGGCGTTGAGCGCGTCGAAGTAGATGCGCGCGCCCTGGTTCATCTGCAGGCCCAGTTGCTCTGCGGGGCCGCTGAACGCGGCGGATTGGCCGAGCACGATGCGTGCGGGCTGGGCGAAGGCGGGGAGTGCGAGCGCGGCGCCCGCGGCGGCAAAGCGCTTGATCGCGTCTCTGCGGTGAAGGGAGGTTTTCAGGGAGGACATTGGACAGGTGTCGAGCAGTTGAAGCCTCTGCAGAACCTGACAGGACCCACTGCTCATGTAAGAAGGTGATGCGCAGTGTAACCGTGAGTTCGGGTAAACCCTTGGTTTCGTCGGACTATCGCACCCCGAACAGCCCGGCCGCATTCCCCCACGCCACACGCTGCGCCACGGCCGGAGGCAGGTCGCCGAGCCAGTTGCGGTAGCCCTGCATGGTCTCGTCGTAGGAACTCCAGCGCTGGTTGACCCAGGTGTCGGAGCCGACCAGGAAACGGTCGGGAAACGCCAGGATCAGCTCGCGCCACGGCGCGCACAGCTTGCCGCCCTCGCAGGTGAGCCCCGGGCGGTACGACAGCTCGCCCATCAGCTTCGGATAGCGCTCCAGCAGCTGCCGCACCCGCGCGACGGGCGCGCCGCCGATGCCCGTGTGCGCCCAGATCAGCCGCAGCTCGCGGCCTTGCGTGGGCGAGTGCGCCATCAGCAGGTCGACCGCCTCGTCGTCCACGTGGGCGAGCACGGCGAGTTGGCGTTGTTCGGCCAGGACCATCAACTTCCTGGCGACCGGGCCGTTGGCATTGGCGCTCTCGTAGAGGTGGAACTCGCCGATGCCGCGGTAGGGGCCGCTGGCGGTGCCGCGCGCGAGCTCGGTCTGCACCATTTCGTAGATGGTCTCGTCGCGGAACCAGTTGGTGTAGTCGGCGCGGTTGCGATAAAGGCGCACGAAGGGCACGACCGTGACGCCGGCTTCGCGCGTCTCCCGCAGCGCCGCGAGCGTGCGCGTGCCTTCGTTGGGCCGCGAGTTGCCGACGATGGCGCGCACGCCGTTGCGCTGCATGCGCGCGAGCGCGTCGGGCGGCGGAAACGGACCGCTGCTGCCGTTCCATGCCTCCTCGTTGTAGTGGAGGTGGGCGTCGAAGATCGGGCCGGTGTAGTCGGCTGCGTGCGCGGCGACGGCGAGGATCGAGCCGCAGGCCAGGAGCGCGGCGCGAACGAGGGAAGAGGAGGGAGCCATGGATGTTCCTTGCGAGATGCCCGTGGAAGACACGCGATCGTCGATGCAGAATCGGTTTCGATCAACGGAGCCTTCCCCGATGCCTGTCGAGCAACACCCCCAGTACCGCACACCCTACGAAACCGGCAACCACAACCAGACCACCACCTGGGCCGAATGCGTCGCCTTCTACGAACGGCTCGCGAAGGACTTTCCCTCGGTGCTGCGGTGGACGCAGATCGGCACCTCGGACAACGGCATTCCGATGCACGCGGGCATCGTCACCGCCGATGCGCAGTTCGACCGCGAGACCTTGCAGCGGCAAGGCCGGCCGGTCTTCTTCAACGACAACGGCATCCACCCGGGCGAGCCCGAGGGCATCGACGTCTGCATGGCGCTGGTGCGCGATTTCTGCACCGAGCCCGCGCGGCTCGCTGCGCTGGGCAATACGGTCTTCCTGTTCATTCCGGTCTACAACGTGGACGGCTGCCTCGACCGGCAAAGCACATCCCGCGTCAACCAGCTGGGCCCGGAGTCGTTCGGCTTTCGCGGCAACGCGCGGCACCTGGACCTGAACCGCGACTTCATCAAGTGCGACAGCCTCGCCGCGCAGGTGTTCAACCGCTTCTTCACCGCGTGGGACCCGGACGTGATGGTCGACACCCACACCTCCAACGGTGCCGACTACGCCTACACGATGACGCTGATCCCGACCCAGCCCGACAAGCTCGGCGGCGGCCTCGGCCAGTTCCTGCGCGGCCGCATGCTGCCGGCGATCTACGGCGGCATGGGCGAGCGCGGATGGCCCACCTGCCCGTACGTGAACTGCGTGGCCGAGACACCCGACGACGGCATTGCCGACTTCCTCGATACGCCACGCTTTTCCACCGGCTACGCGGCGCTGCATCACACCATCGGCTTCATGCCCGAGACGCACATGCTCAAGCCCTACGCCGACCGGGTCGCGGCGATGCGGACGCTGGTCGAGGTGGTGCTGGATTTCACTGTGGCGCACGCGGCGGAGATCCAGGCGCTTCGCAACGAGGCCAAGGCGGGTGCCGCACAGCAGGCGCAGTGGCCGCTGTCCTGGCGCTCCGACCAGAGCCGGCCGAACAGCTTTCGCTTCAAGGGGTACGAGGCGGTCTACTCGCCGAGCAGCCTGGGCAACTACCAGCGCCTTGCCTACGACCGCAACCAGCCTTGGGAAAAAGACATCCCGTACTTCGACCGCTTCGTGGAAGACGCCGTGGCCAGCGCGCCCAAGGCCTATCTGGTTCCGCAGGCCTGGCGCGAAGTGATCGAACGGCTGGAATGGAACGGCGTGCTGTTTCGACGGTTGGCACAGGACGAGGTCTTCGAGAGCGCCCGCGTCTATCGCATCCAGCGCGCGGCCCCACGCCCCGGCCCATACGAAGGGCACATGTTCCATGACGAAGTGCAGCTCGTTCCGCACACCGAAACCATTCACGCACGCGCCGGCGACGTGTGGATTTCGCTCGACCAGCCCAAGGCCCGCTACATCGTCGAGACGCTCGAACCCGAAGCCCACGACAGCTTCTTCCGCTGGGGCTTCTTCAACAGCGTGCTCGAAAAGAAAGAGAACTTCTCGGCCTACGTGTTCGAAGACACGGCGCACCGGATGCTGGAAGAAGAGCCGGCGCTGAAAGCCGGCTTCGAGGCATGGAAGAAGAACAACCCCGACAAGCTCTCCGACCCGCGCGAAGTGCTCGGCTACATCTTTGGGCACGGCCAGCGCCATGCGGAGCCCGGGTGGCGGCGCTACCCGGTGGCGGGGTTGAACTGACGAAGCGCCGTTCTACTTCGCGGGGTGATCCCGCCGATACAGCGCCCACTCTTCGATCTGCGTGCCATCGGGCAACTGGCAGATGCCGTACTGCCCCTTGTCGTTCGATTTCATGAGGGTCTTGCCGCCGAGCTTCTGGCAGTAGACCGACGCCGGGTTCGCCATGCCGACCCGGGGCGGCTCGGGCTGTGGCTGGGGTTGCGCGCAGGCCGTGAGAACGAGTGCGCAGAAGGGGAGCAGCAGGTACTTGGTGGTCATCGGGCCAGTGTAGGTGGCGTGGTCGTCTTCGGCTTCGACGACGGCTCCCACGAATCCGGCGTGGTCGCCACCAGCCCCTTGAAGTCTTTCCACGGCCGCGCACCCGGCACCGTGCGCCCGCCGATCACCGCCACCTTCGCATACGCCACCATGCGCTCGCGCAGGTAGCGGCGGTCGGACTCGGGCCAGGTCTCGATCGAATGCGGCCCGCGCGCCAGCACGATTTCCTTCACGCCGCGGATGCGGTTGTAGGCCGCGACGGTGCCCTCCAGCGTTTCCGCGCGGTCCCACAGGCCCTTGCCGAAGAAGGCGGAGGGCCAGCGGTCCATGCCCGCGAGCGGGGCCGAGTTCGGATAGAAAAGGATGTGGTGGTCCGCCGCCATGCCTCCCAGGAACAGGTTGCAATCGGCGAGGTCGCGCGCTTCCGGCAGGTAACCGGCGCCGCTCACGAATGAGGCATAGAGCATCGCGCCCCTGATATTCGTGTAGCCCTTCGGCGACGAACATGTCACGTCCGGCATGTCGTAGGTGCAGCCGCCCGCGTAATTCTTCGTCATCGCCCAACCCGTGGTCATCGAGCCTCGCGAGTTGCCCAGGAACATCAGCGGGATCTCGCG
>Ga0157370_10008441_pt1 | contig 11110 bp, 11 predicted proteins | sample C35metaG_FD_113463 | JGI IMG/M metagenome (GOLD analysis project Ga0157370, IMG submission 113463) | Corn rhizosphere microbial communities from Kellogg Biological Station, Michigan, USA - C3-5 metaG | ecosystem: Host-associated > Plants > Roots > Rhizosphere > Soil | place: USA: Michigan... | reverse complement strand
CGTTCATGATGCCAATCTGTGCCATTTTGCCTGCCGCATAGCCCGCCAGCCCGACCTGCGCATAGTCGGCGAACATCGCCCTGTCCGAGGTGGTGAGTACCACGCGAGGACAGGCGGATTTTTTCAGGTGTGGCCAGCCGTATTTGCATAACCACAGCGGCGCATAAACATTGATGCCCAGTACTCGCTGTAGGAATGCGCCGTCCGTCTGCTCAATGGGCTGATAGTCCACCCATCCGGCGTTATGGATAAGGATATCGATGCCGCCAAACTCACTGACTGCCCTCTCAATCAGCGATTTACAAGCCGCCTCCTGCGCATAGTCCCCCTGATGCGCCCGCGCCTGATAGCCCTGCCGCTGTAAAGCCTGCGCCGCCTGTTGCACCACACTTTCGTCGCTGCCCTGGCCCGAATTGTCGGCCCCCGCGTCCCCTAACACCACCCGCGCCCCGCGTTCTGCCAGTGCCGTGGCGTAAGCCAGCCCTAATCCGCGCGCCCCGCCGGTGATCACGGCCACTCTGTTGGTGAAATCCATCCTGATACTCCCTGAGTTAAGTGTTGAAACCCAAGCCTAGCGAGTTGGTGAACAAAAGTTGAATACCGATGGCCCGCGACATTGATACAAAATTAATATCAAGTGATGGGTTACACTTACTCATCATGTATCTGCGCAATGTGCTGTCCGAGAGTAAAAATGATTGAAACCCGAGTGTTGAAGCAGTTCGTCACGGTGGCGGAAACTCTTAACTTCCACCGCGCCGCTGAGTTGCTGCATATGTCGCAGCCGCCGTTGAGCGTGGCCGTGCGGCAGTTGGAGGAGAAGCTGGGCGTCAGGCTGTTGATTCGCGATCGCGGCGGTGTGGCGCTGACCCCGGCGGGAACGGCCTTTTTGCACAGCGCGCGCGGCCTGCTGCAATCCCTCGACGCGCAGGTGAACCACGTGCGCAACGTAGCTCAGGGACTGGCGGGAAAGCTGACCATTAGCTCGGTGTCTCTCGCGGCCTACCCCCAGTTGCTCAACGCCCTGCGGCAGTTCAGGCAAGGCTATCCGCAGGTTGAGCTGGTGATTAAAGAGATGCCGTCGGCGATGCAAATTCAGGCAGTGCAACAAGGCGAAAGTGACTTAGCCTTTATCCGCCAGCCCGCCGTGCAGTTGCGTCACGGCCTGCTGACGCCCTTTCTGAGCGAAAAGATTGTCGTCGCCCTGCCTGCCGAGCATCCATTGGCGGCGCAGCGGGATATTGATCTCGCCGCGCTGGCCGAGGAAGCCTTTGTCTTCACCCCGCCGCAGCTCGGCGAAGGCTACTACCAGCAGCTGATTCAGTTGTGTCAAAGCGCCGGTTTTTACCCGCGCATTGTGCAGCATGCCGCACAAATCAGCACCCTGATTGCGCTGGTTTCCTGCGGATTTGGATTGGCGCTGGTACCTGAATCGGTAAGGGGGATTACCTTGAATGATAAAGTGCGGTTCTTGCCACTCAGTGAACCTACGCCGCAGGCCGAAGTCCCGCTGTTTATGCTACAGGCCGACTCTCAGCCGGTTGCTGCGACGCTAGCGAATTTTCTGGCTTTGCTCGATAAGCCTTAACTCATTCGGAATTTATTATATTTCTTTTTTATTTTATCAACTTAGCTATCCATGATAAGGATAGCTAAAGTTAATTCTGGCTTTATCCTTAGTTCAAAGATCGGCCAGAGCCTGGCGCAAATTCACCTCACTCGACGAACTCTCTTCCAGCGCCAGCTGCTGCTCCAGCTCATCCAGATGCTCAATCATCACGGCGGCGGCCTGTTCGTTATCCCCCGCTTCCAGCGCGGTGATGATCGCCTGATGCTCGTCTGACTGGCAGGAAGGCACGTCGTTACGCTGGTAGAGCGCGACAATCAGCGAGCTGCGCACCATCAAGTTGTTGAGGATTTCACTCAGCACTTCATTGCCACAAATCTCGCCCAGCATCAGGTGGAATTCGCTGAGTTCGCGCACGATGGCGCGGCGATCGCTAGAGTTAGTCGCTTCGCGCTCGCCCTTTAAGTGGCTGGCGATGCGGTGGCGATGGCGGCGCATCAAGTCAGGGGTAATGGTTTCGACAATGGCGCGTTCAATGGCGCGGCGGGCGGTGAACACTTCTCGCGCCTCTTTGGCGGTCGGCTGGGCCACCATCGCGCCACGATTGGGTTCAATCGTGACTATACGCTGCATCGCCAGACGCTGTAGTGCCACCTGCACGTGGTTACGATTAGCATTCAGTGCCTCAACGATCTGCGCTTCTATCAGGCGAGCGCCGGGGCGCAATCGGTGTTGAGCAATGGCTTTGGAAAGGACGTCGACAATACGCTGAACTTCCAGCTGTTTTGCGGTAGTAGGTTGATTGCTCATTAAAACCGGATGCCTCGTGTTCTATGACTGACTGTGATCGCATGGTGCGGGTGAAAACCCAATACTCGCCGTAAAAAGGCACATATTGTCACCTCAGTTTATCATTGCAGCACGGTTTGCCCAGCAGATAATAGTTCTCATCCGTATCCTTTTCAGACTTTTCGTCGCGCCCGTAGCGAGGAGAAGATTCATTGAACAGAAACGGGAAAACTATAAATGAACCAAGTCATTTTACGGCATGTCGTCAACTTTTTACTGCTCAGTGCAGGGGCTTTTCTGGTGGTCGGGGTGATCTATCTCGACGTGGCAATTTTCAAGAATCAACTGGGCGAAATTTCCGCCACGGAAATCTTGCAGGAAGCGGCGCTGCTGAGTACTTCCGCCCTGTTCTTCTTACAGGCTAAACGCCACCCCGCGCTGCGCGGCGGGATGGTGCTTATTGGCGGATTCTTCGGCTGTATGTTTATTCGCGAACTGGACGCGCTGTTTGACCTGATCCACTTCGGGGCCTGGGTCTATTTCGCTAGTCTGCTCGCCGTGTACTGTGTGATTTGGGCGGCCATTACGCCAAAGACCAGCGTCCGCGGGCTGTCGGCGTTTCTCGCCCATCCGGCCTGTCACTATATTGTCTGCGGTTTGGTGCTGACTCTGGTGTTCTCACGGCTGTTCGGCATGAATGAAGTGTGGCGAGCCGTGATGCAGGATGACTATGTCCGCACGGTGAAAAACATCGTCGAGGAAGGAACAGAGTTTATGGGTTACGTGCTGTGTCTCGGCGCGGCCATCGCCTTCTTCCGCCGTCAGGAACCGTTGAAAACCTTAAGCGCCAACGCCTAGAACAGTGGGCTATTTCTTACATAAACCACTGAGTTTGCTGCAATACCCCCTCCCAGCCTCCCCCTTACCAGGGGGAGGAGCGAAAAACCGTTTACTCGCCAATTCACTTCAAACGCTTTGTTAATCATTAAGCATCACTTAACAACAAATGATAATGGTTATCATTTTAGCATGAGCTAGGTGCTGCTAATTTATTGGCAAGGGGTTCATACGGTTGAATTAATGAGGGGGGTCTTGATATGGCTAATAACCGTTTCGGCAAAGATTTTTTTAAAAAAGCATTCGATGATGCCTTTTATATTTTTTCAATCCCTTGCGTTGTTAACTATTTAACTACCAGCATTGATAATAACAATTATTACTTTTTATGGCTTATTTCTCTTTCTTTAGTTATGGGCTTTGTCATCTCTTATTTTAAAATAAACATAGGGAATGATAAAAATTAGTCCTTAAGCCGATGAGGTCTGCTCCCTCTCCTTTTAAGGAGAGGGCTGGGGTGAGGTTTGTTGCTTAATACAAAGAGTTAAACCACTCCTCATCCCAACCTTCTCCTCAGAGAGGAGAAGGCGTTAACCAAAAAATTACTGACTCACCGCATCCCGAATTGGCGTTTCACCGCCGCGTAACTCCCACTGTTTGCCGATTGAACTTGGTGCCTGTAAGACGGCGGCGACCACCAATGCCACGTCTTCGCGGGTGACTTCACCGCGCCCGGCGTCTGGGGAGAGTGTGACCAGCCCAGTGGCCGGATCGTCAGTCAGCGGGCCAGGGCGAATAATAGTCCAGTCGAGGCCGGTTTTTTTCAGCTCGATATCCGCGTCGCGTTTGGCTTCTATATAAGCTTTCCAAACCGGATCGGTGTCTGGCTTGATTGGGTTATCGACGCCAATCGCTGAGATTTGCACATAGCGGCGAACGCCTGCCAGATTGGCCGCCTCGGCCAGCAGTACCGACCCGGCGAAATCTACGGTGCGCTTACGCTCGGCGGAAGAACCCCCGCCCGCGCCTGCCGCGAAGACCACGGCGTCGACATCGGCCCCTTGCAGGCAGGTTGCCAGCTGATCGGCGGTGGCGTTTTCAATATCTAACAGCACGGCTTCGGCACCCAGCTTCTTCATGGTGGGAACCTGCTCTTCTTTGCGAACGATACCGACGGCACCCAGCCCCTGCGCGACCAGATGCTTGATAAGTAACTGGCCAATTTGACCGTGTGCTCCGACTATTGCGACCTTGGTCATAAATACTCCCTTGGTGGTTTACGTCATGTTTCACATGGAACATTAACTGTAGCACATAGACTTTTCACTGCGGGCTGGCTCCACGCCGAGGGGCCTTTCGTGCTATTCTCATGCACATTGTTATCCCATGACCTTTTGCCGAGAAGCTCCCGTGACCCGCTCAAACAGCCCTGAATCTCGCTCCCCAGCACTGCGTTTTTTACCTGAAACCATGCACGTCGGCCGCCAATTGCGCACTTACTGTGACGCGCGGTTTAAGACGATTGGGCTGACGCTGGCGCGTGGTCAGGTGTTGCTGCACCTCGAGGCCGCACACGGGCGACTGCCGCAATCTGAGTTAACCACCCTGCTGGACGTCGAGCATCCCACGGCCATTCGCCTGATCGACAGCCTGCAGGCCCTGGGCTATCTACAGCGCAGTCCGGGCGAGCTGGATCGCCGCTCAAAAGACGTGGTGCTGACCGAAGCGGGCACTGCCCTCGCCAATGAAGTCCGGGTGATGACTGATGAAATCATCATGAACGTGATGCAGGAGATACCCGAGGAAGAGGTGTCCGTGGCGCGCAAAGTGATGGCCAGCATTAGCGCCAAGCTGGCGGCTATGTAGTCAGCTTTGACAGCTTGCGGTTATCTGACAGTTTGAACCATTCATATTTCAGCTATTCACACTTGTAAATATCCACAAATTGAATAATTCAGCTAGACACATCTGTGACTTCTGTTTACATTATTTTAAACATGTAGCTTGATACATATTAGCCGGGTAATCACTCGACTGAGGCAGAAGTTAAGAGGTTTAGCCCAGCATCATGACAGCCGTTTCTTCCCCAACCCCGCAAAATGCCCCAGCCTCGCCCCACCATCCTTTCGCTGAACAGGTGAGCCAATGGCTTAGCCAATACCCGCGCTGGCGCATCATGGTGTATGCCATGGCCTCTTTTATTATCGGCATGACGCAGGGGCTGGGCATTAATCTGGTCGCCTCCAATCTGCCGGGCATTCAAGGCTCGTTGGGAATTACCGCCACGGAAAGTTACTGGCTGGTTGCCGCCTATACCGCGACCAGCATTAGCGGGACGCTGCTGCTGTACAAGGTTCGCACCCAGTTTGGTATTCGCCGCTTCGGGGAATATGGCCTGCTGTTTTTCGCCGCCGTCTCTCTGGCGCAGGTTTTCACCCATGATTTTCAAACTGCCGTGGCGGTTCGCGCCGTGATGGGCTTTGCCATGGCTTCTCTCGGGCCGCTGGCGATTTTCTATATGTTTGAAATCTTTCCGCCGGCCAAAAAACTGACTGCCGGTTTGTGCCTGGGGCTGGCGGGGAGCCAAATCGCCTTGCCGATTTCGCGCATTATCTCCCCCTATTTACTGGACCTCGGGCACTGGCATCAACTGGCATTTTTGGAGTCAGGGCTGGCGCTGATCTGTCTGGCCATCATTTGGATTTTGCCGTTGACCCACCCGCCGCGAGTCAAGGTTTTCGAGCGAATCGACTGGCTGAGTTACCCGCTGATTGGTATCGCCATTGCCTGTATTTCGGTGGTGCTGACCATGGGGCGTTACTACTGGTGGTTTGAAAAACCCTGGCTGGGCGAAGTGCTCGTGGTCGGCATCGTGACCTTAACGCTGGCCTTTATGGTGGAGTTAAAACGTAAAAATCCCATTATCGATTTACGCTGGCTGATGACCCCGGAAATGCTGATGTTTACCGGCTCAATGCTGTTTGTCCGTATGCTGCTGAGTGAACAAACCACCGGCATGGTGGGCTTTCTGACGCTGGTTGGCCTGCAAAATGACCAGCTGATCACTCTATTTTGGGTGGTGCTGGTGATGACTTTTGCCGGACTGGTGTTTATCAGCATCATTCATAAGTCCGAGCGCATTGTTTACATCCACCTGTTTGCCATGTTGCTGATCGCCGGCGGTGCATGGATGGACGCCCACTCGACCATTGATACCCATCCCGAACAGTTCTATCTCAGTCAGGGCATGATTGCCTTCGCGGGAGCGATTTTCCTGCCGACCGCCCTGTGGCTGGGATTTGTTCGCGCCTTACAATTCGGCCAGAGCCAGATCATCAGCTTTATTCTGGTGTTCCTCAGCACGCAGAACATTGGTGCTCAACTAGGCAGCGCCTTTCTCGGCACTATCCAGATCCTGCGCGAGAAATTCCATTCCAGCGTGATGACCGACAGCATCCAGCTGCAAAATCCGCTGATTGCCGAACGCGTGGCGCACTACCGCCAGGCGCTTAAAGCCGCCCTTGGCGATGATGTCCAGTTACAGGCCCAGAGCCTTGCGCGCCTTAGCCAAAGTGCTACCCAGCAGGCCGGGATTTTGGCCTACAACGATGTGTTTATGGTGGTGTTTTATATGGCGCTGGGCTGCTTCGCCGTGCTGTTGCTGCATCGCTGGGTGGCCAGTTTTTACTCTAAAGAGAACTCGTAAAATCCATGAAGAATATTTTCCGCTATCCGTCGATTTTGGTTGTGCTGTGTCTGGGCATCGTTGGCGTTTTTGTCGTGCTCTATAGCTGGCAGCTTTTCCCCTTCACCTCAAAGGTGGAAACCACCGATAACGCCTATGTGCGCGGCAACGTGACCCTTATCAGCCCGCAGGTTTCAGGCTATATCACGGCGGCAAAGGTGCAGGATTTTATGGCGGTGAAACAGGGGCAAGTGCTGTTCAGCATTGACGACAGCACCTATCGGCAGGAGCTGTTACAGGCCGAAGCTGCCGAGGCCCAGCAGCAGGTGGCGCTGGATAACTTTGGGCAAAATCGCGGCTCGGCGGAGGCCAGCCTGCAACTGGCGCAGGCTGAGTTACAAAGTGCGCAGGCCGCCGCCAACAAAGCGGCGCAAGATTCTCGGCGCAATGCCCCGCTGCTCACCAGCGGCGTGGTGTCTAAAACCACCGGGGACGAAGTGCAGGCCGCGCTGCTCAAGGCGCAGGCCGACGTGGCGAAGGCCAAGGCATCGGTAAACATTGCTCGCCAGGAGCTGGGATTGATTGATGCCGGTAAAGCCTCGTTGCAGGCCGCATTAAAGTCGGCACAGGCCAAAGTGGCGGTGGCGCGTATCAACTTGCAACACACGCAGATTGTGGCCCCCACTGACGGCCAGCTGGGTGAAGTCAGCGCGCGGGTCGGCCAGTATGTCTCGGCAGGCAGCCTGTTGACCTCCGTCACCCCGGAGCATGTGTGGGTCAATGCTAATTTCAAGGAGCGCCAGCTGGCGGAGATGCGGGTCGGCATGCCGGTGAGTTTTACCGTCGATGCCTTAAAGGATCGGCAATTCAAAGGCCATATTGCCTATATTGCTCCGGCGACAGGTTCTGAATTCAGCGTATTGAAGGCCGATAACGCCACCGGTAATTTCACCAAAATCTCCCAGCGAATTACCGTCAGAGTGGCGATTGATGACAACCAGCCCGGCGGCAATCAGCTGCGGCCGGGCATGTCGACGGTGGTGAATATTGATACTGCGGTGCAGGCGCGCGATTAGCGGCGGTGCGCCAGCGAGCGTACGATCCGGTCGCCGAGCATTTGGATGATTTGTACCATCAGCACCAATATGACGATGGTGGCGACCATCACCTGATTGTTAAAACGCTGGTAGCCGTAGCGAATGGCTAAATCCCCTAGCCCGCCGCCGCCGATCACTCCGGCCATAGATGAGAAACCAATCAGCATCACGATAGTCAGCGTCACCCCCGCCAGTAGCGCGGGGAGCGCCTCGGGCAACAGCACGGTGAAAATCACATAACGCAGCCCGCCGCCCATCGCCTGAATGGCTTCAATGCGGCCTTTATCCACTTCATCCAAGGCATTTTCGACAATGCGCGCAAAGAACGGAATAGCGCCAAGAGTTATAGGCACCACCGCCGCCGTACTGCCCAGCGTCGTGCCCACCACCCAGCGCGTTAGCGGGATAAGGGCAATCAGCAGCACCACAAACGGCAGCGAACGGCCAATATTGACGATGGTGCCCAGCACCGCGCTGAGTTTTGGCGACGGCGTTAACCCCTGGCGGCGGGTGATAAACAGCAGCACGCCCAGCGGCAGGCCAACCAGCAGGGTAAAAAGTGTCGCTAATGCCACCATATACAGCGTTTCTCCGGTGGCGTTGAGCACCAGATCGTAGAGCTCATCCCACGCCATGCTGTTTCTTACACCCATTCCGCTTTTACTCCACGTTGGTTGAGGAACAGCATCACTTCACTCAAATCTACCCCGCCGGTGGGTGGCTGGAAGCCGACGCGCAAACGCCCGACCCTCTGCCCGGCAATCGACTCCACGCCGCCGCCAAACAGGGTCACACCGACGCCGTGCTGCTGGGCCAGCGAGCTGAGCACCGGCGACGCCAGCAGGGTGTCATAGAAAGTGAGTTCGGCGACCGGCAACAGCGGATTTGGCGCGGCTTCGGGCAGCCCGCAGTCCGGCATCAGCGCCTTGCCTAGTAGCGATTGCGGGTCAGCCAGCAGTTGAGAAATGGCACCCGACTCCAGCACTTTTCCTCCTGAGAGCAGCGCGGCGTGATCGCAGATGGATTTCACCACGTTCAGCTCGTGGGTGATCATCACAATGGTCAGCCCGAGCTGCTTATTGATGCTGCGCAGCAGCGCGAGGATGGAGTCCGTGGTTTCCGGGTCCAATGCGCTGGTGGCTTCATCGGACAACAAATAGTTTGGCCGTGCCGCCAAGGCGCGGGCGATGCCCACGCGCTGCTTCTGACCGCCGGAGAGCTGTGACGGGAAAGCCAGCGCTTTGTCGCTAAGTCCGACTAAATCGAGCAATTGCGCCACGCGCTTTTTGCGTTCAGCGCGACCCACGCCGGCGATTTGCAGCGGCACCGCCACGTTGTCGCTGACGTTACGGGCGTGCAGCAGATTGAAGTTCTGGAAAATCATGCCAATACGCTGGCGCTGGCGGCGCAGATCGGCGTCATTCAGGGTAGTCAGGTCATGGCCATCCACAAGAATACGGCCCGAATCGGGCCGCTCTAGTAAATTCAGGCAACGGATCAGGGTGCTTTTCCCCGCGCCGCTGCGGCCAATAATGCCGAACACTGCCCCGTCGTTGATGGTCAGGGAGACGTCCTGTAGCGCGGCGACGCCCTGTCCGGCGTACTGTTTGGTCAGATGTTCGGCGACTATCATGATTTATCGCCTGCCGCCGCCACTGGGATCACTGAACCGTTGTACTTATCAGCGATAAACTTCGCCACCTCTGGCGATTCGAGATCTTTCGCCAACTGCTTGATACGCGGGTCAGAAGCCAGTTTCTCGGTGGTCACCAGAATGTTGGCGTAAGGGTTGCCTTGGGCTTTCTCCAGGCCCAGCGCGTCTTTCGCCGGGCTGAGGCCCGCTTCAAGGGCGTAGTTACCGTTAATCACCGCCAGATCGACATCATCCAGCGAGCGCGGGATTTGCGGTGACTCGATTTCGAGGATTTTTAGGTGCTTCGGGTTATCGGCGATGTCTTTTGGCGTGGCCTGATCTTTCGCCGGATCGTTAAAGCCCGGTTTCAGAGTGATCAAACCCTGATCGCGCAGTAAATAGAGCGCGCGGCTGAGGTTAGTCACGTTATTCGGCACGGCGACCTTAGCGTTGTCCGGCACATCCTTGAAACTCTTGTATTTGCTGGAGTAAACGCCCAGCGGCTCAATGTGTACCGTGGCGGCCACGGCAAACTTCACCCCCAACGCCTGCTCTTGCGAACGCAAGTAAGGCACGTGCTGGAAGTAGTTGGCATCCACATCGCCGTGGGCCAGCAGCTCGTTGGAGTTCACCCCATTGGTGATCTCAATGATTTTCAGATCCAGACTCGGATCGATTTTTTTCACATACGCCAGAATTTCCGCGTGCGGAATGGGGTCCGCCGCCACGCGCAGGGGTTCAGCGGCATAGGCAGAAACTGACGCGACCAATAGAGCTGCCGCAGAAATACGTGTGACCAGAGTTTTGAGCATGGTGAGACCCTTATTGTTATTGATGGTGTGTAGAAAATGTCGATCCGTTGGTAAGCAAATCAGGCAGTAGCCGCCAAAATGTCAGCATAAAAACGCTGGGCCACGTCAGGGTGCGAACGCAGACGCCCTTTGAGGTAGTTGAAACCGACGTCGCGGAACAGTGGGTTCAGCGGATCGCTCGCCGGGCCGCGCGCATCCTTGGCTAAGTCAGCCGGCAGTGGGAACAGCGGCACCACGGCGTCGAGCTGCGCGCCGAGGAAGAAGGCTAATGACAGGCGATCTTGCCCAGACGGCGGAGAAACTACGCGGTGCACCGTCGCGCGCAGGTAGCCATTGGTAGCAAGCTCGAGCAGTTCGCCAATATTCACAACCAGCGTGTCCTCAATCGGCAAAGCATCCACCCACTGGCCCTCTTCTACTTCCACCTGAAGTCCGCGCTGGTGGTCTTGCAGCAGGAAGCTGAGGAAGCCGGAGTCTTTGTGCGCGCCGACGCCCTGTCCGCTTTGGCCTGCGCTGTGGCCCGGATAGCGAATCAGTTTGATATGTTCGTTAGGCTTCTCACCGTACAGTGGATCGAAGGTTTTCTCCGGCAGGTGCAGCGCCAGCGCGAAGGCGCGCAGCAGACGCAGCGACATCTGGGTCATCTCTTTTTGCCAGCGCAGCAGCAGCGGACGCAGCTCCGGCAAGGAT
>Ga0157370_10008439_pt1 | contig 11112 bp, 4 predicted proteins | sample C35metaG_FD_113463 | JGI IMG/M metagenome (GOLD analysis project Ga0157370, IMG submission 113463) | Corn rhizosphere microbial communities from Kellogg Biological Station, Michigan, USA - C3-5 metaG | ecosystem: Host-associated > Plants > Roots > Rhizosphere > Soil | place: USA: Michigan... | reverse complement strand
GGTTCGCCAGATGCCACCGGGAATGTTCCCGGCCAACGTTTTGAAGTATGACGCCGCGAGTGTGCCCATCCTGCAACTGGGACTTTCGAGCAAGACTTTGCGCGAGCAGGACATCTTCGACTTGGGAAACAATTTCATCCGCACGCCGCTCGGTACCGTGCAAGGAGCCTCGGTTTCCTATCCGTTTGGCGGCAAAAGCCGGTCGGTAATGGTGGATCTGAACCTGGACGAGCTGTATTCCAAACAGCTTTCGCCGATCGATGTCTCGAATGCCTTGACTCTGCAAAACCTGATTCTCCCGGCGGGAACCGCCAAGCTGGCCGGCACCGAGTATCAGATCAAGGTCAACAGCAGCCCCGTAGTCCTCGATGATTTAAACAATTTACCCATCAAGACCGTGAACGGCGCCACCGTGTATATGAAAGACGTGGCGCAGGTGCGGGATGGGTTTTCGGTGCAGAACAATATTGTCCGCACCAACGGTTCGCGCGGCGTTCTCATGACCATCACGCGCACCGGCAAAGCCTCGACGCTCGCTATTGTCAACGACGTCAAGGCAGCCCTTCCCAGGATTCTCGCCACCATCCCTCCGGAATTGAAAGTCACATTGCTTGGCGACCAATCGGTCTTCGTGCGCGCATCGATTCAAGGCGTGGTGCGCGAGGCCCTGATTGCCGCAGCCCTTACCGGCATGATGATTCTGCTGTTTCTGGGGAGCTGGCGCAGCACGCTGATCGTGTGCATCTCGATTCCGCTCTCGATTCTGGCCTCTCTGTGCGTCCTGAGTTTGCTGGGGCAAACCATCAACGTGATGACGCTCGGAGGACTGGCGCTGGCGGTGGGGATATTGGTCGACGACGCGACAGTGGCCATCGAGAACACGCATCGCAACATCGGTATGCGCAAGCCGCTGGTGCGCGCCGTAATCGATGGAGCAGCACAAATCGCGATTCCGACATTTGTCTCGACGCTGGCAATTTGCATTGTGTTTGTCCCGGTGCTGCTATTGACCGGGACCGCGAAGTATTTGTTTACACCCATGGCCATGGCGGTGGTTTTTGCCATGCTTGCGTCGTACGTGTTAAGCCGGACTCTGGTCCCTACCATGGCGCATTATCTGCTCCGGTCCGAGGTCGCGATGTATCAGCTGGGCGTTGAGGGCGAAAGCGCCGGCGGGAAGGGCGTTTTCTGGCGGCTGCACCACTGGTTCAACGGCCTTTTTGAAAGGCTTCGTTTCCGCTATATCGGCTTGCTCGATTGGTCCCTGCGGCATCGCGGGCGGGTACTTGCGGGTTTCGGCGCGATTTTCATCGGGTCGATGGGCCTGGTGTGGCTGGTGGGTGAGGACTTCTTCCCCAACGTGGATTCCGGCCAGATGCGCCTGCATGCTCGCGGTCCGGCGGGGACGCGTATCGAGGAGACCGAAGTTCGCTTCGCCAGTCTCGAGCGCGAGATCCGTGCGGAGATTCCCGCCAATGAGATCGACACGATCATCGACAATATCGGCGTCCCCAACAGCTGGACCAGTCTGGCGCAAGGTGACATTCCCACCATTTCGAGCGCCGATGGCGAACTCCTGATCTCGCTGACCAAGGAAAAGCACAAATCTACCCAGGCTTACGAAATACAGCTTCGGAAGCGGCTCACAGAAAAGTTTCCGGACATGTCTTTCTTCTTCCAGCCGGCCAATATCACCAATCAGATTTTGAATTTCGGACTGCCCGCACCTATCGATTTGCAGGTAGTCGGCCGCGATACGGCTGGCGATTATAAGATTGCCCAGCAACTGTCGGCGCGGATCGCGCGGATTCCCGGCGCCGTCGACGTGCATGTCCATCAGGTGGTGGATCAGCCGGAAATTCGCTTGAATGTCGATCGCATCAAAGCCGGACAATTGGGTCTAACGCAGCGCGACGTCACCAGCAATATGCTGATCTCGCTCAGCGGGAACGGCACCATTGCTCCGAACTTCTGGGTGGGACCGAACGGCGTCAACTATAACGTCGGCGTGCAAACGCCGCAGTACAAAATCGATTCGCTCGACGCATTGCTGCGAACGCCGGTGTCGGCGGCCTCGAACGTGGTCAATTCCACTACGCCGGGATCGCAAGGCGGCTCGGCGACGGCCGGAAATGCTTCGGTCGGCGCCTCTCCGAGCGGCACCTCACAAGCCTACGGCAATCCCGGAGCCATGGCCGGCAGCACCCAGCTTTTATCGAATCTGGTCACCGTGACCCGGGGGACCGGCCCCGTGATCGTCAATCACTATAACGTCTGGCCGGTGTACGACATCTATGCTAACGTGGACCGGCGCGATTTGGGCGGAGTCGGATCCGAAGTCGAAAAGATCGTCCGCGACGAGACCCCTCACCTGCCGCGCGGCACTACGCTCGATCTGCGCGGACAGTACGAAACCATGCAGTCTTCGTTTTTCCGCTTGGGGCTGGGCATGCTGGTCGCGGTGGTCCTGGTGTATCTGCTGATGTGCGTGAACTTCCAATCCTGGATGGACCCGTTTATCATTCTGACGGCGCTGCCGGGCGCGATGGCGGGCATTTTATGGATGTTATTCGTCACCGGCACTACGCTCAATGTCCCGTCGCTGATGGGCGCCATCATGTGTATCGGCGTGGCTACCGCCAACAGTATTCTGATGGTGACTTTCGCCAACGACGAAAGGGCACTGGTGCCTTCAGCCACGGAGGCCATGCTCTCGGCCGGCTATGCCCGCATCCGGCCGGTGCTGATGACCGCCACGGCCATGATGCTCGGTATGCTCCCGATGGCGCTAGGTTTGGGAGAGGGCGGAGAACAGAATGCGCCGCTGGGGCGCGCGGTGATCGGGGGGCTGATATTCGCCACCGTCACGACGCTGTTTGTAGTGCCGATCGTTTATAGTTATCTGCGGACCAACCCGCCCGTCGACCATGAGCGCCAATTGGAGCAAGAGGAGCGGGAAGACACCCTGGAATCGGAGTGGAATCTTAACCGTATTTAGGCAACGATGCGATATAGCGAACCCAATCAACCTGAAGAAATAGCCGTCGAAAGCACCGAGGAAAGGCTGCGCAAAGAAGTCGAACATCTGAAGCAGCAGCTTCGCGAACAGAAAGGGCTGGAGCAGGGCGCAGCGCATACCGCTCTGGCGAAGCCGTGGCATCCCTCTGCGATCACCATCTGGTCGCTGTTCCTGACCGCGGTGGTTCTCCTGGTAGTGGCATTTTTCGCCGGCTATATACCGCTTCAGAAACGCAATGCGCTCATCGGTACGCAGGCATTGGAGCAGGAACAGGCGCTCCCGCGGGTGGAAGTGATTGAGGTGGGACGCTCCTCCCGCATGAGTGACTTGCAGCTGCCGGGCAACATCGAGGCAGTTACGGAAGCTCCCATTCTGGCGCGTGCGGACGGTTACATTAAACGGCGTCTGGTCGATATCGGAGACCGGGTCCAGGCCGGTCAGCCAGTGGCCGAGATTGAGGCGCCCGAACTCGATCAGCAGGTTATCCAGGCCAAGGCGAACTTGCAGCAGACCCAGGCGGCGCTCGAGCAGGCAACCGCCAATGAGCAGCAGGGAAAAGCGAACCTGGAGCTAGCCCGCATCACCGCGCAGCGCTGGGGCAGCTTGGTAACCCAGGGCGTGGTTTCAAAGCAGGATAACGACCAGTATCAAGCCCAGTATCAGGCGCAACTTGCGGGCGCGCAGTCACTCGCAAAGGCCGTCACCGTGCAGCGGGCGAACATTGCGGCCGCCGAAGCCAATCTCGCGCGGCTGACCGAAATGCAGTCCTACCGGGTGGTGAAGGCGCCCTTCGCCGGAGTCATCACGCAGCGCAATGTGGATGTCGGAGCGCTGGTGAATTCCGGCAGCACGCTGTTATATCGCATCGCACAAACCGCGATGCTGCGCACTTACGTCAATGTTCCGCAGACCAATGCCAGCTCCATCCGGCCCGGAGAGCAGGCGCGCTTGAGCGTAACGAACCTGCCGGGACGCTCCTTTACCGGTACCGTGGCACGCACCGCAAGTTCACTCGACCCCACCAGCCGCACCATGCTGGTGGAAGTTCAGGTGGCGAACCGGGATGGCGCGCTGTTGCCCGGCATGTACGCCCAAGTGGACCTTAGCAGCCCGCGGTTGAATGCGCCGCTGCTGGTTCCCGGTGACTCGCTCATGGTGCGCGCCGATGGCACCCAGGTCGCGGTGGTGCGACCTGACTCGACCGTGCATCTGCAAAAAATCAAAGTCGGCCGGGATTACGGCGATCGTTTAGAGGTGCTCAGCGGCCTTCAGATGGGCGAAAGGATCATTGCAAACCCGGGCGATAGTGCACGCGAGGGCGTCAAAGTAGACCCGATTGACGTTACCGGTAAGGAAACCGAATAAACGATTGCCGAACGAGCGAAAACCGGTCTCATAGTTGGTGAATCAGCAAAAACACTGTTAGTGGGAGAGCCCTTGGAACGAATCATTGGCGACCGCTAGCATCACCGCACACGACCGCTTGCGTCTTGCGTCAATATATAGAGAACTTCCGATTCCCCTCCTCAAATTGGATACCTTTATTTGAATATTCAAGGCGTTCGAATTTAGAAATCGAAGGTACCGGGGCAGAAAACTCTATCGAAAGATAGGTTGTTTCCAAAAACAATACCGTCTAGAGTGTACAGCAAGGGAAACCAAGGCCGGAGGCCAGTTTCCGTGCAGACGAGCTACGACGGAGGAAGTATGAAACACAGATTTTCGTTTCCCGCAGTGGCAGTGTGCCTTGCGGCGTTTTTCGCCATTCCGGCAATGGCACAGATCGGAGGGGCCGTCAATACGAGTGCCTACGTTAACGGAAATTGGATAGTGAACGCGAATGTGTTCAATTCCGGAGATGCGGTTTATCTTAGTGGCGGGCCTCACACAATGAACGCCAGTGGTCTATCCCCCGTGACGGATTACTACTTTCAGGTAACTGACCCAAGCGGGCACTTTCTTTTGTCTACAGATGATATTTCGTGCAGAACAGTTCATGTCCAGCTGAATGGTGGAGGTGGCGGTGTGGTCTATGGCGTGCCCAGTGGCGCTCCTGGTTGCTCCCACCCAGCCGCATTGACCCTCACCCCATCCTTGCCACTGGACCCAAATGGCGGAGACCCAGTGGTGGTGGAGCCTTTCGCCCCGACTCCTAACGGAGGCGGAGTATACAAACTGTGGATCACTCCTGTTAGCGACTTCAACCAAGGTGCACTCCCCACGGATTGCACGATCACCGCGGGCGCAAGCGACGGGTCAACACAGGATCCTGCAGGAATATGTAAAGGCTCTTTTGGTTTTGTCTCCAGCAACACCAAGACCGACAACTTCCGCATCAAGAGCAGTACTATCTGTGTGAGCAACTGCGGCGGATTCACCCAGAGTACGATCAGCGGGGTGAAGTTCTATGACCAGGGTCAAAACAATCCGCCGACTCCTCCGGACGGCGTTATGCAGCTCACCGAGAGCCCGATAGCAAACTGGACCATTATAATCAGCGGCACCCTCAACGGTCAGGCATTCACGGATACGCTTCTCACGGATAGTTCTGGCAGTTGGGTGGATGCGGCCGACAACAACTCCACGATCACGGTATGCGAGGTCCTCCCGAGCAGTTGGACCCAATCCCCCTTGAATACTGTAGTCACCGGGTTCAGTTCGACTCCGAGTTCCGCTCCGGGCAATGGGCCAAACTGTTGGACAGGTACGGTGACCCAAGATACAGCGAACCTGAATTTTGGCAACTTCATCCAACTAACGGGTACGAAACATTACGACCTGACCGGAAACGATACTGGGCTCGGTCTCTCGGGGTGGACCATCAATCTGACATGTGCCGGCGGAACTGGGACTCCCTGCCCAGCTTCAACCACAACCGATGTGAATGGAAATTATACGGTCTACGCTTTGGGTCCGATCACCTCCTACACGGTGTGCGAGGGATCGACGACCGGCTACTCACAGACCTATCCAAACGCATTCACGACTTCGCCAGCAGCCAACGGGGCTGCAATCAAAACCGACTGTACAGCTCCCAATGCTTATGGATGGGCGGGTACGATAGGCGCCGCGAGTGGCGCGGCTCTCGATTTCGGGAACGTTGCCTACATTACCGGCACCAAGTATAACGATCTCAACAAGAACGGAAAGCCGGATGCCAATGAGCCGACGATTCAGGGTTTCAAGATCGATGTTTGCTTCGACACCAATTGCTCTTCCATATCCGCGACTACTTATACGGACGCAAATGGAGTCTATCGATTCAACCTTCCGACTCCGACCTCCACTTACGTGATTCAGGAAGACCTGCCGGCGAACCAGAATTGGGTGCAGACCGGCCCGATTCCGCCAGCTACGGATGGCGCTGCGTCCGCTACACCGAGTATGCACTGGAGCAATAGCATCACGGGCGGTCCACTGGCCGGCCTTTATTTCACGAACACCTGCATCGGCGGCGGTGGATTAACCTTGGGCTTCTGGAGCAATAAAAATGGTCAGGCGTTGATGACCGGAAGCAGCAGCGGGAAAACGCTATTACCTGGGGTCGTAACCTTATTGGGCGGTCTCAACTTGCGAAACGCAACAGGGGCGTTGGTTACGCCGTTCGCTAACTACGCGGCCTTCAATACTTGGATACTGAACGCTACCGCCACAAATATGGCGTACATGCTTTCGGCCCAGCTTGCCACAATGGAACTCAACGTATATTTCAAAGATGTGAATCCGAATGCGCTGATTCTGTACAATGGCAACTACGTCACGGTTCAGTCCGTGATGACCCTGGCCATCGCGACGCTTGGCACAAGTCCTGTTACCGTCGCTAGCGGCCCGGCTCGAACGTTACAAACGAATCTTCAAGTTGCGCTCAATAACGCGAATAACAACCTTAGCGGCGCCTTCGCTCCCTGTTCAAATCCGGTGACTACGCCTTATTAAACCGGACGACGACGCAACGATTCGAAGTGACAAGACTGGAGGGCCTCGGCCCTCCAGTTCGTTTTTCAAGTTCACTTATAGACAATTACACTGGCGGACGCCCCCACGTTCCCTGCGGCGTCGTAGGCCTTCGTCTGCAACGTATGGGCGCCTTTTGCAACCTTGCCATTCGTGTTCCATTTAGTAGTGAACAGCGCCGACGTTGACGACGTGTAGAGAGCGCCATCCACGTAGAGTTGCACCTTCACCACGCCCACATTATCAGTCGCACCTACCAGCACCGACACATTACCGGATACTGTAGATCCCGCAGCCGGAGCCGTAATCGCAATTACCGGCGGTGTGGTGTCTACAGTTGACGTATTATTGCTCACCGTAACCGTAACGGACGCGCTCGCGGTGTTGCCGGCAGCATCGCTTGCCGTCACCGTCAACGTATGAGTTCCGTTTGCCACCGTGGTTGTGCTCCAGGCTGCGGCATAGGGAGCTGCAGTCACTTTCGCGATCTGCGCCCCGTCCACCGAGAAGATCACCGAGGCAACCCCCACATTGTCCACAGCCGTAGCCTGAATCGAGACGCTTCCCGACACCGTCGACCCGGAGCCAGGCGATGTGATGGAGACGGTGGGCGGAGTCGTGTCCGCGACTGTGTTACTCACGGTCACCGTCGACGTGGCCGAAGCGCTATGCCCTAACGTATCTTTAGCGGTGGCTGTCAATGAATGGCCCCCGTTGGCAAGACCAGTGGTGTTTAAGGGCCACGCGTAGGGTGACGTGGTGCTGGTTCCTGCCAGAACGTTGTCAACATAGAAACTGACGGACGCGATTCCAGCCGAGTCCGAAGCCGATACCTGCGCTGTTACCGTCCCGGACAATGTCGCGCCGTTTTGCGGTGACTGGAAGGACACGCTCGGTGAGCCGCTGGTTCCTCCCTCCGCGCTCACCGCCCGCGCAGCATTGACGCGTCCCCAGCCGAAAGACGGGTCCCAGCCCGCAGCCCCGAGATCATCGGCATTCTGCTCCAAGATCTTAGTCACCTGCGCTGGACTGAGTGAAGGGTTCAGCGACAATATCAGCCCCGCTACTCCTGCCACCACCGGGGCCGAGAACGAAGTGCCACAGCCAGACGCGTAACCTCCGCCGTTCAGCGTAGTGAACACACATCCCGGCGCAGCCAGATCAACATTATTCCCCGTGTTTGACCAGGAATAAAGATTGTCGTTCGGGTCCGTAGCACTCATGGTAAGAATATATGGATTGTCGGCGGTTGCATCAAAGGTGCTGTAATTCCCGGCCGACGACGTCACTACACCGCCGTTGCTCTGGAAATACTGAGCGGCTGACGTCACCGTCGCGCTATCGCTCACGATGAAACTCATATTGGCCACTCTGGCTCCATGGTTCGCGGCCCAGGTAACGCCGCTCGCTAGCGCGGAGTAAGTTGCGTACCCAGTGGTGTCCGTCACGCGGATGGGCATAATCATGCAATACCAGCAAACCGATGCCACGCCCAGCCCGTTATTGCTGGCCGCAGCCGCCGCTCCCGCCACCTGTGTCCCGTGGCCGTAAACGTCGCTCGTATCCGAATTATTGCTATAGATGTTCCAGCCTGGAACAATTTTCCCCACCAGATCTTCATGGGCAGCGTACACACCGGTATCGATGATGGCAATTACGATGCTGGCGCTGCCCGTGGTAGCGCTCCAGGCGGTGGGGGCTGAAATCTTCGGCAAGTGCCATTCCCAATTGGCGTAAGCCGGATCGTTGGGAGTAATATCCGCCGGCGGCACGATCTCATCGAACTCCACAAACTCCACCTCTGCCCGGTTCTTAAACGCGTTGACAAAAGCGTTCTCATTCGCCTGATCCGGCAGGGTAACCACCTCGACGCTGGTCCCCGGAATCCTGCTGTGGCTTTGTCCCTGCAGCGCTTTCACCACCGCATCCGTCTGCACCTCCGAAACCCCGGGCTTGAAGCCGACCAGCAATCGGTTGGGGACATGGCCCCGGCTTTGCCCCCAAGCCGCCGATGAAATTCCTAGAATGAGGACTAGGGTGCCGAGAACTTGTCGTTTGAGGCGGTGATGACCAGGCATAATACGGTAACTCCTAATTGCAATATCGGCCGCGTAAGGCCAGATAACGCCGAGTCGGTTGCCCTAAGTGACATTGGGGAAATGACTTAATAATGATTAGTGGGGGTGTACAGCGATTTATCGCAAGAAATCTTCAGGAAGAAACAGCAAATAAACGGGAAGGACCTTAGCTCGCCCCTAGGCCGCTTTTAGAATCACGGCAGTAATATTGTCGGGACCGCCCAATTCGCGCGCCAACTCGATCAGCTTCTGGCATTTGGCCTGCAGCGATCCTTCCGCGGCCAGCACCGCGCCGATGCGCTCGTCGGGAGCCACGCCGTGGAGCCCGTCACTACACAGCAGCACCTGCGCTCCCGGCGCCGGGCGGATGGAGTAATGGTTCACCCGCAATTGCCCGGAGACGCCGATCGCCATGGTGAGCACGTGCCGCATGGGGTGAATTTTGAGGGTTTCCTCGTCGAGCCCCAGGCGCCGGCCGACTTCGTTGACCCAGGTCTGGTCCTCAGTGATGACTCGCAGTTTCCCGTTTTCAAACAGGTAAGCCCGGCTGTCGCCTACGCTCGCGATGAACAGGTCACCGTCGTTTTCGACGGCGGCGACCAGCGTCGTGCCCATGCCTTCCATGGACAGATCGGCGTCGGCTTCTTTCATCACGCGTTGATTCGCTTTGGCGAAGGCGTCGAGCAAATCATCCGGCGAGCTCGGGGGCGAGACCGCTTCAATGGTATCGCGCACGGTTTCGACAGCCAGACGGGAGGCGTGTTCTCCTGCCTGAGCGCCGCCCATGCCATCGGCTACTACGTATAATCCGGCCGAAGGCAATAGTAGGAAACAGTCCTCATTGTTCGTGCGGACACAACCGGGGTCCGAAGCTCCGAACGACTCAATCATTGGCTTCACCGAATTATCTCTACCATTGGCTTACCGAATTATACATAGGTCGATGGGGGGCAGTGGGACCTGCGAGACTCACGGCTTTGCCGGATTGACAAGCGCTTTCAGCTGCAAATAGGCTCGCTCTTCATAGTTGGTTTTAAGGCGCTCGAGCGTTTCCAGGCGTGCGTCGCCAGGCCGCGTGTTCTGCTTTTTTAGGCACAGCCCCAGCATCAAAGTGGCGGTCTCATCGTCCGGCTGGCGTTCGAGAACGGCCCGGAAGCGGTCCGCGGCGGCGGCGTAATCGCCCTTCTTCCAGAGCGCGTAGCCCAGGTTGAAGTGATACACGGGGTCATTGGGATCGCCTTCGAGCGCCTTGCGGAAGGAATCGATTGCTTGCGGCAGATTGCGGCGGTTCTGCGCGGCGCCGAGGTCGTTGAAGACCTCGCTGAGCGGCACCGCATCGGCCACGGTTTGGAACGCTTTCTGGGCGCCGGCGAAATCGCCGGATTGGAATAGCGCGAGACCCAGCAGGAAAGAGGCTTCACGGTAATGCACGTCGTCGGGCGCGATCTTCAGCAGCCAGTCAGCCGCTTGGCGGTATTCCTTGCGATCGTAATGCAGACGCCCCAATTGATAGTCCGGGTGGCCGAAGCGCGAATCCAGACGAGCCGCTTGCAGGAAGAAACGCTCCTGTTGTTCGGGTGAATGGGCCAACACGCCGCGGACGTAACTCTCTTCCGCATCCAGCCGGACCGGGGGGCGCAAGGCGCGGAAATCGGACTCAGCGGGCGCCAACCGGGGCGCCAGCAGGACCAGTGCGCGCCAGGCCAGATGCGCTTCGAGAGTGGGCAGGTCTTCAAGATTGCCGCTTTCGGTGAACTCCGAGCTCTGCCGGAAGCGGCGGCGGTCGAAAATATGCGCGGTGATTTTTAGGGATCCGTCGGCGACGCCATGCACCGCGGCCGGGTCCGGCTGGAATTCGAAGGAGCCATAGACCACTTGCTCGGCGTCGAGCGCCTCGCCGATCTTCAGCATGGATGCTTCGGTCAGGATCGCGAGAGTGCGCAAATTCAATTGGTGGTAGGCATCCTCGATTTCGGCGTGGGATAGCGTAACCGCGCCCCGCGAGCCAATGGCGTCGCGCACCGTTTCGGCGATGCTCTCGCCGATCCAATCGAGCGATGC
>Ga0157370_10008438_pt1 | contig 11112 bp, 10 predicted proteins | sample C35metaG_FD_113463 | JGI IMG/M metagenome (GOLD analysis project Ga0157370, IMG submission 113463) | Corn rhizosphere microbial communities from Kellogg Biological Station, Michigan, USA - C3-5 metaG | ecosystem: Host-associated > Plants > Roots > Rhizosphere > Soil | place: USA: Michigan... | reverse complement strand
CCGAGCTCGCGCTGGTTGATCAGGCACTTCTTCGATTCGTGCAGGAACTCGATCGGATCCTCGATCGTCAGGATGTGGCCGAACTCGTTCTCGTTCACGTGATCGACCATCGCGGCGAGCGTCGTCGACTTGCCCGAGCCGGTGGGTCCGGTGACGAGGATCAGCCCGCGCGGGCGGTCGGTCAGGTCGGCGAACACCTTCGGCGCGTTCAGCTCCTCGAGCGACAGCACTTTCGACGGGATCGTGCGGAACGCGGCCGCGGCGCCGCGATGCTGGTTGAATGCGTTGACGCGAAAGCGCGCGAGGTTCGGCACCGCGAAGCTGAAGTCGCACTCGAGGAATTCCTCGTACATCTTCCGCTGCGCATCGCTCATGATGTCGTACACCATCGCGTGCACGTCCTCGTGCTCCATCGGCGGCAGGTTGATGCGCCGGATGTCGCCGTGAACACGGATCAGCGGAGGCAGCCCCGACGACAGGTGCAGGTCGGAAGCCTTGTTCTTGACCGCGAACGCGAGAAGCTCGGTGATATCCATGGGTCAGATCCCGTTCGGGACGCCGCGATTTCGATCGCGACACGCGATTTCGAAGGACGCGCTTGCGATGGGGCGCGCCGAGGCCGACGCCACGTTAGCCGCTGAAATCGCGTGCTTGGCAGTTTGCGGCCGATTTTCCCCTGTTTTCATCGGTGTGGACGTCTCGGTGACGCGAAGTATCGATGTACAAACGGACTGTAGTATGCAATACACGTGCCATGTTCTGGTGTTCTAATTGCGATCGATTATGAGACGGCACGAGAAAGCGTGGCAAGCGACGCGCCAGCGCATTGCCGATGCCGCGCGAGCGGCCGGCCGCAGTCCCGGCGACATCCGGCTTCTCGCGGTCGCGAAGACCTTCTCCGCGGACGCGGTGCGGGCCGTGCATGGACTGGGCCAACGCGCGTTCGGCGAGAATTACGTCCAGGAGGCGTCGGCCAAGCGCGCGGCACTCGACGATCTGCGCGACATCGCATGGCATCTGATCGGGCCGCTGCAATCGAACAAGGCGCGCGAGGCGGCGGCGACGTTCGACTGGGTCGAGACCGTCGACCGCGAACGGATCGCCGAACGGCTTTCGTCGGCGCGCGCAGCGGCGGCCGTGCCGCTCAACGTGCTGGTCCAGGTGAACGTCAGCGGCGAGGCGACGAAGCGCGGCGTCGCACCGGCCGCGGCGCTCGACCTCGCGCGCTACGTCGCAACACTGCCGAATTTGCGCCTTCGCGGCATCATGGGCATCCCCGAAGCCACCGGCGACGTCGAGCGGCTGCGCCTGCAGTTCCGGACCCTTCGCGGCTGCCAGCAGGCGTGCATCGATGCCGGCCTCGGCGTCGACACGCTGTCGATGGGCATGTCGGACGACCTCGAACTCGCGATCGCCGAGGGTGCGACCGAGGTCCGCGTCGGACGGGCGATCTTCGGCGAACGAGCGAGGAGGCAGCAGTGAAGGCGACGTTCATCGGCGGCGGCAACATGGCGAGCGCGATCATCGGCGGATTGGCCGCACGCGGGACGCCGCTGCGTGACCTGCGTGTCGTCGAGCCGTCGCAGGCGCAACGCGAGCGGCTGCACGAGCGTTTGCAGGGCATCGGGGTTCATCCGGCGACGAGCGCCGATGCAGTCACGGGCGCCGACATCGTCGTGCTCGCGGTGAAGCCGCAGCAGATGCGCGAAGCGGCACGGGCGCTCGCGCCGTTCCTCGCCGACATTCCTGTCGTGCTCACGATCGCCGCCGGCGTCCGCTGTGCCGACCTCGGCCACTGGCTCGCAGGCTATTCGCGAATCGTGCGCGCGATGCCGAATACGCCCGCACTCGTCGGCGCGGGCATCAGCGGCGTGTATGCGACACCCGGTGCGAACGGCGTCGCGCGCACCGCTGCGGATGTGCTCGAAGCGTGCGGCGAAGTCGTCTGGTGCGACGACGAGCGCGACCTCGATGCGGTCACCGCCGTATCGGGCAGCGGCCCCGCATACGTGTTCTACTTCCTTGAGGCGCTGGAGGAGGCGGCGGTGGAACTCGGCTTGCCGGCGCGCGCGGCGCGGCGCTTCGCGTATGCGACGTTCGCAGGCAGCATGCACCTCGCGGGCGCCAGCAGTGAGACGCCTGCGACATTGCGTGCAAACGTGACATCGAAAGGCGGCACGACCGCCGCTGCCGTCGACGTGCTCGATGCGGCTGGCGTCCGGCCGCGCTTCATCGAGGCGGTGAAGGCGGCGGCGGCGCGGGCCGCGGCACTCGGCGACGAATACGGAAAGGATTGAGCCAACGATGCTGAACAACGCGCTCGCCTACCTGATCGATGTGTTCTTCGGCCTCTTCACCTACACGCTGCTGATGCGGCTCGCGATGCAGTTGATGCGTGCGCCGTTTCGCAATCCGCTCGGACAGGCGGTGATGGCGCTGACCGACTGGATCGTGAAGCCGCTGCGCAAGGTGTTGCCGGGATTCCGCGGCATCGACTGGGCAACCGTCGTCGCCGCGTTCGTCCTCCAGTTCGCGTGGCTCCTCGCGCTGCAACTGGCGTTCGGCCGCGGGTTCGCGTTTTTCGGGCCCGGCATCGCGTTCCTGCTGCTCGCCACGATCATCGCGCTCGTGAAGGCGCTGCTGTGGATCGTGATCATCGTCGTGTTCGCGCAGGCGATCCTGTCGTGGGTCGCGCCCGACGGTCCGCTCGCGGGCGTGCTGAACGCGCTGACCTTTCCGGTGCTGCGGCCGGTGCGCCGCATCGTGCCGCCGATCGGCGGCACGCTGGACCTGTCGCCGCTGATCGTCATCGTGATCGCGCAACTCGTGCTGATGACGATCGTGCCGTGGCTGGAGAGCGGGGCGACACGGCTTTTTATCTGAGCATGCGGCCGAGCGCAACGGTGAAGCGACGACGCGTCGTCGCCCGGAACCTAAATCCGCACCATTCGGTCTGACAGGCACTCGGCACGACAAACGACCGGGTGCCACGAGCACCCGGATGACGGTCGTCACCAGTCGTTCACGCGCCGCGCCACCGACCGCAGTACCGGCGGGACGATTCCCCGCCCGGCATCCCGACAGCCGCCTGACGCCTCCGCACGAATCGCGTAACCCGCCCCTGGCGGGCCGTGCGCATTGACGACGCCGTCTCGCTTCCTGCCGTCTTCGTTCAACGGTTAAGCGAAGGAGGAATGGCCATGGGAAAGGAGTCGAATCACAGGTCCGTCGATGAGAAGCAAGCCGACGCAACGACGGTTACGAGCGATCAATCCGGCGTGTCGCGCCGCCGATTCGTGCAAGTTGCGGGTGCCATCGGGCTTGCGGCGAGCTTGGGACCGTACATCATCACGCGTCCTGCACGCGCCGCGGGCAGGACGCTCAAGATCCTGCAGTGGAGCCATTTCGTGCCTGCCTACGACACATGGTTCGACAACACGTACACCAAAGAGTGGGGCGAGAAGAACGACACGCAGGTGATCGTCGACCACGTCGGGATTCCGGCGATCAATTCACGCGCCGCGGCGGAAGTCTCGGCGCAGAAGGGCCACGACCTCTTCATGTTCCTGTGGCCGGCGCCCTCGTACGAGACGCAGGTGATCGACCACAAGGAGATCTACGACGAGTGCGCGAAGAAGCACGGCAAGCCGATCGACCTCGCCGTCAAGAGCACGTACAACCCGAAGACGAAGAAATACTTCGGCTTTTCCGACAGCTTCGTGCCCGATCCGGTGAATTACCGCATCGACCTGTGGACCGAGCAGGGCATGCCGCACGGGCCGACCAGCTGGGACGACGTGCTGCGCGTCGGCAAGAAAATCAAGGACAAGCGCCAGATTCCCGTCGGGATCGGCCTTTCCGCAGAGCTCGACACGGCGATGGCGATGCGCACGATCCTCTATGCGTTCGGCGGTTCGGTGCAGGACGAGCATGAAAACGTCATCCTCGATTCGCCGCACACGCGCGACGCGGTCAAGTTCGTCAAGGCGCTCTACGAGCAAACGATGACGCCGGAGGTGATGGCGTGGGATGCATCATCGAACAATCGCGCGCTCCTCGCCGGCAAGGTGTCGCTCGTGCTGAACGCGATCTCGACCACGCGCGCGGCCGAGGACAAGAAGCTACCGATCGCCGACACGCTCGGGCTCACGCCCGCATTGAAAGGCAGCGTCCGCGCGATCGGTCTCGAGCACGTGATGGATTGCTACGTCATCTGGAAATTCGCCGACAACATCGACGGCGCGAAGAAGTTCCTCGTCGACTACATCGACAACTTCGAGAAGGGGTTCAAGGGCAGCGAGTACTACAACTTCCCGTGCTTCCCGAGCACGGTGCCCGACATCCGCGCACTGCTCGCAAACGACCCGCACAAGCCTCTCGGCAAGTACAAGGCGCTCGACGACGTTCTGCACTGGGCGACGAACGTCGGCTATCCCGGCTACGCGAACGCGGCGACCGACGAGATCTTCAACACGTGGGTGCTGAACACGATGTTCGCGAAGGCTGCGACCGGCAGCCTGCCGGTCGACGACGCGATCAAGGAGGCGACGGCCAAGTGCAAGGCGATCTTCGCCAAATGGGACGAGAAGGGATTAGTCTAGAGACGCGCGATGGCGACGGTCGAGACGCGCGCGCTGACCAAGAACTTCGATTCCGGTAACGCCGTCGACGGCATCGACCTCGCGGTGCGCGAGGGCGAGTTCCTCGTGCTGGTCGGGCCGTCGGGCTGCGGCAAGACGACGTTATTGCGGATGCTCGCGGGTCTCGAAAAACCGAGCTCGGGCGACGTCCTGATCGGCGGGCGCGTGGTCACGTGGCTGCCGCCACGCAAGCGCGACATCGCGATGGTGTTCCAGAGCTATGCGCTCTACCCGCACCTCTCCGTCTACGGGAACATCGCATTCCCTTTGCAGTCTGCCGGCCTTCCGCGAAAGGAGATCGCCGCGAAGGTCGAAAATGCGGCGGCGATGTTCGGCATCGATCGTCTGCTTTCGCGCAAGCCGCGGCAGCTGTCCGGCGGAGAGCGCCAGCGTGTCGCGTTGGCGCGCGCCGTCGTGCGCGATCCCGTCGTGTTCCTGCTCGACGAGCCGCTGTCCAATCTGGACGCGAAGCTGCGGACGTCCGCGCGCGACGAGCTGCAGCAATTCCAGCGCAGGCTCGGCACGACGACCGTCTACGTGACGCACGACCAGGTCGAGGCGATGGGCCTCGGCGATCGGATCGCGGTTCTCGACCACGGGCGCATCCATCAGCTCGGCGCGCCGCGCGACGTCTACCACGATCCCGCCGACACGTTCGTCGCGACGTTCATCGGCAGTCCGCCGATGAACCTGCTCGGGGAAGGCGACGTGGTCTCCGGCGTGCGCCCCGAGCAGTTGCTGCCGCGCGCGGCATTCGATGGGGGCGATGCGATCGTCCCGTTTCCGTTCACCGTGAACCGGATCGAATACCTCGGCGCGGACCGCCTCGTGTACGGGACGCTCGAAGCGCCGCATCCGCGGACCAAAGTCATTTCACGCCTGCCATCGACGATCGCATTGCCGATCGAAACCGGCCGGCGCTACGACTTCGCGGTGCGTGAGCGCGACCTCAAATATTTCGATCGCGAGACGGGCCGCCGAAAGCTACGAGGGTAGTCCAATGAGCGTCGCGGCCCCTCGCCCCCGCCCTCTCCCCGCACGCCGGGAGAGGAAGCAACGCTCGCCCGCCGGATCATTGTCGCGGCCACGCATCCATCCGTTCGACGACGAGGCGTGGCTCGGCCGCATGCTGCTCGCGCCCGCGGTGATCTACATCGTCGCGCTGGTCGGCTTTCCTTTCTTCCTGGCGATCTTCTACAGCGTCAGCGACGCCACTGTCGGCAGCACGACGTTGCATTTCGTCGGCCTTCGCAACTACGAGCGCATCCTGCAGGATCCGACGTTCTGGCGCTCGCTTCGGAACGCCGTCGTGTTCACTGTCGTGTCGCAGGCGCTCGTCGTGGTGCTCGGCAAGATTCTCGCGATGGCGCTCTACGCCGACTTCCCTGGCAAATGGGCCGTGCGCTTCCTGATCCTGTTGCCATGGGTCGCGCCGATCTCCCTCGGCTCGATCGGCTGGCTGTGGATCTTCGACCCAGTCTACAGCGTCATCAACTGGAGCGGGCGCGCGCTGCACCTCTTCGGTCCCGGCTTCTGGCCGATCTGGCTCGGCCAGCCCGACCTCGCGATGGCATCGATCGTCATGGTCGACGTCTGGCGGCTGCTGCCGCTCGCCACCGTCATCATCCTTGCCGGCATGAGCTCGATTCCGCAGGACATCCACGACGCGGCCGCGGTCGACGGCGCCGGGTTCTGGCGGCATCTGTTCCGCATCAACCTTCCGCTGATCATGCCGATCATGCTGGTCGCGCTGCTCTTCGGCATCGTGTTCACGTTCACCGACCTGATCGTCGTCTACGTGCTGACGCGCGGCGGCCCGTTCGACAGCACACAGGTGATCGCGAGCTATGCGTACTTCACCGGCGTGCAGGGCGGCGATCTCGCCACCGGCGCCGCGATCTCGTTGTTCCTGTTCCCGGCGCTCGTGGCAGTCGCGATTGTCTTCCTGACGATCGCGAAGCGCACGGAAGTGACATGAACGTCCCCCTGCGCGCGCTCCGCTCGCTTCCGCCAGGGGGGTCACTCGCCTGGGGCGGCCCTGCGCGATGAGCGGCCCGCCATTCAGCGTGATTCGTTCGCTGAGGCGCGGCGGCCACGTGCTGCTGCTCGCGGCATTCGTCGCGTTTCTCGCGTTCCCGTTCTACTGGATGGCGATCACGACGTTCAAGTCGACGAGGGATCTGATCGACACGACGCACAACCCGTTCCTGTTCGGCGCGCCGCCGACGCTCAACAATCTCCGCGTGCTGTTCTTCCAGACCGACTTCGGCCGCTGGATCATGAACACCATCGAGGTCGGCGTGCTCGTGACGCTGATCACGCTGGTGCTTGCGGTGCCGGCCGGCTACGCACTGGCGCGGCTGTCCGGACGCTGGGGCCATCGCCTCGGTATCGCCATCTTCCTCACCTACCTGATTCCGCCGACGATCCTCTTCATCCCGTTCTCGCGCATCGTCGCGGACGTGGGCCTGCAGGATTCGCTCTGGTCGCTGGTGCTCGTGTACCCGAGCTTCACCGTGCCGTTCTGCACCTGGCTGATGATGGGCTTCTTCAAGTCGATCCCGCGCGACATCGAGGAGGCGGCGATGATCGACGGCCTTAGCCGCTTCCGTGCGTTCGTCAAGGTCGTCGTGCCGGTGTCGTCGGCGGGCATGCTCACCGTCGTCATTTTCACGCTGACGCTGGTGATGCAGGAATTCGTCTACGCGCTGACGTTCATCACGACATCGGCGCACTACACGGTGAGCGTCGGCGTGCCGACGTTCCTGGTGCGCGGCGACGTCTACTTCTGGGGATCGCTGATGGGCGCGTGCCTGATCGTCAGCATCCCGGTGGCGATCGTCTACAACCTGTTCGTCGACCGCTTCGTCGCGGGGTTCACGGTCGGCGCGGTGAAGTAGCATCGCAAAATCCGCGACCGCCGGCACTTCGCCGCGCACAATGTCGGTGCTATCCTCGACGAGCTCCAGGGCGGCGTCTGCAAATTGCTCCCATACGATTTGGCAGGCCGCCGGAACGACCTGGAGCGCCGAATTCGACCTGGCGCCACACGCCTGAATTCTGTTCCTGCGTCTCCAGCTGCAGTCGGGATTGAAATGGCGACCGTCCAGACTCCACGTATAACGCACGGCTTGAAGGACCGTAAGGCGCACTCCACGCTGTGGCGGCAGAGCGTCGTGGTAGGCGCAATTCTGCTGCTCTGGCAGTTCGGATCTGGAACTGTTCTCAATTCGTATTATCTGAGCACCCCGGCTGCCGTTGTTCGCCAGATCGGCGCGTGGGTCGCCGACGGTTCGCTGTGGCCGAATCTGGCAGCGACCCTCATGACCACGGCCGCGGGTTTCGCCGCGGCCGCCATCGTAGCCATTCCACTCGCCTTGCTCATTTCCGGGTCGAGGTTTCTTGACGATGTTTTCAGTCCGTTCATCTTCGCGGCTTATTCGATGCCGAAAATCATCCTGGCGCCGGCGTTGATTCTGTGGCTCGGGATAGGCCGGGCTCCGGCCATTGTGTTGTCGGCCGTGACCGCGTTTTTTCTGGTGTTCTTCAACCTGTATCTCGGTCTCAAGACGATCCCAGGCATTTATGCGGATACAGCGGCTCTGATGGATGCGTCGCCGCTCGATACGGCGTTCAAATTTCGCCTGCCAGCTGCTGCGCCATACCTCGCCGTCGGTCTGAGTCAAGGGATCATCTACGCCTTCCACGGAACGGTAGTCGGCGAGATGACGGCCTCCAACACGGGGATCGGCTATCTCATAATCTTCGCCGGCTCGAAAATGGATTCCACCGGGGTGATGGCTGGCATTTGCATCGTGGCGATCCTGGCGGTGTCGATGATTTATGCATTGGCCCGAACGCAGCGTTTCTTCAATTCGGATCGGGGGGACTTCGATGTTGGCTGATGCCCCGACCACCGCGAAAAGAGATCGGACAGCACGCGAGCAACCGACGCTCGAGTTTCACTCGGTCAGTCGCACGCTGGCTTCGCTTCCTGTGCTTCAGTCGATCGAACTGGAAGTCGAGTGCGGCAGCTTCGTGGCGTTAGTCGGCCCATCCGGCTGCGGAAAGACGACCCTTCTCAATCTCGCAGCGGGTCTCGCCCAGCCAGATGAAGGCGTTGTGCTCTACAACGGAGTGCCTCTGCTCAAACCCAATACGAATGCAGGCTATCTCACGCAGGACGACGCCTTGCTGCCGTGGCGCGACGTGCTTTCCAATATCGCGTTGCCCTTGGAGGTCAAGAAGGTCGACAAAGCTGTCCGCACAAAAGCAGCTCGCCGGATTATCCAGAAGGTGGGACTGGTGGGCTTCGAGCACCACCGCCCAGCCCAGTTGAGCGGCGGCATGCGCAAGCGCGTCAGTCTGGCGCGTACGCTGATCTACCAACCAGCGACATTGCTGCTCGATGAGCCCTTCGGAGCACTCGATGCGCAAACCCGCATGCTCATGCAGAACGAACTGCTGGAGCTTACTCGCGAACTGGGCCTGACGGTACTGCTGGTAACGCACGATATCGGAGAAGCGATCGCAATGGCCGACCGGATCATCTTGCTTACCGCAAGGCCGGCGCGCATTGTGGAAGTCGTCGACGTTTCAGAAGCTGACAAGCGCGACATCCGCGAAGAGCGCGAGCACACGCTCTTTTCGCATATATGGAATCATCTGGCAGAACAATCGCAAATACGGGGATGATCTGATGGGGCGGCGTAACGAAATCACGCGTTGGCGCCGCAAACTCGCGGTTCGCCTGACCCAGTTCGTTATCGTCGCCGTACTATTGTTGGCCTGGGAATTCTCGCCAGCGTGGCTGCTCGACGATTTCCTGTGGAGCAGGCCTTCGGCGATTTACAGTCAAACGCTCGCGTGGCTCGCCCGCGGCATCCTGGTCGGCAATGCAGCGATAACGCTGGAGTGTGTGCTGCAGGGCTTGCTGTTCGGAGGCCTGGCCGGAATTCTGCTCGGGCTTTTCGCAGGCCTCCGTCCCGCCGCAGCAGAACTGATCAATCGTCCGATCGAAGCCCTGTTCGCGGTACCGAAGATCGCACTGATTCCACTCTTCATCCTTTGGTTCGGAATCGGGGTCTACCAGCACGTCATATTCACGTCCGTCGTCGTCTTTTTCTTCTTCTTCTTCTCGGTCTATAACGGCGTACGTTCAGTTCCCGTAGCGCTGCGCAATGCGCTAAGCATGACCGGCGCGTCCTCCGCCCAGGCTGTCCATATCTTGTATTTGCCCGCGAGTCTGGGCTGGATGATCATCGCCCTGCGCCTGGCGATGCCTTACGCGTTCGTGGCTGCTGTAAGCACGGAGGTGATTGCATCGACTTCGGGTCTCGGCAATCTGGTCAAGAACAGCGCCTCGATGATGAATTCGGCGGGCATGTTCTCCGCCATGTTCACGCTTCTATTCGTTTCGATGATTTCGAGCGGCCTGGTCAATGTCCTTGCGAGGAAGAATCGTTGGAACCTCGAACAATTGGAGGAATGACATGAAATTGTCAAAGATCGTCGTCATCGCATTTTCAATATGCGCATGCGCATTTGCTCCCGCTGTCGGCGCAAATGAAAAAGTGCGCGTGGCTGTCAGTTCGGCGTCTCTCTTTTATGCGTCAGCGTACATAGCCGAGGAACTGGGTTACTTCGGCCAGGAGGGGTTGGACGTCACGATCATCGACGTAGGATCGGGGTCCAACGTGACCGCGAGCGTCGTTGGAGGCAGTGCTGAAATCGGCGCAGGAAGCGTCCTCAATATCGCGCACGGAATTTCGCATGGGCAGAATTTGAAGGGGTTTGCTTCATCGATTCGCGGTTTCCCGCTGTTCATCGTCACGCAGAAAGGCCTGATGCAGCAGGCTGGATTGACACCGGGCAGTCCTTTTGCTCAGCGCGTCGCGCTGCTGAAGGGCAAGACCGCAGCCGTCAATGACATCGGAGGGTCTGCTGGTGACTTCGTGCGCAAAGCACTCGAACTTGGTGGCGTCGACCCGAAGTCGGTGGTCCTGATCAACATTTCGTCGACGCCGGGGCGGCTGGCCGCCTTGAAAGCAAAGAAGATCGATGCGCTCGGTGGTTACCCGCCGGAGCCGGAGGTCGCTGTCGTCGATGGTTACGGAGAGATCCTGGTTAACGCCGCACGCGATATGCCGGACTCGAAGAACATCGAATATATTCTTTATTACTCTTCGGGCTCCTTCATGAAAAACAAGCCCGACGTGCTGAAGGCATTCACGCGAGCGATCGCCAAGGCGTCCAGGATGATGAACCAAAACCCCGACGCTGCTCGAAAGGCGTTCTTCGCCCAGATGGAGACGAAGTCGGCCGGAGCTAAGATCGATCCCAAGCTGGCGAACCTCGGATGGTACGATATGCGCCCTTATTACCCTGGCAGCATCGCCATTTCACCGACGGGTCTCTCCGGTGGTCGCGAGTTCTTCCGAGTTCCTGCCTCCGTAACTGCCGAAATGTTGGT
>Ga0157370_10008434_pt1 | contig 11113 bp, 7 predicted proteins | sample C35metaG_FD_113463 | JGI IMG/M metagenome (GOLD analysis project Ga0157370, IMG submission 113463) | Corn rhizosphere microbial communities from Kellogg Biological Station, Michigan, USA - C3-5 metaG | ecosystem: Host-associated > Plants > Roots > Rhizosphere > Soil | place: USA: Michigan... | reverse complement strand
GTCAGGCCGTCGTCGAGCCGCATCAGTAGATGCTTGCCGCGAGGCTGGACGTCGAGCACCCGATGTCCGGCTAAGTCTGCGGTGGCATAGGCGGGCACCCTGATCTCGGCCGCGGTCAGCACGCTGCCGGCCAGTGCCTGCCGAAGTGCGCGGGCGGTCAGCCACACCGTGTTGCCCTCTGGCATGGTGACCACGGTACGGGTCGTAGGCCCGCCCCGGCCTCGCGCGGACTGTTACCGTGGTGCGGCGGTGGGGCCGAAATGGACGCGCCGCCATCCTTCCAGCTTGGGGGTTTCACAAAAATGAGTCGGTTCACCGCTGCGCGCCCTGTCGCGGTCGGTTTGATTGCCGCGGCGGTGCTGGTCGCGGGTTGCACGTCGAAGAAGTCGTCGAGCGGGTCGAGTTCGGCGAGCACCACCCCGACCACGTCGGTGGCCGCGAGTGACTCCGCCGCCGCATCGCCGGTGGCGTCGGTCTCGGGTGACCCGGCCGCGGTCAAGCTCTACCAGGAGGCGATGGCGTCGCTGGCCAAGGTCACGTCGGTGCACATCAAGGGTGCGGGCTCGCAAGAGGGCGAGAACTTCACCATCGACCTGTCCTTCGCGAACGGCAAGGGTGCGACCGGCTCGCTCGGCTTCGGCGGCGGTGTCATCAAGGTCGTCGCGGTCAAGGACGCCGTCTACATCCAGGCCGATGCCAAGGCGTTCTCGAGCTTCGCCGGCACCGACATTCCCGCGAGCGCGCTGCAGGCCATCGCCGGCAAGTGGCTCAAGGTGAGCAGCGCCGAGGAGGCGTCGTCGTCCAACCCGTTCGCCGGGTTCGGCACCGACTTCAGCAACCTCACGACGTTCGCGCAAGAGTTCGCGCCGACCGGCAGCCTGTCGCTGCAGCCCGGCACGAAGACGATCAACGGCAAGTCGGCGGTTGGCCTGCTCGACAACGGCGACACCCCTGAGGACCAGTCGGTCCTGTACGTCGAGAAGGACGGCGACCACCTGCCGCTCCAGATCGTGCCCGGGCCTAAGGCGGCCGCAAGCACCGCCAGCGGCGGCCCGGCAACGGGCAACATCGACTTCACCGACTACAACAAGCCGGTCACCGTCACCGTGCCGAGCGGGGCGATCGACATCGCGCAGCTCGCCGCGCTGCTTGGTGCGCCGAGCGGTGCGCCCAGCAGCTGAAGCAGCTGAGCAGCCGAGAAGCCGAGCAGCCGAGCACTACGACCGCAGGCGCAGGCCGCGCGGCGTCGCCCGGAAGCCCGCCTGTTCGAGCGCGCTGCCGAGCGGCGACGTGAGCACCGACGCGCCGTCGGCACGTTCGACGTCGAGACGGCCGAGCCACCCATCGCGGACGGCGAGGGCCAGCGCGTCGACCGCCGCTCGTAGCGAGCCGGACGCCGCCTCACCGGCGTCCGGCGCTGCGTCGGCTGCGGCCGCCGGACCGAACGAGAGCAACGTCTTGCCACCGCGCTCGACGTAGACGACGAGCTCGCCGTCGACGAGCACGACGAGCGCGCCCGCCTTGCGGCCCGGGCGATGCCCGGTGCCGTCGGGGCGGGTTGTCGGCCATGGAAGTGCTGCGCCGTAAGGGTTTGCGGGATCGGTGGCGGCAAGCACGACGGCGCGTGCGGCGGCGTCGTCGTGGTCGTTACTGCGGCTGTTGACGAGGCGGGCGCGCAGCCGGGCGACTGCCCCGGGCCGCGCGAACTGCGCGGCGCCCAGCCCCTCGACGAAGTAGCCACGCCGGCAGCGGCCGGCTTCCTCGAACGCAGTCAGTACCCGGTACACCGCGGCGAAGCCACCCGGCACGCCTTCGGCCTGCACGGCACCCCGGGTGACGATTCCGTAGCGGTCGAGCAGCGCCTCGGCAAGGGCGTGCGACCGCCGGGTCTGGTCGTCGCTCGGGATCGGGAGTGTGCTCCAGCGGCCGCCGACCGTCGGCGGGCCGGTGCGAGTCGGCAGCACCGGGCGGCCACGCCGGCTCGCTCTCGGATGCCGGGCCCGGCCAGTGCCCAGGCGCACCCGCAAGGGAGCGATCGAGTCGTTGGTGAGGCGGCCCGCCCACACCAGCTCCCACAGCGCGTCGGCGAGCGCTCGATCGTCGGTGGAGTCGACCTTCGCCGACAGCTCGCGGAAGAACAACGCCCCGCCTCCGCCGAGTGCGGCAAGCACTGCCTGCTCGAGTTCGCTGAGCTCAGGTTGCGCGTCGTTCGGCGGCAGTAGTAGTGAACTGTTGTCGGCCGGGTACAGCGCGACCCAGCCGTCGTTTCCCGGTAGCGAGCCGTGGCCCGCCCACACGACATCGCCGCTCACGGTCAGTTCGTCGAGCATCGCCGGCTGGTAGTCGGCCACCCGCGACGGCAAGATCAGCTGTTCGAGAGCGGACGCCGGCACCACCGCGCCCTGCAACTGCTCGACGGCGCGGAGCACACCGTCGACGCCGCGCAGCGGCCCACGCGTGTGCTGCCAGGCGGGCAGGAACCGGCCGAGCGCGGCCGCCGGCACCGGTTCGACCTCTTTGCGCAGGCGGGCCATCGAGCGCCTTCGGATGGTGCGCAGCACTCCGACGTCCGCCCATTCGATGCCTGAACCCCCGGGCCGGAACTCGCCGCGGGTGAGCCGCCCTGCCGTGGTGAGGCGATCGAGGACGCCGGTGACGACGGCGATGCCGAGGCCGAACCGGTTCGCGATGTCGGTGCCGGCGAACGGGCCGTGGCTGCGGGCATACCGGGCGACCAGATCGCCGAGCGGGTCGGCAACCGGTTCGGTGTATGCCTCAGGAATCCCTACAGGTAAGGGAATTCCGAGGGCGTCACGCAGTCGGCCGGCGTCTTCGATTGCGGCCCAGCGCTCGTCACCACTGATACGCACCCGGATCGCGCGCCGCGACTCTTCGAGTTGCGCGAGCCACTGCGGCGTCGCGCCGCGCTCGATCGCTTCTGCGCTCGTGAGCGGCCCGACGAGCCGGAGCAGGTCGGCAACGCCTTCGACGTCTCGCGCTTTTCGTTGCGGGGCAAGGAATTGCAGCTCGCGCTCGACTTCGTCGATCGCGTCGGCATCGAGAATCTCGCGCAGCTCGGCCTGACCGAGCAGCTCACCCAGGAGCGCGGTGTCGAGGGCCAACGCTTGCGCCCGACGCTCGGCAAGGGGCGCGTCGCCCTCGTACAAAAACGCTGCTACGTAACCGAAAAGCAGCGACCGCGCGAAGGGTGAGGGCATCGGGGTCTCGACGTCTACGATGCGCACCCGCCGCGCCTCGACGTCGCGCATCAGCTCGGCGAGCCCGGGCACGTCGAACACGTCTTGCAGGCACTCGCGCATGGTCTCGAGCACGATCGGGAACGTGCCGTATTCACTTGCGACCGACAGCAGCTGTGCCGAGCGCTGACGTTGTTGCCACAGCGGCGTGCGGCGGTCGGGCCGCCGGCGGGGGAGCAGCAGCGCCCGGGCCGCGCATTCGCGGAATCGTGAGGCGAACAGCGCCGAGCTGCCGACTTCGCGAGTGACGAGATCGTCGATCTCGTCGGAGGCCAGCATCGCGAGCTGGGGTGGCGGCGCTTGGTCGGTTTCGGGGATGCGCAGCACGATGCCGTCGTCGGCGTGCATGGTTGCGACGTCGACGCCGTAGTGCTCTCGAAGGCGGGCGCCGATGGCAAGGGCCCACGGCGCGTGCACCTGCGCGCCGAAGGGTGAGTGGACGACGACCCGCCAGTCGCCGAGCTCGTCGTGGAAGCGTTCAACGACGATCGTGCGATCGTCGGGGAGCTGGCCGGTGGCCTCGCGTTGCTCGGCGAGGTAGGAGACCAGGTTGTCGGCGGCCCAGTCGTCGAGGCCCGCCTCGCTCAACCGCCGATGCGCAGAAGCCTTGTCAAGCTTGGCAACTTCGCGAGTGAACGCACCGAGCGCGCGCCCCAGCTCAAGGGGGCGCCCAAGCGCGTCGCCGTGCCAGAACGGCAGCTTGCCGGGCACGCCGGGCGCCGGTGTGACGAGCACCCGGTCGTGGGTGATCTCGGCGATTCGCCACGACGACGACCCGAGCGTGAAGACCTCGCCGACGCGCGACTCGTAGACCATCTCTTCGTCGAGCTCGCCCACGCGAGCCGCTTTTTCGCCACTGGCAAGGAAAACGCCGAACAAGCCGCGATCGGGGATCGTGCCGCCGCTCGTCACCGCGAGCCGCTGTGCGCCGGGCCGGCCGGTGATGGTGCCGGCGATGCGATCCCACACCAGGCGCGGACGCAGCTCGGCGAACTCGTCACTCGGATAGCGGCCGGCCAGCATGTCGAGCACCGCGTCGAATGCCGATTGCGGCAGCGTGGAGAACGGCGCGGCCCGGCGCAGGAGCGCGAGCGCCTCGTCGACGCCCCAAGGTTCCATCGCCGTCATTGACACGAGATGTTGGGCCAGGACGTCGAGTGGGTTGCGCGGCACCCTGATCGCCTCGATCGCCCCAACCTTCATGCGCTCGGTGACGACCGCGGTCTGCACGAGATCGCCTCTGTACTTGGGAAAAACGACGCCCTTCGAGACCGCGCCGACCTGGTGACCGGCGCGCCCGATGCGCTGCAGCCCGCTCGCCACGCTCGGCGGTGATTCGACCTGGACGACGAGGTCGACCGCACCCATGTCGATGCCGAGCTCGAGGCTGCTCGTCGCAACAACGGCTGGGAGTTGACCCGATTTCAGCATCTCTTCTGTGACGCTGCGCTGCTCGCGGCTGATCGAGCCGTGGTGCGCGCGGGCGATCTCGGTTTCGCGACCGCGTTCGAAGCCGATCTCGTTCAGCCGGTTGGTCAGCCGCTCGGCGAGCCGGCGCGCGTTGGTGAAGATGATGGTCGAGCGATGCGCATCGACGAGGTCGAAGATGCGCTCCTCGACGTGCGGCCAGATCGAGCGCTTGGGTTGTTCGTCGTCGACCTCGTCAGGCGTCTCCATGTCTTCGACGGGCACGACAACGCTGACTTCGAAGGTCTTGGCCGCCGGTGGTTGCACGATCGTGGCAGGCCTCGAACCGCTGAGAAACCTGGCGATTTCGTCTACTGGCCGCACCGTCGCCGAAAGCCCGATCCGTTGCGCCGGCCGGTCGAGCAGGGCGTCGAGCCGCTCGAGCGAAAGGGCCAGATGTGCACCACGCTTCGTGCCGGCGACGGCGTGCACCTCGTCGACGATCACGGTCTCGACGCTCTTCAGCGAGTCGCGGGCCTGCGAGGTGAGGATCAAGAACAGCGATTCGGGTGTGGTGATCAAGATGTCGGGGGGCTTGGTCGCGATCCGTCGCCGCTGATCGGCCGGAGTGTCGCCGGAGCGCACCGCAACCTCGACGTTCGGCATCGCCTCGCCGAGCCGGGTGCCCGCCTGCCGCATGCCGACCAGCGGCGCCCGCAGGTTGCGCTCGACGTCGACCGCGAGTGCCTTCAGCGGCGACACGTAAAGCACCCGGCAGCGGTGCGCGGGTTGCGGTGGTGGCGCCGATGCGATGCGGTCGAGCGCCCAGAGGAACGCGGCGAGCGTCTTGCCCGAGCCGGTGGGCGCGACCACGAGAGTGTTCTCGCCGCGCCCGATCGCCTGCCACGCCTCGATCTGGGCTGCGGTGGGCTGCTCGAACGCCGAGGTGAACCAGGCTTTCGTGATCTGTGAGAACCCCAAGGGCAGGGCGGACGCCGACGGGTCGGCGTCCGGCGTCTTCTTGGGGCTCATGCCCCGATTGTGTACCGCGGGTATGACACGGGCGGGCGTGCGGAGGTGTCTGGGGCTGCCCAGCGGGCAGTCCGGAAGACGGGTACCGGTCGACGCGTCGACAGGCGATGTGACGGATCTCATCTGGCGAGGGCCGCCAGATCGGCGTAATAGTCGGAGAGGAGTTCGGCCGGGGCTCGACGCGCCCGCCCTCGATGTCGACGTGCCCATGCGGCCGGACTCCGTCTGCCTCCGCGCTGGAGGTGGGCGACAGCAGGCAGAGAGAGGGCACACGCGTGGTTGACGTTGACGCGGTACTTGACCGGTCTGGGCTGAAGAGCGCGCCGGCGCGCGAGTACGTGCAGTACTGGGCGGCGCTGACCGGAGCGCAGCAGATCGAGGTCGTCGGCGTCGCGGACGACGACCGGTTGATCCAGGAGGCACTCGAGGCCGGCGAGCTGTTGCCGGCCGGCGAGGGCTGCTACTACTCGCGGAGCTACCTCAAAGACACCGCGCGCTCGGAGCAGCGCACGATCGTCGCCACCAGCAACCCCGACGACGCCGGCGTTTACAACAACTGGCGACCCGCCGCGCAGATGCGCCCGTTGCTCGAAGACCAGATGCGCGGCGCGTCCGCAGGCAAGACGATGTACGTCATCCCGTACCTGATGGCGCCGCCGGGATCCCCGCTCGAGGCGTTCGCCGCTGGCGTGCAGCTCACGGACTGCCGAACCGTCGTCCTGCACATGATTCGGATGGCCCGCGTCGGGGTCGACCACATCAACAACCTGGCCAACCCCGACATGTTCGTGCGCGCGGTGCACGTCACTGGCGACTTGGAGAACCTCGGCCAGGGCACCGACGACGACCAGCGCTACTTCGTCACCGTCGCCGACGAACGGACGATCCTGCACTTCGGGTCGTCGTACGGCGGCAACGCGTTGCTCGGGAAGATCGCGCACGGCCTGCGGCAGGCGTCGTACGACGGATGGGCGTCCGGCCGTTTCCTCGCCGAGCAGTTCATGCTGTTGGGCATCACCGACAAGCAGACCGGCCGCAGGTACCACATCTGCGGCGGCTTTCCCTCTGCGTCGGGGAAGACCAACCTGGCGATGACACTCGCACCCGATGCGTTGGGCGACCGCTACCACGTTGAGTTCTACGGAGACGACATCGCGTGGCTGTGGGTCAATCCGGACGACGGACGGCTGTACGCGATCAACCCGGAGTTCGGTGTTTTCGGCGTCGCGAAAGACACCAACGAGGCCACGAATCCGACTGCGCTGGACGCGGTCGCGCCTGGCACCAAGACGCTGTTCACGAACGTCGCCTACAACGAGAAGACGCACGAGGTCTGGTGGGAGGGCCGCACGCCGCAGCCGCCGTCCGACCTCGACGGCTGGCTGGACTGGACCGGGCGGCCGATCATCGATCGTTCCGAGGCGGAACAACTCGAGGCGTGGGCGCATCCGAACAGCCGGTTCACCACGACGCTCGCGAACGTGCCGAACATCGCTGCCGATTTCGACGATCCGCGCGGCGTGCCGATCGACGCGATCATCTTCGGTGGCCGCACCCGCGATCGCGAACCGCTGGTTCGGGCGATCACCGATGTGGCCGAGGGCGTCTACGACGGGCTGACCCTCGGCGCGGAGGCGACGTTCGCTGCGGAGGGTGTCGATGGGCAGCTGCGCTACGACCCGATGTCGATGCGGCCGTTCATGTCGTATCCCGAGGGACGTTACGCCGAGCACTGGCTGACCGTGATGGGCGCCGTTCGCGAGAAGCCGATTTTCGCGCACGTGAACTGGTTCCAGCGTGATCCGGACGACGGGCACTTCCGCTGGCCGGGCTACCGCGACAACCTGCGGGCCCTGCTGTGGCTGGTGCGGTTGAAGAACGGCGAGGTCTCGGGCGTCGCCACGCCGGTCGGGGTGCTGCCGAAGCACGACGAACTCGAGCTTGAGGGGCTCGAGATCGATGCAGGTGATCTCGAAGAATTGCTGAGGATCGACGTCGAGCGCTGGCGGCAGGAGATGGGCTTCCGCGAGACGCACTTGGAGCAATTCCGCGACCTACCAGAGGAGATCTGGCAAGCACATCGGCGCGTGGCGGCTGCCCTCGGAGTTGACGGCTGAGGGCTAGCCCTCGTCAGGCTCGCCGGCCAAGCGTGCTCTCGGTTCCTCGGTCGAGTGGGCAGAAATGTCACGATCGCTTCGGCGCGTCGCGACCAGCTCTGCCCACTCGACGAGTGCTCGTGGCGTCCAGCGGGGCTACGGCAACGTTTTCGCAATGCTGCGCGAGCCGCCGCATGTCTTTGGGGTCGGAAGTGGCGATGATCGCCCCACCCCGAAGATCGGCGACCGCGACGATGAATGCATCGATGGCCATTTCGGAACCTGCACGAACCCGGCCCAAAAGTTGCCCCGCGCGCACTCCGACGCGGGTGTCGACCGGATATACGGTCACTCGTTCACGACGTAGGCCCGCGAAGACGGCCGCGTCGGACGGCCGCCCGCGAACCACCTCAGCGAGCACCGCCGCCACCGTGCCAACCGGGCGCCCACGACGGCGCATGTCGGTGATCAGGGCACGTACGTCGTTTCGCCGCACTACCGGGCCGTGGGCGATAGACGAGATCGCTTCGCTATCCAGCAGCAGCATCAGGACGCCTTCGTAGGCTTTGCCGTCGCCGATCCTGAAAGACCTGCTTCCCAATCATCAACGAGCCGGGCCGCCCATTCGAGCGTCTCCGATGGCACGGGGCCGTACTGAGCGTCCATCTCAGCAAGCCATTCATCGACTGCAGCGAGGTGTCGCAACAGACTGACGTGCGCGGCCACAGCGGCGTCGACAGTGGCCGAGAGGCTCTTCGAGCCAACGAGGCTGCGCAAGGCTGCCAAGTTGGCCGAGTCGAGGGTGAGCGTTACCTTTTCCTTGGGCATGAACATACAGTAGTACCTTCATACGGTTAGGTGCGACGCTTGCGACGAGCAGGCCTTGCCTCGTCGATTGCGCTCGGGTATGGCAGCGCTCCCCACACTTCCTCTTCCGCAACCCCCGGCATGAGGGTGCGTTCGCAGCCCACGATGGTGCCGTTGACGGTGTGATCGAAGGTGAAGCCGCTGAAGTACGGCAGCCCGGTCTTCGATGCGAGCGCGCTCGGCTTGATGAAGTGATGAATCAAGTACCGCATCCATTCGACCGGCGCATAAGGCTTCTCGAGGCCGTCCCACGTGATGTCTTCCCCGTCCAAGCAGGGCTTCCATGGACACCAGAGGCCGGGTTCTCCCGGCCACGGCCGGTTGTAACGGTTGATGTCTTCATGGGGCTCATCGACGTATGGGTTGTCAAGGACGATGTAAGGCCCTTGCGGCCGAAACCACCGGCGAGTTTGTGCGAACGCGCTCAGGTATTCGCACTCGTCGCGGTTGAGTGGGGGATCGACCGACACGTAGCCGACGAAGTCAGTTGTATAGCCCACGGCGGGCGCTCCTCTCGGGTTCTCATCAACCCTGCACGCAAACCGAGGCACCAATGGGCGCTCCCGCCAAGCTGTGGATGCAGGCACTTGTCCACAAGACGCAGCCAAGCGACGTCATGCAGTGGTGCCTGGCTCCAGGATCAACGCGTGGATACTGACGAACGACGTACCTGGCAACTGCGCGACCCGGCTGTGCTTCTCACCGAGATCCATGATGCTCACGGCTTTCGCATTGGGGCCTCGTTGTTGGCGCTCGTTGACGACGCACCGCGCACCCAATTACTCCGCTGCTGTACGCCGTTCGAGCTTCCAGCCGATACGCCATGGAGCGACGTTGAGCGCCTGACCGGCCAGGAAGCGCTGCAACGACTCGGTCTTGAGAAATGGGGAAAGCCCCGCGACCCCAAGACTTGGCCCACCGTCGTGCCGGTCATCACGCGTACCGGGCGCTGCGTCGCTCGTCGTGGCGACTTGGCGATCACGCAGTACTTTCGCTATGTCAACGGCTTCGACGCCTTCATCGGCAACCCATTGCTCGTCACGCCGTTCGGGTGGTGCGATCTCCTCGAGAAGTTCGGCGGCACTGAGCCGCGATGTCGGGCGTAGTTCCCGGCTTAGCCTGACGTTACGGGTAGCGACACGACCGACCAACTTGTCCCTCCGTCGGTGGTACGCCACAGGGCGGTGGTATTCGTCGAGCGCGCTAGTACGAAGCCGACCTTTGAGGTCGTGAAACCGATGAAGTCGGCGCCCGCGGAGAGGTCGGGCACCGCGATGGCGGACTTGCGGCCATCGGCGTGCATCATCGCGATCGCATCGCCGACGTTGTCGGCAAGCATCGCGGTGGTGGCTGACACCGCACCGACCTCGATCCCGTTCGAGCCTTCCGCCGGTACCTGGCTCCAAGTCTTGCCGGCGTCCGGGCTTACGAAGATGCTCGCCATCATGCCGGTTACGCAGGTGGCCCAGAAGGCACCGGGTGTCGCACCGGCCGACACGTAGCCAGGCAGGCCGTACGTGCACGGAGCGGCAGTGCTGCCGACCCTGCCATCGGTTGTCAATGTGAGCAGCCGGTCGTCGCTACCAGAAGCCGCCAGCACATACGCCTTCGAGCCTTGTACGGCGATGCTCGGTGGTTGATCGGGCTTCACAGGCAGCCGGACTTCGCGCCATGTGCCGGTTGGGCCATCCGCTGAGAACGTCGCCTGATAGATGGCGAACGTCGACGCGTTGCCATTGGAGGTGGTTCCCTCTACGACCGCCCATACCGAGCCGCCCAGCGCTGCGAGGTCGACGACGCCACCCGGAATCGTCGTGATGCGCTTCCATGTCGCTCCGGCATCGTCGGTCTCGTACAGAGACTTCCCGTACGCCCATCCATGCCTGGCATCGCCGAAGCGGATATCGGAGATTGTCGGCGAACCGGCCGGGCGTCTGATCGGCGCTTGTGCCACGAGGACGGGCGGGCTTCCGGTTCGGTCGAAATGTTGGCCGCCGTCTGTCGTATGCATGATGACCGCGCCACCACCGACGTAGCCCAGCACCCAGTAGTCGTCGACGCTGACGGCAGAAACCGAGACCGGGTTGAACTTTGCCGGCTCGCTTGCGGACGGCGACGGCAGCAACGTTGATGGCACAGGCGGTTTCCCTGCGAAGGACGGTGACGGCGACGCGCTGCTTGGTGGCGCGGCAGAACTCGGTGGCGGCGCAGTCGACGTGACCGGGTGATGGTTGTCGGCAGTCACCGCTGGGCCCGGGTGTGGCCTCAGCGCGAACGCGGTACCTGCGATGGCCACGACTGCGACCACAGCCGCGCCGCTTGCGGCGACGCGCCGATGCTGACGGCGGCGCGCGCCGGCGTGAACCCGGCCTAGCAGGTCGTCATCTGCGATGTTCAGCTGATGAGCACGAAACATTGCGCGGAGGCGGCGCTCGAGATCGTCGTCCCCGCCGT
>Ga0157370_10008432_pt1 | contig 11114 bp, 6 predicted proteins | sample C35metaG_FD_113463 | JGI IMG/M metagenome (GOLD analysis project Ga0157370, IMG submission 113463) | Corn rhizosphere microbial communities from Kellogg Biological Station, Michigan, USA - C3-5 metaG | ecosystem: Host-associated > Plants > Roots > Rhizosphere > Soil | place: USA: Michigan... | reverse complement strand
CAGAGAGGGTTAATGGAAGTGAGGGTAACTCAAACTCCTCTCTCCTCGCAAGGGGGATCTCTCCTCGGGGAGGAGAGAGGTTTGGCCTGGTGCTCAAACCCAACGAACAGTCTGTGCTGGTCAACGGTAAAATAGCGGTAAAACAAGTAGATCCGGCGCTTGCTGTGGACTGGAAGAACGGGCAGTTCATTTTTGAAAGTGAACCTTTACCTAGCATCCTTCGCCGGGTGGCGCGGTGGTACAACGTTACCATTATATACACCAATACCGATAAAAACAACACCACTTTTAGTGGCGTCGTATCACGTGCTGATAACGTATCCAGCGTGTTAAGAATGCTGCAAAAAACCAGTAAAATAAAATTCACGATAGATGGCAATACTGTGAAAGTAGAATAGAATCATCAAATCAGGGCCTAACCAGTCCTTAAATAACCATATCAACTAATATTAACCGACAAAAAAATGAAAAAGATTAAAGGCAAAGGAAGTTAATACGACCAGGTTTAGAAGATAAAAAGCCATGAAGGGATTCGAGCACCTCCATGGCAGTGTATCTGAGTTAACCCAAAAAACAAATTCTGAGATCATTTAACGTATTAACCCAAACAACACGAAAGTATGAATTTAAATGCTTTTAACCTAGGTATGCTACGCATGTGGCTGCCGCCAAAACTATTATTAATTATGAAACTGATCATAATTATCATGACCACCTGCCTGCTGCAGGTTAGTGCCGCCACTTTTGCGCAGAAGTTTACTTATGCGAAGAAGGATGCGACCTATAGCCTGGTCTTTAAAGAGATCATCAAACAGACAGGATATAAGATCTTGTATTCCGATCAGATCCTGGATAAAACCAAAACCATCAATGTAGATTTCAAGGGAGCAGAATTGAAAGAAGTGATGGAAACCCTATTGAAAAATCAACCCCTAAGCTATGAAATAGATGAAACAACCATACTTATAAAAGAGAAGGAACCTACCTTTCTGGACCGCCTAGCTAAGCGCTGGGCTAGCATTGACGCTAATGGGCGTGTGGTGGATTCGGAGAATCGTCCGCTCCCCGGCGCGAGCGTTAAAGTTAAAAAAACAGGGAAGGGTGTGAGTACGGATAAGGATGGGAGGTTCTTTTTGAGAGGAGTGGAAGAGGGGGCTGTGCTGGTAATTTCTTTCATAGGGTATTTGCCAAAGGAAGTCAGTGCGAGTGCGAATATGGGGAATGTAGTGCTGGAGCAGAGTTTGTCGAAGCTGGACGAAGTGCAGGTGATCGCTTATGGAACGACGACGCAGAGGCTGAGTACAGGGAACACTTTTTCAGTGAAGGCAAGCGATATAGAAAAAGCTCCAGTAGGGAATCCATTACTAGCATTAGCTGGAAGAGTACCGGGTCTCGTAATAACCCAGTCTTCAGGTTTACCTGGAAGTAATGTAACAGTACGAATTCAGGGACAGAATAGTATATCGAAAGGAAACGATCCATTCTACGTAATAGACGGTGTACCTTTTCCTTCTCAAAACTTATCAGGTGTAAATGGTACTATAATACAGGAGGGTAGCCCTTTAGGTTTTATTAATTCCCAAGATATTGAAAGTATAGATGTGTTGAAAGATGCCGATGCTACAGCGATATATGGCTCCAGGGCTGCCAATGGTGCAATATTAATCACTACAAAAAAAGGAAAAGCCGGTCAAACAAAAGTAAATATGAATGTTCAAACCGGTATCGGACAAGTATCACATAAACTCGATTTAATGAATACTTCTCAATATTTGGAGATGAGAAGAGAAGCAATTAAAAATGACGGCTTGATCATTCCTGCAACTCCAACACTTGAATATTATGATTTAACATTATATGATCAAAATCGTTATACAGACTGGCAAAAGGAGTTAATTGGTAATGTAGCTAAGTATACGGATATGCAAGCTACTATCTCTGGAGGTAACGAAAATACACAGTTTTCATTCGGGGCTAATTATCATAAAGAAACAACTGTTTTTCCAGGAGATTTTGCGGATAAAAAAGGCTCTGTCCATTTAAATATTACAAATGTTTCTGCAAATGGAAAGTTCAAAATGCACTTTATGGGAAATTATTTAAATGATAATAACCATTTACCAGGAGTAGACCTAACAAATACTGCTATACAACTTATACCGAATGCGCCTATATTGTATGACAATGAAGGAAAACTTAACTGGGAATTATATAACGGAATATCAACATGGGATAATCCTCTAGCTTATATGGCTAGAAAATATAATAAAGAATCTAACAATTTGGTAAGTAATATCGAGGTGTCATACCAAATTATTAATGGCTTACAATTAAAAAGCGGATTCGGCTATAATAGATTACAGAATGATGATGCATATACGAATCCACAAATCTCTATTTCCCCAAATGCTACCTATAATGGTCGAAGCGCTGCATTTGGTTCCACCAATGTGAATACATGGTTGATAGAGCCCCAATTAACTTATCAATTGAAAAAGAGTTTTGGTAGCTTGGATTTCCTTCTTGGTTCTACTTTCCAAAAATCACGAAATAAAATCTTATTGCTAGGTGGATCAGGTTATGGAAGTGATGTTCAGTTGGACGATATAAGATCTGCCAGTTCGATATCTATTGATAATAGTCTTCAATCCATTTATAACTATAATGCTTTATTTGGTCGTGTTAATTACAATCTAAAAGACAGGTATTTACTAAATTTTACTATTCGAAGAGATGGGAGCAGCCGTTTTGGATCGGAAAACCTATTTCATAATTTCTTCGCATTAGCTGGTGCTTGGGTATTTAGTAGCGAAAAATGGATGGAAGAAAATTTACCTAGTTTGAGTTATGGTAAAATAAAACTCAGTTATGGTATAACAGGCAGTGATCAAATTGGAGATTATACTTTTATGAACCTTTATAGCCCCTATACAACAGATTTACCTTATGGAGGCGGGGCAGCCTTAAGGCCTGTAGGACATTCAAATCCTTATTTGCAATGGGAAGAAACACGGAAATTGAATCTAGGCTTAGATTTAGGGATTTTTAAGGATCGTCTGTTGTTTAATCTAAATTATTATCTTAATAGATCAGGAAATCAACTTCTAGCGCAGGTTCTTCCAATAATTACAGGCTTTAGCTCGATAACTCAGAATTTTGATGCAAAAGTCCAAAATACAGGGATTGAATTGAACTTAAAAACAGTTAATATTAAATCGAGAAATTTTAGTTGGTCGTCGAATTTGAATTTTACAAAGAATAGCAATAAACTAATTCGTTATGATAATCTGGAAAACTCAGGATATAAAGACTATTATGTAATTGGAGAGCCAATTGACATAGTTAAAGCCTATCAGTACGCTGGAGTGAATTCCCAAACTGGATTTTATCAGTTTAGAAAAGCTGACGGAACCATAACAGATTCACCCGTAGATCCAGATGATAAATTTGTCCTCTTGAATACTTCGCCTAAATTTTATGGTGGCTTTAGTAATACTTTAAATTATAAAGGATTTACAATAGATTTTTTATTTCAATTTGTGAAGCAAATTGGACAGGATCCAGGTAAGTTTGGTAATCCTATCCCTGGTTATTACTCAAGCTCTACGGCAACAGGTAATCAACCTCTGGGGATATTAGATGGGTGGAAACAACCAAACGACTTAGCTACAATTCAAAAGCTTACGACGGATTTTGGAACTGGATATTTTCCATACGATTTTGTAAGAATGAGTGATTTTTCCTATAGTGACGCATCTTTTATTCGTTTGAAAAACTTATCTGTGTCTTGGGCCATCCCTAAAAGTATAATAGGAAAAACCCACCTTCAAAGTGCTCGAATTTATTTTCAAGGTCAGAATCTATTAACGTTTACTCGCTTTCAAGGATTAGACCCCGAAAATCAGTCAGATTATAGATTACCTCCTTTAAGGGTACTTACTCTCGGAATTCAACTTGTTTTATGAACCTAAAGATCAAAAAGATGAAAAATATTGGCCCTATTAAATGGAACCTTCTTCTACCAATAATGCTTTTCAGCATAATCCTGTGTAGTTGCAAAAAATTCATTGAGGTGCAGAGTCCTGTCACTAGTGTAAATGAAGGAAATGTTTACAACAATGATAATACCGCTACCTCGGTTCTAACTGCACTTTATGCACAAATGTCTAACGAAGCAGTGGGTGACTTCGGAATTACTTCCTTATCAAAAGTAGCGGAGTTGTCTGCTGATAATCTTGCTTTGAATGACCTTACAAATATCCCTTTGATTTCTTTTTATCGAAATAATTTAAATGGTACATCGAGTGCTCCCGGTTTTTGGTCTCAACTCTACCAGGGAGTTTATCAAACTAATGCTGCAATAGAAGGTCTTAACACAAGTACTAGTTTAACTCCTTTAGTAAAAAGGCAATTATTAGGTGAAGCTCAATTTATGAGAGCATTTTTTTATTTCTACTTAGTGAATCTTTATGGGGACATTCCATTGGTTTTAGTTACAAATTATAAGGGAAATGCTATCATGGGCAGAACTGATAAGTCCAAAGTTTATGAACAAATTATCACAGATTTAAAGTCCGCAAAAAATTTATTGTCGCAAGATTATTTAGATGTAACCCTACTGAATAAGAGTACTGAACGTATTCGTCCGAATCGTGCTGCAGCCACTGCTTTATTGGCAAGAGTATACCTGTTTTCAGGTGATTTTATTCAGGCAGAAGCACAATCTAGTCTCTTATTGAATAATGATATAAATTATAAACTGGTTGATCTTGATAAGGTGTTCTTAAGAAATAGTAAAGAAACAATTTGGTCCCTGCAGCCTGTTATCATTAATTTCAACACCTGGGAATCCAGAAAATTTATTTTGCCTTCTACAGGTCCAAATACAGAATTTCCACTTTCATTGTCCAAACAATTAATAGCGAGTTTTGATGCGGATGACAAACGTTTAAATATTTGGACGGGGGATGTTACGGCAGATGGGGTTAAGTTTTATTATGCCTACAAATATAAAGCTGCTTTAAATGCCACAAGTGTATCCGAGTACGGTATGGTATTAAGGCTAGCTGAGCAATATTTAGTAAGAGCAGAGGCAAGAGTATATCAAAATAAACTCACTGGGATCAATAGTGCTGCTAGTGATTTAGATGCAATTCGTTTACGGGCGGGATTACTACCTACAACTGCTAGCACTAAGCAAGATTTATTAGATGCGATATTGAAGGAAAGGCAGCATGAGCTATTTACAGAATGGGGACACCGTTGGTTTGATTTGAAACGTACAAATAAGATTGATGAGGTTATGAGTATGGTTTGCCCTTTGAAGGGCGGGGTTTGGCAGTCGTATAAAGCATTATATCCAATTCCTCAAGTTGAAATTAACCGTAATCCAGGGATGACAGGCCAACAGAATCCTGGCTATAGTAACTAATTATCGCAGAACTAAATTGGCTTCTGTGTAAAAATGAATGCCTATAGAGGGCATTCTAATTAATCAAATACACAAATGAATAAAATCAGAATATTTTTGATGGGATTTCTTGCTATGACATTATATATTAATTCCTCTGCACAGCAAAAACCAACAATTAAAATCGATACATACAAAACTTGGACTAATGTAACAGATGGCGGTATAAGTAATAATGGTGATTATGCATACTATATTACGTCAAATAAGCCAGTTGGGAGCTCAACCTTCACAATCAAGTCGATTAATGGACGCTGGACGAAGGAATTCATAAATGTTACTAATCCAATTTTTACAAATGATAACAAATATCTTTTAGGACAACTTCAGAATGACACTTTGTTCAAATTAAACTTAAAGACTAAGCAAGTTGATAAGCTGTATGATGTGAAGAGCTATCAGATAATTAAAACTCAGAACGTCGAAAAATTGATGTGTTACAAAAAATCCAGCAACGATCTTTTTCTTTCAGATGATAAGCAAAAACGAAAAGTGCTAGTTTCAAATGTTTTTAACTATTTAATAAGTTCAGACTTAAATGTTCTATTGGTTCAGCAAATAGATACTGCAGCGACATATTCCCTTTCTTTATTAAACTTGACCACAGGAAAAAATAAAGTAATATATAAAGGAACCAAGGTTTCTAAAATGATATTTGATGATCAAGGTAGTCAAGTAGCCTTTATAGTGAACAATAGAAATTTATATGAAATTTGGTATTACAATAATAGCTTATCCCAATCCAAAATTATTGCAGATACAGTTAAATCCAGCTTTGATAAGCTACAAATTGATGATTCCTATCTTCAATTTGCAAAAGATGGAGAAAGTATTTTTTTTAACCTAAAGCAAGATAGAAATCAACCTCTAGATGATGTTAAATCCACTCTTATGCTTTCCAATTATAAAGATAGGGAGATAAATGTAGGCTCTCAACTAGAGAAGAACAATAGATCGTATTTTTCAATACTCAATATAAAATCAAAGAAAATTATTCAGCTTTTAAAAGATACCGAGCAATTGATTGACGAAAGTTTTAAAAGTGAAACAGATAGTTTATTTGTAATTGAATCTATGAATGCAAGTTACCATGATCTCTATGTGAGAAATTTAAAGCCCGCTAACTATTATCTTTGCAATACCAGAACTGGCGAACGAAGAATAATAGAAAAAGACAGATCATCATTATTACAAAAGATTTCAATTTCAAAAAACAGAAAATACATTGTATATTATGATCAGGAAAGTGGTAATTACATTAATTACGTAGTCAATACGGGAAAAAAAATTAATATATCGCATAAAATAGGCGAATCGTTAATACGAAATCAATTAAAAGACTATATAAAACCAGAAAGATTTCCAGTTGGAATAAATAGTTGGATTGAAAATGATGAAGGGCTACTGATTAATAGTGCTTATGATATTTGGTGCGTAGACCCCTTAGGGATTAAAGATCCAATTAATTTAACCCTCGGATCCGGAAATAAGAATAAGATAATTTATAGCATATTAAAACAACCAGATAGCCCATATCTGAAATGGAATACTGAGGCTATTGTATCTACATTTAATACCCAAACTAAGGATTATGGATATAGCGGAGTGTTGATTTCAAAGAATCCGAAGTTGGTGAAGTTCTCGATAGATCGAACATATGTTTTTCCTCTAGAGGCACAATATTTTGCTTTGGAACCAAACCAATTCATTAAGGCGAAGAACTCGAATGTATATTTAGTCAAAAGAGAAACTGCTAAAAGCGCACCAAATTACTATTTTAGCCGAAATCTTAAAGAATTCATACCGGTCTCTGATAACCAACCGCAAAAAAAATATAATTGGTTATTCTCAGAATTGCATAACTATAAGGATTCTTCAGGTAATAATTACCAAGGTATTTTATATAAACCGGAAAATTTTGACTCCACAAAACGATATCCTATATTATTCCTTTATTATGAAAAGTTTAGCAATATTCTTAATTCATTTCCTTCAGTAGATCTTCCATCTGCAAACTTTAGCATTTCAACGGCTGTTAGTAATGGTTACCTTGTATTTCTACCAGATATATTAATTCAGCCAGACAGACCAGGCCAAGGAGCCTTGCAATCAGTTTTGGCGGCTGTAAACCATTTAGCAGAAAACAAATGGGCCGACACAAGTAAAATGGCCATTGCGGGGCATAGCTTTGGGGGATTTGAAACTAATTATATAGTTACACATTGTAATCAATTTAAGGCGGCAATTAGCGGATCTGGATTTAGTGAATTAATTAGTACAATATATGACCTTTGGGGTTCAAATAGTCATATGACAAAGCAAGGCTATTTTCAGTACTTTTCCCCAAAAATGCAAAGTTCTTTGATTGATGCCCCAAGTGCTTATATCGAGAACTCTCCGCTTTTATTCGGTAAAAATGTAACCACTCCTTTGCTTCTAATGCACAATCAAGAAGATCAACAAGTGCCAGTTACACAATCTAGACAATTTTTTTTAATGCTTAGAAGCATCTCAAAGCCGGTGTGGTGGCTAAATTATAAAAATGAGGACCATGGTATTAGCAATGAAAATAACGCGCTTGATTACAACACAAAAGTATTTGAGTTCTTAGATCACTTCTTGAAAGGGGATAAAGAACCACAATGGATGGCGGATCATTCGTAAACAGGGTTTATCTAAACTACTATAGAAACAGCATTTAAAAATATGAAAAGTATAATTAACAAATTATTATTGCTATTGACCCTTTTATCAGTTCGATATATCTCTTTAGCCCAACAGGTATTACCACTTTATCCAGATAGTGTCCCAAATAGCATAGGGAAGTTTGAAGCAGATCAACTGCCAACTCTTGAGGTCTACCTTCCTATCAAGGGGAAATCAACTGGAACTGCGGTTCTGGTTATTCCAGGTGGAGCTTATGCATTTCTTGCATATAAGGAGGAAGGAACCATTATAGCAAAATCATTTGCAGAAAGAGGAATCGCAGCTTTTGTCCTGAAATATAGATTGCCTTCTAATAGCACCATGCTCGACAAAAGTATAGGACCTTTACAAGATGCACAACAAGCAATTAAAATGATTCGCTTAAACGCAAAGGAGTGGAATGTAGATCCTAAAGCAGTAGGTGTAATAGGTTTTAGTGCTGGAGGCCATTTGGCCTCCACACTTGGTACACATTATAAAACAAGTTACATTTCAAATGGAAAAGATGATAATCTTCGCCCGGATTTTATGATCCTGATTTACCCTGTAATCAGCATGAATGAAAAATTAACACATGCTGGTTCAAGGAAGAATCTATTAGGCGAAAATCCTTCCGAAGAACGGGTTCTTTTATTTTCAAATGAAAGACAAGTAACCTCAGAAACTCCTCCAACATATATCACGCATGCCGCCGATGATAATGTCGTAAGTATAAACAATAGTCTAGAAATGTATAAAGCTTTAATAGCTAGGAATGTACCATCCGAATTATATTTAGTTCCTCGCGGAGATCATGGTTTCATTCAACGTTTACCAGTTAATGAGTGGTTGGATCCAATAATAAGCTGGATTAAAAAGGAAGGTTTTTATGATACTGAAATTGTATACAAGTCACTGTTCGCCGGTTATAAAAGTGGGGTGAAAGATCTCGAATCATTAAAAAAGTTAATCAAATTGACAATAAAGGCTAAAGATAGCCTGGCTTTAAGGTTGCTTAGTAGAGACTTCATTAAAGGTTTAAAAAAGCCATACAATAAGAGAGATTTAATTGTGCTACAAACGATTACTAAAAGTACAGCTGATCCGGGCTTTAACTTTTTCCTGAAACATCATAATCAAATGGACGATGTATTAGGCTTTAACAATGTAGACGGAATGGTATTAAACTTAATTAACGATGAAATTAATAGTCTCGTTACAACTTCTTCTCTTAAGCCAGAATGGGATAAAATTAGAATGCAAATGAAAATTAGATATGGGAATCTTGGGGAAGAGGCAGCTTACAAAGCAAACGTTATGTATGAGTTTGGTAAAGAAGATTATAATGGAACCGTCTTACCTTTTGCGAATTATGCTGAATTTATAACAAAATTGTATGGAAATAGAGCTTTAAATCAAAGGTTTGGAGGTGTTAATGTAAATAACATCGCCTTTTTTGCTTTTCAGAATTTTTCAGATGTAAAAACATTGAATCTTGCTCTGGATTGGGAAAAGCAAGTCTTAGTGGAATATCCGGATTATTATCCCGGGATAGATACTTATGCTAATCTATTATATAGACTAGGTTACAAAGAAGAGGCTATAAAGTGGGAGCGCAAAGCTTTGGTCTTGTCCCCAGAAAATGAAAAAGCGTTGTATAAAGAGACTTTAGAGAAAATGGAGAAAGGACTTAATACTTGGGAGGATAAATAAAGTATAGTGTTATTATAATGATGTGATAGATACTTGTTTTTTAAGAAAAAAAGCTATTTATATCTAATACTAAAAACTGTGAATATAAAAATTAATAAAATTCTAATTTTAAAGAGGCAAGTCGTCGTTGATATTATAACTCTTCTTTTTATAATGTTATGGGTGTATGCTTCTACATCAAAATTATTGGATTTTCAGAAATTTCGCGACCAATTAGCTCAATCTACGATATTGGGCTCTTATGCTCATGCGCTTGCCATTTTGGTTCCTGGTTTAGAATATTTTCTGTCAATACTATTGTTTTTTGATAAAACTAGACTGCTTGCTTTGCATTGCTCCTTTAGTCTAATGGTTGTGTTTTCAACCTATATAGTATTTATAACAAAATTTAGCGATTACACGCCCTGTTCTTGTGGGGGAATACTGGAGAAATTGAGTTGGAACCAGTATCTGGTCCTAAATATTTTCTTTGTAATTCTTGCAACCCTGGCGATATTGTTTTTCTCACAAAAAGAAAAAAGCATCTAAGATATTTTTTGCGCAAAGAAACAGGGTATGCTGAAAACCTGTAAAAGAGAGTAGGCTTCAACTAAAAAAGTTAAATATGAAAAGATTTAAAATTTTAGCTATAGCAGCAATTGGTATAGCATTATGTAGTGCGTTTAAGGTGGAGAATGCTAGAGCTGCGAGATTTGCAGGTACAGGTTGGGGATGGGTTGAACTTGCAAGTAATTATTGTGATTTAGTACAGTTAAATGTAGTTGGGCCTAATTGTGATAAAATGAATACTGGTCCTGTTTGCACATCTGTCCTTTATGGAGGGCTGCCCGCGTATGAAAATTCTACAACTTGCCTTGTAAAATATGCGCCTTCTTTGCTAAGAAAGCCATAGTAACCCCCGGTAGGGAGGTGTATACACACCTCCCGTTTTGCCAACCTTAACCAAATCTACTCATGATATGAAAAAAAAGATTGTGACCTTATCTTTTGTCTTTGTTATTTCTATTCTACTTGTGGTTGGTCTTTTTATTAACTCAACCAGAATTAATAATGATCCTAACCATTTTACAAGAGTGTTTGCTCCTCATGTTCAAAACGAGTTAAAGGGCTATAATATAGGTGGTAAGATTTGGTATATATCAGGAATCAACAGAAACACGATTTCATTTACTCATAAACACTATCTGAATGCCCTTTTAACAATAAATTTAAAGAGTTACGATACAGTTATGTCGATCATTCCTGT
>Ga0157370_10008430_pt1 | contig 11114 bp, 7 predicted proteins | sample C35metaG_FD_113463 | JGI IMG/M metagenome (GOLD analysis project Ga0157370, IMG submission 113463) | Corn rhizosphere microbial communities from Kellogg Biological Station, Michigan, USA - C3-5 metaG | ecosystem: Host-associated > Plants > Roots > Rhizosphere > Soil | place: USA: Michigan... | reverse complement strand
TTACCAGGAACTGAAATCGTTCAGTCTTACTCCTATCAGATGTGGTGTAGGTTTATTAGATAGAGAAGAACGGATTGGTGAATTGTTTACATGGAACACTACAGATCAAGGCAATAGTTTTGACCTGGTAGGTCGTTTAAAAATGGAAGGGCATCCTGTCTTGAATAAAGTATTTGAAAGTTGGTTGACACAAATCGAATATCATCCTGTATTGCGGGGTGATGAAATAAAGGAATATAACAAGATATTAAAGCCACAAATGGCTTTCCCGGATTACAAACACGATGATACACAGTTTGGATATTTCTTTTTCTTTCCGGAAGGCGGTGTGTATGCATGGACAGAGAAAGAAATGCGGGAGGATGAATTGCAGATCTATCGACGCTTTACATCCGTGTTGAGCCTCACTTACAAAAGATACAGAGACCTGGAAAAAGCGGAGGCCAGTTCCAAAGAAGCGGTGAAACAATCGGCGCTCGACCGCATTCGTGCTGATATTGCATCCATGCGAACGGTAACTGATCTGGATAGAATTACACCACTGATCTGGAATGAACTCACCATTCTTGGTGTTCATTTCATTCGCTGTGGTGTGTTTATTATGGATAATGAAGAAAAGCAGATTCACACTTTCCTTTCTACGCCGGAAGGAAAAGGAATCGCTGCCTTTCATCTGCCATACAATACCCCAGGAAATATTGCACATGTTATTAGTCACTGGTACAAAAAGGAAATTTATACCGATCACTGGGATGAAAAAGCTTTCAAAGAGTTTGCTGATAATTTGGTGAAACAAGGTGCGATGAAATCTTCAGAGCAATATTTAAGCACGATGCCTGCCGGTGGTTTTAATTTGCACTTTGTTCCCTTTCAACAAGGGATGTTGTATATCGGAAACCTCGCTCCCCTGGGTCAAGAAGAAATTAATTTATTGCAATCAATTGCCGATGCGTTTTCCACTGCTTATGCCCGTTATGAAGATTTCAACAAACTGGAAGCAGCAAAAAAGCAGGTTGACAAAACACTTACGGAACTAAAACAAGCACAGCAGCAATTAATTCAATCAGAGAAAATGGCTTCATTGGGTGAGCTTACTGCCGGTATTGCGCATGAGATACAAAACCCATTAAACTTCGTCAATAACTTTTCTGATGTAAACCAGGAATTGCTTGTAGAAATGAAGGAGGAATTGACAAGAGGCAATGGGCAAGAGGCAATGAGCATCGCAAATGATGTCATCGAAAATGAGCAAAAAATAAATCATCATGGCAAGCGTGCTGATGCGATTGTAAAAGGAATGCTGCAACATTCCAGGAAAAGCTCAGGACAAAAAGAAGCAACAGACATCAATGCTTTGACAGATGAATATTTGCGCCTCTCCTATCACGGTCTTCGTGCAAAAGACAAAAACTTCAATGCTACAATTGAAACTCACTTTGATGAATCCATCGGAAAAATAAATGTCATTCCACAGGATATTGGAAGAGTTTTATTAAATCTTTTCAACAATGCATTTTATGCAGTAAACGAACGAAAAAGTTCAAATCTTATTTCATATAAGCCAACAGTTTTTGTTCGTACAGGGAAGTGTGATAACAAAATTCAGATCACTGTGAGAGATAATGGAAATGGAATTCCTCAAAAAATTGTTGACAAAATCTTTCAACCATTTTTTACAACAAAACCAACAGGACAAGGAACTGGCCTGGGTTTGAGCCTGAGTTACGATATTATGAAAGCGCAAGGAGGTGAAATAAAAGTAGAAAGTAAAGAAGGTGAAGGAAGTGAATTTATTATTCAATTACCATTTGTCTGAATCACGGATTATTTGGATTAAAAGATTACACGGAAAAAAAACTTTAAAATTATTGAACTAAAATATAAAGACATTGCTGAGAAAACAAAAGACTCGTCCTTTAAATGGAATCTGTGAAATCTATAAATCCATTTAAATCTGTGATTCAGACAAGTTCTGATATTATTAAAGTGCATGGAGGCCAAATAAAAGTGGAGAGTAAGGAAGGGGAAGGAAGTGAATTTATTATTCAGTTACCATTTGTATAATAAACAATGAAGAAAAAATTTATAATCAACATTCTTCTTGCACTGTCATGGAGCGTTAGCTTCTCCCAAACCAGGGAAGTGATTGATAGTTTACATCATCAACTGACAGCCAGTAAAGATGACACAAGTCGCATCCTTTCTCAAATAGACCTTTGCTATATCTTTCGTCTTGGAAATGCCGATTCATCAGTATTTTATGGTCAGAAGGCTCTGGAATCCGCACAGAAAATTAATTATTCTAAAGGCGAAATACTTTCATTAGGATTCATGAGTATTACAATGGGACAATTAGGCAATTTTCCCAAAGCCTTCGAAATGGCTTTCAAAGCCTTACAGATTGCACAATCAAACAGGCAGGAGTATTTAACGACTCCGGCCTTAAACGCCATCTCGGAAGTTTATACAGTATTAAAAGATTATCCCAGGGCGCTTGGTTACCTGGAAAAAGCAAAATCAGTTTGTATACCAACTAATAATTTGGAAGGATTGGCCTATTCATGGAGAGATATGGGGATTGTGTATATGGAAATGAATCAATTGGATTCAGCGGTCTTTTGCGAGTCAAAAGCAATTGATGTTTTTCAGAAAATTAACTGGCAGGATCCCTTGGTTTATCAAACACTTGGAGACGTTAGATTTAAATCAGGAAATATTGAAGATGCATTCAACTTTTATCAGAAGGGGCTTTTGGTGGCCCTGGCAAATAATGAAAGAAGATCCTCGGCTTCTCTTTATAATAAAATTGCAATGTTTTATAAAGATTTGAAAAAGCCTGATTCTGCAATTTATTATGCAAAAAAAGGACTGGAAGTATCTGAATCAATTTCACAAAAGAAAACCATTCTTGAAGCTGCACAACTTTTATCAGCATTGTATGAACAGGAAAATCCACAGGAAGCATTCAGGTATTTGAAAATAGCGGATGCATATAAGGACAGTTTGTTTGGAACCAGCGATATACAAGCCATACAGGTTTTGGTTACGCAACAGGAAGAGCATCAAAAAGAAATTGCAGCAGCGAAAATTAATTATCAAAACCAGCTAAAACAATACGCTTTATTTGCCGGGCTTGGTATTCTTTTGCTGGTTGCTATTATTCTTTATAGAAATAACAGGCAAAAGCAAAAAGCAAATGCAGTGTTAGAAAAAACACTCATGGATTTAAAATCCACACAATCGCAATTAGTTCAATCTGAGAAAATGGCTTCGCTTGGAGAACTGACTGCAGGCATTGCACACGAGATTCAAAACCCATTGAATTTTGTCAATAATTTTTCTGATGTAAATACTGAGTTGCTTGAAGAATTGAAAGATGAAATTGACAAAGGAAATATGGAAGAAGTGAAATCAATTGCTAATGATGTCATCGAAAATGAGCAAAAAATAAATCATCATGGAAAGCGTGCAGATGCGATCGTAAAAGGAATGTTGCAGCATTCAAGGAAGAGTTCAGGACAAAAAGAAACAACCGATATCAATGCTTTGACAGATGAATATTTGCGCCTCTCCTATCATGGTCTTCGTGCAAAAGATAAAAGTTTCAATGCAACAATTGAAACTCACTTTGATGAATCCATCGGAAAAATAAATGTCATTCCACAAGATATTGGAAGAGTTTTACTCAATCTTTTCAACAATGCATTTTATGCAGTAAATGAAAAGCAGAAAGCCAAAGATTTAATGCAAAATGCAGGAAGTGGAAAGCAGAATACCGAAAGAAAATATGAGCCAACAGTTTCTATCAGCACGAAGAAAATTGATGATAATATCTTCATTCGTATAAAAGACAATGGCACCGGTATTCCCCAAAATATTGCTGACAAAATCTTTCAGCCATTCTTTACTACAAAACCGGCAGGACAGGGAACAGGATTGGGATTATCATTGGCTTATGATATTGTAAAAGCACATGGCGGAACATTAAAAGTGAAGATTATAGAAGGTGAAGCCCGTACGGACGACCTGGCCGTACGGGGAAGTGAATTTATTATTCAACTACCAACCGGGTAAAGATAAAAAACGGTAAGATCTATTTATCCACGTTCTTCCTTTTTTTCAATATCTAACCTTACTATATGAACTGCCACTTTAATATTTTAATCCGGTCTTTTATAAAAAGATTTTTGTAAACTACATTATCCCAAAGGATTTAGAAACGGTCGCATTTCCTTCGCCGTTAAAAGATCCCCACTTCAGGATTAATTTTCTCACCGGTTTTATTTCCGGCAAATTATAGCCTTTATAATTTTTATAATTCCCGGCTTTCTGGATAAACAGAGTTTATATCCGCAAATCGTATGCTGCGGTAATCCTATACTTTTAAACGCATTATTTTATTTGTTTAAAATTCTTAATCGTTGATTTTAAAAATAAACAAAAACGGACATTTTAGTTTTTCAAAGCCGAATAAACAATGACCTATTTTTTACTCATACCCGGTGTCCTTTTTATCATAATTCCATTTTTCAAGCTCAAACAATTTAAATTGGTAGGGTAATCTTTTTAAGAAATTATCCCAATTTTTGTTTTCAGATTCTGACCATGTTAATTCAGAAAGGGCCAGCAACCTGGGGAGCAACATATATTGCGCATAGCTGTTTGTTTTGAAAAATTCGGTCCAGATAGCACCCTCGCTTCCTATAATAAATTTGGCATCAATGCTGTCCAATTGCGAAGGAACCGGCTCATATTCATACACTTTTTTTAAAGTATTGACAGACCATTTAGCAGCCAGCGGTTCTGTTTTGGGATTGCCCTGGTAACGGTTAAAATACAATGGGTTTGCCGGCGACATAATCACATCATGTTTTAATTGTGCGGCTTTTATTCCTCCGTTTATTCCGCGCCAGCTTTGTACCACGGCATCAGGAGCAAGGCCGCCTTCAAGCGTTTCATCCCAACCGATAATTGTTTTGCCATGTTTTTTTAAAAATTCTGCAATGTGATGAATAAAATAGCTTTGCAAGCCTTCTTCATTTTTTAAATCTTTTTCTTTAATCAATGCCTGGCATTTGGGATCATTTTTCCATTCGGTTTTATCCACTTCATCCCCACCGATGTGAATGTATTTTGAAGGGAAAATTTGCATTACCTCTGTTAAAATATTTTCTAAGAAAGCAAATGTGCTGTCGTTTCCCGGGCAATAATTACTGGAGGATCCTAATGGATCACCGGAAGCATTAGAAACTGTTTGTGGCTGTTGCCTGCATGAAAACCGGGGATACGCCGCCAACGCGGCTTCGGAATGGCCGGGCATTTCTATTTCAGGAATTACCGTTATATTTCTTTCTTTTGCATAAGCAATTATTTCCCTTGCTTCCTTTTGAGTATAGAATCCTCCATACCTTTTTGCCTGTATGCCAATTGAAGAATCTTTGCGATAAAATACTGCGCCCGGCTCTTCCATCCGCCATGCACCAACTGATGTAAGTTTTGGATAGCGTTTTATTTCCAAACGCCAGCCCTGGTCATCAGTCAGATGCCAGTGAAATACATTCATTTTATAAGTTGCCATGATATCCAGAAATTCCTTTACTTCTTTTATAGTAAAAAAATGCCTGCTTACATCAAGCATCATTCCACGCCAGGCAAAGTGAGGTTTGTCTTTGATGAATAAGCACGGAATTTCTTTCCTGCCTTCAAAAGGAATGATTTGTAAAAACGTCTGAATTCCGTAAAATAAACCTTTAGGATTGTTTGCTGTGATGCTTATCTGATCCGGGTTTATCGTTAAAGCGTAACCTTCCTCTCCCCAATCAGCAGAATCTTTTTCGATTGATAAAAAAACATTCCCGGTTGATTTTTTATTTTGCGGCGCTTTAATGCCAAAACGGTTTTTTAATTGCCTTTGGGTATAATCTGCCAATTCTTTTAAATCATTTTGGTTGGGTGAAATCCGGATAGAAAAATTTTTGTCCAGCAAAAAGTTACCGTTTTTCATTTCGATGGTTTGTGGACGTGGCACAATATTTAGCGATGTTTGCGCCAACGATACGAATGCGAAGGAAATGATTAAAGAAACCAGGAAGGTTTTTTTCATAATGGTATTTTAAAATTTGTGTGCAAAAGTTTGAAAGCGACAATTTTATTTTCGTCCATTTACAGATATTACCTGGCACTATTCATCTGCGTTACCTCAGTATCCTTATATTGTTCTGCCAGTAAATTCAGCTGCTTTTTCAAATTCTGTTGTATTTGCGTATAAGCAGCGTCGTTATAAATATTATGAAGTTCTGAAGGATCTTTTTGCAAATCGTACAATTCCCAATCTTTATTTTCATAATAATAAATCAGTTTATACCTGTCTGACCGAACGCCAATATGTTTGGCGACATTATGCTCTCCGCCAGATTCGTAATAATGATAATACACATACTTGCGCCAGTCGTCCGGTGTCTGGCCTTTCCAAACGGGCAACATACTCTTTCCCTGCATATCAGCCGGAATTTTTACTTGTGCTGCATCCAGCAACGTTTCTCCAAGATCCAGATTCATCACCATATCATTGTTCACGCTTCCGGCTTTTATTAACTTTGGCCATTTTACGATAAGTGGTGTACGAAAAGATTGCTCATACATAAAGCGTTTATCAAACCAGCCATGTTCACCGAGATAAAACCCCTGGTCGGAAGTATAGATAACAATGGTGTTTTTATCCAAACCTTTTTCTTTCAGATAATCCATTAACCGGCCTACATTATCATCAACTGATTGAATGGTACGGAGATAATCTTTCACATATCTTTCATACTTCCAAATGGCTAAATCTTTTCCTTTTAGATTGGCTTTTTTGAACGCATCATTTTTTGGTGTATAGGCAGCAATAAAAGCTTTTTGTTCATCAGGATTTAACCTACCAAAAATGCGTATCCAATTGGAATCCAGCCTTTCTGTTGCTTTGGTAATTCCCAGGTTTTCTTTCAAATCATAATTGGGAGCAAGCCATCCGAAACCGTTAAGATTAGAAATCTCCATTTTTTGTTCTTTTGCTGCACGGGTACGGGTAGCATAATCATCAAAAAAAGTGGACGGAACCGGAATGTTTACACTGTCGAATTCGTGAAGATATTTAATAGCCGGCATCCAGTCGCGGTGTGGCGCCTTGTTCCAAACCAACACACAAAATGGGCGTGAAGTATCGCGGTTATTCAGCCAGTTAATAGCCTTATCCGTTGTAATATCGGTCACATATCCTTCCACACGTTTTGTTCCGGTTGAATCTATAAAATCAGGGTTGTAATAATCGCCCTGGCCGGGAAGAATATTCCAATAATCAAAACCGGTTGGATTGGAAACCAGGTGCCATTTACCAATCATCGCGGTTTGATATCCGGCCTGGTGAAGTAATTTGGGAAACGTTTCCTGCGAACCATCAAACACTTCATCACCATTTCCTTTGATCCCATTCATGTTGCTGTATTTGCCGGTCAGAATTGCAGCCCGGCTTGGAGCACAAAGAGAATTATTCACAAAAGCGCGGTTAAACAACATGCCTTCTTTTGCAAGCAAATCAATATTGGGTGTATGATTCAAACTATCACCATAAGCACTGATGGCCTGATAGCCGTGGTCGTCACTCATGATGAAGATGATATTGGGGCGGGTATCTGATTGCTTTTTCTTTTCGGAACAAGAACCGGTGATTGCGGCAAAAAGCAAAATAAAGCCGCATAATTTTAATACTTTCATCGTCATACTTTGTGTATTTTGTCTGTAAGGATGAATGGCAACCAGCCCTTGTTATGGGCATTAGCCATTTGCTGAATTGGTATCAGTATCAATTATTACCGCCTGTATCGTATCAGAATACAACATGATTTTTCCTCAATAATATTAAATAAAAATCTACCGTTTTTTTTATTATGGTTAGCGAAGAAAATAGTTTTTAAAACCGTCGCACATTAGTTAAACGGTCTCAATTTATCTTTTTAATTTATAAAATAAGCACGCAACCGATTGCATCATTTTTTGAGGAAGGAACGCCAGGAGAGAGAAACGCGGAAAGCAAACCGTCAAACAAAGGTGAACATACCTTTTCGGAGATTGTATGTTCTATCAGAAAAGATTTGGTAAGATTTGGACCGGTTTCTCTCTTCAATTTAAGGATGTTGGCCACAAATGTTTTCAAGCTAAATAATCAAAATAAATTTAAACACTTTTGCTACTAAGAGCATTCCAGGCAGGTTAATGGGCTCCATTTGGTACACGCTCTATAACAGAAACGGGAGCGAGGTTATTCAATTTTTTAAAACCACCTGTAAATATATAAAACTTATTGTTTTCCACTCCGCCGCCATAATCATATCGCTGATGCTTTTGCGGGCATGAAGCGATTTCTTTTTACATAAAGAGTATACACCTCTTTCTCGCTTTTAATCATCCTAATACTTAACCGTATTCAAATTTTTATCGACCAGAAAACCATCCTCCATTTTCAAATTAAATTTCACGTTCCTTTTTGCCTTAAATTTTAAGATAAACAAATCAGAAGTTCCTTGAAGCGGCTCCTTATTGCCAATATTGACAAACGTCGGATACAACACTTTTTCACCATTGGTATGAAGCCGGTCATTTGTCAGGTTATCCATCTGTTTCATATTGAGTGGCTTTACACTAAAAATTCGTAATCAGCAGTATTATAAGGCAAGGCAAAACTCAGTGCATTTACTGAACGCAGACTGTCTCCTTTTACAAGAACATCAATCGTTTCACCGGTGTGATTGCTTTGCCTGATGGTAACCAAAGTAATCTTACCGGCCACTTCCTTTGTTTCCTGCTGATCTGCACCCCCATCCAGTTGCGTAGCCAAAACCGAAATGTCATAAGCATCAATCAGGCCGTTTTGGTTGATATCTCCTTTGCTGATATATCCTTCAAAATCGGCATCTCCTTTTCTCAAGCGGGTATAATTGATATAAGAAGTGAGATCGTTTTTATCAAGAAGGTGGTCATTGTTAATATCACCGGCAAGATAACTGGTAGTGTTAGGGACTTTGAATACATACAACTCCCTGCCGGAACCAAATCCGCCTGCTTGCCGTTACGTTTTTGCATCCTCATATTTGTTGTAGCTCTTTTCCTTTTTTGTTTCCAATACAATCACAAAAGGTTTCTTGTGCTCCTTGTGTTTTAGGTGGATAAAATAACTATTGTTGCCAATCTCTTCAACAGTTGGTTGAAGTGAAGTATCAGATAGCGGATAAGTTTTAGCAATAGTCAAACCTTTGGGAGCATCTACACGCAACCCATCTGAAACCGGCACATTACAAACGATCATGTAAATTTTATTGGCGCTGTCTTTTTTGGTGAAATATCCCCAATCCTGTTTGGGCAATCCGGCATACCCACAGTCATAAATCGCTTCACTGTTTTCTTTCATCCAATCACCGATTTGCCGAGCAATATCAGCTTCTTCTTTACGTATGGAGCCATCGCCTTTTGGACCAAAGTTGAGTACAAAATTTCCTGAAAGTGATACGCATTTTGCCAGCATTTCTATCAATTCGTTTGGCGTTTTGATATGGCCTTTCCAGGCTTTGTTATATCCCCATTGATTTTCAGGAATAGTCATTACGCAATCCCAGTCATTGCCGTGAACATCTTCAATTTTATTGGGAATTTTTCTTTCCCAACCTTGTTCATAATCTCCCATCAGCCGGCCATTTGAATCGAAATGCCGCTTCCCGTTTTCATCAGCCCTAAAGCGGCTGCCGATAATAATTCCCGGATGAATTTTTCTCATTTCTGTTTCCAGTGAATCAGCAAAAGCAGCCTGTTTTACCCAAGATTTATCCCAGGTTCCATCAAACCATAAACCTTTTATTGTCGGATATCTTGTGAGCAATTCTATTAATTGATTTCTCGTGTATTTTTTAAATCTGTCAAATGCAATGCTGTCTTCAGTGGTTTTAATATCATAGCGCCAATCCGGATTGTGCCAATCCATTATTGAAAAATATAAATACACATCAATACCTTCTTTTTCATAAGCATCCACTACTTGTTTTACAATATCTTTTTTGTATGGCGATTGCGCCACTGTGAAATTAGAATATTTGCTCGGCCACATGCAAAAACCATCATGATGTTTTGTGGTGAATGTTACATACCGCGCTCCCATTTGTTTCGCAATTTTTGCCCATTCAGTTGCATCAAATTTTATTGGGTTGAATTGATAAATCAAAGAATCATAAGCAGATTTACGCACTTCGCCCCATGAACGAAGCCATTCTGCTGCGCCGTTGTATTGTTTGCCATTCCACTCTCCTCCGGGAATGGCATATAGGCCCCAATGGATGAATTGGCCTAAGCCATATCCGCGCCAGCGTTGCATCGCAGCATCGGTTCGTTTGCCAATGCGATGTGCTCCGTGAACGAGCACGAAAGTGTCTTTTTGCGCAGCCGGCTGCTGAGATTTTGCAGGAATAGAAATTATTGTAAAAAATAAAAAAGAAAGAATGATGTGTTTCATGATTATAAATAGTTATTCAGCTAAATAAGATTGTGTTTTTTGTTTGATTACTGCTTTTCGGCGGAAGTGACATCTTTCCAAAAAGGTGTCATTTCTTCATTAATTAAGTTCCCATTCCACTTCACCGCTTAATTTTTTTGCACCGTTATTTACTGTTGCTTTTATTACATTCTTTCCTTTTTGTAGTTCAACCTTTTCAAAAATAAAATGCACTTTGGTGGTTCCTTGCTTCGGTGCGGGAAGACGTTTTCCGTTTACAGTAAGAACAGGAATACCTTTGTTTGAATAAACGGTAATATTTGTCACCGGCTGTGTGCGTTTATCAAATTGTCTGTCAGATATATACAAAACCGGTTTTTTGCTCCAGTTTGCTTTATACCAATAGAAGGCATCTTTTTTTATTTTCCGATCGAAGGTTACCAGGCCTTTCATATTTCTTGCAGGTACGCCACCACGGTTCCAGAGTGGCGTGGCAAAATCAAACATATTCCATACATAAGAAGAAACGAGATATGGATGTTTTTCAATAATTCCCCATTGCACTTCATGTAATCTTGTTTGATATTCTTCGGGAAACAAC
>Ga0157370_10008426_pt1 | contig 11117 bp, 7 predicted proteins | sample C35metaG_FD_113463 | JGI IMG/M metagenome (GOLD analysis project Ga0157370, IMG submission 113463) | Corn rhizosphere microbial communities from Kellogg Biological Station, Michigan, USA - C3-5 metaG | ecosystem: Host-associated > Plants > Roots > Rhizosphere > Soil | place: USA: Michigan... | reverse complement strand
CCCAATGCCGTGAAGTTAAGGGTTCGTTGCTGGCGTCAACCCAGGGGCGTCGGGCAGTGAAAACCCTGAGCTGTTTGGTGGCGAGGGGTCTGCCGGGCTTGGTCGTCTTAAGATGTGAGACGGCCCTTTTAAAGAGACGGAACCCCTGTTAAACATGTGAATGTTCAAGCCCACATGTTGCACAGGAGTTCCTGCATGCCATCGTCTCATTCCCACACGAGTCATGACCAATCCACGACGGATAGTGACGCTGTCACAGCACATTTCCCGCTGGTTTCAGGGAAAGTGTGGGGGCCGGCGCATCTGGGCGAGTTGAGCGTGCACCTGCCGGCTGAGTTGGTCGATGCGGCCCTTGAAGCAACCAAAACGCGTGAACGCCGCATCCGGGCCCTGCCGTCACGGGTGATCGTTTATTTCGTGGTGGCACTGGCCTTGTTCCCCGAACTGGGGTACAAATCTGTGTTCGCCAAACTCTGCCTCGGTGCCGGGGTGTTGGGCACTGTGAGCGCCAGCGCTTTGGCCCAGGCACGCCGGCGGATCGGGGTCGGGCCGCTGCGGTGGATCTTCGAAATACTGCGTGGAGCCGCCCCGACCGTCTCCGGTGCCGGAGACTGGTTCGGTGCCTTGCTGATCTGCGCGATCGACGGCACGATCTTGTCCCTGCCCGACACCGCGCCGATCCTTGCCAGGTACACCAAGCAAGCTGGCTACCACGGCGGCACCGGCTACCCCCAAGCCCGGGTGGTGGCCTTGATCGCCTGCGGCACCCGCAGCATCATTGATGCCGTGTTCGGGCCCACCAGCATCGGGGAAACAACCCAGACCCCGGCCCTGCTGCCAAGCATGGGACCGGGAATGATCATCCTGGCCGATAGGAACTTCGCCGCCGCGGCCCTGCTGCACCGGATCAGCGAGACCGGGGCGCACTACCTGGTGCGGGTGAAGAACGCCCGCCACCTCCCCATCCACCAATCACTGAAAGACGGGTCGTACCTCTCGGTGCTGGCCGGCCGGAAAGTCAGGGTCATCACTGCAGCCATCACCTTGCACACCTCCGACGGGGACCGCACCGAGACGTACCGGCTGATCACCACGCTGAGCGACCCGGCCCAGGGCACCGCCGGGGAGCTAATGGGCTTGTATCACGAGCGTTGGGAAATCGAGACGACCTTCCGTGAGATCAAATCCACCATGGGTGGCGGCAGGGTGCTGCGTTCACGCACCGTAGCCCTGGTTGAGCAGGAAATCTATGCCCTGTTGATCGCCGAGCAACTGCTGCGCTGCGCCATGACTGAAGCCACCAACGCCATCCCCGGACTGGACCCGGACCGGGCCAGTTTCACCATCGCCCTGACCCTGGCCAGAGACATGATCGTCCTCGGACCGGCAACCAGCACCCGCCCCGGACCCGGCTGGCAGGCGCTGGCGGGACGGATCGGAGACCACCTCCTGGCCAACCTGCTGCCCCCACGCAGGCTGCGTACCGGCCCACGGACCGTCAAACGAGCCATCTCGAAATACCAAGCCCGCGCCACCAAACCCCACGGACCAACCCAACCAGCCCGGCTCACCATAGAAATCATCAACACCACGGTCGGGTTGACAGAATCAACCCGACCTTAACTTCACGGCATTGCGCCTAGCCCCCGCCAAAACCCTCCCTCAGCTTTTGGGCCTTTTCTCCCGACGCTCCCTCACCGTGCTGAGGGAGCGTCGGCGAAAACACCCCGAAAGGTGAGGGAGGGTGGAGGGGGCGCCGGGGTCGTCAGGGAGGATCGGGGTGGTCAGCCGCCCAGCATGCCCGGAACCAGCAGGAGCGCTGTCGGCAGGGCCAGCAGCAGTGCCGCACCCGCCAACACCAGCGCCTGCAGTTTGCGCGCCAGCGGCGGTGTGGGGGCCAGCAGCCGGCTGAGCCTGGCCGACGTCGTCGCCGGGGTGTCAATCTGGTCCGCACCACCGCCCACCAGGGCCGTGGCAGGCAGCCGGGCGGGGCCGCTGGCCACCAGGGCGATGGCCGTCACCAGGGTGGACTTGCTGACGGAGCGCAGTGCCACGTCGTCGGCCAGAATCTCAATCAGGGAGGACACTGCGCGCTGGGCGAGCCGTGAGGTGGGCAGCCACGGCAGGGCCGAACGCCACGCCGCAAAGGCCCACAGCAGCAGGTGGTGGCGCTGGGTCAGGTGGGTTTCCTCGTGCAGCAGCACGGCACGGAGCTCTTCGGGGGAGAGGAGGGTCATGAGGCCGTCGGAGAGAACAGTGACGGACCGGGACCCTCCCGGCAGGCAGTACGCCACGGGGGCCTCATGGTTGATGACCAGGGTGTCCGGGCGGTCATGGGACGGGGAACTGAGCAGGGCCAGCAGGTCGCGGTGGCGGCGCCGCTGGCGGTTGATGCGGAAGTACGTCAGCCAGAGGGTGAAGACAAGGTGTGCGGAAAGCAGGGCTGCGGCACTGAGTGCGAATGCGTGGACCAGGCCCAGCGCGTCAAGTGATTCGCGGCCCAGGAAGATGTCCAAAAGCCCGCGCAGCCCGGCCGCCAGGTTACCGCCCAGCGGCACCAGGCCGTAGCAGAGCATTGCCCCGATCATGGAGAGCCCGCCGGCCAGCGCCAGGGACTGCCACAGCACCATCGCGGCAAAGGGTGCCGTGGCGGGCCACTTGGCGCGGGAGAGCGCTACTGGGACCGGCCAGGCCAGGGCAATGGCCAGCCCGGCCAGGAGCCACGAGGTCCAATACATACTGCAAACCTACCGTGTGGCGGCGGACGGATTCAGTCGCGGCCCAAAAGCTTGCGCAGGGTCGCGGCCTCGCCTTCGCTGACGGTGCCGATGAAGCGGGCCAGCACGGCTTCGCGGTCGGGGGCGGAGCCCAGCACCTCGAGCATGAGCTCCGCCGTGTGGTCGGCACGGCTCGTGACGGCACGGTAGCGGTGCGGGCGGGAAGAACGCTCGCGCTCCACCAGGCCCTTCTTTTCCAGCCGCGACAGCACTGTCAGCACGGTGGTGACTGCCAGCGGCCGCGATTCCTGTCCGTCGCCGTCCCCCGACGGGCGCTGCGAGAGCAGGTCCCGCAAGGCGTTGGCCGTGATGGCTTCGGGATGTTCCCACAAAAGATCCATGACGGCCCGTTCCAGGTCCCCAAGAGTTGCCATGCAAGATCCTTCTATTCGTAGAGCAAAACTTTTGTTTCCAAGTCCAATGTACAGGTTTTGACAGCAATGTTCTACGCAGGGTAGAACTTAGACTTCTACATAATGTAGAAATTTCACCGCTGGACGGCTCAAGACGTGGAACGAGGCTCGTTGATGGAAGCACTGGACATTGCCAGGTGGCAGTTCGGGATAGTGACGGTGTACCACTTCCTGATGGTCCCCCTGACCATCGGGCTCGGGGCCCTGGTGGCGATCCTGCAGACCACCTGGCACCGCACCGGCAGGGAAGAGTACCTGCGGGCGACGAAGTTTTGGGGCAAGCTGTTCCTGATCAACTTCATCATGGGTGTGGCCACGGGCATCGTCCAGGAGTTCCAGTTCGGGATGGCGTGGAGTGAATACAGCCGCTTTGTGGGCGATGTGTTTGGCGCCCCGCTGGCCATGGAGTCACTGCTGGCCTTCTTCGTTGAGTCGACCTTCCTGGGGCTGTGGATCTTCGGCTGGAAGAGGCTGCCGGCAAAGATCCACCTGGCCTGCCTGTGGATCGCCGTGTGCGGGTCCATCCTGTCCGCCTACTTCATCCTGGTCGCCAACTCATGGATGCAGCACCCCGTCGGCGTGAGGATGGTTAACGGGCACCCCCAGATGGTGGATGCCTGGGCCGTATTTACCAACAACACTGCCCTGGTGGCGTTCTTCCACACCATCACCGGCGCCCTGGCCGTAGCCGGCGGCTTCCTGCTGGGCATCGCATGGTACCACCTGTGGCGCCGCCGTCGTGACGGCATCGACACCGTCGACGCCCGCGGGCACGTTATCGTCGGCGAATCAGCCACCATCCCGGGCCGCGACAAGCGGGACCACGCCGTGTGGATCAAGTCGCTGCGCATCGGCGCCGTCGTCGCCATGATCGCCTTTGCCGGCTCCGCCGTGTCCGGCGACCTGTCGGGCAAGCTCATGTTTGAACAGCAGCCCATGAAGATGGCCGCCGCCGAGGCCGCCTGCCACGACGGCACCAGCTTCTCCGTCCTGTCCATCGGCGATCTCAGCAGCCGCGACTGCTCCAAGGTGGTGGCAGTCATGGAAATCCCCGGGCTGCTGTCCTTCCTGGCCCACAACGACTTCACCACGGACATCAAGGGCGTCAACACGCTGGTGCCCGAATACCAGGCAAAGTATGGCAAGTACCTGCCCGACGACCTCCTGTACGGAACGCGGGCCGGCCAGGAAATCAACTATGTCCCGGTCATGCCCGTCACCTACTGGGGATTCCGCATGATGATCGGCTTCGGCGGGCTGGCAGCCCTGGCCGCCGCGGTGGCCCTGTGGATCACCCGCAAGGGCACCGTTCCCCAGGCCAAGTGGCTCATGCGGCTGGCCCTGTTCGGCATCCTGGCCCCGTTTGGTGCCAACGCCGCGGGCTGGATCTTCACCGAAATGGGCCGCCAGCCCTTTGTGGTGGCCCCCAATCCCTCCATGAGCGGCGTTGACCAGGTGTTCATGTTCACCGCGGCAGCCGTCTCGCCGGGTGTCTCGGCGGGGGAGATGGTCTTCTCGCTGGCGTCCCTGGCCACCGTCTATGCCGTCCTGCTGGTGGTGGAGGTGGTGCTGCTGGTCAAGTACATCCGCGGCGGGACCGTCTCCGCCATGCCGGAGCTGGCCCATCCGGGCGGCCCGGGCGGGAAGGACGACGGCGGCACGCACCCGGGCGGGGAGGGCGGCGGCGATGTCCTTGCCTTTGCCTACTAGCCCGGCCGCCCGCCGGCCGGGCGCAGCCCCCGCACCTGTTCCGCCAACATCCCTGGACTAAGGATTCATTCAATGGACTTCCTCCCCACCCTGTGGTTCATTCTCATTGCCGTGCTGTGGACCGGATACCTCTTCCTCGAGGGATTCGACCTTGGCGTGGGAATGCTCATGAAGACGTTTGCCCGGGACGAAAAGGAACGGCGCCTGCTGCTGAACACCGTGGGCCCCGTGTGGGACGGCAATGAGGTGTGGCTGATCACCGCCGGCGGCGCCACATTTGCCGCCTTCCCGTTCTGGTACGCCTCACTGTTCTCCTCCCTCTACATCCCCCTGGTGTTTGTGCTGTTGGCCCTCATCTTCAGGGCCGTGGCATTTGAATACCGCGGCAAGGTCCACTCGGACCTGTGGCGCAGGACCTGGGACTGGGCCATCGCCGTCGGTTCCTTCGTGGCTGCCTTTGGCATCGGTGCCATGCTGGCCCTGACCACCACCGGCCTGCCCCTGAATGCCAACGGCGACCGCGTGGGCGGCCCCTTCGCCTGGTTCACCTGGTACGCAGTGCTCGGCGGGCTGGCACTGGTGGGCTTCTGCCTCCTCCAGGCGGGCGCCTTCCTGGCCCTGAAGACCGACGGCGCCGTCCGCCACCGCGCCCGCCGCCTGGTGGGCCGTTGGCTGGTTCCGGCTCTGCTGCCGATGGCGGCCTGGGCCATTGCCGTGGCACTCCTGAATGGCAAGGCCTTCAGCTGGGCCCTGATCGCCGCTGCCGTGCTGGCGGCAGCCGCGGCATGGCTGGCCAACCGCAAGGACAGGGAGGGGCTGAGCTTCTTGTCCCTGGGCGCCTTCCTGGTGCTGGGCAGCACGGCCATCTTCAGTGCAGCCTTCCCCGTGGTGCTGCCGTCCACCCTCAACAGTGCCTGGAACCTCACGGTCTCCAACGCCTCCTCCTCGGCCTACACCTTGGGACTGATGACCATTGTGGCCGCCGTGGGCGTGCCCCTGGTGCTGGCCTACCAGGCCTGGACCTACTGGATTTTCCGCAAGCGCATCAGCATCACCCACCTGCCGGACCCACATGACTTCGCCCCCGCCGTCGGGCCGGCCTCCGGAACAGCCAAGGGCGTTGCCGCGGCAGGGGGAGCCTGACATGAGTCCCCGCCCCGCCCTGCCCGCCGGGAAGAGCACCCGCATGGCCCTCGCCGGGCTCGCCGGCCTGGCCGCGCTCAAGGCCGTGGGCCTGGTGCTCCTCATGGCCGCGCTGGCCCACGCCCTGGGCGGCTGGGCCGGCGGGAGGCAGCCCGAGATGTTGCGGCTGGCCATCCAGAGCGGGCTCGGCGCCGCCGCGCTGGCCGCGGCCGTGTGGGGCCAGCAGGTGCTGGCGCGGCGGGCGGCCCTGGGCACCAAGGAGGAACTGCGGGCACGTCTCATGGCCCACCGGCTGTCCGGCAACAGTGCGGGCAGCACCGGCACCGGTGCTGAAGGGATGCTGGCCAGCCGCGGGCTGGACGGGCTGGACAACTACTTCACGGCGTACCTGCCCGCACTCGTCAGCTGCGCCGTGCTGCCCGCCCTCATCGGCCTGCAGATCCTGCTGACCGACTGGGTCAGCGCCCTGGTCGTAGCACTCACCGTGCCGCTGGTGCCGGTCTTCATGGTGCTGATCGGCTTCCACACCCAGGACCGGGTGGAGCTCGCTGCCCGGGGCCTGGACAGGCTGTCGAACCACCTCCTCGAGCTGGCCCGGGGCCTTCCCGTGCTTGTGGGCCTGCGGCGTGCAGGGGCCCAGCGCCGGGCGCTCGCAGACGTCTCCGAGCAGTACCGCAAATCCACCATGGCCACCCTCCGCACCGCCTTCCTCTCATCCATGGCGCTGGAATTGATCAGCACCATCTCGGTGGCTGTCGTGGCCGTCTTCATCGGCGTCAGGCTGGTTTACGGCGGCATGACGCTCGAGGCGGGGCTCCTGGCCCTCATGCTGGCCCCCGAATGCTTCCGGCCGCTGCGCGACGTTGGCGCCGCCCATCACGGCAGCGAGGACGGCGTCGAGGCACTGCGCCGCGTCAATGAGATCCTGGGCACGGACCGGCCTGTGGCCGCTCCCGGCTCCGGTGCGGCCGTCGCCATCCCGGCCACCCGCCAGGCCACCGCTTCCGCGCCCGACGCCGGTGCCGCCGTCGTGCGGGCCGAGAACCTGCGCGTCCGGTATCCGGGGCGGACGGAGGCAGCCCTGTCCGGCTTCTCGGCTGTGGTGCCGCGCGGGGGCGTGCTGGTGCTCGACGGCGCCAGCGGCACGGGCAAGTCCACTGCCCTGGCGGTGTTGGCAGGGCTTCCGGGGGATGCCGAAGTCAGCGGCAGGCTGCGCACTGCCTCACGGGATGCCCTTGCCTGGGTGCCGCAGCATCCCGTCTTTTCTGAAGACACCATGGCAGCCGAGGTGGCCCTCTACGCCGCCGGGCAGCTGGGCCTGGAGGTGCCGGACGGTGCCGTGCACAGGGCCCTGGAACAGGTCAATGCGGGCCACTTGGCGGCTCGTTCCCCCCTTGAGTGCAGCCCCGGGGAGCTGCGCCGCGTGGCCGTGGCCCGGGCGCTGGCGCGAACCGCCACCGACCCTTCAGTGGAACTTGTCCTCTTCGACGAGCCCACGGCCCACCTGGATCCCGTGTCGGCCCACATGGTTCGCCGGGCCATCTGTGCCCTGCGCGGCACGGTGGCCCTGGTCGTGGCCACCCATGACTCGGCGCTGGCGGGCCTGTTGCGCGGCCCGGTGGTTGAGCCTGCCGGCCCGCTGGTTTCGCCTGCCGGCTCGGTGGTTCCGCCTGCCGAAACCCATGGGACCGGGCCCTTGCGCTCCGGCACACCCGCCGCCAAAATTCCCCCCACCGCGCCGGGTCATGCCCTTGCGGGCCCGGCCACATTCAAGTGGCGCTGGCTCCGGCAGCTGCCTCTGCGCTCGCCCCGCTTCCTGGCCGGTGTTGCGGTTTCCGCCCTTGCAACACTCAGCGCAGCTGCCTTGTCCGGCGTTTCCGGCTGGCTCATCGTGTGGGCCGCGGCCCAGCCGCCCATGATGTACCTCATGACGCTCATTGTTGGCGTGCGGGCGTTTGGCGTGGGCCGTTCCGTGCTCCGCTACAGCGAACGCCTGCTGACGCACGACGCCGTCTTCCGCTGGGCCGCCGACCTGCGGCTGAAGCTGTGGGACGCGCTGGGATCGAACGTGCGCCATTGGGGGCGGCTGACCCGCTCGGGCGGTTCCCTGGGGACCCTGGTGGCCGACGTCGACGAGCTGCGGGACGCGCTGCCCCGCGCTGCCGTGCCCATTCCGGCCGCCATCCTTTCGTTTCTGGCGGTGCTGGCCGCCACGGTGTGGCTGGTTCCGGCGGCCGCATGGCCCGTGGTCCTGCTGGGGGTCCTGGTGCTGCTGGTGCTGCCCGTGGTGGTGTACGCGGCCCAGCGCCGGTCATCGGCTGCGGCCGCCGTGCACCGTTCCTGGCTGGCGTCCAGGGCCACCACCCTGCTGGCTGCAGCGGACCAGCTGGCCGCCAACGGGGTGGGGGAGGTCCAGGCCCGCGCCTTTGCCGCCCGCGACCTGGCAGTCTCCGCACCGTTGCGCCGCCTCGCCTTTGCCAACGGACTGGGCCAGTCGGCCGTGTCGATCCTGACGTCGGCGGCCGCCGTCGCCGTGACGGCATGCTCCATCGCCGCCGGGGCGGACCCCCGAGCAGCGGCCGTGGCGGCCCTGCTGATGCTGGCGCTGGCAGAACCGCTGGGCCAGTACATTGAAGCCGTGGAACAGTTGCCCGTGCTGGGCACCATGATGGCGCGGACCATGCCGCTGCTGGACAGTGCCACAACGGGGGCAGGCGGGGTGGTGGCTGCACCGCCCGCAGCCATTCCGGACCGTGTCATTGAGATGGATCCCGGTGCCTCCGTGCGCGTGGATGGGATCACGGCCCGGTACCCGGGCGCCCCGGAGCCGGTGTTCACAGGCATCAGCGGGGGCACGGAGCGCGGGCGGTGGTGGAGTGTCAGCGGGCCCTCCGGCGCGGGCAAATCGACCCTGCTGGCCGTGCTGCTCGGCTTCCTCAAGCCTGAACGTGGCAGCTACACCATCAACGGCGGGCCGGCGTCGCCGCAGGCCCTGGCGCGGATTGCCTGGTGTCCCCAGGAGGCATATCTCTTCAACTCGACACTGCGCTCCAACCTCGCGCTGGCCCGCCCTGCCGCCAGCGCCCCCACGGACAGGGAGTTGGAAACAGCCCTGGAAACCGTGGGGCTCGGGCCGTGGTTCCGGGCGCTCCCGGAGGGCCTGGCGACCCGGGTTGGGCCGGGGGGCCATCTTCTCTCCGGCGGGCAGCGGACCCGCGTGTCGGTGGCACGGACGCTCGTGGCGGGGGCCGCCGTCGTGCTTCTCGATGAACCGGCAGCTCACCTGGGCGAGGACGAATCGCAGGAACTTGTGGAACAGTTGCGTGCTTCCCTGGCCAATGTCGCCGTGGTCCTGGTGACCCATGACGCCGGCCTGGCTGCGACCGCTGACACCCACCTGTCGCTTGGGCTGGCGAACGGCAGGGAGGCTGTGGTGCAGGAGGCAGCCGGCGTTTAGGCTGGGGGGATGACGGCCCTCCCCGACAAGTCCCTTCCATGGGCCGGCGGCCTGGCGTTCCGGCCGCTGGCCGACGGCGACATTGACGGTTGGCTTGCCCTGGTGGAGCGCATTGCCGCGGCCGAGAAAGCGCACTGGCATGAGACCCGTTCGGAGCTGGCAACAAGCTTCGAGGATTCCGTCAACCCCTCTGCGGAGAACACGCTGGCGGGTTTTGATGCCGACGGGGTGCACAGGGCCTATGCGAGCGTGTCCAAAAATCCCGGCGCCGCGGTGGGCTATGCCTTCGGTGGCGTTGACCCGCAGTGGCAGAGGCGGGGGATTGGCGCCGGCATGCTGTTCTGGCAGGAGGACCGGCTGCGTGCCCGCTTCGCCTCGGAAGGGCTGCCGCCGGGGATGGTGCGAAGTTACACCCAAGAAGTGAATCCGGCGCATACCGGGTTGTTTGCCGGGGCCGGTTATCTACCGGTGCGGTACTTTTCCGAGATGGCCCGGCCGCTTTCCGGTGCGCCCGCTGTCGCGGTGCCCTCGGGGATTGTGTTGTCGCTCTTTACGCAGGCCTTGGCCGAACCGGTCCGGCTCGCGCACAATGAGGCATTTGCAGACCATTGGGGCTCGGAGCCGCGGAGTGTCCAGCAATGGGGCTTTCTGCTGAAATCTGAGAACTTCCGGGCCGCGTGGTCTGCCGTGGCGCTTGACACCCGCACCGGGGAGGTGGCCGGATACCAGCTTTCCATGTACGACCCTGAGCGGTTTGCGAAAGAGGGCCGGCAGGAAGGGTACACGGAAATTCTTGGCGTGCGGCGGGCCTGGCGCGGGCGTGGGATTGCGTCCGCCCTGCTGTCCGATGCCATGGCCCGGTACAGGGCGGCAGGGATGGAGCACGCCTGCCTGGATGTTGACACTGAAAACCCCACGGGCGCGTTGGGGCTCTACGAAGGAATGGGCTACCGGCCCGTGCGCCGCACCGTGGCCTGGGAGAAGCATCTGGGCGGATGATCCACGCAGTTTTTTGCCCCGGCCGCTTTGCTCCCGCGGCTTTGCTGCCGCTGCCGGCCAGGCTCGCTGCTGGTGATGCTCGGCGCCGGTGGGCTTGCTTCCGGTGCCGGGCCTGGTTTGTGCGCGGTGGCGGTGGCTCGGAAAGGCGGGGCTCGGTGGCAGGGATATAGAATATTTGTCCTAGGAACTATTGCGTTTCGGTTACGGTGCGGGTAGTGTGGGTTCATGGACGGGTTGGTGCCTGGCCCCGGGAACGGGGAGTCGTCCGCCGCACAGGATGTGGCGGCGGTGCTGGCCGCCGTGTCCCTGCCCGCCGTTGAACCGTTTGGCCCCGGCAGCGCCTCCCTGGCCGGGTTGCCGGCGTTCATCCCGTACCCGGTCCCCGACCCGGAACCGGCCTCCCGTGCCTCCACTGCCCGGGCCGTGCAGGCGGGCACGGCCGCGGCCCTGGAGCAGCTGCGGGTCCTGGAATCGGGGCTCGCGGCGGTGAAGGCGGCCCTGGTGGCCCGGCACCTGGGTGCGGCCGCCGTGGAGGCCGCGGCCCTGGCCCTGGACCGGTGGCAGGGCGGGATTGCCGAATCCGCGGCCGTGGCCGAGATCGGGGCGAGCCTGCACATT
>Ga0157370_10008425_pt1 | contig 11123 bp, 8 predicted proteins | sample C35metaG_FD_113463 | JGI IMG/M metagenome (GOLD analysis project Ga0157370, IMG submission 113463) | Corn rhizosphere microbial communities from Kellogg Biological Station, Michigan, USA - C3-5 metaG | ecosystem: Host-associated > Plants > Roots > Rhizosphere > Soil | place: USA: Michigan... | reverse complement strand
TTCATTCTGTGAGGGAGGCGCTACTGAGTTTGGTATCGCTTCCTTTTGCCCTGATTGGCGGAGCCTTTATGATTTATTTCTGGGGAGTAAACTTATCAGTAGCGGTGGCAGTTGGCTTTATTGCGCTGTTTGGGCTCGCAGTGGAAACAAGTGTGGTAATGGTGATCTATCTCTATGATGCAATGGAGCAATTGATAGCATTAAAAGGCAATTCACCTGAAACAATTACGAAAGCCGATTTGCGGGAATATGTGATACTCGGTGCTGCGAAACGCGTAAGGCCGAAGATAATGACCGTTTGTGTTATTCTCTTCGGTTTAATTCCGATTCTCTGGAGTTCGGGGGTGGGAAGTGATATTATGATACCTATCGTTCTTCCCATGATTGGCGGGGTATTTACATCTTCTATTCACATTCTTTTGGTAACGCCTATTATCTTTTTAATGAGTAAAGAATATGAGCTGAAGAAATATGGAAAAATTGAAGTACCTGAAATAAAACATTAAATTATGAAACCATTATTGATAATTATTATTTTCTTTTTTGCGATTGCTCACAGCAATGCGCAAAGTGTTATGAGCCTGGATAGTGTTCTTACTGTTATTGATACGAATAACCCTGTTGTAAAAATGTATAATGCAGATATTCAATCAGCAGATGAAGCTGCCAAAGGTGCTAAAAGCTGGATGCCTCCTGAGTTAGGAACGGGTTTATGGATGGTGCCTTACAAAACTTCCTTATGGAAAAAATCTATCGACGGAACAAACGGAATGGGACAATACATTATCTCTGTACAGCAAATGATACCTAATAAAAAAGAACTGGAGGCAAATGAGAAATATATGCAGGCGCAATCATCGGTTACTAAAGACACAAAGCAGTCATCATTAAATGAATTATATGCTTTGGCAAAAAAAAGTTATTATGATTGGTTGATAGGTGAAAAAAAAATGAGCGTGTTAGATGACAATCAGAAACTGCTCAACTTTATGATACAAAGTGCGGAGTTAAGATATAAAAATAACCTCGGCAAATTGAATGCCTATTATAAGGCAAAGGCAGCCTTCGGGCAGATCGAAAACCAGCGTGTCATAATCCGAAACGAGATAAGCCAGCAGCAAATCATATTAAATACATTAATGAACAGAAAGAAAACTACGGAATTTTTTATAGATACCCTATATATTCTTAAGACATACAAAACAGTTGACAGCAATTATTTTATCAATACAAGAAGTGATATAAAAGCCATTAATAAAAACATTGATCTTACTTACCTGCAACAGGATCTTGAACGATCTAAACTAAAGCCACAGTTTGGAATAGGTTACGATCACATGTTTGGATTTGGAGGATTCCCCATGCAATACACTTTAATGGCGACGGTGAAACTGCCAATTGCTTCGTGGTCTTCCAAAAATTACAAGGCAAATATTGAAAGTCTGAAATGGAAAGCCCAATCCTATGAAGCGCAAAAGCAAATGCTCCTTAATGAAGCCTCTGGAGAAGCAAATGGTTTAATGGCATCCATCAACAGTAAAAAAAAGCAGTTACAGTTATTTGAAGAAAATATCATTCCCGCATTAAAAAGAAACTATCAAACTACTCAGTTGGCATACGAACAGAATACGGGCGAATTATTTGAATTATTTGATGCCTGGCAAACGCTGAATATGACCGAGCTTGATTATCTCGACCAATTGCAGCAATTATTAGATCTACAGGTACAGATGGATAAAATACTTGAACAAAAATGAAAATGATATGAAAATCAGAAAATCAATCATGCTTAAACTTTTTGTCTTTGTTTTTGCTATTGCTTCTTTCACTATAATAGCATGCAATAGCAATTCGGATAATAAAACAGTTTCCACAAATACAGACACCGAAGAAACATATACCTGTCCCATGCATCCACAAATCATAAGGCATGAGCCGGGCAATTGTCCTATTTGTGGGATGAAACTCGTTAAAAAGGAAAATGCTAACAGGGAAATTTCGAATATAAGTCTTTCTACTGTACTGCAATCAAACAATAACACCGTAATATCTTCTATACCGGTTACCACCATGAAATTTTCGAAGCAAGCAATACAATTAGAAGCTTTAGGAAGTGTAGATTATGATACCAGGTTTATGAAAACTATTTCCTCAAGAGTTGGGGGAAGAATAGAAAAAATGTATATCAAATACCGCTATCAGCCCATTCATGCAGGCGATAAAGTGATGGATATTTATAGTCCTGAATTATTGACGGGTCAACAAAACCTTTTATTTCTTATAAAAAATGATCCGACAAATGCGACATTAATTAATGCAGCAAAACAAAGATTGTTATTGCTCGGCATGACTGAAAATCAACTGCAAAAAATCATTTCTACCGGTAAAACAATTTTCAGTGTAACTGTTTACAGTCCTTATTCCGGTCATGTTCATGAAGCAGGAAGTATGAATTCATCCGAACCAATAAATCAAACAAATGTAACGCAGGAATTGTCCATCAAAGAAGGAATGTATGTAGAAAAAGGGCAACCGGTTTTCCAGGTAAATAATATGGATCATGTTTTTGTGAATCTCAATTTTTTTCCGGGAGAAAACTCATTGATAAAAGTAGGAACGCCTGTAACCATCATTGCTGAAACGGCTCCCGATAAAAAGATTTTTTCCAAAATTGATTTTATCGAACCATTTTATAAAAACAATTCAAAGACTGCATCAGCAAGGGTTTATTTAAATAATTCCAAGTTTATGATTCCGGTAGGGAGCCAGGTAAAAGCCACGTTAAATATTCAAACAAAATTCGGCAATTGGCTTCCGGAAGAATCGGTACTTACTCTTGGATTAACCAAAATAGTTTTCCTGAAAAAAGGCGATGTTTTTAAAGCGCAGCCAATAACAACCGGCATTTCAACCAATAATTTAATTGAGGTTTTAGATGGTCTGAATGCAAAGGATAGTGTGGCTACAAACGCACAATTTTTAATAGACAGTGAAGGATTTATAAACGTAAAACAATAGACATGAAAAATATTTTTGAATACAATAAACGAAAAAGAAATATCCATTTTCAATTTCTATTCCCTGGAGATTTGAATGGAAGAAAGCTGATTGTTTTTTCGTCATTGATGTTGTTGATGATGATGCTATTCATCTCTTGTAAAAATAAAACGAAAACAGCCACTACTGACTCCGATATTTATTATACCTGTTCCATGGATCCACAAGTTGTAGAATCAAAGCCTGGTAAATGCCCTATCTGCCACATGGAATTAACAGCGGTTAAAAAAAGCGCGCAACAGGAAAATAACGATGAACTTGCACTTAGCCCTGAACAAATGCAATTGGGGAATATCCGGACAGATACTATTGGGAAAGAATTTGTCGGCAATCAAATGGTTTTAACCGGCACATTGAATTTTGATGAAACTAAAGTAACCGATGTAAGCGCAAGAGTTGGTGGCCGAATTGAGAAATTATATTTCAAAAAGATCGGTGATTATGTTTCAAAAGGTGATCCGCTTTATGATATTTATAGTGAAGAACTAAACAATGCGAAACAGGAATATCTGCTGGCCTTACAAAAGAAAGCAACGCTTGGAAATTCACAGGTAAATTTTGATGATATTATTGAGGCGGCTAAAAATAAATTATTGCTTTGGGGCATGAGCGAACAACAAATTAAGAATCTAAATAAAGATGCTGTGGCAAATACCAAAACTACTTTTTTCAGCACTGCTTCCGGATATATAACGCAATTAAATTTACAGGAAGGTGATTATGTATCTGAAGGCGGAAGTATTGTAAAGCTTGCCGGTCTTTCCGATTTATGGGTTGAGGCGCAGGTTTATGCCACCCGGCTTTCCCAATTGAATAATGCAAAAGATGTGACGGTACAGATTCCGGGTATTCCCGGAAAAACGATTCACGGAAAAATATTCTTTCAGAATCCGGAATTAAATCCGTCAACAAGAATCAATCTTATCAGGATAAAAATTCCGAATAAAGACAATGAACTTAAACCCGGAATGTCTGCATATATTACCGTAAAAACAGGAGGAGCCAATGCGCTTTTCCTGCCCTCAGACGCGGTTTTGAGAGATGGAAAAATGGCAATGGTTTGGATAGAAACCTCGCAAAATAAATTTAAAAGTGTGATGGTGGAAACCGGCATGGAAAGTGGAAATATGATAGAAATAAAATCCGGCATTCAGCCAAATGATGTGGTAGTAACATCAGGCGCTTATCTGTTACAGAGTGAATATGTTTTTAGAAAAGGAGCAAGCCCGATGGAAGGAATGGATATGAGTGGTATGAAAATGTAGGATATTTTATATGCTAATTTTGAAAATAAAAATCAATAAAAAAAGAAAATAAAATGTATAAACTTCTTAAAATTTTCCTCTTAATATTTATCGCCTGCTTTTTCATTTCATGCAAAGAAAAAAAAGCAATTGCAAAGGCTGATTTTATAATTGGAAATGGACAGATTCCCAATATTGCAAAAGATAAAAGTGGAACCATTCACCTCGTTTATGGTTTGGGCGATTCTATCATGTACACCTTTTCTTCAGATAATGGACAGTCTTTTTCTTCGCCTTCAGTGGTAGCAGTGTTACCGGATTTGTTTTCTTTTGCTATGCGCGGACCGCAAATCGCTGTCAATAATTCCGCCGTTATTGTAACTGCCTGCACTACCAAAGGAGATATTTTTTCTTATTATAAAAACAGAAAAGAGTGGAAGCAGGGAGCGCGCGTAAATGATGTAGATACGATAGCGAAAGAAGGATTAATGGCTTTGTCAGCAGAAGGGGAAAACGCTTTTGCAGTATGGCTTGATTTAAGAGGGAATAAGAGAAATAAAATTTATGGCGCCAAATCAAATGACGGTGGAAAAACCTGGTCTGAAAATACTATGATTTATACCTCGCCTGATAGCTCTGTTTGCCAATGCTGCAAACCTTCTGTTACCATGAAAAACAACCATGTGTATATAATGTTCCGTAACTGGCTTCATGGAAACCGAGATTTGTATTTGATCCAATCTGCTAATAATGGAACTTCATTTGAGCAAGCCCAAAAGCTCGGAACCGGCAGTTGGAAATTAAATGCCTGCCCGATGGATGGTGGTGGTTTGGCAATAAACGAAAATGGGAAAGTTCAGACAGTTTGGAGAAGAGAAGGAAATATTTTTACCGCTGTTCCCGGAGTTCCCGAAATTGAAATCGGAAAAGGAAGAAGCTGTACTATAGCTACTGCAAATAACCAAAATATCTATGCCTGGACAGATAATCAAAAAGTGATTTGTATGAAAGCAGGGGGAGAAAAAAAAGTAATTGGCCAAGGAAGCCTTCCTGTTTTAAAAGCGCTTGATAATGAGTATGTCATTTGTGTTTGGGAAAACGAAAAACAAATCCACGCAGCAGTGGTGCAACGGTAACTATTTCTAAAATCTTATAAATCATTCCCATAATTATGTAAGGATATGGGTAATTCTAAAACTAATTTTACTGTATAAAAAAAATAAAAATGGAAATAAAAAAATTTAAAACCAACATCATGTGCAGCTCTTGCATTGAAAAAGTAACACCTGCATTCAATGAAGTTCTTGGAGAAAATAACTGGACAGTGGATACTCAAAATCCGAAAAAGATTCTTACAGTTACAACAGAAAATGCAAGTGAGAATGATGTAATAAAAGCCGTTGAAAAAGCCGGTTATAAAGCAGAAGAATTGGTTTAAAACGTTATTATAAAAATGGTAACATTTTTGACACTAATTCAAAAGGTACTCCTAAAATAGTTTTATCCAAAATAAAATTGAACTTTGTACCTGATTAATGAATAGAAAAAAGTCCATACAACTCAAAGTAGCTTTCTTATTAATTGCATTCTCATTAAATGTAGTTATTGGCGAAGCAGATATCGTTCATCATAAAACAAATAGCGCTAAAGATAATTGTTGCAATGATGGTGTAATGAAATTACAAAAGGCTGAAAGAATGCTTGTTTCTTCTGTAAATTTAATTAACCCGGTATTTTTTACCTCGTTTTTTGCTTCCTTTTATAATATTGATATTTCATCTTCTTCAAACACAACTGCAGAAAGAAAATATTTTGTCAGAAGTCATCATCCTCCTATACAGGATATTCGAATAGGCATTCAGAGCTTTCAAATATGATTTAATGTTTTTGAGTGCCATACTGCAGGGGAATAATTTCTTATGCCTGTAATTTAATTATTGTAATAACTCTTTTAATCGTATTTATTGCGATTCAGTTTATACAACTTGCACGAAAATAAAGGCGTGCAGGTTTTACCGACTGATATTTCCAAAGCGTTTCTGTTCCTGAAAAGATGAAAGCATTTTGCAAACTTCCTGCTATGATTGCCATAGCAACAACACTGATTATCCCTGGTATAATTATATGCAACCTGCTGCCTGGATTTTTAGCAAATCATATTAGACATGGAAAGAGGATTTGAACTTTAGCAACTTCGGTTCTTATTCATTCAGAAAGCAGCAAAGTAAATTAAAGGCAATCGCAGACCAGATCAAAGATGGAGAAATGCGGCTGTATTCTTATACCCTTATTCACAATATGCAAAGCTTTCAAAAGAACAAAAAGCAACCATTATTGATTGGGCGATTAATGAAGAAGACAGCCTTGAAATAAATCCATAATGGAAAGTTTAAATAATATAGTAAAAAGACTATTTAAGGCAATTTTATGGGACAAAGACAAGTTGGAAAAAATGGCTTGTTTAATTTCAGTACATTAGTAAAACAACTTATTTGGTACATTTCTTAATTTTCAGGTAAGATAAAATTAAAAAGGAAAAGAAATAATGCAGTTGTTATATTTTGAAACCTTTTTCAATCTTCCTGATTTCTGCCACTCAATATTTAAAATCGTAATTATGCAAAATCATCAGTTTCATTCAAAACAAAAAATGGTTTCTGAAAAGGAAATGAGCCATGCTAAAATGGATCACAGTTCCATGCATCATAATGGAAATCCGCACATAGGAATGGAAGAGCACGACCATCACGCTATGATGATTATGGACTTTAAAAAGAGATTTTTTGCCACCTTAATCCTAACCATTCCGATATTGTTGTTATCGCCCATGATTCAGCACTGGTTTGGAGTTGATTGGAAATTTACGGATTCTGGCTATATTTTATTTGCGCTTTCGACCTTTGTTTATATATATGGAGGATGGCCCTTTTTAAAAGGCTGGTATCAGGAAATGAAATCCTGGAATCCTGGTATGATGACACTGATAGGATTCGCCATTTCCGTAGCTTATATCTATAGTGCGGCAACTGTTTTTGGTTTAGAAGGAATGGATTTCTTTTGGGAACTCGCCACCTTAATCCTCATCATGCTTTTAGGGCATTGGATAGAAATGAAATCCGTAGCAGGCGCGTCGAAAGAATTAGAATTGCTAGTACAACTAATGCCTGCAGATGCTCATTTAATTTCCGGCAATGAAGTTATTGAGGTAAAAACGGAAACGCTCAAAGAAAATGATATAATCCTTATCAAGCCGGGTGAAAAAGTAGCGGCTGATGGCATTATTGAAGATGGGGAAAGTTACATCAATGAAAGTATGCTTACCGGTGAATCAAAGCCGGTAAAAAAAACAAAAGGTGATCAATTAATTGCAGGTTCATTAAACGGAAACGGTTCATTAAAAATAAGAGTGACGCATGGTGCCAAAGATTCTTATCTCTCGCAGGTAGTTAAATTGGTGAAGGATGCACAGAATGCAAAATCCAATACGCAATTATTAGCCGATAAAGCAGCGCAATGGCTTACATGCATCGCGATTCTTGCAGGCATAATTACTTTTATTTATTGGTATATTGATGGAAAGACTTTGGCATTTGCCATAGAACGAATGGTAACGGTAATTGTAATTTGTTGCCCTCATGCACTGGGATTGGCAGTTCCTTTAGTAGTTGCCAAATCAACCGCTCTATCTGCAAAGAATGGATTGCTGATTAAAAACAGAACCGAATTTGAGAATAGCAGAAAAATAACGATGCTTGTTTTTGATAAGACCGGCACATTAACCTTCGGAAAGTTTGAAGTATCAAAAGTGGTTTCCTTACAAAATGGATTATCTCAAAATGAATTGATACGTATTGCTTCCGCATTGGAACAAAACTCAGAACATCCGATTGCTACAGGTATTATGCAAAAAGCAAAAGATTTAAAAATTCAGGTTCTGGAAGCAAAGAATTTTAATGCCATAACTGGCAAGGGAGTGGAAGCAATGGTGGAAGGTAAAAAAGTAAAAGTGGTTAGCCCCGGATTTTTGAAAGAAAATAATATTCCCTTTCCTGAGAATTTTAAAACAGATGCTGCCGAAACCATTGTGTTTGTAATCATTGATAATACATTGGCTGGATACATTGCTTTATCAGATAAAGTACGTCCTGAATCGGCAGAAGCAATACAGGAATTAAAAAAGAATCACATCAAATCAATTTTACTTACCGGAGATAATAAAAATGTTGCAGAAACTGTGAGAAATACTTTGGGTATGGATAGCTTTATCGCAGAAGTATTGCCTCATCAGAAATTAGAAAAAATTAAGGAATTACAAAGCAAAGGAGAATATGTTGCCATGACCGGCGATGGCGTAAATGATGCACCTGCTTTAGCACAAGCTGACATTGGAATAGCGGTTGGAAGTGGAAGTGATATTGCGGCGGAAACAGCGGGAATAGTTTTGGTAGACAGCAATCCAAAAGACGTTGTGAACCTGATTTTATTTGGCAAAGCCACTTATCACAAAATGGTTCAAAACCTAATGTGGGCAACTGGTTACAACGTTATCGCGTTACCATTGGCAGCAGGTGTTTTATATACCCAGGGAATACTATTAAGTCCTGCCGCTGGCGCGGTTCTCATGAGTATTAGTACTATTGTAGTTGCGATAAATGCAAGCATGTTGAAGATAAAACAGTAGCTAAGAAATAACCGTTATAATAACGTTGATACGAATTTGAATCTGCGGAAGATTATAATTATTGATAAAGAAAGGTAAGCGAAATTAGCAGTATTTTAAATTAAGAAACACCGGCAAATGGCAGATGTCACCATCAAGGAACGCTTTTCAGCACTTAGTAACCTTCCTCGGTTTTTTAAACTTGTTTGGCAGACAAGCCCTTCACTTACTTTAACCAATGCGCTGCTTCGAATTATACGTTCTGCTTTACCCGTGGCTATTTTGTATGTGGGTAAGTTAATTATTGATCAGGTTGTTTTTTTGAGCCGTGGTTCGATAGATGAACATTATCATTTGTGGCAATTGGTAGCAATCGAATTCTTATTAGCCATCCTTTCTGATGCTTTAAGCCGTGCAACTACTCTGGTTGATAGTTTGTTGGGCGATCTATTTTCCAACCATACTTCCATTCAAATCATGGAACATGCGGCTACATTGGATTTAGACCAATTTGAAGATTCTGAATTTTATGATAAATTAGAACGCGCGAGACAGCAAACCATTGGCCGCACGGTTTTGCTTTCGCAGATCCTGAGTCAGGTTCAGGATATTATTACGATGGCTTTTTTGGCTGCGGGGTTAATTGTTTTTAATCCATGGTTGATTGTACTGTTATTTATCGCCGTGTTGCCCGCGTTTGCCGGAGAATCTTATTTCAACGATAAAAATTATTCGTTGACAAGAAGGCAAACGCCTGAGAGAAGGGAACTGGATTATATGCGTTTTTTAGGTGCAAGCGATGAAACAGCCAAGGAAGTCAAAATCTTTAATCTATCAGGTTTCCTGACAGATCGCTTTCGTTTTTTATCGGACAAATTTTATAAGGATAATAAACGTATTGCTGTTAAACGCTCTGTTTGGGGTACTTTATTTGCGGTATTGGGTAGTTTGGGATATTATGGGGCATACGTTTTTATTATTTTTAAAACAATAACCGGCAAATTATCCATTGGTGATTTAACTTTTCTAGCCGGTTCATTCCGCCAATTAAGAAGCCTCCTGGAAGGCATCTTGCCCCGATTCACTGCTGTCTCACAGGGAGCAATTTATCTGAAAGATTTCTTTGATTTTTTTAATATTACTTCTAAAATAAAACCTCCTGTAAATCCGCTGCCTTTTCCAAACCCAATAAAAGAAGGTTTTACTTTTGAGAATGTAGGATTCCGGTATGCCAATTCAGAGCGATGGGCAAACAGGCATTTAAGTTTTACATTTCATGCGGGTGAAAAGTTAGCATTGGTAGGCGAAAATGGGGCCGGAAAAACAACGTTAGTAAAACTTCTGGCGCGATTGTATGAACCAACCGAGGGAAGAATATTATTGGATGGCCATGATTTGCGTGAATATAATTTAGAAGAATTGCGTGCCCAAGTGGGCGTGATATTCCAGGATTATATCCGTTATCAGATGAATGTTTCACAAAATATTGCTGTAGGAAATATTGGTGAAAAAGAAAATGAAAATTTAATTATTAATTCAGCAAAACAAAGCCTCGCGGATGTTTTAGTTCAGCGTTTACCCGGAAAATATGAGCAGGCATTGGGTAAAAGATTTAATAATGGTGTAGAACTTTCGGGCGGCGAATGGCAAAAGATTGCTCTTGCAAGAGCGTACATGAAAAATGCACAATTATTAATTTTAGATGAACCTACAGCGGCATTGGATGCACGGGCAGAATATGAAGTATTTCAAAGATTTTCAGAACTCACAAAAGGTAAAACAGCCGTCTTGATTTCGCATCGTTTTTCAACAGTAAGAATGGCAGATAGAATTTTAGTTTTAGAAAAAGGTGAGCTTTTAGAAGAAGGAAGGCATGAAGAATTATTGCTAAAGAATGGACGTTATGCAGAGTTATTTAATTTGCAGGCCAAGGGATACCAATAAGTGAATTTAAATAAACTAATTCAGCTTCATAAGGTTCAGTTATTTTTAAATTTGCAACAGGCGAAACACCGATTTTCTCCTGGCCTGAAATAACGTATTGAAGATCAACGTATTTACGGTGTGATTCCCAGGCTGACTTGTCATAATCTTTGGTAGGATCTTCCGTAACTGAAGCATAGACATTGTCGCCGTCAATTGGATATTTTCCAGGAGGCAGT
>Ga0157370_10008423_pt1 | contig 11124 bp, 7 predicted proteins | sample C35metaG_FD_113463 | JGI IMG/M metagenome (GOLD analysis project Ga0157370, IMG submission 113463) | Corn rhizosphere microbial communities from Kellogg Biological Station, Michigan, USA - C3-5 metaG | ecosystem: Host-associated > Plants > Roots > Rhizosphere > Soil | place: USA: Michigan... | reverse complement strand
TAAGATTTATGCGAAAAACAGAGACCAAAACAGACCTTCAAAAGTTCATAGAAAAATTTGAACCTAATAAATTTAAAATGTTGACCAGAGGGATTGAAATCAGAGGAAATAGTGACCTGCACCTAAGCATTACTTTTGCCAAGGAGCTAATTGAAAGAATGAAATTGAAGCTTACAGTTAATCATTCCGCCGAAATGGCGATGTATGGAGGATTTGAAGTAGTATATGCTTAATGAAAATCCTACATGAGAATAAAATAAAAAGGTCAGCTATCAAAAATAGCTGACCTTTTTATTGGATGTTCTTTTCTCAAATAGTACTTAACTTACATATCACCTGACAATTATTAGTTCCGCTTTTTTACCTTGGTTTGCCTCAATAGTGTGATTATTTTGAAGATAAATTTTACCATCCCTGTATACCGCTGGATGGGTTTTACCATCCTTAAAGTAATTGCCCGGTACAGGAAGATCTCCTTCTTTGCCCAATTTTATAGGTTGATTAAACCGATCAATAATCCATTCTCCAGTAGAAGGACGAAATACAGCCATTTCAGCCCTCCCATCGCCATCATAATCACCCGGGACAGGAATATCACCTGGAATATGCTTTACCTGCAATGGGATGTTACCAAGGCTTGTTTGCCATAAAGAATTATCTGTGCGAAAAATGCCGACATCCAGTATTCCGTCTCCGTCATAATCTGCGGGAACGGGGATCCCATTCTTATGGCCAAATACGATGCTGTCAAGACCATCAAAATACCACGTAAGTGTAGATGGGCGATAAACCGCAAAATCTGTAAAGCCATCTCCATCATAATCTCCGCATACCGGAATATCACCCTTCTGTCCAAGGCTTATTACCTTTCCGCCCTCCAAATAAAATTTACCTTCCGATGGTCTGAAAACAGCTAGATCAGTTTTCCCGTCGCCATTATAATCTGCCGGAACAGCAATATCTCCTTCGCTTCCAAACTTTACATCTTTTTGTCCAGCAATTTTCCATACTCCATTAGAAAAAAATGCAATATCAGTAGTCTGATCATTATTATAATCCTGATAACGGGCTACATTATTATGGTGCAGCCATGGTAACGTGAACTCACTATCTGCATCTTTTTCTTCTTCACCTGTATAAGGTGAAAAAGTACGCACACTAATCAAATCTTTTGATTTTGAAAATTTCATTAAGCGCATCAATCCGTGTCCGCCATCTGAACGACTTTGATAATCAGACAAAAGCGACTTAATGATGTTTCCAGCATAACCATCTTGACGGTAACCTTCGCCATTATCACCCACATGACCTGACAATGTCATCATTACGTTTGGATAGCTTTTCAAGCGGTCAAATATCCTTTGGCCTTGTTTTGAAAATTTTGGAAACCCCTTTTCATTTGTACCCTTTGTTTTATTAAAATGAATTAGAGAATGACTAACCAGTATGGCTTTTCTATCGCTATATTTCTCAAGCACTTCGGCGGCCCATTTATTCATTCCTTCAATATCCTCTCCATAGGAGTCATATTCTAAAAAGATACTGATAAATTTAACCCCTCCACCCTCAAAAAGATCAAAGTGGCTGTCGTTGTCATTCTTATAATTACCACCGTACCATTTTTTACCCTTAAAATGAGCGATACCAAAATACTTGTTGTACTGATCTGTTTTGCCACTTAAAGGATACTGGCTTTTTGTCTGATCATGGTTCCCTACAGCCATACCATAAGGAATGCCTTGCGGATAGCCTTGCAGGGGTTTTTCAAGAATATACATGGATTCTGAAGCATTTATCCACTGCTGCGGAAACCGCTCTCCATCATCAGAGATATCACCTAAATGGATTACATATTTGATATTCTCCTTTGCTGCATTTTCGACTATCCATTTAGTTTGTGCAGAGAACATCTCCTTTTTGCCTCCATTTTTCTCTGAAGTATAATATTGAGTATCCGGAATTACTGCAATTGAAAACTCATCTTCGCTTTCAGCAGCTTGCTTTGATTTGCCCGCTATATTGACAGCGCTGGTGGTCAACACCATTTGCGTAATTAATAAGATACAAAAGCCTTTTCTTAACATATCTTTATGAAACATAATCATGATAAATTTAGTGTGAGCAGTATTAAAAATAACCTGGGTTCTGAACAATTTTAGGATTTAATCCTACTTCATTTTGAGGTATAGGGAACAATAACTGATGGTTATCAATCGCATATGCGTCAGAAGAAAGAAAAGGAAGTTCCTGTCTGATCTTCACCCCAAAAGCATTAATTACTGTTAAAGCCTTACCAGTTCTAAGTAAATCCGTCCATCTATGATTTTCAAAGGCCAGTTCAACCCTTCTTTCATGAGAAATAGTCTCCCTAAGCTGTACCGCATCTGTATTTGTAAAGTCAACCAGTCCTGCTCTTTTCCTTACTCTGTTCAACGGAGCCAGCGCCTCAGAAGATTTACCTTGTTCGTTCAAGACTTCGGCTAATAACAATAAAGCATCTGAAAAGCGATAGATTGGGAAATTATCACTCGATCCTGTTGTTGTCTCAAGTGGCGAATGAATGTATTTTTTAATATAAGGGACACCCACCTTTCCTGTTTCAGGAATATAATTAACAACGCTTTTAACAGCCGAATAGCGGAAATAACTGCTGGCATCATAAGTGCCTTCGGCAATACCAATTGAAGCATCCAGGCGTTTATCACCCGCTTCAAAGTCTTTGATCAGATCATTGCTAGGTGTATTCCAGCCACCAGTACCTGTATTGTCAATAGAAATACCGGTAATCAACTTTGTATCCTTACTTCTAGGCACGAAATGAAAGGGAAGTACATTAGGCGTTGAACCTGTTATTGACCCTCCAAGAAACTGTATCTCAAAAATCGACTCTTTACCATTTTTATTAACGGGCTTAAAAGCATCTTCATAATTTGGGTTCAAATCATACCCCATCGCAAGCAGATCCTTTAAAAGTGTTTCAGCATCTCCCCATTTTTTTTGCACGGCATAAACTTCTGCCAATAACATAGCAGCTGCTCCTTTGGTAGCCTCGCCTGTTTGAGGGAATTTAACTGGTTTAGGCAGTTCACTAACTGCATCTTTTGCATCAGCTACGATTTGAGCGTAAACTTCCGCTTCCGTAGAACGAGCTTTGAATGCTTCATCAGCAGTGGTTACTTCTTCAAGAAACAGCGGAACCCCACCATATAAACGAACAAGTTTAAAATAATTCAGGGCCCTTAAGAATTTAGCCTGCCCATTCAGACTAGCCTTTACCGCATCATTTAGATCTGATTGTTTCAGCCTTTCAATAATAATATTACAACGCGAAATGCTCGTGTAACTATGCTGCCATGTAGCGGCAACATAAGCGTTGGTAGAGGTATTGGTAAAATCCGAAATATTTTCCCGTTCTACAATTGAGGTACCCCTATTACCTGGAATCGGTTGATAAATGGTATTATCAGAGTGCATCTCTGAAGTGAAATAATCATTTACTAAAACATCTCTCAACGGAGCATAGGCAGCTACAACAGCCGATCTGAATTGTTGCTCCGTTTTGTAAAATACACCATCCGTATAAGAATCTTCTGGTGATAGCCTGATAAAATCTTTCTTACAGGATATGGTTAAACAAACCAGGGCAATTAATATATATATCTTTTTCATTTTTTCAGTATTAATGGTTACTTAAATGTAGTTGAGATTCCGAAGGAGAAGGTTCTTGGTACTGGATACGCATTTTCATCCACACCAACCCCAAGTGTAGGATCAGAACCACCCACATTTACTTCTGGATTCATGCCCGAATATCCCGTCAATATAAAGGCCTGCTGTACAGATGCAAATACCCTTATGTTTCTAAGCATTAGATTCTTTAAAGGCACTGTGTAACCTAATGATATGTTTTTAGCCGTTAGGTAAGATCCATTTTCTATCCATTGTGTATTCACCTGTCTACCCATTGCAGTTGTACCTGATTTCGTACGAGGATAAACTCCTGATCCTGGATTCTCCTCTGAACGCCAGCGGTCAGCTGCTGAAGCAAGCAATATCCTGGATCCATCCATATTGGTCTGATAGGCCCATTTGGCGGCATTTAAAATTTTACCTCCAACAGAAAAGGTCATATCAATATTCAAGTCAAAGTTTTTATACTTAAAACTATTAACCAGACCACCGGTAAATGTTGGCGTCGGATCTCCTATAAAAGTACGATCGTTCACATCATCAATTACCCCATCGCCATTGATGTCTTTAACCTTAATGGTACCAATGTCTGAATTGCCATTTGGTTTAGAAGGCGTGCTTAAATATTTTGCGGAATTGGCTAAATCAGCAGCATCCTTATACAGCCCTTCGAAAACGAAACCATAAAACTCGCCAAGATGATGTCCTACCTGCTGACGGAAATAATCTGAACTTGTAGTCACGTTTCTGCGGATGTAACCGGGGTCAACCAAATTAGTGATCAGGTTTCTGTCAAATGACAGGTTCAGATTAGTATTCCATTTGAAATCTCCTGTAAGATTTTTGGAGCTTACGGAGAATTCATGTCCCCACATTTTAAGTTCTCCTACATTATAAATGATTTTGCTAAAACCAGATGAATTCGGGATGTCACGTTGCTGAATCAGTCCATCAGTTAATTTACGATAATAGTCATAAGTAAAACTAATACGGTTATCCAGAATGCCTAATTCGAGTCCTATATCAAATTGCTTATTGCGTTCCCATCTTAGTTCTTTGTTTGGAAGACGATTGATGGTCTGCCCCTGTGTAATCACATTATTGAAATTGTAATAATACGTTCCTATGGTAGCCTGCGAATCGTAGTTTCCGGCAAAAAAGTTATTTCCGGTAATTCCATAACTTGTTCTTAGTTTCAGAAAATCAATGGCGGTTACATTTTGCATAAATGGTTCGTCGCTTACTATCCATCCTGCGGATACAGAAGGGAAGCTGCCCCATTGTTTATTGATCCCGAATTTTGAAGAGCCATCACGTCTAAAAGCTGCAGAAAAAAGATATCTTCCCTTATAGTTATAGTTTAAACGTCCAATTGTAGAAAGCATTGAGTAAGAGCCGGCCCCACTACTACCAGTAATACTGGTAGCTGCATTAAGGTACTCAATGTCGTCGCTGGCAAAGCCCAAACCTGTTAGAGTGTTGCTATAAGTACTAAATTCCTGAGCAGAATAACCTACCAGAGCTTCAATATTATGATCTTTTAAAAAGGTTTTGTTGTAAACCAGATTACCTTCTGCTGTCCATGAGCCATTATCAATTGAGGAACTCGTGCCGGTAGTTTGTCCCTGTGTACCCGTAACCAATCCAGATTGGAAATATTTACGCGTTTCTGCACCTTTATCACCAGCTAAATTAGTTTTTATACTTAACCCCGGTAAAAATTCATAATTAAGGTAAGCGTTACCTAGTATGCGCGTAGTTTTATAATCATCATTAGTAAGTTCATAAGTTGCCAACGGATTAATATAAGCTACCATTCCCGGAGAGGCTACATTACGATTATAACTACCATCCTCAAGATAGGGTTCTGAAAGTGGACTTGCCTCAAAAAATCTTTCGAAATAACCACCAACACCATCACTGTTTAATCTGTTGTTATGATCTATCCTGTAACTTGGTGCCAGGTTAAAACCTAGTTTAAGTTTATTGTTTTCTGAAGTAAAATCCTGATTAAAACGTAAAGAGAATAATTTAGTTCCTGTATTGATCAATACTCCCTGCTGTTCCTGATATCCCGCAATTACAGTTGAAGAAGAATGTTCCCTGGCAGATTGAATGGTTAAATCATAACTATGGATCGGAGCTGTTCTGCTCAAAAGTTTAAACCAGTTTGTTCCTTCGCCATACTGATCAGGATTGTCGTATGCTGCATGATAATCAGGAGAAACGGTGTAACCCGGCTCATATTTTAATCCATCTTCAGCACGTTCCTTCATAAAGGTGGCAAATTCTCTTGCGTTCATCATCTTTGGCAGTTTGCCGGTTGGGATTTTCTGCAGGCCATAATAGCTGGAAAATTCAATTTTTGACTCCCCTGGTTTTGCATGTTTGGTGGTGATAAGTACAACTCCATTGGCTGCTCTGGAACCATATAGTGCTGTTGCCGATGCATCTTTAAGAAAACTATAGTTTTCTATTTCTGCCGGATTGATATTATTAATACTACCGGTAATTGGAGTGCCATCTATCACAAAGAGCGGTTGATTACTTGAATAAAAAGAAGCAGCTCCACGAATGATAAAGCCTATGCCACGTCCAGGCTGGCCACTTGTTTGGGCAATCTGTACGCCGGCAACCTTCCCTTGCAGTTGTTGTGCAAACTGAGTTACAGGCATGTCCTGAAGAGTAGATGCATCAACGGTAGCAATAGAACCAGTTATCTCTCTGCGCTTCTGTTTACCATAACTTACAACAACCTCCGTCAGCTTGTTATCTGCTAACTGCATTGAAAAATCAAGATCCGTAGTTTTTCCTTCTTTTACAGTCACATTTCTCATTCTCTGAGAACGGAAAGAAATATAGCTAATTTCCAAGGTATAATTTCCCGGTTTAAGTGCCAGCGTATAATTTCCATTAGGATCACTTTGAACGGTCTGACCAGTTTCAATAACCCTTATTGTAGCGCCAGGTAAAGATTTGCCTTCTTCATCAACAACATGACCAGATAATTTACCCGGTTCCTGTGGAACAGGCTTGGCATCAATCACAACATATCCTTCAACAATTTTATATTCAAGGTTGGTCGATTCCAATACTTTTTTGATCAAATACTGTACCGTAGCGTGATCAGAGTTGATGGTGATTTTTTGATCAAGGCCCTTTATCAGTTTTTCTGGCAATACAAACTTGATTCCGCTTCTCGTTTGTATGTCCAACAGGCTCTCTTTCACACTGGCATGGTCCAGCTTAATGGCAATCACCTTGTCCAGATTCTGACTGTGAACATTCCCTGCCAGTAGCATACCTATAAAGGTAAACTGTGCGATTAAAAGCATACATGAACATCTCATAATAAACTTAATTGTAGGATGTAATCCTTTTTGCATAAATTTGTGCATTAATGGTTTGCCCGGTAAAACCGGAATAATTGTTAATTTTTTTCTTATCATTTTACCGCTTTGTCGTCGAAAAGCATGCGGTTATAATGGCATCAAATATTGCTTCCCTGTTCTTTGAACGGGGAGGCTCTTTTACTCTTAATACATACCAGGTCCTTTCATATCTTATTTTTAACGAATAACTATTTCTTCATTTTTTATGGTATAGTTAAAATGACCGGCTGCGGCCAGAACATTTAATATCTTATCTATCGAAACACTGGCATCTAACGTAAGCGTCATTCTTTCTCTTGATTTAGCTTGTTTCTTAAATATGACCCTCACGTTGTACCATCTCTGCAATACTTTAGAAATTTCATTTAAGGGTGCATCATTAAAGGTTAAGCGGGCTTTTTTCAGGTCTCTAACCTCTTCCAGATTAACCATTAAATTAGTAACCTTACCATGATCTAGCACCATCTTTTGGCCAGGGGTTAAAACAGCCAGGGCTTTAGAAAGCGTCCCATTTATATGGTCAACTCTTACTTTTCCGGTGGCTACCCCCACCATTAAAGGTTGGTTTTTAAAGGCTTCTATTTTAAATGAAGTACCCAGCACCTTTGTCCGTACGCTGCCGGTATGGATCATAAAAGGTCTTTTAGGATTCTTTTTTACTTCAAAAAATGCCTCACCATATAAGTAGATCTCCCTTGTTTCTCCAGCAAATGTTTCCGGATATTTCAAACGACTACCTGCGCCAAGATATACCACACTGCTATCAGAGAGAATTATTTTTGACCGCTGACCATTTGGATTATTGCGCTCTACAAAAACCAGCTTATCTTTTTTAGCGCTACCCAAATAGCTTACGGCATAGATGCCAACTCCGGCCAGGATCATTACAGTCCAGATTGCCGCTTGTCGTAGTTGAAAAAAACCACTCAGTTTTCTTTTGTGCGGAGCGGGCTTATACCCCATTCTTTCTTGTATAGAATTTTTCCAATCTCCGTGTTTAGGATGCACAGTTTGATCATTCGAGAACCCTGCAAAGTCATTGGCCTCATTTTCAGAAAGGATTTTATTCAGCAATTCTTCAGATTCTGGTTTTTTTAGAAAAATGTTTACGAGGTCCTGCTCTTCCGGGGAACACTTGCCCATTAAAAATCTTTCTAATAATTCCTGATTTACCTGTTTTGACATCTTTATTTAAAGGGGAATAAAGACTCCCTCAATTATAGAGGGACAAAAAAAGATAACAAGGGCTAATCAATTTTGAATAAAAATTGTAACCTACTTATTTTGAGGTAAATAGAATTGTAGTGGATTTTAAAAAAAGAGATATAAACCAGCAATAAGTAGGATTGTACCACTATAGTTGTTGAATTCTTTTCTAAAATGATTTAAAGAGAACTTAATGTGGTTCTTTACCGTATTGATAGAAATATTAAGGCTACTTGCAATTTCGGCATGTGTAAATTCGTCTTCACGGCTCATTTGGAACACCATTTTGCGTTGAGGGCTTAATAGATCCAAATTCATCAGGTATTTTTTCTCTAATTCGGTACTTTGCAGATCGTGATCAGCAGATTGGGCAATAAAGGAGATATCATTTTCAATAACCTCGATTGGAGAACAGGCAAATGCCCTTTTACGGATTGCCTTGATCGTAGCATTTTTAGCTGCCCTAAAGATATAGTGACGGAACTCCCCCTCTATTTTTAACACATGTCTTTTATCCCACACCCACATCATCAAATCCATCATCGCTTCTTCTGCAAAATATTCATCGTTAACATAACCGATGGCATAATTATAAAGCTTTCCAAAATAACGATCAAATAAAGCATTAAAGGCCTTAAGGTTATCTTTGGAACATTCTTCTAGAAGCTGTTTGTCTGAAAGTAAAGGGTATTCCATATAAATGGATTGACTACATTTTTCAGCAAAACTAGAGTCCGGAAATTATTCTTTGATTAATTGCGTGTTAAGTATTCATTAACATATATCCTTGGAGCCACTCCTTTACATCAGGCCATTCGTCTGAGATTATAGAAAAACGAGCAGAATCCCTTATAGTAAAATCTGCTCCCATTCGTTCAGCACGAATTATCCCTTCAAATTTAGCACCCAGACGTTCAATAGCTGCTCTTGATCGTTCATTACGTACATCTGTCGTGAAATTAACCCGCCATACTTTCCAGTGCTCAAAAGCGTATTTGAGCATCAAGAATTTAGCTTCCGTATTTATACCCGTTCTGGTAGCAGACCGGGTGAGCCAGGTATGCCCTATCTCGCAAACATCGGGAGCAATTCTTCCATATCCACACGTATGTTCAGGCCACTGCCAGTAGGCAATATTCCAAAAACGTGTGGATCCTTTTATAATACCGTCTTCATTGTCGATGATGGCAAAGAGCATCGCTGTTCCCCTATCACGCTGCTCATGTGCCGTTTTAATATACGCGGTCATTGCATTTTTTCCCTGAGGCACAACAGTCCACTTAAATAGCTGCTCATTTCCAGCTGCGGCCTTAGTTAATCCTTCTAAATGAAAAAGTTCCAGAGGCTCTAACCTCACATAGTTTCCAACTATTATGTTGTTTTCCATTTGCCTTTTTCTCGTCTATTTTACGCGGTTAATGATAAAGCCATTGTTAACCACATCCATACCGATTTTTGGGTAATACTCAATAGCCGTTGGTGCTGCAAGTAGTAAAAGCATACTCTTATCGCTAATTGTAGCTTTGGTAAGTTTTACCAATTCTTTGCCAATACCCGATTTTTGATAAGTTGCACTTACGGCCAGGTCAGCAAGATAGCAACAGTGACAAAAATCAGTTAATGACCGGGCAATGCCGATTAGCTTATCATCATGCCAGGCCGTAACAACAAGGTTAGAATGTTTATACATCTCTGCTATCCTATCTTTATCTATTGTAGGACGATTGATACCAGAACTGTCATATACATCGATGATTTCTTCTACTGATGGTACCACATTTGTTTTGTAAGCGATCTTCATGTTTAATTAAATTAGTATTCAAAAGTATATCATTTAAGGACTATCTTTATCATCCAGAAATAAGAAGTTAAGTAGTCCAGATGTTGCCATTTGATACCCTTATAACAATAGATAAAACACTAAGCGTGTCCGCTTATCAGCAGATTGCGAACCAAATACTTACGCTGATAAAAAATGGAGTTGTAAAGTCTGGTTCCTACCTGCCAGGCACCCGTGAACTGGCTAGAATGGTTGTTGTTCACCGTAAAACAATTATTGCTGCATATAACGAATTAAGCGCTCAGGGCTGGATTACTGTGATACCACGGAAAGGATTTATTGTGGTTCCTAATCTTCCAGAAGTGATGCCACAGCAGTGGGACCAGCATAAAGCAGGTTTTGCATATGAAAGTTCAATGCCCAGCCCCTTTTATAAAACAAACCAATATGGAGTGATTCCTTTGGCCAGTGATACCAGGGTGCATGAATTAATAATAGATGATGGCCACCCAGATATGCGGCTAGCGCCAATGGACCTGCTAAACAGGGAATACAGGAGCCGTCTTAAAAAGGTCCAAACGTTTAAACGGGTTTCGGCAACACTGGCCGCAGGCTCGCTTAACCTAAGGGAAACAATGGTGAGCCATATGGCGCAAACCAGGGGGCTGCAAGCCCAGGTATCAAACATCATGATGACTCATGGCGCTCAAATGAGTATCTATATAGCAGCAAGCTTATTGCTAAAACCCGGCGATAACGTAATTGTAGGAGAACCGGGCTATTTTGTTGCTAACCAGGTTTTCGAATCTTTAGGAGCCAATGTAATTCGTATGCCTGTAGATCAGGATGGAATAGATATTGATCTGATATCTGCAAACTGCCAGAAGTTAAACATACGGATGCTGTACCTCGTTCCCCACCATCATCATCCTACCACAGTAACTTTAAGCCCGCAACGGCGTATGCGTATACTGGAATTAGCTGAAGAACATAACTTTACAATTGTAGAGGATGATTACGATTATGATTTTCACTACAGCTCCTCTCCGTACCTGC
>Ga0157370_10008420_pt1 | contig 11127 bp, 7 predicted proteins | sample C35metaG_FD_113463 | JGI IMG/M metagenome (GOLD analysis project Ga0157370, IMG submission 113463) | Corn rhizosphere microbial communities from Kellogg Biological Station, Michigan, USA - C3-5 metaG | ecosystem: Host-associated > Plants > Roots > Rhizosphere > Soil | place: USA: Michigan... | reverse complement strand
TGCCGATCTCGGGCTGGGCGACCCTGTGGGCGCCAGCGATCCGGGCGCCGATCCCGCCTCGCTGGAGGAGGCGGTTCGTCCCCTCATCGGCCGGCTGCTGAAGGGCGACCATGATCAGTTGCTGGACCGGTTGGTCGCGTTCACCGTGACCGAGGCGTTTCGCCTGTCGAGCGAAAATCAGATCAAGACGGCCGCGGCGCTGGGCATTAGCCGCAATGTGGTGCGGACCCATCTCAAGAATCTCGATCTGATCTGACGATCCGCCCTTCGGCCGATCACCGCCTTCGTCATTTTTTCCGGGCCGGTGAAAAACCAACAACCTCGCTGCTGAATATGCCGCAGCGCCCTCGACACCGATTTGGCCAACCAATTGTAATTCGGCCATTTTATCGTTTGGCACAGCTCTTGCGATTTCTCCAGCACAACCAATCGGAGACATTTCAGCCGTGCCGACCCAACCCAACAGCGCCCCCGCCAGCGCCGCCCGACCGGACGAAATCTGGTTTACCCGCTGCCCCGTGCCGACCGCTACCGGCATCGCGTACAAGCTGGGCTGGCTGGGGGAAGCGTTCGAAGCCGATAGCATCGCGCTCAAGACGCTGCAGGAGTCCGGCTCCGAACTTGGGCGCCACCATTATGATCATCGTCTGCCGACGCTGATCCGCGAGGGCGGCAACATGCTCGCCATCGCGGCGCACGCGCAGGGCGAGCCGACAAAGCTGGTCGGCCTCACCTGGATCGAGGAAAGCCAGCTGATCCTAGCCCGCCCCGACTCCGGCATCCGCTCGGCCGCCGACTTGAAGGGCAAGCGCCTCGCCCTGCCCGGCTGGAGCCATAATGACATTCCTGCCCACGTGCGCGGCACCAGCATCGCGCGCGGTATGTCACTCGCGGGCTACAAGGGCGTGCTGGCGTCCGCCGGCCTGACCTTCGACGATGTGGACCTCATCGAAACGCCTGATCACCTGCGCAACATCGGCGGCAGCGGCCGCGACCTGCGCCCGCGCGGGCAGGCTCAGCGCAGCGGCGTCGGCAGGCTCTGGCCGATCGAGGCACTGGTCGAGGGCAAGGTCGATGCCATCTATGTGAAGGGCGCCGCCGCGCTCGACCAGGCGCGCGAGAATGGCCTTGTGGTCGCGATCGACCTCGACCAGTTGCCCAACCGACGCTTTCGGGTGAACAATGGCACGCCGCGTCCGATCACCGTGCACCAGAGCCTGATCGACAATCATTTCGACCTGCTCGTCCGCTTTCTTGCCGTCACGCTGCGCGCCGCCGACTGGGTTGCCGAGCAGCCCGATCGCCTGCGCGACATCCTGGAATATGAGACGGATGGCAGCAGTGCCGCTGTTGACCAGGCCTATGCCCGCCTTCACGAAGGGCTGCATCCGACGCTAGACGAAGAACGGCTCGCCCTGTTCGACCTCCAGAAGAAATTTCTCTTCACCCACGGCTTCCTCGACGCGGATTTCGACCTGTCCGGTTGGGTCGATCCGCGTCCGCTGGAAGCCGCCCGCGCCCTCAACGAACAGCGCCCGCAACCGGTCGCCATCCCCGCCTGAAAGGAAAAATGCATGTCTGACGTCAACGGACTTTCGAAAGAGGCCATCTCCTTCGTGCTGGAAACGGAAAAGGACGCGCGCCGCGCCTTCCGCCTTCTGCGCGAAACCCGGACCATTTCCGCCAGCGGCACCCTGTTCTTCGCCGTCCGCATCCCCGGCGAGGAAAAGATCATCACGCTGAACTATGCGGGCCAGTGGGAGGACGACCCGGATCAGGCCGTCACCAGCGTCATCGGCTTCGACGGCGCGCTCTATTGGGGCAACGCCCCCGGCGGCGCGGCGCGTTACCTCAAGATCTTCAAGAAATATCCCGATTTCAAGGCGATCAGCCACGTCCACACGCCGCATCTGGGCGCCTATTCGCAGGCTCATTCGGAACTGCCCTTGCTCTACGTGCCCAACCGCCGCTTCCGCTTCACGGCGCAGCTGCCGGTCTACATCAACCGCCGCCAGCCCGAACCCGACTTCATCCTGGATTCGATCGAACAGGACCGCGAAGTCCCCGGCATCGTGGAAGCCAATGGCGGCGCGACGATCTGGAGCTGGAAAGGCCTGCGCGACCTCACCAACAATATCGTGTTGCTGGAGGAAGGCGCGCAGTTCCAGATCCTCAGCCAGGCGCTGGGTGGTTCGAAGCCGTTCGGCCCCGGTGTGCTGGAGCAGCAGTGGAAGATGGGCAAGCTGGTTCCGCCTGACGCCCGCGTCGATGACGACGGCACGATCCACCTGGCGGACACTGCTGTCGCCGCTGAATGAATGATGCGAGCCGGCGCTTATCCGCGCCGGTTTTCCCCTGACGGAGCCATCCCCCCATGTCGCAGAAGAAGCGCCAGCTCGCGCTCGCCGTTTTCCTCACCCGCCACGGCCATCACCCCGGCGCCTGGCGCCAGCCGGGGACAGCCAACACCGGCAAGCCCGACTTCCGTTACTGGGCCGACCTTGTTCGCACCGCAGAACGTGGCAAGCTGGATGCGGCCTTCTTCGCCGATTTCGTAGGGCAGAGCGGCGACAGCACCAAGGGGATCGCCCGCCGTCACGCCTTCCTCGATTTCGAGCCGCTGACCGCCACTGCCGCCTTGGCCAGCATCACCAGCCACATCGGCCTCGTCGCCACGGTGAACACCAATTTCGAGCAACCCTATGCGCTCGCCCGGCGCTTCGCCTCGCTCGATCATATCAGCGGTGGGCGGATCGGCTGGAACATCGTGTCCTCGCTCGCTGACGGCGCGGCCAAGAGCTTCGGCATCGACCAACCGGCGAGCCACGCCGAACGCTACGCCCGCGCCCACGATTTTGTGGAACTGACCAAGGCGCTGTGGGACAGCTGGGAGGATGACGCATTCGACGCCGCGGACAAGGACAGCGGCATCTACTTGAATGCCGACGCCGTCCATCCGGTCCATTATCGCGGACCCTATTATGGCATCGACAGCGTGCTCGACATGCCACGCCCGATCCAAGGCTATCCGGTCTTCGCCCAGGCCGGCAACAGCGAGGTGGGCCGCGACTTCGCCGCCCGCCATGCCGAGATGATCTATGCCGCCGCGCAATTCATCGAGGATGCGCAGGCCTTTTACAAGGATGTTAAGGCTCGGGTCGCCGGCTATGGCCGCGATCCCGATACGCTCAAGGTCATGCCCGGCCTCTCCTTCACCATCGGGTCCAGCCTTCAGGAAGCGCAGGACAAGTTCGGCGCGCTGGAGGAAAAGGTCGATTTCTCCGGCGATCTCAATCTCATGGGCCAGGATGTCAGCACCTATCCGCTCGACGGTCCGCTGCCCGATCTGCCGGAGCCGGAAAATGGCAAGGGCCGCTGGCGCCAGCTAACCGCGCTCGCCCGCCGGGAGAACCTCACCATTCGGCAACTGTTCCTGCGTTTCAACGCGGTGCGCGGCCATCGTGTGGTGTTGGGGACGCCATCCGACATCGCCGATCAGATACAGGACTGGTTCGAGCGGGATGCCGCCGACGGCTTCAACCTGATCCCGCCGCTGCTCCCTAGCTCGCTCGAAGACTTCGTCGAGCAGGTGGTGCCCGAACTGCAACGCCGCGGACTTTTCCGCACGGAATATGAAGCCACCACACTGCGCGAGCATCTGAACCTGCCGCGCCCGGAGAACCCCAAGGCCCGTGTAGCAGCGGTATGGAAATCCGCCCTCGAAACCGCCGCTTAGGGAGCATCTCGCGCTAAAATGGAAAGGATCTGAAACCATGACGCAAAAACTCGACACCCTCTGGTATACACGCTGCCCCGTTCCCACAGGCCTGGGCATCGCCCTGCAAAAGGGCTGGCTGGAGGAAGCCTTTCGCGCGCAGGGTACCAGCCTGGCTTCGCTCCTCGAATCCAATGATTTTTCGAAGCGGGAATCGCACTTCTCGCACACCGTCCAGAACAGCGTGCGCCATGGGGGCAACATCCCCGCGATCAGCGCCCGCGCGCGCGACCGCGACACCCGCGTCATCGGTCTGTCCTGGGCCGACGAGACGCAGCTGATCCTCGCCAGTCCGGAATCGGGTATCACCTCGGTCCGCGACCTGAAAGGTCGCCGCTTTGGCCTGCCCAACTGGAAGAATGTGGAAATTGACTTCAGCCGCGCGCAGGCGATCCGCGGACTTGAAAATGCCCTTCGCCTCGAAGGGCTCGAAGTATCCGACGTCGAGCTGGTCGATCAGGATATCGACACCCATTATAGCGACGGCCAGGCGCAGAGCGTCGGCGGCACGCTCGCCTGGAACGGTCGCAGCACGACCCGCGCCCGCGCCAATAATCTCGAACTCATCGCCCTGCTGCGGGGCGAGGTGGACGCCATCTTCCTCAAGGGCGCGAGCGGCGCGCAGATCGCCAACCAGTTCGGCCTCACCACGGTGATCGACACCGGCATCCATCCCGATCCGCTAGTCCGCTCCAACAACGGCACACCGCGCACGCTCGCCGTCGACGGCAACCTCATCGACAATCATTTTGACGCCGCCGTCACCATCGTGGAGCAGGTACTGCGCGCCGAAGCCTGGGCACAGACCAACTCGTCCGAAGTGCGCCGCTATCTCGCCCGTGAAACCAACAGCAGCGAATATTGGGTGAGCATCGCCTATGGCGAGGACGCGCAGAAGAAGCTGAAGACCGACCTTTCGGAACAGTCGGTCACTGCGATCCAGGACTTCACCAACTTCCTGCACCGCTGGAACTTCATTCCGGAAAGCTTCGATGTGAACGACTGGATCGATGCCCGGCCGCTCGACGCCGCGCAATCGCTCGCACTCGCCAGCTGATCCGCAAATGGGGGAGAGCGGATTATTGCGCCGCAGCCCGTTGCTGCGCTGCCTCGCCATCTATGGCGAGATGCCGGGGCGTTTCGCCCTGACCGCGCTGCTCCTGGCCGGCGTCAACCTGGCGCTGGTCGGACAGCAGGTGATGGTCGGCCATGCCGTGCAGGAAGCACAGCATGGCCGCCTGGTGGTCGCGGACGCCAGCGGCATGCTCGACTATGGCCGCGCCTGGTTCTGGGTCGCGCTGCTACTCGGCCTCTCGCTTGGCCGGGCCGCGGTGCAATATGGCGCTGGGCTCCTCTCCCTCTCGATCGGCCAGACGCTGCTGACCGTGCTGCGCTTGCGCATCATGGCGCAGATCCAGTTGCTCGACCTATCCTATCACTGGCGTCACGGCGTGGGCGAAATGGTGACGCGGATGACGCGCGACGCCGACAAGGTACGCGACGCGCTGATCAATTTCTGGCGGCAGATTTTCGAAACCGGGTTGATCGTCGCCATCTCCCTCGGGCTGCTGGCCGTCTATTCGCCCTGGCTGGCGCTCGTGCCCGCGCTCCTGCTGCTGCTCGGTGTGGGTCTGCTCTGGCGCGAAGCCGATGCGCTGGTCGCGCTCGACCGGCGGATCGGCGATGCATATGACGCCGTGACGCAGGACCTGTCCGAAGGCGTCAATGGCGTGCGCGTCATCAAGGCCTTTTCGCTTGGGGCAACGCGCGCGGCGCGCTTCGAGCGCCATGTCGACCTGTTCCGGTCCGAAGCGCGCGCGGCGATCCGCCATGCCGCCCGCCGCATCCCTTTGCCGCAGACCGTCATCGCCCTCTCCCATGCCTGGGTGCTGGGTTTCGGCGCCTGGATGGTAAGCCGCGACACCCTCGGCCTTGGCGCGCTGGTCGCGGCGATGCTGGTCGTCAACACGCTGGTGCTTCGGATCGAAGGGATCGGCCGGCTGCTCCAGGTCGTCGCCGACGCCCGCGCTTCGGCCGCGCGTATCTGGGAAGTGCTGGACGCGGAACCTGCGATCAGGTCGGGCACGGAGCCGCTCTCGGCCGGCCCGCTGGGCCTGCGCCTGCGCCAGGTTAGCGCCTCGCCGCTGGGTGACGGCGCGCCGGTGCTGCACGATCTCGGCCTGACGGTGAAACCGGGCGAGGTCGTGGCGCTGGTCGGCGCAACCGGATCGGGCAAGAGCATCCTCACGGCCCTCCTCCCCCGTCTGGTCGAGGTGGATGAAGGCAGTATCGAAATCGGTTCGGACGATTCAGGTTGGCAGGATATTCGCACCACCGATCTGCGCGAGCTTCGCCGCCGCGTCCATATATTGCCGCAAGAGAGCTTCCTCTTTTCCTACACGCTGGCTGCCAATCTCCGACTGTGCGCGCCTGACGCGACGGAGGCGCAGTTGCGCGAGGCGCTGGACCATGCCGCCGCTGGTGAACTGCTCGACCGGCTGAACGAGGGGCTGCACACGCGGGTTGGCGACCGTGGGGCGACGTTGTCGGGCGGCCAGCGCCAGCGCGTCTGCCTTGCCCGCGCGCTTCTCGCTGACGCCGACATTCTGGTGCTGGACGATGCGACCAGCGCGCTCGACGCCCGTACCGAACGGCGCGCGATCGACAACATCCGTGAGCTGCGGACCAGACGCACGCGCCCGCTGACCATGCTGATCGTCGCTAGCCGCCTGTCCACCGCGCTGATCGCCGACCGCGTCGCCGTCCTCGCCGAAGGACGGATCGTGGCGCAGGGAACGCACGAGCAACTCGCTAAAAACAGCGCGTCCTATCGCGCACTGATGGGGCTGTAAGGCCATGAACGCTTTTCGCGGCGACAGCGCCCTTTCCGACATAGAGCTGGAGGAGAAATTCTCTAGCCGTTCGCTCGATCAGGGGGTCTCGGCCCGGCTGCTGCCGCTTGTCGCCCCGGTCTGGCGGCCCATCGCGGCGGTCATCGGGATCGAGATCGCGCAAGTGCTGGCGATCTTCGCCCGGCCGCTGCTGATCGGCCTGGTCATCGATCGTGGCCTGCGGCAGACTGGCGTCGACGCCGGACTGATTGCATGGGCTTGCGTCGGGCTCGCCGCGACATGGGGCATACGCTTCACGCTGGGCGGCCTATCGCAATATTGCGCCGGCATCGCCGCCATCCGCGTGCTCAACGATCTGCGCGCGCGCGTCTTCGCCCATGTCCAGACGCTCAGCGTCGGCTATTTTGACCGGACCAAGGCGGGACGCATCATCTCCCGCGCCGACCGCGATGTCGACACGCTGGAGCCGCTGCTAATCCAGGGGCCACCGGAATTCCTCTCCGCCGTTATGCGGCTCTGCCTCTCGGCTTTCCTGCTGTGGCTGATCACCCCCGCCCTGCTCGCCGGCCTCGCCGCAGTCGTGCCGGTTCTGATCCTCTCGACCTTCCTCTTCAAGCGCGTTTCCCAGCGCAGCTGGGCCAGGGTGGCGGAAAACCGCAGCCGTTTCACCGCGCATCTGGTGGAGACAGTCGCCGCAGTGCGCCTGATCAAACAGTCCGGCAGGGATGGCGAGAACCTCGCCAGATATCGCGGACTGCTGCAGGATTTCAATTCCTCGCTGATCTTCGGATCGGTCCGTTCGGGTTGGTTCGCGCCTTTTACCGGCCTTCTTACCACGGCGGGGCTGGCGCTGACGCTGCTCATCGGCGGGCGGGGCCTTGCACTGGGCACGCTGACGCTCGGCGAACTGACGCAGAGCCTGTTCTACGTCTTCCTGTTCCTGGCGCCGCTACAGGAATTCAGCGACCTGTTTGAACGCTTCGCCAACGGAACCGCATGCGCTCAGCGCATCTTCCTGCTGCTCGATACCGAGCCGCAGATCAGCGACGGCCCCGGCGCCCTCGCCCCGGTCGAGATCGAAGGGCGCATCGAATTCCGCGGCGTCGGTTTCGCCTATCATTCCGGCCGGCCAGTCATCCGCGACCTCAACCTGAGCATCGAGCCTGGCGAGCTGTTGGCCATTGTCGGCCCCACAGGTCATGGGAAGAGCACGCTCGTCCAGCTGCTCACCCGCTTCTACGACGTGGACGAGGGCGCGGTACTGCTTGACGGATGCGACATACGGGCCTTCGCAGAGCGCAGCCTGCGCCGCCATATCAGCGTCGTCCTACAGGATAATGTGCTGTTCAGCGGAAGCGTGCTCGACAATCTGCGGCTCGCCAGACCCGACGCGACTGACGACGAACTGATCACCGCGTCGAAGCGCATCTGCGCCCATGAGGTGCTGGGCGCGCTGCCGCATGGCTATGCGACGCAGGTAGGGCCGCTTGGCAGCAAGCTGAGCCAAGGCCAGCGGCAGCTTATCTGTCTGGTGCGAGCCTATCTGGCTGACCCATCGGTGCTGGTACTAGACGAGGCGACGTCGGCCATCGACGTCTGTACCGAACGGCGCATCCAGCAAGCGCTGCGCCTGCTTTGCGAAGGCCGGACGGCGATCATCATCGCTCATCGGCTGGAAACCATCCGTGCCGCGCATCGCATCGCCGTCATCGAAAATGGACGGGTAGTTGAAATTGGCCCCCACGATTCGCTTCTCGCGGGCGGGGGACATTATGCCGCGCTGAACGGCAGCTACGAAAAGGCTATGGGATTGGATTCCAATCATAAGGGTCAACAGCTGAAAATGAGTGCCGTAAGCTGAGAACAACTGCTGCCTGCCAAGCGGCTAGATGCGTTACGTCATGCGCAACCCGGACAAGCTCCGACATATCGTTGGGCGCGTCTTTTAATCGCGCTGTCGACCCATCCTAGCCGTTCAGCATCCAATTTTCGTTCCCCAGGTGCTGACCGTCCGCTTTCCCGAGCGGGACATCCACTTCTGCCCAAATGCAGAGTGATGGCTTGGCAATGAGCGCTCGAGAGCCAACTGTAGTGGCTCCTAAAAAGCCGCTGGGCCGCACAGGCTGTGGGATCGGACGAATGCTGTCCTGTCAAAGAGCAGGTGGCAACGGCAATTCCTGATCCGCATCGAGACGACGATCAATTTCTCCACCCAGTCGATCCAACTGGGCAAATGTCGCGGGTACCGCCAGAACGGTTCCGTCGCGCAATGTCAGCCGCAGGCAATAGCCCTCGCCATCAGCTTCTACGGCAAAATGGACAAGTGTCGCGGTCATGACAGTCTCCGATGCAGGGCTTCACCATCAATCCGCGCAAGCCTTCGTCCCGTTACCCAAGTCTGTCCGAATGCCTGGAATTCGCGCAATGCGAAGCGAAACGCAGCCAGCACCGCATAATCGTCGTCTTTCAGTCCGCCGCGATGGACCATCATATCTGCCCAGTCTTGATATATATCGTATCACGATATATCTGCGCCTGACCTTGCGCTAGGAGGAATTTCGCATGATTCGGGAAGCACTAACTTCCGCCGAAGCTGCTCGGCTTGGCGATCATAGTGCCGACCGACGGATGATCATGTTGGCGCTCATGGCAGTCCCCGTCGGTGCTGGTGGTGCCATTGGTGCGTGGATCCTTCTCAAGTTGATAGCGCTTTCGACCAACGTCTTCTGGTACGGCCGCCTGTCCACGACAGAAGCCGACATCGCCGATGCTGCCATGGGCATGGGAATGGTGGTGATCCCCGTCGTCGGGAGCCTGATCATTGGCCTCATGGCACGCTATGGTTCGGAGAAAATCCGCGGCCATGGCATTCCCGAAGCAATCGAGACGATCCTGTTCGGCGAAAGTCGGCTTTCCCTCAAGGTTGCGATCCTCAAGCCGCTTTCCGCCGCTGTTTCCATCGGCAGCGGAGGCCCCTTTGGCGCGGAAGGTCCGATCATCATGACGGGCGGCGCGATCGGTTCGCTCTTCGCCCAATGTTTTCATCTGAGTGCCGCAGAGCGCAAGACGTTGCTGGTAGCCGGGGCGGCGGCGGGCATGACCGCGATCTTCGGCACGCCCATTGCCGCGATATTGCTGGCGGTGGAAATTCTTCTCTTCGAATGGAAGCCGCGCAGTTTCGTGCCGGTGGTGCTGGCTGTGCTTGTGGCATTTGCTCTTCGCCCCTCGCTGATCGCAAGTGGCCCCATGTTCGCGACAGACCTGGCGATTCCGAGCGGTATCGCGCCCCTCATCGGAGCGTTCGGCCTTGGGCTGGCGACAGGCCTGGAAGCAGCGCTGCTCTCGACCGCGCTTTACCGGATCGAGGACGGCTTCCACCGTTTGCGTCTGCACTGGATGTGGTGGCCGGCGTTGGGATCGATCGTGGTGGGAATTGGCGGGCTCATCGATCCGCATGTTCTAGGCGCGGGCTATGCCAATATCGACGCACTGCTGGGAGGCGGGTTTGGCGCCCGCGCAATCATAAGCCTGCTGTTGGTAAAGGCCGTGGTGTGGCTCGTATCGCTCGGCTCGGGGACTTCGGGTGGCGTTCTGGCGCCGCTTCTGATCTTGGGCGCCGCGCTCGGCTGCCTGGTCGGCCAATATATGCCGGGAAGCCCGGGCCTCTGGGCCATGGTGGGAATGGCAGCTATTATGAGCGGCGCGATGCGAGCCCCTCTTACGGGTGCATTATTCGCCGCGGAACTGACCGGCAGTTTCGACGCGCTGCCACTCTGTCTCGCGGGTGCGGGTGCGGCTTACGCATTGAGCGTCCTGCTCATGCGCCGATCTATTCTCACCGAAAAGATTGCCCGGCGCGGGCGGCATATTCTCCAGGAATATAGCGTAGACGCGATGGAGTTCGTTCAGGTTGGGGAACTGATGACCAGCGACCCTGACATGCTGTCTGGCGACATGCGCATCGAGGACGCTCGGGACTTTTTCGAGAATGATGCTCGGCATCGCAGCTATCCTGTTGTGGATGCCACAGGTCGGCTATTGGGATTGGTCTCGCGCAGCGATGCCCTTCGCTGGCGTGTCGAGACGATCGATGGCGGCACTCTATTAAAGGACAATCTCTCGGACGCCGCTCAACCATCAGCCTTCCCGGACAGCCCAAGTGGCATGGTAGCCGACCTTATCGTCCAGACTGGTGTTGGACGCATTCCGATTATCGCGCGCGACAGTCGGAGGGTCGTGGGCATATTGACCCGGCAAGATCTGCTCAAGGCCCGGCTCAAGTTCCGACGAGCAGAAACGGAGCGCACCAGCCGGACCAGGCAGACTGCAGCGGCATCAGATTGAAATATATCGTACTACGATATACATCGCCTTTCTTAGGGTCAGGACTCGTTGATCAGAGCCAGAAGATGACGGTTGCAGCGAGAGCGATGGCGGAAAAGAAGACGGTTGGGCACCTGTCGTAGCGTGTGGCGACCCGCCGCCAGTCCTTCAGGCGGC
>Ga0157370_10008415_pt1 | contig 11130 bp, 12 predicted proteins | sample C35metaG_FD_113463 | JGI IMG/M metagenome (GOLD analysis project Ga0157370, IMG submission 113463) | Corn rhizosphere microbial communities from Kellogg Biological Station, Michigan, USA - C3-5 metaG | ecosystem: Host-associated > Plants > Roots > Rhizosphere > Soil | place: USA: Michigan... | reverse complement strand
CGGCCTGTCGTGGAGTCGGTGACCGCGAAGGTGCCGGTGAAGGACTGGCCGAGCTGGGAGGTGGTCATGGTGAACGTCAGCGGCGAGGCCTGGTTCTGCGGGACGCTTACCGGGATGGCGCTGGGGTGGAACGTCGCGGGGCCGGAGTAGGTGGCGTTGTAGAGGGCCTGGTCGAGTCCGGTGATGGCCTGGCCGGAGCAGGCGGCTAGGGCGAGGAGGGCGGTTGTGAGCAGGATGGAGCAGCGGTTCATAACCTGTGGCAATATAACGGGCCCGGGGCGACCGCTCTGTGTGCGACATTAAAGGCGATTTGTCAGCGAGATGCTTTATGACGGTCGCCAAAGCCGATTGAAGCTATTGGGCTGATGACTGTCGATTAGCGCGAATCGCAAGGTGAAGGCTGATCAGCTCTGGTCTAGTCGCCGTTACCGCCTTAGGCCGAAGGAATCCAGCATAAGATCGCTACACCTGATTGGCGCTGAGGAGCCAAACGAACGGTGCACCGCGAGTCACGTCTTGCGGGGATGCAAAGGCTGTACATCTTACACTGCATCCCGGAAGTGTTGTTGAAACTGTGCTTGGAGTTTAACGCGTTAGAGGGCACCACGATCTTAGGAATATGAAGCTGCGTCTATTCGTTGGCTCCTCGTCAGAATCGAAACCAGTAGTCGAAGCGCTCAGCTCTGCCCTTCAGGACGAATACGAGGTAGTCCCCTGGTTCAATGACGAAGTGTTCGATGCAGGATCGACAGCGCTTCGCGATCTCTTGCGTGCAGCGGAGGAGTCCCATCTCGGGATTTTCGTCTACGCGCCGGATGATCGCCTTGTAATCCGCGGAGCGGGCAAATCTATACCGCGCGACAATGTACTTTTCGAGCTCGGTATGTTCATGTCCAAACTCGGGCCTCGAGGATGCTTCCCGCTCGTCGCCAACGACGTGCCAGACTTGCGCGTGCTCTCTGACCTAGACGGGCTCACGACGCTTCGGTTTAATCACGATCAGTTCGCGAAGGATCCGGTGGCTGCATTGAAGCTTGCGATCGAAGGGTTCAGGCGCGCCCATAAGAGTTTGAATACTGACGACGATAGACGACCTGAAATCGCTGGATTGTGGGACCTGGTTTGGATCGTCGAGAGTGATCATTTCGATCTTGTAAATACTCACACACTCGAACTCGCGCAGGTTGGCGGTCGCGTCCTAGGAGAGTATATGGCGACACCGAAGAACGCAAAGGAGTTCTCGGTGCGATTCGATGGCACCATTGAGAAACAAGCATTGACCGGCCGATGGTCCGGCGCCGGATACTCCGGTGTATTCCAGCTGGCGATCAATCCTACTTGGAGTACGATGACCGGTCGATGGATTGGCCCGTCCGAGCGGGATGGAATCAAGTCTGGACTCTACCAATGGCGCCGACGGTCGTAGTATGGTCGTACATACATCCGACATCGGCCGTAAAGCGTTAGCTAGCCACCAGCTTCTTAAGCAGGCCAGCAATCCCGTTCGCTAGTCGATCCTCCAATCGTGTTTGACGGTAGCCCCTTTTTGGTCCGATCTTAGGCTGACAGTCGGGTTTGTTCTCCGTCAGTTTGAAATCGCTCTGCAGCTTGGAGCGGGGTGCATCCTGCGAGGCCGCTGTGCGGCCGAGCAGTGTTGTACGCAATGCGCCACTCCTCGATCGTGCGCCGCGCATCCGGGAGCGAGAGAAACCAGTGTTGATTTAAGCATTCATCTCGACAGCGTCCGTTGAAGCTCTCGATGTACGCGTTCTGGACGGGCTTGCCGGGCTGAATGAAGTGCAGTGCGACATGCTGCTGGTAGGCCCATGCATCCAAGGCACGACTGCGAAACTCCGGCCCGTTGTCGCAACTGATCCGCTCCGGCAGTCCACGCGTGATGCGCAGCTGCTCCAGGATGCGCACCACGCGATTCGCGCCCAAGCTCACATCGACTTCGATGGCCAGTGATTCGCGTGTGCACGTGTCGATAAGCGTGAGAGCGCGAAAGACACGACCGTTCGAGAGAGTGTCACGCACCAAGTCCATGGCCCAGAGTTCGTTCGGGTGCTCCCGTCTCTGCCAATATGAGTGAGACACTGAAGTCCCTGTAGTTTAGTGTACACTTGAGGGCGATCGAGGATGAAGGATTATGGCTACGGCTCTTGCTCCTGAAGTTGTTATCTCACACGATTCAGCGGTGTCACCGACGTCCAATAGGCGCCGCTTCACAGCGGCCTATAAGATGAAGATCCTGGAGGAGATCGACCGTTGTAATCACCACGGTGATATCGGCGCTCTTCTCCGGAGAGAAGGGCTGTATTCGTCCCAGCTTGCAGCCTGGCGCCGTGCGCGTGAGCAGGGCGATCTTGCGACGCGCGCAGCACTCGTTCGGCGCCGCGGTCCGAAGCCCAAGCAGGTTGATCCTGGCAAGGAGAGGAGCGACAAGAAGATCGCCGAGCTGGAGCGCGAGCTTGCCCGGGCGGTGAAGCGTGCCGAGCGCGCAGAAGCGTTGGTTGAAGTTCAAAAAAAAGTCTCAGCACTTCTGGATCAGATCGATCAAGTGCATCGACTGAAACTCGATGCGAAACTCGAGCGCAGCGACTTGAGCGACGACGAGATCACCGGGCAGCGCTGATGGAAACAGTTACCGAGTTGGCTCCGCGCCTTGGCGTTCGCCCGCTGTGCCACACGCTCTCGCTTTCGAGCGCGACGTACTACCGGCATCGGTGCCCTCCGAATGCAAGTGCAAATCCAAATGCAAATGCAAATGCAAAGTTGCCGAGATCATCGCCTCGTGCACTGTCGCCGGATGAGCGACGTCGCGTGCTCGATGTATTGCACGAGCCACGCTTTGTTGATATGGCACCGGCCGAGGTGTACGCCACGCTGCTGGATGAAGGGGCGCATCTCTGCTCGGAGCGGACGATGTACCGTGTACTCTCGGAGAATGAGGAAGTGCGTGAGCGTCGCGCGATCTCAAGGCGTACGCATTACACGGCACCCGAGCTCCTGGCGACGAGACCGAACGAGCTATGGAGCTGGGACATCACCAAGCTGAAAGGCCCAGCGAAATGGACGTGGTACCATCTCTACGTCGTGCTTGATGTGTTCAGCCGCTACGTCGTCGGCTGGATGGTAGCACCGCGGGAATCGGCGACGCTAGCTGAGCGGCTCATCTCGGTGAGCTGCGAGAGACAGGACATTTTCCCAGGCCAGCTCACCGTGCACGCAGACCGAGGATCGTCGATGCGATCGAAACCGGTGGCGCTATTACTCGCTGATCTGGGTATCACGAAAACGCATTCCAGACCCCACGTTTCGAATGATAATCCGTACTCCGAATCACAATTCAAGACGATGAAGTACCGGCCTGACTTCCCAGAAAGATTCGGCTCCATCGAGCATGGTCGGATGCATTGCGTGGATTTCTTTCGGTGGTACAACGATGAACACCGGCATTCAGGGATCGGTATGCTAACGCCGCACGATGTGCACTATGGCCTTGCCGAAATGCGTCATGCCAATCGCGCTCTTGTACTCCAGGCCGCCTACGCCGCTCATCCGGAACGCTTCGTCAGGCAACTACCAACGCCGCCAGCGCTTCCAACGGCTGCATGGATCAACAAGCCGATCAATCTGCTCGGCATCGTCAGCTCAACCAGCGCAAAGGCTCTCTAAATTCTGACCACCAAGTGTCTCAAACTCATTGACAGGTTCCGCTCCGTCGGCGGCAGCGACACGCTTGCGGCGTTGCCGCTTGACTAGCAGTCCCTCCAGTCTATACAGCCGGCGGATGCGCTTGTGATTGTCCGTGACTCCTTCCTGGCGCAATCGGTCGGTCAGAAGCGGTGCACCCCAGCTTGGATTGGCTGTCGCCAGCTCACGCAAGCGCGTGCGGAGCGCCTGATCATCCCGGCTTGTAGTCGGCACATAGCGAATCGGTGTGCGGTGCAGCCCGAGCCAGCGACACGCGCGTCGCTCACTTCCGGCGGTCGGCTCAATGCTGGTGACGATGGCCCGCCGCTGTTGCATCGTCACCACTCTTTTCCCAGCACGCCCTTCAGCACCTGAATGTTCAGCGCCTGATCCGCGACGATGCGCTTCAGCTGGCGGTTCTCGTCTTCGAGCGTTCGCAATCGCTTCGCTCACCTCCAGGCCACCGTACTTCTTGCGCCAGCGGTAGAAGGTCTCGCGCGAGATGCCATGGCGCCGGATCACGTCCCTGGTCTTGCCGGTGCGCTCGGCTTCCTTGAGCACGCCGACGATCTGCTCCTCGGTGAATCGGCTCTTCCGCATCGGTCCGTCCTCCTCGCGGCTCCCGCCGCAGCTCGGACTGTCAACTTACGACTGGACCTCTAAATTGGGCTACCGTCAGGCTACCGTCATCGCTACGTCGCTGCATCGTCTAACAGGCCTAGATTCATTAGGCGGTACATCATTGCCTGACTGCTTACGCCAAACCGGTCACATAATGCACGCATGGACTCATCGTCACCCAAATCTACAGCGTGCATTTGTAGCTCTCGACGCAACCAAGTCGCTGGCATGAGCAGCGCGGCTGCAAATTGATTTGCCTCACGTTCTTCGACAACTGACCCTGAGTTCTGTGTCGAGCTTCGAAGTCGAAGAGTTGTCCCGCGGTCTACGTATGTGCCGCCCTCATGGAGCTGAAAATGTCCGATCTCGTGAGCAATGGTGAATCGCTGTCGGTTGGGCGGATGTGCGTAATGCACGCCGATGACGGTGCCGCTTTCGCCACGCACCAACATTCCGGAGCAATCGTTGCCTAGATCGGCGAACTGTAACGAAATACCAAGATTCTTTGCGACATTCGCTACGTCTACGGAGGGCTCATCGATTGCTAGTTGCTTGAGAAGGGCTAAGGCCGCGCGCTCAGGTGTGCTCACGACCGACTCCGTTTAGTACTCACTTCGACCTCCACGCTTTCTAACTTCGCGAGCGTCATAGCGAGCCACGCTCTGGCTCGCGGCGCCTCCAACACGGCTCGCTCAACAGCTGGTTCAAGTTTTACCTCAACCAGCGAGCCAGCAGTGGATTCCAATTCAGCAGCGTTTGGAAGCAATGACGCAGGTTCGATACCCAACGCCATGCCGATGGCCCAGATGACGTGTATCGGTGGTCGCTGCGTTCCCAATTCGATATTCGCGATCGAGCCTCTCGTGAGGCCTATTCTCTTCGCGAGCCTCGATTGGCTGAGCCCATCGGGCCGGATGTGGGCACGGGCGGCGGCGACGTTGCGCCCTAAGATTTTGTAGAGAGCTGGGTTATCCATCGGCTTGCGCACGAACGGTAATGTAGCAATCGGAATCTAATGTGCAATAGCGCTGAGCGCTCATTGTTATCATACATACAGACGTATTATCATACTTGACACTTCCCTAGTCGCGGGCGATCGTTGTTCATGACAATTGAGCTCCGTTCAACAATTAAATCGAGGATAGGACCATGAGTACTGAAGGTGCTGCCACGGAAACAGAGGTCAGCAGGGATGAGAAAACGGTGACCGTCAGAGTGAATGGCTCCCCCGTCACCATCGAGAAGAAGACGACGGTCGGCGCATTGTTGGGTGATGCGGGTTACGCGCCTGAGAATCACTACCTCGTCCGCGTTGAGCACGGCAACGAAGTGAAGGAGCTTCGTGACCCGAACGAGGAGGTCACGCTCCACGAAGGCGAGGAGTTTCGCGCGTACTACAACGGCGCTACTCCGCTTTCATGATACCGACTCACGCGCAGGCGCTAATTGATGGTCTCGAGACGCACGGGTGGCGGCTTGAGACCACGCGCCGAGTGGAAGGCCAACCTTTCACCTATGCTGTCTTTTCGGAGGTGCCGGGATTCGGTAGAGGCTGCCCAGAGAAGGTTATCCCGAAGCTTGCCGTTCCGCTGCCGGACGATCTACAGATTCCTCCTCCCGGCTTTCACATGCATCCCCCACTCGGGCTGGGCACGGTAACAAATACTGGCGAAAGCCCACTGTCGTTGCCGAACGAGCCGTGGGTTTATTGGAGCCGGCCTTTGGCAAACTGGGCCCGTCAACCTAACGCGGCTCGCATCGTTTCTCATTTCAACTCGACGTTACGCGATGCATGAGTTCTCGGTGGCGTTACCTGAAAATCTCGCCGAAGCTATGCGGTGTCATCTCGCCCGGCCTGACGGCCAAGAGGACGTGTGCTTGGGTCTCTATCGACCGAGCACCGGCCGTCGCCGAGACTCGGCCATCATCTACGACTGGGAGCCGCCGGAAGATGGCGAGCGGTTTGTCGATGGCAGCGTGTCGTTCACAAGCGAATATTTGCGACGTGCCATAGCCCGTGCCGCTCGCGAGCACGCGGGAGTCGCGATCTTACACAGTCACCTAGAAGACGCGACCGGCTGGCAGCAACTCAGCCCGAAGGATTTCGATGGTGAGCGCCGCCATGCAAGAGTCGTCCATGCAGCCGTGAAGCTGCCCCTCGTCGGTATGACGCTAGCCCCCGGAGACGGCACGTGGAGCGCTCGCCGGTGGTTGGTGGGCCCGAGCATTCAAGTTCAACACGCCGAACTCGTTCGAGTTGTTGGCAAACGGCTCGCCGTGTCGGTCAATCCAGAGTTCGCAGCCGAGAGCCAAGAAAGCCAGGTGCGAACGGTCAGTTTTTGGGGGGATTTAAACCAGCAAGCGATTGCAAGTCTTACAGTCGCGATCGTCGGACTTGGGAGCGTGGGATCAATCGTTGCTGAGCTACTCGCCCGCACGGGAGTTAGACGTCTGGTACTTATTGATTACGATATTGTGAAGACCCACAATCTCGACCGAACCATAACTGCGGCGTCGGGTGATGTCGGTCGACTAAAAGTCGAGGTCGCTGCGGAAAGATTACGGGCGATCGCGACAGCCAAACACTTCGAGGTAGAAGCTGTAAATGCGAGCGTAGTTGAACGCGATGGCTTCACCAGCACGCTGGACGCGGATGTGATCTTTTCTTGCGTCGACCGGCCGTGGGCTCGCCATGTCCTGAATAGAGCCTCCTATTCCCACCTGATTCCGGTTATCGATGGCGGAATCCTCGTCCTATTCCGCCCAGGCGGCCAACAAATGCTGAGCGCGAACTGGGCGGTCCACACATCGGGCCCGGGGCGCGCGTGCTTGATCTGTCAGCGCGCGTATACCACCGACCAAGTGTCACTGGAACAGACGGGCCTTCTGGAAAGCGAACATTATATCCAAGGTCTCCCAGATGATAGCCCGCTGAAACGGAGAGAGAATGTCATCGCACTGAGTGCGTCCGTTGCCTCCTTCGAAGTACTTCAGCTAGTCGCGATGGTAAGCGGGCTACTCGGGCTCTCGGATCCGGGACAGCAACGGTACTCTTACTACCCGGGCAACGTAAGACTCGAACATGTAACGACGTGTGAAGCCGGTTGCATAACATCTTCTTTTCTCGCACAGGGCAACCAGGCATGCGCCGGCCTCGGAGTAGATCATGCTCTCGCTGCGCTCCGAAGCCAAGTCCTCACTATGCAGTCGATCGGCTAGGTCTGGTCTTGCGCTAAGGTAATCGAACGAACACCTATAGTTGAGCTCATCTTGAGCTTAGGCACCTACTTCATCACTACTTCAACGGCCTTGGATCCTCGGCGTGATCGGCATCACTTTCTTCCGCGACATCATCTCGCGCATTTTGCCGCGCCCGATGGCCTCCTCTTTGTCTACGATCGGCGTCACTGCTGGGACGCCCGTAGAGACATTCCCGAACGGCTCGCGGTCGAGAAGCATCTCTATGCGCCCGAAACGCCCCTCGAACCCGGCGGCGACCCCAAGGACGACGCAGTTGAACGATGGCTCGCCGCGGAGATCGATGAGCCCGCAGCCACGCCTCTCGCTGATCTTGCACGCGGGATGAGGTTGACGGATTTATCTGAGGAATCGTGGCACGCCATAGCAGACTTCCTTGCGCTACTAGACCTGCGGACTCCGGCGATTCGCGACTTGCTTACTCCGGTATTCGGTGCGGCCGTAACGAATGAGATCGCGGACCACAAGCGCACACAGAAGCAACTACGCAAGCGTGGAATCTACGTAACGCGCAGTGACGTTCGTCGTGTTCATCGAAGGACAGGGAATGAACTTGCCGCGGAGCTGGCCAAGCCGGCTTGGTTGAATTATCTGCAGCAGACTCGGGCGATCGCGCGACTCAACATCAAAGCTCGTCGCTGGTCGATCCTCGATGCACCGCCAGAAGTAGAGTTTGTCACCAGTGATTTGGGCATAGGTAAATCGTTGATCGGACCACTCAATCCAGCACATTGGGAACCAGGGACGGCTTTAGGACGTGCGCATTGGATTGTACCCATTAGCCCGCGACGCGCGATCGCTATCACGCCCAAACCATTCCCCGATGATCCTATGTCGAGTCCGGAGCTAATAAAGAAAACGAACGAGCAACTCGCGCGCGACGCGCGACGCTACGTGTACTCACATACCAAAATCGACCCTGCACTGTTCTCTGTTGCTCCTGGAATAGCAGGGACAACCGGCACCGTCCCGAGCACAGGCTGACAAACGTCGACGTGAGATGATACTCGTTCGGCGGACGTCTGACCTAGACGTTAGAACGCGCGTCGCTCACTCGGTAGATTGAAGCATGACCGCGCCATATCAGCTTGTCTTCATGCCCTATCTCGCTCTCGGCGATCGAGACCGGATCCAGATTGGCAACGTAGAGATCTGGAACTACGATCGTCAGAAAACCTTGATTGGCAACGATCCACTACGAGCGCGCGTCGACGAGTTGCTCGCCATGTATCGCCAAAACGGACGTGATGCGGCGAAGAGCGCTCGACTCCGCAATATAGGTATTGTGATCGTTGGCGGCGATTGTGGCTTGCGACACTTGAGTAACGATGAGTTCGGGAAGGTTCAGGAAGCCCGTCATCTCCTCTTTTTGTGCTGTCTCTCCAGGAACTGCCTTCTGCGTGGTCCGAACGCTGGCCACATGATGATCACATCGGAAAACTTTGAGATTGTTCGCCAAAACTTCGGGCTCGACAGCCCTTATCTCTCCGAGGTAACAGGCGCCATTCTGCAGATTCATATTGGGGGTTACACCCTGTCTGATACCAAGTTCACGAAGCCAGCATACGTGAATCTCCCCGTTCGCTTCGAAACTGATGAGCTACTGCTCGAAGCGTTGTTGTCGCTGCGAGGTTCCAACCCGACGCTTTTCCGCAGAATCACGCGCGCAGCTGGCCTCTTCCTTGAGAGCTACTACAACTCCCACTCCGTAGATATGGGTGCTCGAGTCCTCCTCCAAGCAGCCGCGTACGAGGTACTGTTCGAACTGCCCGAGAATGGACAAAGGAAAACCTTCAAAGATCAAATCGAAGCCCTCATGAATGTCAAGGGCGAACGAGTTTATGAATATCGCTACGAAGCACGTGCTGGATCCCGACGTGAACACCGAACCCTCAAGGGGATCTGGGCGGATCGTTTCTACACACTCCGCAATCACATTATACATGGGGAGGATGTATCGCCACGTGAGTTTCGCTTTCTTCGCGCCCAGCATCACTTGACCATCTCACCGCTTATGTTCTCCCAATGTGTGAAGCGGCTAGTGGATGCAGAGCTGCAGTCTAGGGAACAGCGGAAATGCTTCTTCGAGCGAGTTGATTGGACCGTCATTCAAAAGAAGAATGAAGATGAGCCTTGCCAAGTTGGATTCGAGGCGCATACCGATTTCGGAGCTCGTATTCAGAAGTGGATTGATGACGGTGGTACATTGACCTGAGACGGTGGGAACGGCGCCATGACGACTCATCGCATATGCAAACTTCGACGCCCCGGGCAAGTGGCTCCCTTGATAGGTGGCCGGCGCAGTAGCCGCCCAGCGAACGATGGATCTTCGCAAGAACAGAGGTCGTAGGCCGAACAGTGTGCTGCGCGGACGGGTCGGATGAGATCCTGGGGCCACATGAAGTCAGACCCCACGTGGCAAAGCCCTGCCCCGATACACTGTGGTCCAACACCTCGTTACAGCCGACCTCCGGTGTGTTTGACGTCACTCGATGTTCTATTGAAGAATGGGTCACTGTATCGTTCCAGCGAGGCATACCGAGCGCCGTCGAGAACCACTTGAAGGCCCGCCTGATTCCAGAGTTCGATTGGACGTGGTGGACACGATGTGCCTGACATCCGCTCGAGCTGCAGAGCACTGCGACGATCGTTACACTACTCGGAGTTCCTCCTCTCTTCTTCTATGAGTAGGAACCCACTCTATCGCGAGAGGGGCGTCCGTCTGCGAGCGACTTTGTGATGCTCACCGGGCTGATCTCCCGCAACGACACAAATCAGCGATATTCGTTGCAGCAATCGATCCGATATGCCCCCAACACCCGAACAACAGGCCCGCGACCAGATTGACGCCGCGCTACTAGCGGCCGGCTGGCTCATCCAGGACCGCAGCGAGATGAATCTCGCGGCTGGAACGGGCGTCGCCGTGCGCGAGTTCAAGATGGCATCCGGCCACGGGTACGCTGACTATCTCCTCTTCGTCGGCGGCAAGGCAGTGGGCGCGCTCGAGGCCAAGGCAGCCGGATATCCACTCATCAGCGTCGAATTGCAGGCGGACAAGTACGCGACAGGCTTGCCGGCGGGACTGAATCCTCCGGTCAATCCCCTACCCTTCGTCTATCTCAGCAACGGCATCGAGACGCGCTTTATCAACGGACTCGACCCCGACCCCAAAACGCGCGCGATCTCCGCGAATCTTCCAGAGATCCACCGCCCCGAAACGCTGGCTGAGTGGATTGGCGCAGAAACGCTAGACGAATGGGTGAAGCGGCTGTACGCAGAAGGCAGCGGTACCTATACCGCGGCCGACGACACGCGACCCTCATCTCTCCGAGCGCGCATCACGACGATGCCACCTCTCGAGCGAGGCACGCTGTACGACAACCAGATCGAGGCTGTCACGAACCTCGAGCAGTCTCTCAAGCGCAACCGGCCGCGCGCGCTCATTCAGATGGCCACCGGCTCGGGCAAGACGATCGCCGCGATCACCGCCATCTACCGTCTCATCAAATACGGCGGTGCGCGCCGAGTGCTCTTCCTCGTGGATCGCAAGAACCT
>Ga0157370_10008413_pt1 | contig 11132 bp, 7 predicted proteins | sample C35metaG_FD_113463 | JGI IMG/M metagenome (GOLD analysis project Ga0157370, IMG submission 113463) | Corn rhizosphere microbial communities from Kellogg Biological Station, Michigan, USA - C3-5 metaG | ecosystem: Host-associated > Plants > Roots > Rhizosphere > Soil | place: USA: Michigan... | reverse complement strand
TTGTTTTTCGCCTAATTTCTCATACAATTCAAAACGTCCTAAACCAGTTGGTTTAAATACTGCAAACGGAATCGCTAAACGTTCTTTTGCAAATTCAATAGTTTTTAAGGTCATTTCTAAAGCGGCATCAAATTGTGCTTCTTCTTCTTTTCCTTCAACTGAATAATCTAATACAGATGAAACTCCTTTGGTAAACATTTTATCAACTACAGTTAAACAGTCGTTTTCGTTTACACCACCGCAAAAATGGTCAAAAACAGTTGCACGAATTAATCCTTCAACCGGAAGATGCGCTTTGATAGCAAAGTTAGTAACCGCAGTACCAATTCGTACCAGAGGTTCACTGTCTATCATTTTAAAAAGAAAATAAGCCCTGTCAAGTTCGGTATCACTTTTAAGTGAAAAAGCAACTTGAGTGTTATCGAATATTTTTTCCATTAAGTTTAGTTTTTGTGCAAAGATATAGAGTGTTTTGAATATTATTTACTAAATGATGCCATATTTTTTCAAATCGTTAATAAGTTTATGCGAAATATTAAATTAAGAAGTAAAAGTTTGCAGTTTAGTAAATCGACTCTTTCAAAAAACAGAAACCTTTCCTTACTTATTACTTAGAATCATTCGTTTTAAAACAAATAAGGCTTAAAGTTTGAATATTATTTGTTGAAAAATCCCTTATTTTGCGGTTTCAATTAACCGAGGAATTATGCAATCTATCCAAGCAAACAATTATCTAGTACATTTTAATGAGAATGCTTACGAAGCTTTAAATAAACATTTAAAAGAAAATAAATATTCTAATTTATTTATTATTGTTGATACTGAGACAAATGAGCATTGTCTTCCAAAATTACTTCCTGTTCTTGAAACCGATTTGAATATCGAAATTATTGAATTTGAAGCTGGTGAAGCCAATAAAAATATAGAAACTTGTATCCAGATCTGGCATGTTTTAACAGAGCTTGGTGCTGACAGAAAATCGCTTATCATTAATTTGGGCGGCGGTGTTGTAACAGATTTGGGCGGATTTGTAGCTTCGACCTTTAAAAGAGGTGTAGATTTTATAAATATCCCCACTACTCTATTATCTATGGTTGATGCCTCTGTTGGAGGAAAAACCGGAGTTGATTTAGGAAACTTAAAAAACCAAATTGGGGTTATCAATGTGCCGCAAATGGTTTTAATTGATACACAATATCTTGAAACTTTACCGCAAAGCGAAATGCGTTCCGGATTGGCAGAAATGCTTAAACATGGTTTAATTTACGACGCTGCTTACTGGAAAGAGTTTCTTGATCTGGGGGCTATTGACTATAATGCATTAGATCAATTGATTTACCGTTCGGTAGAAATTAAAAACGAAATCGTAATTCAGGATCCAACAGAAAAAAACATTCGTAAAGCGTTGAATTTCGGACATACTTTAGGTCACGCTATCGAAAGTTACTTTTTAGAAAGCGAAAACAAAACAACCTTATTGCATGGTGAAGCGATTGCCGTAGGAATGATACTGGAAAGCTACATTTCGCTGCATAAAAATTTAATTACTCCTACAGAATATTCTGAAATAAAAACCGCGATTCAGGCTATCTACGATCAGATCGAATTTGAAGAAAATGACATCGATCCTATTCTTGAATTGCTTGTTCATGACAAAAATAATGAATACGGTTTAATTCAATTTGCTTTAATCGAAGGAATCGGGAAAATAAAAATTAACCAATCCGTTGAAAATAAATTAATTCTAGAAGCGTTTCAAGATTATAAATCTTAAATATTTTTTAATAAAAACCATTGCTTTTGGTATATATTATTTTTTACATTTGCCACGATGAAAACAAACAATAAACAAAGACAATTCAGCTCTTACAGAAACCGTCTCAACAGTTCTTTACTTAGAATGTTGAACCGTTTTTACAATAGTAAAAGTCCGTTTTGTTTTGATGTTTTCCAATGCTCAAAAGCAGAACACGAAAAACTGCAGATTATATTTGCCAATATTAGAGTTTGAATATTAGATTTAGCATAAAATCACTAAATTTAATACACAAAATAACAAACTTAAAATATTGACATATAAATGAATACAAAATATTCTGATCTAATTAATCAAACATATTACTTTCCACAAGAAGAGTTCAAATTAAATAAAGACAACCTGCAGTTTCACAACATCGATTTGATGAAATTGGTTGAGCAATATGGTACGCCATTAAAATTTACTTATTTGCCTCAAATTTCTGAAAACATTAATAAGGCAAAAGCCTGGTTCAGAAAATCAATGGAAAAGAATAAGTACGAAGCAAAATATTACTATTGCTATTGTACAAAAAGTTCTCATTTTGAATATATTATGAATGAGGCTTTCAAGAATAACATTCACATCGAAACATCATCAGCATTTGATGTTAATATTGTTGAGAATTTATTAGAAAACGGTAAAATCAACAAAAGCACTTATGTTATTTGTAATGGTTTTAAAAGAGATGAATATATTGCTAACATTGCAAGATTAATCAATAACGGACACAAGAATACTATTCCAATTATTGACAATTACGAAGAACTTGATTTGCTTCAGGGAGAAATCAAAGGAAAATTCAAAATTGGAATCCGTATTGCTGCCGAAGAAGAACCTAAATTTGAGTTCTATACTTCAAGATTAGGAATTGGTTATAAAAACATTGTTTCGTTCTATAAAAAGCAAATTCAGGAAAATGATAAGTTAGAGCTTAAAATGCTTCACTTCTTTATCAATACCGGAATTAACGATACATCATATTACTGGAACGAGCTTGTAAAATGTATTAAAGTATACATTGCACTTAAAAAGGAATGCCCTACCCTTGATGGTTTGAACATCGGCGGTGGTTTCCCAATTAAAAACTCATTGGCTTTTGAATATGATTATCAATATATGATTGATGAAATTATCAATCAGATTAAAATTGCTTGTGATGAAGCTGAAGTTGATGTTCCAAATATTTTTACTGAATTTGGTTCATTTACAGTAGGTGAAAGCGGCGGTGCAATCTATCAGATTTTGTATCAAAAACAACAAAACGATAGAGAGAAATGGAATATGATCGATTCATCGTTCATTACCACTTTGCCAGATACTTGGGCGATAAATAAACGTTTTATTATGCTGGCAATTAATCGCTGGAATGATACTTACGAGCGGGTTTTATTAGGAGGTTTAACTTGTGATAGTGACGATTATTACAACTCAGAACAAAATATGAACGCAATTTACCTGCCTAAATACAACAAAGAAAAACCGCTTTATATTGGTTTCTTTAATACTGGTGCGTATCAGGAAACTATTGGAGGTTACGGAGGGTTACACCACTGTTTAATTCCACAGCCTAAACATATTTTAATAGATCGTGACGAAAACGGAATTCTGGCAACAGAAGTTTTCTCAGAACAGCAAACTTCTGACGATGTATTGAAGATTTTAGGGTACAAGAAAAAATTGTAAAAAAAGAACTGCAAATTAAAAGTTAATATCTAGAAATTTATTAATTTGCATACACAGTAAAAAGGTTAAAACTTTTAATTCAAAAAAAAACAAAAAAACAAAAACAAAATGAAAGGACCAATCAGTCAGTTTATTGAAAAACATTATTTGCACTTTAATTCTGCTTCATTAGTAGATGCAGCCAAAGAGTATGAGCAACAATTAGCAAATGGTGCTAAAATGTTAGTGAGTATGGCTGGAGCTATGAGTACAGCTGAAATAGGTAAAATTTTTGCTGAAATAATTAGACAAGATAAAGTACAAATTATTTCATGTACTGGAGCCAATCTAGAAGAAGATATCATGAATTTAGTTGCGCACTCTCACTACGAAAGAGTTCCTAACTACCGTGATTTGACACCAGAAGACGAATGGGCTTTACTTGAAAGAGGGCTAAACCGTGTTACAGATACTTGTATTCCTGAGCATGAAGCTTTTAGACGTTTGCAAAAACACATCTATAAAATCTGGAAAGATGCCGATGATAAAGGAGAGCGTTATTTCCCGCATGAATTCATGTACAAAATGCTTTTATCAGGTGTTTTAGAAGAATACTACGAAATTGACTTAAAAGACAGCTGGATGTATGCTGCTGCTGAGAAAAACCTGCCAATTATCGTTCCGGGATGGGAAGATAGTACAATGGGTAACATCTTCGCTTCTTATGTAATTAAAGGCGAATTGAAAGCATCAACAATGAAATCTGGTATTGAATACATGACTTTCCTTGCTGACTGGTATTCTAAAAACAGCCAAAATGGTATTGGATTTTTCCAAATTGGTGGTGGTATCGCAGGAGATTTCCCAATTTGTGTTGTACCAATGTTGTATCAGGATATGGAAATGCATGACGTTCCTTTCTGGAGCTATTTCTGCCAAATCTCTGATTCAACAACTAGTTACGGTTCTTATTCCGGAGCAGTTCCAAATGAGAAAATCACATGGGGTAAATTAGATATCAAAACCCCTAAATTCATTATAGAGTCGGATGCTACGATTGTTGCACCGTTAATTTTTGCATATTTATTAGATTTATAGGATATTTTTATGAAAAGAGTTATAGTAGACTACGCCAAACTGACAAACGAAATTTTAAACCTTTTGGTTGAAAAATTTCCTGATGGTTATGATGATTCGGATGTTATCCGTTTTAGAAACGCTAAAAACGAATTGGTAGAAGCTGTTGAAGTTCGTACTGAAGACACTATTTATTTAGTAAAAATTAGTACTAAACTTGCTGACAGAATCGAAAATTATGATGAAGATGATGATATCGATCTTGATGTTGATACAATCGAACCAGTAAAAGGTCTTGATCTTGATGACGATGCAGATGATGACGATGATGATGACAACCAGGACAAACCAGACGCTGACGGTGGAGACGATGATGATGATGAAGACAGAGACCCAGATGATATAGCTGACGAAGATGAGGATGAAGACGATGAAGATTAATCATTTTCTTGTAAAATAAAGACAAAGGAACTCTATTTGGAGTTCCTTTTTTTATTGCAGACAAAGAATTAAATTATAAGAAAATTACTATTTTTACAATTTCAAAATAGTATTACAAAGCATAAGATGTTCGCCGTATGAATTCAGAATTACTACACGCCAAACTGAAAGAAAATTTCGGATTTGAAAAGTTCAGACCCAATCAGGAAACCATTATTACTACAATCTTGTCAGGTCAGGATACATTGGCTATTATGCCTACAGGTGGCGGAAAATCTATTTGCTTTCAGTTACCAGCCTTAATATTACCCGGAATTACAATTGTAATTTCACCTTTAATTGCGCTGATGAAAGATCAGGTTGACAGTTTAAAAACCAACGGAATTTCAGCTTGTTATATCAATAGCAGCCAATCATCTGAAGAGCAGCAATATTATATCGATAATTTAAAATCGAATACTTTTAAACTCGTTTATATCGCTCCCGAAAGTTTATCTTATTTAGATAATATCTTTAATCAATTGACTATTAGTTTAATTGCAATCGACGAAGCGCACTGTATTTCGTCTTGGGGTCATGATTTTAGACCAGCTTATACCAATTTAGGATATTTAAAAAACCGCTTCCCTTCTACTCCGGTTCTGGCTTTAACGGCAACTGCAGACAAAGCAACGCGTACTGATATTACGAAACAATTAAACTTAAAGAACCCAAAAACATTTGTAGCCTCTTTTGATCGTAAAAATTTAAGTTTAGAAGTGCGGCCGGCATTAGATCGTGTAAAACAAATTGTTGATTTTATTGCTAATAAACCAAATGAATCCGGAATTGTTTACTGCTTAAGCAGAAAAACTACAGAGGAATTGGCCGAAAAGCTGTCTAAAAGTGGTATTTCTGCAAAAGCATATCACGCAGGTTTAGACAATAACACTCGTGCAAAAACGCAGGATCAGTTTATAAATGATGATTGCCAGGTGGTTTGTGCGACGATTGCCTTTGGAATGGGAATTGATAAATCTAATGTACGCTGGGTAATTCATTACAATCTTCCTAAAAATATCGAAGGATATTATCAGGAAATTGGACGTGCAGGACGAGACGGACTTCCGGCAGAAACTGTTTTGTTTGAAAGTTATGCTGATGTAATTCAGCTTCAAAAATTTGCATCTGAGGGATTAAACGCCGATGTTCAGTTAGCCAAATTAGAACGCATGAAACAATATGCCGATGCATTAAGCTGCCGACGTAAGATTCTGCTTTCGTATTTTGGTGAATTGGTAGATGAAAATTGTGGTAACTGCGATATTTGCAAAAAACCGCCGATATTTTTCGATGGGACGATTCTCGCGCAAAAAGCACTGTCGGCTGTTAAGAGATTACAAGAATCTGAGCCCCTGGCCGTAATTGTAGATTTTTTAAGAGGCTCAAGAAACGCGTATATCTACGAAAAAAATTATCAGGAGCTAAAAACGTACGGAATTGACGCTGACATTTCCTGGTACGACTGGAATCAATATCTTATTCAGCTTATCAATTTAGGGTATTGTGAAATTGCCTTTCATCAGCATAATAAAATTTTACTGACACCTTTCGCCAAGAAAGTTTTATTTGAAGGTGAAAAAGTAAAACTGACAACGGTTGTTAAGAAAGTAATTGATAAAAACGAAATTAAACAAGAAAAAGCAAAAGCGGCCAAAAATTCTCTTTTTGAAACACTTCGAAAATTACGCTACGAAATTGCTCAGGAAGAAGAAGTTCCGGCTTACGTTATTTTTAGTGATGCCTCATTGCGTCAAATGGAAGTTTTAAGACCAATGACGGATGAAGAATTCCTTGCCGTTGAAGGTGTTGGAAAAGCAAAACTCGAAAAATACGGAACAGATTTTATCAATGCTATTATTGAGTTTCACAGAAATAAATCAGTTAAAAAAGAGAAAAAAGAAAACACCTATAAAAAAACGCTGGAATTATTTCAAAGCGGATTTTCTATCGAAGAAATCGCCGGAAAGCGAAATCTGGGTGAAACCACTATTGTATCGCATTTAGCAAAATTATATGTTGATGGTCATGATTTAGACTTAAGTCCATTTGTTACGGAGAAAGAAATCGATGCCATAGAAATAGCCCAAACAGAATTAGAAAAACCAGCTGCCTTAAGACCATATTTTGAGTATTTTGAAGAGAAAATGTCTTATGATAAAATAAGATTCGGTTTGGCTTTTATTGAGAGAAAGCATCAAACTATTCAATAAATACTTATTTTGTCATTTCGGGAAACAATTGTTTTTTTGTAAACTATTGTAATATAGAACGCGGATTTACACGGATCTCTCCCAATCTTGTCATCCCGAGGAACGAGGGATCTCCACAAGTAACTCGCCAAAGTATTGTAAACAGTTCGTTTTTCTTTGTCAAAGTTTTGAACTTTGACAAAGATTTAGACACAAAGTTTATACGTAAAATAACAAACCCGACAGGTTTTAAAAACCTGTCGGGTTTGTTAAACATAAAATCAATAAAAAATCCCAAATTCCAACAAAATTGGAATTTGGGATTTTAAATTTTCAAATCTTCAAGCTTTACAAATATCTTTCTTCAAAAACTTTTTGATGATGCTTTTGATGTCCAATTAGAACAAAACCCAAAGCACGAACCGAAATTTGATTTCCGGAAGCTGTTCCAATTCTTTTTAATTGTTCATCTGACAAGCTTTTGTAAAATAATAAAGTAGAATGTCTTAACGCCGAAAATTCAGTTAGCAAATCCTGAATGCTTCTGCCGTTTGAATTGGTGTTATTTGCATAATCATCTTCTTCAAAACTTGGTAAAGGTGTCAAATCGTTTCTCGAAAATCTCAAGGCACGATAAGCAAAAATTCGTTCAGAATCCATTATATGCTGAATAATGTCTTTAATTGTCCATTTACCTTCGGCATAACGGTAATCAAACTTATCCATTGGAATGTTTTGAACAAATCTGATAAATTCATGCAGGGAAATTTCTAATTCTTCAATCAGTTTTCCGTCTCCTGCTTGTTTTATATAATTGCCAAAATGACCAGAATATTCATTTTCTAATAATTCGCTTGCGTTCATTTTTTATAAAATTAAAGTGACAAACTCGGTTTTAAGCCGAGTTTCTGCTTGCATTTGTATTTCCAAAAAGAGATCTCGTTACAATTTTTTCATAAACTTTGATAAGCTCTTCGTTTGGCGAATTTTCTTTGTTCAATTCATTTATTTTTAACAAAGCATATTGTTGTATTGTTAACAATGGCAGTACAATACGCTCTCTTACCTGAATAGAAGCTATACCATCAGGGTAATTTTCCATTAAGGTTTTATGACCTGCAATTTTCAATAAAAGACGTTTTGTTTCAGAGAATTCGTCGTAGATAATCTGCCAGAATTCACCAAACTCAGGATCATTTTTCATGTAAGCTGTTAATGGTAAAAATGATTTAGCCAATGACATCATACTGTTTTCAAGCAGCGTTTTAAAGAATAAAGAATTGTGATACAAATCTTGTACTTTATCCCACTGTCCGTTGTCTTCAAAATATTTTAAAGCAGTTCCTACTCCAAAAAATCCCGGTACATTTTGTTTTAACTGACTCCATGAACCCACAAAAGGAATGGCTCTTAAATCGGCAAAATCTAACGACTCAGATTTGCTTCTTTTTGAAGGACGGCTTCCGATATTTGTTTTAGAATAATACTTCAACGTACTCATCTTCTCTAAATAAGGAATGAATTTAGGATGATTTTTAAAGCTTAAATATTTATCATAACCTAATCCGGCCAATTGAGTTAATATTTGAGTTTCTTCGGCACTTAATTCATTTTTCCCTTTACTGAAAACCTGATTGGTAACACCGGCACTCAATAAGTTTTCGATATTATAACGGCAAGAATCTAAAGTTCCAAAATTAGAACTGATCGTTTGACCTTGAACCGTAATTTGAATTTCGTTGTTTTCGATTTTTGGACCTAAAGACGCATAGAATTTATGTGTTTTTCCGCCGCCACGAGCCGGAGGGCCGCCGCGTCCGTCAAAGAAAATGGCTTTAATTCCGTATTTTCTTGAAATTTCAGTTAATGAAATTTTTGCCTGATAAATACTCCAGTTTGCCATTAAATAACCGCCGTCTTTTGTCCCGTCAGAGAAACCAAGCATAATAGTTTGTTTGTTTCCTCTTGCTTGTAAATGCTTAGAATACTCCGGATTAGTGTATAACTGCTCCATAATAGCGTGAGCATTTTGTAAATCGTCAACCGATTCGAAAAGCGGAATAATATCAACCGTAGGATTTTCCCAATTATTCAAACGAATCATGGCAAAAGTCTCCATAACATTCAGTGCGCTTTCGTTATTACTAATAATATAACGATTAGCTCCTTCTTCCCCATTATTTTGCTGAATGGTTTTAATTGCCTGAACAGATTCTAACGTAGATCTTGTGATTTCGTCTTCAAAATCAGCAGGATTTAAATTCCCTTGTACTTTTGATAAAACATCAATCTTTTGATCTTCTGTCAAGTCATAGTAATTTTTTGGAAAAATATCAGATCCTGAATTCAGGTAAAAGTTCACCACATCTTTGAAAACTGCATTATGAATTTTACTATTCTGACGAATATCTAAAGTGGCAAAATGGAATCCGAATAAGTTGATTTTTACTAAAAACGCTTCTAATTCATCTAAATATAAAGATTGATGTTTCTCTATAATTATAGTTCTAATTTTATCCAGCTGCGTTAATAATTCTTCTAAAGTGATAAAAATTTCACCTTTAGAATAAAAAACAGAACGATAAAGTTTATGTTCAAGTTCTGATACTAAAGTATCTACACCTGAGAAAGTTAACTTACGTTTTAAGTTTCTCATTTCAACATAATAACACTTTAAAATTGAAGTACGTAAACGATCTGCAACTTTAAGGGTGATTTCTGTTGTAACGAATGGATTTCCGTCGCGGTCACCTCCAGGCCAGAATCCCAATTTTATCAATTGGTTTTTAATGGCATTGTCTTCTAAAATATTTTTTTGAAGATAATGTACAATTTCTCCCGCTGTAGCGTAAAACACATTTTCCAGATACCAGATCAAACTAACCGCTTCGTCGTAAGGATTTGGTTTTTCGTTCTGAATAAAAGGAGTTTTTCCCAGCTGCGCCAGTAATTGTTTAATTTGTAATAAATCGTTCTGACGAATTGCTTCGGTCAAATCGTTTATAATTCCTAAAACCGGACCAGGATAAAATTGCGTTGGATGTGCTGTTAAAACGGTACGAACGTTGAAGTTTTCTAAAAATTCAATTAATTCATCGTCTTTTTCTTTAGCGTCTGATTTCTCTTTAATATCGCGCAGAGAGCCTCGTCCTTCCATATTGTTTACTTCAGGAAAGGCTGCATCTTCAATTGCATCAAATAATACAATCTGACGTTCGATATATTGAATAAAACGAAACATAAGATCGATTTTCTCTGTTTCGGAAGCATTGTTTAGGAACTTATTCGAAAAGAAATCAAAAATTTCTTTTGGAGTTTCCTGTTTTTTAAAACCCGTTTCGCACGTTTCTGTAAATAAAGGCAGTAAAACCCCTGTGTTATCTATAGAATCAAATGGTAATGTTATGAAAACACTATTGTAAATGTGGTATTTAGAAAGAACGTCTTTGTTAAAACGCTCTATTTTAGGCAACGTGTACATAATTGTGTTATAGTTGGTTGGTTAATTAGTCATAAAAAAACCCCAAGAATAAACTTGAGGTATATTTTAATATAGCATTCAAGAGGAATTATTACATATTTTTGAAAATAGTATGCATCAAACGCTTCTTATCGTTAATACTTTCCTCTAATGAAATCATAGTTTCAGTTCTGTAAACACCATCGATATCATCAATCATGAAGATAACTTCTTTTGCATGCTTAGTATCTTTTGCTCTAATTTTACAAAAGATATTAAATTCTCCTGTAGTTACAGAAGCCACTGTTACGAATGGAATTTGATTGATACGCTCTAATACAAATTTAGTTTGTGATGTATTGTTAAGGAAAACCCCAACATAAGCAATAAATGAATAACCTAATTTATCGTAATCTAAGGCTAATGAAGACCCCATGATGATACCGGCATCCTCCATCTT
>Ga0157370_10008412_pt1 | contig 11133 bp, 10 predicted proteins | sample C35metaG_FD_113463 | JGI IMG/M metagenome (GOLD analysis project Ga0157370, IMG submission 113463) | Corn rhizosphere microbial communities from Kellogg Biological Station, Michigan, USA - C3-5 metaG | ecosystem: Host-associated > Plants > Roots > Rhizosphere > Soil | place: USA: Michigan... | reverse complement strand
TCGAGCGCGTCGTAGTATTCGGCGCCGGGTTTCACGCCAGCCAGCGCTTGCGCCGACGATAGTGCTTCACCTCGCGGAAGCTCGCCCGGCCGCCGCTCGAGATGCCGAGGTAGAACTCCTTCACGTCCTCGTTGCCGGAGAGCGCATCGGCGCGCCCCTCCATCACGACGCGGCCGTTCTCGAGGATGTAGCCGAAGTCGGCGAAGCGCAGCGCCACCATCGTGTTCTGCTCGGCGAGCAGGAAGCTCACCTTCTCGGCGGTGTTGAGGTTCTTCACGATCTCGAAGATCTCCTCGACGATCTGCGGCGCGAGGCCCATCGACGGCTCGTCGAGGAGGATCATGCGCGGGCGCGCCATCAACGCGCGGCCGATCGCGGTCATCTGCTGCTCGCCGCCCGAGGTATAGCCGGCGAGCGAGGCGCGCCGCTGCTTCAGGCGCGGGAAGAACCCGTACACCTTCTCGAGGTCCGCGCGCACTTCGGACCGGGAGGCGTTGCGGCTGTATGCCCCGGTGAGCAGGTTGTCCTCGACCGTGAGGTGCGCGAAGCAGTGGCGGCCCTCCATCACCTGGATCACGCCGCGCTTCACCAGCGCCGAGGGGTCGAGGCGGTCGACGCGCGCCCCGTCGAAGGTGATCGAGCCCTTGGTCACCTCGCCGCGCTCGGCCGCGAGGAGGTTCGACACCGCCTTGAGCGTGGTGGTCTTGCCCGCCCCGTTGGCCCCGAGGAGGGCCACGATGCCCCCCTCGGGAACCTGCAGCGAGACGCCCTTCAGCACCAGGATCACGTGGTTGTAGATGACCTCGATGCCGTTCACGTCGAGCAACGGCCTCCGCGCCGCCGGTCGGCCGGGATCGCGGTCCACGCTTTCCAGCGCCGCGTTCACGTGCCTACTTCTCCTTGGAGCAATCCACCGGTTGGATGCCCTTCTCCTTTGCATACTTCATCGCCGATTCCTCCACCATCGGCCGCAGCAGCTTGTAGTCCGCGGTGTACATGTCGGAGGTGTAGCTCCAGCTCGAGCCGTCCCACGTATGGATGCGCGCCGAATGCGCGCCGCCATGGTCCATGCACGAGGTGTGGAACGGCACCATCATCCCGTCGACTCCGAGCTGCCTGATGCGGCTCGCGTCGATATTGAGATGCTCGGCGCCCCAGCGCACCTGGTCGCCCGTCATCACGCCGTTGCCGTACTTCTTCATCGCGGTGCGGATCGACTCGACCGTGAGGATGGCGGAGAGCATGCCGCGGTTGTAGAGCACCTGGCCCACTTCCTTCTTGTCGGCGGCCGTACCCTGCCCCTTGTCGTACAGGTACTTCATCATCTCCTTGTGGATCGGCTTGTCGTTCTCGGCCGAGTGCGCGAGCGCGAGCGCGTTGTAGCCCCGGGCCGCCTGCTCGGCGGGCAGGACGTCGGGCTCGGCGCCGGACCACCACACGCCGTACATCTGCAGGCGCGGGTATGCGACCGCGATAGCCTCCTTGATGGCGGTCGAGTTCATCACGCCCCATCCCCACAGGAAGACGTAGTCGGGCCGCTGCTGGCGGATCTGCAGCCACGTGGCCTTCTGTTCCACGCCCGGATGCGTCACCGGCAGGAGCATGAGGTGGAACCCTTCCTTCTTCGCGAGCGCCTCGAGCACCGGGATCGGCTCCTTCCCATAGGGCGAGTCGTGGTAGACGAGCGCGATCTTCTTGCCCTTGAGCGAGCCCTTCTTCTTCACGTGCTGCACCAGGATGTCGGCGCCGTCCCAGTACGTGCCCATCATCGGGAAGTTCCAGCGGAAGACCGCTCCGTCCACGGAGTCCGCGCGGCCGTAGCCCGCGGTGATGAGGACGATGTGGTCACCCGGCGCCTTCTCGGTGAGCGCGTAGGTGATGCCGGTGGACAGCGGGCTGAACGCGACCGGGTGCTTGCTCTTCAGGCGCTCGTAGCATTCCACGCCGCGGTCGGTGGCGTAGCCCGTCTCGCATTCCTCGAACGCGATCTTCACGCCGTTGATGCCGCCGTCGCGCGCGTTCACGAGCTTCAGGTAGTCGATGAAGCCGTCGGCCCACGGCACGCCGTTGGGCGCGTAGGGGCCGGTGCGGTACACCAGCGCCGGGATGAAGATTTCCTTCGCCTGCGCCATCGCGCCGGCGGCCCACGCGAGAGCGCCCGCCGCGGCGAGGGCGAGCGCCGCGGCCTTGATCCTCGAACCGTTCTTCATTTGATCCTCCTCTTCGTTGTGCTTCGCGGGAAACGTCAGTGGGGAAAGGGCCAGAGACGCAGCTTTTCCTTGCCGACCGCCCACAGCCGTGCGAGGCCGCGCGGCTCGGCGATCAGGAAGAACACGATCAGCCCGCCGAACACCATCAGCTCGAGCTCGGAGACGGTGGCCGTGGACAGCGGAATGCCGAGCGCGGCGGGCAGGCGGTTCAGCGCGATCGGCAGGATCACGATGAACGCCGCGCCGAGGAAGGACCCCAGGATCGAGCCCAGCCCGCCGATGATGACCATGAAGAGCAGCTCGAAGGAGCGGTTCACGTCGAAGGCGAGCGGCTCCCACCCGCCGAGATAGACGAAGCCCCACAGCGCGCCCGCCACGCCGACGTAGAACGAGCTCACGGCGAAGGCGGTGAGCTTCGCGTACAACGGCCGGATGCCGATCACCTCCGCGGCGACGTCCATGTCGCGCGTCGCCATCCACGTGCGCCCGATGGCTCCTCGCGTGAGGTTCTTGGCGAGCAGCGCGAACACCGACACGATCGAAAGCACGAAGAGATACTTCTCCACGGGGCCCTGGATCGGATGGCCGAAGATCGCGAGCGGCGGCGCGGCGACCGAGCCGGACGACGAGTCGTTGGTGAACCAGCCCACGCGCGAGAACAGCCAGTCGAGGAAGAACTGCGCGGCGAGCGTCGTCACCGCGAGGTAGAACCCCTTGATGCGCAGGCTCGGGATGCCGAAGAGGGCCCCCACCACGGTCGCGCACAGGCCCGCGAGCACGAAGACCACGATGAGGTTGAGGCTCGGGATGCGCACGGCGAGGTTGTACGCCGCGTACGCGCCCACCGCCATGAAGCCGCCGGTGCCGAGGGAGAGCTGGCCGCAGTAGCCCACCAGGATGTTCAAGCCCAGCGCGGCGAGCGAGAGGATCAGGAACGGCGTGAGGATCGCGCGGAAGAGATAGTCGCTCGCGAGGAACGGCACTGCGACGAACGCGAACGCGAGGAAGCCGATCACGAACACGCGGTCCTGCAGGATCGGGAAGAGCTGCTGGTCCGATGCGTAGGTGGTCTTGAACTGGCCGGTCTCGCGGTAGATCACGTCGTCACCTCAAACCCGATCGATGATCTTTTCACCGAACAATCCCTCCGGCCGGAACAGCAGGAACACGAGCGCGAGCACATAGGCGAACCAGTTCTCGATGCCGCCGCCGAGGAGCGGGCCGAGGTAGACCTCCGAGAGCTTCTCGCCCAAGCCGATCAGGAGGCCGCCCACGATCGCGCCGGGGATCGAGGTGAAGCCGCCGAGGATCACGACGGGCAGCGCCTTCAACGCGATGAGCTGCAGCGAGAACTGGACACCCAGCTTGGAGCCCCAGACCACGCCGGCCACGAGCGCCACCAGCCCGGCGACGCTCCACACGATCACCCAGATGCGGTTCAACGGGATGCCGATCGATTGCGCGGCCTGGTGGTCGTCGGCCACCGCGCGCAGCGCGCGTCCGGTCGACGTGCGCTGGAAGAAGAACGCGAGCGCCGCGACGAGGAGTCCCGCGATGATCGCGGCGATCACGTCCTCGCTGCTCACCAGGATCCCGCCCTCGAAGAACTTGTCGAGGATGATCTTCGGCTCCTTCGGCATGCCCACGTCGAGCGTGTAGACGTCGGCGCCCCAGACGAACTGGCCCAGGCCGTTGAGGAAGTACGCGATGCCCAGGGTCGCCATGAAGAGCACGATCCCTTCCTGGTTCACCAGCGGGCGCAGCACGAGCCGCTCCACCAGCCACGCGAGCGCGACCATCAGGGCGAGCACCAGCGCGAGCGCCACCGCGAACGGCATGTGCGCCATCAGCTTCACGAGGGCGAGTGCCGCGAAGAGCACCATCGCGCCCTGGGCGAAGTTGAAGACGCCCGAGGCCTTGAAGATCAGCACGAGCCCGAGCGCGACCAGCGAATAGAGCACGCCCGACATGAGCCCGCCGATGACGATCTCCAGCCACTGCGGGAAGCGCACGCCCTGGAAGAGCATCGGCGAGACCGCGCCCGCGGCGAGCAGCGCGAAGAACGCGATGGTGAGATTGCGGGCCGAGGCGCTCAATGCTTCACCCCGAGGTACGCGTCGATCACCGCCTGGCTCGAGCGCACCGCGTCGGGCGCGCCGTCGGCGATCTTCTTGCCGTAGTCGAGCACGACCACGCGATCGGAAAGATCCATCACCACGCCCATGTCGTGCTCGATCAGCACGATGGTGGTGCCGAACTCGCCGTTCACGTCGAGGATGAAGCGCGACATGTCCTGCTTCTCCTCGATGTTCATGCCCGCCATGGGCTCGTCGAGGAGCAGCACCGCGGGCTCGGCGGCGAGCGCGCGGCCGAGGTCGACGCGCTTCTGCAAGCCGTAGGGAAGCCGCCCGACCACCGTCTTCCTCACGTGCTGGATCTCGAGGAAATCGATGATCTCCTCGACGCGCCTGCGGTGCCGGATCTCCTCGGCGAGCGCCGGACCCACGCGCAGCGCCTGCAGCAGCAGGCCCGAGCGCATCATGAGGTTGCGGCCGGCGAGGATGTTGTCGAGGACCGTCATCCCCTTGAAGAGCGCGAGGCTCTGGAACGTGCGCGCGATGCCCATCGCCGCGGCGCGGTGCGGCTCCATGTGCGTGCGGGCCTCGCCGCGGAAGGTGATGCGCCCCTGCTGCGGGCGGTAGACGCCGTTGATCACGTTGAGGAGCGAGCTCTTGCCCGCGCCGTTCGGGCCGATGATCGCGCGGATCTCGTGCTCGAGGACGTCGAAGCTCACGTCGCTGAGCGCCTTCACGCCGCCGAACGCGAGCGAGATGGCCTCGAGCGCGAGGATCGGGGCGCCGACCGCGCGGCGCACTTCGCCGGGCTCGAGCTCGCGCAGGTTCATGCGGCCGCCTTCTCCTGCATCGCGGCGCTCGCCCCGCGCGCGGGCGTGGCGGGCGCCGAAGCCTCGAACGTACGCGCGCCGACCAGCGCCACCTCGGCGCGCACCGTGCCCGTGCGCCCGTCCTCGAAGCGCATCTGCGCCTCCACCGCGCAGCGCTCCGCGCCCGAATCGAGCGCGTGCACGATCGCCGCGTACTTCTCCGCGATGAAGCGGCGGCGCACCTTGCGCGTGCGCGTGAGCTCGCCGTCGTCGGCATCGAGCTCCTTGTGCAGGATCACGAAGCGCCGGATCTGGCTTCCCGCGAGCTTCGGGTCGCGTGCGAGGTCCGCGTTCGCCTTCTCGACGCAGCCGCGGATCAGCTCGATCACTTGCGGCTTGGAGGCGAGGTCGCTGTAGCCGGAGTACGGGATGCCGCGGCGCTCGGCCCAGTCGCCCACCGCCTGCACGTCGATGTTGATCATCGCGCTGGCGTAGGGCCTGCCGTCGCCGAAGGCCACCGCCTCCTTGATGTGCGGAAAGAACTTGAGCTTGTTCTCGAGGTACTTGGGCGCGAAGAGCGTGCCGTCGGCGAGCTTGCCCACGTCCGCCGCGCGGTCGATGATGCGCAGCTGCCCCGTGGGATCGAAGAAGCCCGCGTCGCCGGTGTGGAACCAGCCCTCGGCGTCCTTCGCCTCGCGCGTCGCCTGCTCGTTCTTGTAGTACTCGCGGAAGAGGCCCGGGCAACGCAGCACGATCTCGCCGCTGTCGAGGATGCGCACCTCGACGCCCTTCATCGGCGGCCCCACGGTGTCCGGTTTCACGCCGCCGTTCGGCTGCACGCACACCATGACGGAGGTTTCGGTCGAGCCGTAGAGCTGCTTCAAGTTGATGCCGAGCGAGCGGTAGAACACGAACAGGTCCGGCCCGATCGCCTCGCCGGCGGTGTAGGCGACGCGGATGCGCGTCATGCCGAGCGCGTTTCGCAACGGCCCGTAGACGAGCAGGTTGCCGAGCGCGTAGAGCGCGCGGTCGGAAGCGCTCACCGGGCGGCCGTCGAGGAGATCGCCGCCCACGCGCCGCGCGAGCTCCATGAAGTAGCGGAAGAGGAAGCGCTTCACGCGGCTCGCGTCTTCCATGCGGATGGTGACCTGCGTGAGCAGCGCCTCGAGCACGCGCGGCGGCGCGAAGTAGTACGTCGGGCCGATCTCGCGCATGTCCGTGAGGACGGTCTCGGCCGACTCGATGCAGTTGATGCGGAATCCGACCGTCATCCACTGCGCATACGAGAAGAGGTTCTGCCCGATCCATGCCATCGGCAGGTACGCGAGCACCTCCTCGTCGTCGCGCAATCCTTCGAGCTCGGCGTATGCGACGCTCGAGGCGATCAGGTTGTCGTGCGAGAGCACGACGCCCTTCGGGTGGCCGGTGGTGCCGGACGTGTACATCATGATCGCCGGATCCGCGCCGCAACCCGCGGCCACCTGCGCCTCGAAGAAGCCGGGATCCTGCTGCGCGCGCGAACGCCCGGACTCGCGCAGGCTCTCGTAGCTCGCGAGCTCGGCGCGGCCGTAGTTGCGCAAGCCGCGCGGATCGTCGTACCAGATGCGCTTGAGGCTCGGGCACTGCGGAAGGATCTCGAGCAGCTTGTCCGCCTGCTCCTGGTCCTCCACGACGGCGAGCTCGATCGCCGCGTCCTGGAAGACGTACACCATCTCCTGCGCGATCGCATCTTCGTAGAAAGGCACCGGGATCGCGCCCAGCGATTGCGCGGCGATGAGCGTCCAGTAGAGGCGCGGGCGGTTCGCGCCGATCACCGCGACGTGCGCACCGCGCGCGAGGCCGGCGGCGGCGAGCCCCGCCGCGAGCCACTCCACCTCGCGCCGCATCCCGGCCCACGTCCACGCCTGCCAGATGCCGTATTCCTTCTCGCGGATGGCCGGCCGCTCCCCTCGCACGCGTGCGTGGTTCAGCAGAAGCTTCGGAAACGTGTCCGGCTTCCCGGTATCCACCGGCATGGGGTGGCTCCTCCTCGTGCGGGCTAGTGTATGCCGAGCCCTTACCCCCCGGTGTCTTTTCGTTGACAATTACGACTCGCCTCCACCCGCCGCCCCGATCCGCGTGGAAACCCTCCCCGAGCTGCTCGCCGCCTCCCTCTGGACGCGCTCCCTTTCGGCCGCGCAACTCGAGCGGGTGAAAGCCGAGACGCAGGTGCGCGATTTTCCCGCGGGAGCCTTTGTGTGCCGCAAAGGAGAGCCGGTCGAGCACTGGTTCGGCGTCGTCGACGGGCTGGTGAAGATGACGAGCGTGAACGCCTCGGGCAAGACCACGACCTTCACGGGCGTAACGAGCGGCGGCTGGTTCGGCGAGGGATCGATCCTCAAGGACCGTACGCGCAAGTACGACATCGGGGCGCTGCGCGCGACGCGCATGGCGCTCATGCCGCGCGCGACCTTCGAGTGGCTCCTCGACACCGACATCGGCTTCAACCGCTTCCTGCTGATGCAGCTGAACGAGCGGCTCTCGCAGTTCATCGCGATGGTGGAGTACCAGCGCCTCCTCGGTCCCGACGCGCGCGTGGCCCGGTCGCTCGCCGCCCTCTTCAATCCGGTGCTCTACCCCGAGCAGGCGACCCAGATCCAGCTCTCGCAGGAGGAAGTGGGCTATCTCTCGGGCGTCTCGCGCCAACGGGTGAACCGCGCGCTGCAGGTGCTCGAGAAAGCGGGCCTCGTCCAGGTCGAATACGGGCGCATCAAGGTCCTCGACCTCGAGGGCTTGCGAAGCTTCGGCTGATCGGGCCTGACCCCGGTTTTCAGGCCGGCATCGTGGGACGGACGATGCCGTCGCGGACCGCGATCGCGCCGACCTTCTCGAGGTCCTGCAGCAGCCAGCGGCCGAGCTCCGGAGGATCGAGCCCCAGGAAGCGCCGCGAGAGCTCGCCGTAGCACGGCACGCGGGCGACGTAGCGCTCGACCTCCGGGATGGGCATCGAGCCCTTGTCGAGGAGCGCGAAGGTGAAGAGGACCTTGAGCGCATGGCGCGCGTTGCGCCGCGGATCGGCGGCGAAGGCCTCGAGCTTCGCGCGGGCCCGGCCGATGGCGCCGGCGACGTCCGAAAACGGCGCGCCGTGCCCGGGGATCACGACCGCGGGGTCGAGGCGTTCGATCGCGTCGAGCGTCGAATGCGCCGCGGCGAGGCCGGCGTTCGAGCCGTCGTCGGGCCACACGAACCCCATGCCGTTCTCCCACAGCGCGTCGCCGGAGACGAGGATGCGGTTCGCCGGCTCGACGTACACCAGCGCGTCCATGTCGTGGCCGGGCGCCGCGTGGGCTTGCCAGGTGAATCCGCCGCCCTCGAAGGTGTCGCCCGCCGCGATGGTGTCGTCGAAGCGGAACGGATCGGCGCGCTGGTCGAAGCGTGCCATCCATACGCTTTGCGGCGTCCACGGCACGACGTGCTTCACCTCGCCTTCGGGAATCGTGATGCGGCAGCCGTACGCCGAAGCGAGCGCGGCGTTTCCGCCCATGTGGTCGGAGTGGCAGTGCGTGTTGATGAGCCGCTCGACCGGTTCGCCCTCCAGTGCCGCCGGTCCCGCGAGGAGCCGCAGCGTCTCCTCCCGATGGCTGCAATAGCCGGAGTCGATCACGACGTTGTCGCGAGGCGCGCGCAGCACCACGATGTTGGAGTTGAGCCAGCCGCGCACGATCGGGCGGACGGACTGCGGAAGCGTGGGAGCCATATAGACTTTATGCCATGAAACCGCTCCAGGGCCTCGCAGTCGTCTCCATCGCGTTGAACCTCCCCGGCCCGGTCGCGTGCGCGCGGTTGCGCGAGATGGGCGCGAGCGTCACCAAGGTCGAGCCGCCTTCCGGCGATCCCCTGGAAGGCTTTTGCCCGGGATGGTATGCGCAGTTGCGCGAGGCAATGGAGGTGAAGCGCCTCGACCTCAAGACGGAGGCCGGCGCGCGCGAGCTCGATGCGTTTCTCGCCGGCGCCGATCTCTTCATCAGCGCGCAGCGCCCCGCGGCCCTCGCCCGCCTCGGCCTCGATCCGGCTTCCCTCGCCGCGCGCCATCCACGGCTGTGCGCGCTCGCGATCACCGGACACGCGGCCCCGGACGAGGAGAAAGCGGGCCACGATCTCACCTATCTCGCCGAGCACGGCCTGATCGCGCCGCCCGCGCTACCGCCCACGCTCTTCGCCGACATGGCGGGCGCCGAGCGCGCCGTGTCCACCGCGCTCGCGCTCGTGCACGCGCGCGATCGCGACGGCCGCGGCAAATCCGCCAGCGTGGCGCTCGCCGACGCCGCCGCGTTCCTCGCGCGGCCGCTCGAGGAGGGCCTCACACGCGGCGACGGGCCGCTGGGCGGCGCCCTCGCCGCCTATAATCTCTACGAGGCGCGCGACGGCTGGATCGCGCTGGCCGCGCTGGAGCCGCACTTCGCGCGGCGCCTGGCGGAAGCCTTCGGCCTGCAATCGATCACGCATGCCGCGCTCGCCGCGCGCTTCGCCGCGGAGACCGCCGCGCATTGGGAGCGCTGGGCGCGCGCCCTCGACCTTCCGATCGTCGCCGTCCGTCAACCATTTCCCTAGGAACGCCATGCAGATCCTGAACAACGTATTCCTCGTGACCGGGGGAGGCTCGGGCCTCGGCGCCGCCACCGCGAAGATGATCGCCGACGAAGGCGGCAAGGTCGTGATCGCCGACGTCGCCGACGCGGGCGACTGGGTCGCGAAGCAGCTCGGCGCGAACGGGCGCTTCGTGAAGTGCGACGTGACCGACGAGTCCTCGATGCAGGCCGCGGTCGACGTGTGCATCGCTTCCTTCGGCGCGATCCACGGCCTCGTGAACTGCGCGGGCGTGGCGCCCGGCGAGCGCGTGGTGGGACGCAGCGGTCCCCACTCGCTCGCGAATTTCCAGCGCACGGTCATGATCAACCTCGTGGGAACCTTCAACGCGATCCGGCTCGCGGCGGCGAAGATGAGCGCGCAGCCGGCGTTCGCGAACGGCGAGCGCGGCGTGATCGTGAACACGTCCTCGGTGGCGTCGTTCGAGGGACAGATCGGCCAGGCCGCCTACAGCGCTTCGAAGGCGGGCGTGAACGGCATGACGCTCCCGGTCGCGCGCGAGCTCGCGAAGTTCGGCATCCGCGTGATGACGATCGCGCCGGGCATCTTCGATACGCCGATGCTGCAGGGCATGAGCGAAGAGGTGCGCGCCTCGCTCGGCCAGCAGGTGCCCTTCCCTCCGCGCCTCGGCCGTCCCGACGAGTACGCGTCGCTCGTGCGAGAGATCATCGAGAACGAAGTGCTGAACGGAGCGGTGATCCGCCTGGATGGGGCGATCCGAATGGCCGCCAAGTAGGTCCCGGAGCGGCAAAGCGGCCCCAGATGAGCGATAATTACAGTCCGGCCCCCTCCCGAGGGACGCCGGATCGCAGCCCGGGCCAGCCCCGGGCGAAGACCTCCCAGGGAGCCGGATGCTGTTCGATACGCACCTCACCGAGGAATTCGACGCGCTGCGGGATACCGTGAAGCGCATGTGCGACGCGGAGCTCGCGCCGCGCGCCGCCGCGATCGACGCGAAGAACGAGTTCCCCTCGGACATGTGGCGGAAGCTCGGCGACCTGGGCCTCCTCGGCATGACCATCCCCGAAGCGTACGGCGGCACCGGGCTCGGCTACGTCGCGCACGTGGTCGCGATGGAAGAGGTCTCGCGCGCCTCGGCCTCGGTCGGCCTCTCGTACGGCGCGCATTCGAACCTCTGCGCCAACAACCTCTTCCTCAACGGCAGCGAAGCGCAGCGGCGCAAGTACCTGCCGAAGCTCTGCTCCGGAGAATTCGTGGGCGCGCTCGCGATGAGCGAGCCGGGCGCAGGCAGCGACGTGGTGGGCTCCATGGCGTGCCGCGCCGAGAAGAAGGGCGATCGCTGGATCGCCAACGGCTCGAAGATGTGGATCACCAACGGGCCGGATGCCGACGTCCTCACCGTCTACATGCGCACGGCGCCCAGGGACCAGGGCTCGCGCGCGATGACCGCCT
>Ga0157370_10008410_pt1 | contig 11134 bp, 8 predicted proteins | sample C35metaG_FD_113463 | JGI IMG/M metagenome (GOLD analysis project Ga0157370, IMG submission 113463) | Corn rhizosphere microbial communities from Kellogg Biological Station, Michigan, USA - C3-5 metaG | ecosystem: Host-associated > Plants > Roots > Rhizosphere > Soil | place: USA: Michigan... | reverse complement strand
TTGTAGAGGGCCTGGTCGAGGCCGGTGATGGCCTCGCCGGAGCAGGCGGCGAGGGAGAGGATCACGGTGATGAGGACCAGGAATGCGCGTCGTTTCATGACTCAGCGCAATATAGCAATCGCGGGCGACGGTTTATGCGAGGCCGAGGCTGCTGTTCCTATGAGGCAGTCCGTTTGGCATCGAGCAAACTGCGCAGGAACTCCGGAGCGAAATCCGCTCCGTTCGGCCACGCGATAGTGCGAATTTCCGGATCGACACGTACCGAAGCAAATGTGAACGGGGCTCGAAGCGGCTGAAAAAATCTGCCCTGTGAGCTGCGTGCCGAGATCGATCTCGCCTTCGGCGCCATCGCTGAACCGGAGCCAGAGTCGGTAGAGGCCGTGAACCTTTACGTGGCACACATTCAGCATCGCTGTTCCTCCTTATCGGAAGCTAGTCGAGCGGAGGAATGGGAACGAGAGGCTCGGCACGCCGGGCGCGATCCCAAAGTGCGAGCAACGCGTCGCGATGAAGTTGCACCTATTCGAGAACGAGTCCTCTGGCGCTGGGTGGAAACGCGCCGCGCACGCGGCCGCCGCGAATGGTCACAGTAATCTCGAATTCGCCGTATATAGCGTGGAAATGAGGAGGGTGGTGATCGCGATAGAGGATTGCGATTGCGATTCCGAGAAAGCGGGAAATGACGGGCATGTCGCAATTGTACAGCTACTGTGGGTGGACGCTGTAAGAAACAGGCAAAGCTGGAATCGAAACAGGACACGAGAGTGGGAGGCAATGGTGCGCCCCAATGGATGCACATCGCAAGACACGATCGATCAAACGCGTTGAAGCCAGATTCGGCTGATTGCCCTCGGGCCGATACGGTGCAGCAGCGAATGGCTTAGTTTTGCTCCTATGACCTGCCGAATTGAGACGCACGGCAACCGGGCTTTAGTCATTGGCGCGTTCACCCTCGCGGATCTGCGGAAGGTTACCGCTTGCCTGTATTCATTGACTGCCAAGCTAGGGTACAAGGATCTTGAACTCGATTTTGGCCGATGCACGTCGGCGGCACCCGGTCCGATGGTGGGGCTCTGCTCCCAGGTCGTCACCCTTCGCGCGTCCAAAATCGACGTCACGTTGACGCTCCCTGCCGACCCGAGAATTGCACGCTATTTCGTCGGAGCAAACTGGGCGTTCTACATCGACCCGACGCATTTTAAGCGCTCCGGATATCGGGGATTCACGCATGTGCCCGCAATCCAGTTCACGGATCAAGAAGGGTTGGGCACTGCTATAAATCGGATCGTCGACGCCCTACTTTCATCAATACCGGGAATAGATCGGGCCGACCTGACCGCCATAGAATGGTCAACGAACGAAATTGCGGACAATGTGCTGGTACACTCTGAATCCACCTTTGGCGGATTCGCACAGCTCAATCTGTTTCGGGCTAGGAAGAAAGTCGAGTTCTGTGTCGCCGATGCTGGTATCGGAATCCCGAATACGCTTCGCCAGCGTTTCCCTGATTACGAGGACATCGAGTTACTCGAGGAAGCCGTTAAAGAAGGCGTCACGCGGGATCCGACGCTAGGCCAGGGAAACGGCCTCTTTGGAACGTTCCAAGTTGCCCGCGCGAGTGATGGCTACCTCCAGATTCTTTCTGGTTACGCAACGCTGAGCTACGAGCGGAATTCTCTTCGCATCACGCGCGAGAAGATTCCGTACAATGGCACTCTCGTCGTTGCGGGCATGGACGCATCGAACCCCGCGGCACTCGGTGACGCGCTACGGTTCGGTGAGATTCGGTACGATCCAATCGGATATGTCGGAGTCCGCTATGAAGATAATGCCGGTGACGAACTTATTTTCCGTATGCGAGAGGAAACCATTTCGTGCGGCTCACGCGTCGCAGGCACTCCAGTTCGGACTAAGTTAGCAAACTTGGTGCAAATGCACCGGGGGCGCCGGGTAATAGTCGATATGGATCAAGTGCCACTGGTTTCAAGTAGCTTCGCGGATGAGGTGTTTGGAAAGCTGTTTATCAGTCTCGGGCCAGTCGGCTTCATTGGGGCGATCGAGTTGCGCGGAGTTACGCCGACGGTTCAAGCGCTGATCGACCGAGCAATCATGCAGCGGAGTCAGGCAATTTAGCTCCGCTGCCTAACGAACGTTAAAGCCGACGGCGAGCTATGGAGTGCTCGCTTTGCTACCTATTTCTTTGACTCGCCCGCAACTTGAATGGGCGTTGTACCACAACAATCCACAAACTATGGAAAGTGATACGTCGTCCGTCGATGGGATGAGTCCGTCGCCGGAAATGCCAGACGCTAATGGGCAGTTGGGCACAGTAGCCGGCCAGCTTAAAGCGGGAGTGCAACCGTCGCCAGTGACTGTTAGGACATTCCTCAGCTGGTTTGGCATTCAGAGACGTGGTTACTACAAAGTTCAAGAGATTCGAACCGCGCTCAAGAAAGCCAACTTGGTGACAGCACCCGATTTCGAGTCTGCCTACATTGACGCCGCCATGACCTTTGCGCTTCCGCCAGTGTCTCTTCCGGGGACGGCTGCGCCGCTTCCGATTACGGTGGGCGGCGGAGCGGGGGTGTCAATGGGCGTCTCCTTGGCAGCGGCGGAAGGAATGACGATCCCGGCGATGTTAGGTGGCGCGACGGCAGATCCCACGTATCGCATCGGCAAGCTCGCCGCTGCCAATAATCCGCCGATTGGCGTAAAGCCCGGTGCGAGCCTTCAGGAAGCTGTGACGCTCTTGCTGTCACACGATTTTTCGCAGCTCCCGATTATGCAGTCCGAACACTCGGTCAAGGGCATGGTTAGTTGGTCAAGCATCGGCTCACGCCTCGCTCTCGGCCAGACAGGTAACAAGGTCGATGATTTCATCGAAACCCCGGTCGAGATCAGTGCGGACGCTTCGCTCTTCGCTGTGATTAGCACGATTGTTGGAAAGGATTACGTATTGATCCGAGACGCGAAGAATAAGGTCACTGGAATCGTTACGACGAGTGATCTAAGCCTCCAATTCGGTCAACTTGGCGAGCCGTTTCTTTTGTTAGGCGAAATAGAAAACCACGTTCGCCGCCTTATTGACGGCAAGTTTACCGTCGATGAGGTCAATGCTGCGCGCGACCCAGCCGACGCAGACCGGGAAGTGAACTCTGTTGCCGATCTGACTTTCGGCGAGTACGTTCGGCTTCTCTCAAGCTCGGAACGATGGGGCAAGTTGAAGCTCTCGGTCGACAGGTCAGTCTTCGTAAAGCAGCTTGACCAAGTCCGTGAGATCCGAAACGACGTTATGCATTTTGATCCGGACGGTGTCGATGATCAGGACTTGATCACGCTTCGTCGGTTCGGCCGCTTCCTCGCAACGCTACAAGAGCTCGGCGCGACCTAACTTCTCATCGCATGCGGCAAGTCAACCGGGGTCAAAGTGCGCTTGTTCGCGTGCACGTCACGCGCGTCATGCATATGAAACGCGCACTCTGACCCGTGTTTCAGGCCAAGTGATGAAGTCACACGACGTTCTTTCGGGAGCGACCAGCGAAATGACCGTAAAACCCTCGAAGGACCCTGCCAGCATCCAATACATGGGTGTAGGAGGGTCATCGGCGGACTGCAAGGAAGCGGTGGTGCGCCTTATACAGTTCGGCGATCGTCTACAACACGCTCGTGTCCTTACCAACGGCGGTGCGCACTCCTTGCTTCTAACTACCGCCATCGGTGATGTCATCGCAATAAAGTCGGGATTCGCATCCGGATACGGCGGAGAGGGGCCTGCGGCCTTCTCGTTCGTGTTGGCGCTTCTGGAGGCGCACGGTGTCGAAGTCGACGAGGTCGACGTGACGCACCAAGTATTCGAGCGTTTGGACACGTCGTCCTTGACGATGCAGGATCTCGACATCGTCAAGGACCGTCCCTGTGCCGCGCCACGACGGATCAGCGACTATGTGACGGACCATGATTGGGAAGGCGCGCGCACAGGGGAAGCTTGGGTCGAATTCCCGCCCGTTGTTCCTTACGCAATTATTGATGTCCGTATCGCCGATCTGGCGCGTCATTTCTGGGATGATGCTGATAGGAATCTTCTGACGGCCTGGCGCAGACTCGAGGACACCGTCCGAACTCGCATTGGATCGCGCGAGCATAGTGCAAGACTCTTCTCAATCGCCTTTCTGAACGACAAGTCGGTACTGTGGTGGCCCGACATCGACAGTGGCGAGCAGACCGGTCGCGCCAATATGTTTGTCGGTGCTTATGCAGCCTATCGCAACCCGAGGGCGCATCGCGAGCTCGGACACGATAGCTCGGCGCAACTCTGCGAATTGCTCGTCATCAACCAGCTGTACTGCTGGGAACGCGGCGCGATACCACGGCAGGCCGACATCCCCGAATGAGTCATCTAGCGATCGCTAGAGCAGCCAAAGGGGGTATTGTTCCAGTTTCGCGCAGCAACGGGGTCGAAGTGCACTTCTTTCAGTCAGTTCCAGCCCGTGAAGCTCAGCAAACTATACTCTGACCCAGTTTTCCAGTCTGACTTATCCACAGCCGTAGGGTCTCTGGAGTGCAGCCTATCTTGCTCGCAATCGATGTGATCGCTGCCCACTGTGTGGAGTACTCGCCTTGGTGCTGCCAGGCCAGCCGGACTGCCCGTTCCCTAACCACAGGAGAACACCGCCTCTGCTTTGAACCTCTTAACTCTGGGAGTCTCCGGCAGTCCCGGGGCGATTCAAACGGCGGTCGGAGTGCACTTTTCATCCGGTTCCAATCTTGGGCTCAGAAAAGTACATCCTGCCGCTATTCCCCTCGTTTCCGACATTGCCATGTAAGCTCAGAGCCCTTTATCGCCTGTTCTTGCGGACTTGCCCTACTGATGCATATTGCCTGATGAAGCCATTCCTAAAGACCTCTCCGAGATATCTCTATGTTCGATAATGGTGCGCAGAGTTCACCGGACGCGGCTAGCAGTGAGGACTTCGCGTCCGATTTCGACGCTGTTTCCCAAATTGTGGGTGCCTTACAGCGATTCGATCCCGCAGGTCGCGTTCGGATTCTCCGCACGGTTGCTACCTTCTTCCGACTAGATGCGGCCGAGGTTCTCCCGCGCAGAGAAGGTGTTAGCGCACAACTCCTCCAATCTGCCCCTGGGTCAAGTCCCCTGGCGTCGTTCTCAGAAGACCGGACACCGAGCTCAAAGGATTTCATTCGAGACAAGAGACCGCAAACGGATGTCGAGCGCATCGCGTGTCTCGCATATTACCTGACGCACTATCGCGACACGCCACACTTCAAGACGGTCGACCTAAGCAAGCTCAACACCGACGCGGCACAGATCAAGTTCTCCAATGCTGCCTACGCGGTTGAAAATGCATCGAAGGCCGGTTTCCTCGTTGCTGCGGTCAAGGGCACCAAACAGCTGTCAGCGTTCGGCGAAGAATACGTTCAGGCACTTCCGGATCGGGCCGCAGCGAAACAGGTAATGTCCCAGCGACGCCCGCGACGGAAGACAAAGCGTAACTCGGCACCAGGGGCCAAGAACGGGAACGATGGTGATGACGATAGTGGCAGTGCCGACACGGACCATGGGTAAGGGTGCCTGCAATGGAATCGGCGAACCTGCCACTTCGAGCGACTGCCGTCCGGCTCGCGCTGTTCAACCATAAGGGCGGAGTTGGCAAAACAACCCTGACAATGAACGTAGCGCGCGCGATGGCCAAACTCGGCAAGCGCGTGCTTGTTGTTGACTCAGATCCGCAATGTAACCTCACCTCACTCCTTGTTGAAGACGAAGTCGTCAACGACCTGCTAGATACTTCGGATGCCCCAGAAGGGCAGACGATCTGGTCGGCATTGAAGCCTATCGTCGAGGCAACCGGCGATGTCAGATATATCCCTCCCATCGAGTTGCCGCATGGAATGTTTCTCCTACCAGGAGATATTCGTCTAGCAGAATTTGAGCAAGAGTTGGGAACTATGTGGGGAGAGTGTTTCCAGCGTCGTACTCGCGGATTCAGAGGCACTACCGCACTGAGCACGGTCGTCAATCAGGTCGTATGGAAGTACGGCATCGACTACGTCTTCTATGATAGCGGGCCGAATATTGGAGCGCTCAACCGCACAATCCTTCTTGACTGTGACTTCTTCGCGATCCCAGCTGCCTGTGACCTGTTTTCGGTCCGAGCGATCAAGACGTTGGGACACACCCTCGCGAACTGGATTCGAGATTGGGATACGATCGCGGAGCTTGCGCCTAAGGACATCTACCTCCTTCCTGGCCAGCCACATCTCCTCGGGTATATCCCTCAGCGATATAAGATGTACGGCGGGAAACCTTCCATGCAGTTCGCACCGTTCATTCCGCTAATTGAGAAGACGGTCAGAAGTGACGTGATCGCTGTGCTTACACGAGTGAACCCGTTGCTCGTTGCGGAGGCGGTTAGCCCACTTAGGCTTGGCGGCGTCAAGGATTTCGGGAGCCTTGCAACCGCATCACAGCGTGAGGGTGTCGCCATTTCGGAGGTCTCAACGGGTACGCAGGAGCAGCGTGATATCGCGGAGGACACCTTCGAAGATCTCGCGAAGCGTATAATCGACCGGACGAGCGGAGCGGTGATGCGATGACATCACCCGCGCTCGAAACCGACTATATGGAGACCATCGATGGACTTGTCTCGCACTTTCAAGACAACCTTCCGGTGTTCGAGACATTTCTGAAGCAGCTTCGCAGCGTAGTTGAGCACGCCACACTTCAACCATACATCCACTCGATAAAGACGCGAATCAAGGACCCGAATCATCTCCGGAATAAACTCGTCCGAAAAATGGTGGTGGCGTTGGAGGGCGGACCGCCGTTTGACTACACCTCTGAGAACTTATTCCGCCAGATCAACGACTTGGTCGGCGTACGGCTCCTGCATCTCTACACGAGGCAGATGGGTGACATTCATCGCATCCTCACAGACTTACTTGACGAACATCGGTTCACTGTAATTGAGGCATCGGCCCGCACGTGGGATCTGGAATCGAAGGCGTACTTCAAGAGCATTGGAATCGAGACGCGAGATAGCGACTCATTGTACACCAGTGTGCACTACATCGTCGACCCGACGGCTCGCACGCCTCGAACCGCGGAGATTCAAGTTCGGACGCTTGCTGAGGAGATCTGGGGAGAGGTCGATCATACGATTAACTATCCCCGCAAATCGGAGAGTCATTCCTGTCGTGAGCAGCTAATGGCACTCGCACGGGTCACATCAGGTTGTAGTCGTCTCGTTGATTCGATCTTCGCCACCCATATCGATAGTCTCCGTGCGGCGTCGGAGGCTCTCACAGTTGTCTCGGCCGACGGGCCTGCAACTGCTCGGCCGCGTTAAGCGAACGTGGAGCACGAGCCTGACTATTGGATTCTACCCAGACTAGACCGTCGCGAGCCCGACCGACCGGAAGTTCGAGTCGTCCGACCCCTGCAGCGCGCCTTGTGGCGGGCGGTGGGTTTCACGGAGACTCGCGAGCGAGCAAAGTTGTCACTCCGAATCGTGATGCGACATGAACGACTGAATGTCAGGCATTGGGCTGCGTACCTAGCGTTCGCTGACCGTGTATACGGTCGTGTAAAGTTCGGCTCTTTGCGTCCGTACGTTCGGAAGGAGCGTGCACAACTCACGGTTGCCGAAGCTCGGACCGGCTCGCTGGTCCTCGTTATCACAGAGATTGTTGATGCCTTAGCGTCGCCTCACGGATTGATTCTCACAGCCTTGACTCTTAAATACCTACCGGACGTGATCAAGGCACCCGCTGCGGCTTACCGCGATTACGAGCAGGGACGCCTTCATCGTGCTGAGCGCAAGCGTCTACTGGCCTTAATGTCTGCGGACGAGACACTCCAACCGCTCGAGGCGAAGGTGTTGAGCCAGCTCACTGGTGTACTATCTAAGATCTACGAGCTAGAGCAACACAGGCTCGCCAGCGCACAGAACTTCGCCATTCGGTCTGTGCTGGACGTTCAACTCGAAAAGGGGCCGGAGGACCGGCAGGGAGCGACGCTACCAGAGCCCCGCAGTAGGAAGAAACGTCGATGATAACGGTGGGCATGGTTACACGCCCGACGAGAAAGGAACCCTACCAGCAAAAATATCGGTATGCGCTGCTGACCGATAAGTTCGTGAGATGGCCTAATCGCGGCGAACAAACAAATCGCCGCCCCGATGTGTCAGGCTTAGGACAACGGTCTGCGTAAACCGCGGGTCAGAGTGCACTTGTTCGCGTGCACGTCACGAGCGTCATGCATGTGAAAAGGTGCATTCTGGTCCCGGGTCTTTCTACTCCGGTTTTCCTAGCGTTACACTGCTCGGCAGTCGTCTGCTCTCTTCGTCCAATAAGTAGGAACCACTCTATCGCGAGAGGGCTCGGAATCGCCCCGCGAGCGAATTTGTGATGTCCCCGGGCTGATCTCCCCCAGCACCACAAATAAGCGATATTCGTTGCAGCAACAGACCCGACATGCCCCCGACACCCGAACAACAAGCCCGCGAGCAGATCGACGCCGCGCTACAAGCGGCGGGCTGGCTCATCCAGGACCGCGCGGAGATGAATCTCTCGGCTGGACTGGGCGTCGCCGTGCGCGAGTTCAAGATGGCCTCGGGCCACGGGTACGCTGACTACCTTCTCTTCGTCGGCGGAAAGGCAGTCGGTGCGCTCGAGGCCAAGGCTGCTGGGTATCCCCTCATCAGCGTCGAGTTGCAGGCGGACAAGTACGCGACGGGCTTGCCGGCGGGACTGAATCCTCCGGTCAATCCCCTGCCCTTCGTCTATCTCAGCAACGGTGTTGAGACCCGCTTTATCAACGGGCTCGACCCCGACCCCAAAACGCGCGCGATCTCCGCGAACCTTCCAGAGATCCACCGCCCCGAAACGTTGGCTGAGTGGATTGGAGCGGAAACGCTCGACGCTTGGGTGAAGCGATTGCACACGGAGGGTAGCGGTTTCCATACCGCCGCCGACGACACGCGACCATCATCTCTCCGCGCCCGCATCACGACGATGCCACCGCTGGAGCCCGGCACGCTGTACGCCAATCAGATCGAGGCAGTCACGAACCTCGAGCAATCGCTCAGGCGCAATCGCCCGCGGGCGCTAATCCAGATGGCCACCGGCTCGGGCAAGACGATCGCCGCGATCACCGCCATCTACCGTCTCATCAAATACGGCGGTGCGCGCCGAGTGCTCTTCCTCGTGGATCGTAAGAACCTCGGCGAGCAGGCGGAGAAGGAATTTCAGGGGTTTCGGGCGCCGGACGTGAATCGCAAGTTCACGGAGTTGTACAACGTGCAGCTCCTGACGTCGAACACGATCAAGGACTCGAGCAAGGTCGTCATCTGCACGATCCAGCGGTTGTACTCGATGCTCAAGGGTGAGCCGGAGTTCGATCCGGCGCTCGAGGAAAACTCGCAATTCGAATCAAGTGGCGCCGCGATGCGAGAGCCTTTGCCGGTGGTGTACAACGCGCTCTACCCGCCCGAGTTCTTCGACGTGGTCGTGATCGACGAAGTGCATCGCTCGATCTACACGCTCTGGCGCCAGGTGGTCGAATACTTCGATGCATTCCTGACTGGACTCACAGCCACCCCGTCGAAACAGACATTCGGCTTCTTCAACAAGAACCTCGTCATGGAATACGACCACGATCGCGCCGTGGCCGACGGCGTCAACGTGGATTTCGAGCTCTACAAGATCCGCACGAAAATCACGGAACACGGATCCACCGTCGAAGCCGAGCCCGAGACGATGCTCGGATTTCGCGACCGTCAGACGCGCGCGATGCGTTGGGAGGCACCGGACGAAGATCTCACCTACAACGCCGAGGAGCTCGACCGCCGCGTCGTCGCGAAGGACCAGATTCGTACGATCATTCGCACGTTTCGCGACCGGCTGCCGAAGGACATCTTTCCGGGGCGCAACGAAGTTCCCAAGACGCTGATCTTCGCGAAGGACGACAGTCACGCGGAAGACATCGTCGAGATCATTCGTGACGAGTTCGGCCGCGGCAATGCATTCTGTCAGAAGATCACGTACAAGGTGACGGAATCGAACCCACGCGATCTGATCCAGGCTTTTCGCAATCAGTACGAGCCGCGGATCGCCGTCACCGTGGCCATGGTTCCTACGGGTACGGACATCAGGCCGATCGAGATCGTGATGTTCATGCGCGCGGTCAAGAGCCGCGTGCTGTTCGAGCAGATGAAGGGACGCGGTGTGCGCATCATCGACTCCGACGATCTGCGCGCCGTGAGTGGCGCGGACGCGGTAGCCAAGACGCATTTCGTGATCATCGACTGCGTCGGCATGACCGAGACAGAGCTCGCTGATACGCAACCACTCGAGCGCAAGCGCACGGTGAGCCTCAAGGCGTTGCTGGAGCACGTGGCGATGGGTGGCACCGACCCTGAATATCTGGCGTCGCTCGCTGGTCGTCTCGCACGCCTTTCTCAGCAGTGTGGTCCCGACGAACATGCGCGGGTCGTGGAAGCTTCGGGCGGGCCGGATCTCCCGGATCTGTGCCGCGCGATCGTGGACAGCCTCGATCCTGACCGTCAGTTGGACGAGGCACGACGCGCGTTCGCGGTAGCCGACAGTGATTTACCGACCGCGCAGCAGATGAAGAAGACCGCCGAGACATTACTCAAGCGCGCAACAGAACCGCTCGCGACTCGGCCGGCGTTGCGCACTTTAATACAGGACCTCAAACGCGAAGTCGAGCAGGTAATCGACGAAGTGTCGCTGGACGACCTGCTGGACGCTGGTGCGAGCGACGAGGCGCGGGAAAAGGCGCGAGCGCTGGTCGCAGACTTCGAGCGCTTCACCGCGGAGAACAAGGACGAGATCGACGCGCTGCAGTTCTTCTACGCGCAGCCGTATTCGAAGCGACTTTCATTCAAGGATATCAAAGCACTCGCCGAAGCGATCAAGGCGCCGCCGCGCTCGTGGACGCCAGAGCGGTTATGGCATGCGTATGAACTGCTGGACAAAGACAAGGTGCGCGGCGCGTCGGGTAAGCGTCTACTGACGGACATCGTGTCACTGGTGCGTTTCGCTACGCACAAGGACGACGAGCTGGTGCCGTTCGGAGATGAGGTGCGCGACC
>Ga0157370_10008409_pt1 | contig 11134 bp, 10 predicted proteins | sample C35metaG_FD_113463 | JGI IMG/M metagenome (GOLD analysis project Ga0157370, IMG submission 113463) | Corn rhizosphere microbial communities from Kellogg Biological Station, Michigan, USA - C3-5 metaG | ecosystem: Host-associated > Plants > Roots > Rhizosphere > Soil | place: USA: Michigan... | reverse complement strand
CGCGCATCACCTCGCGCACGTCGTGGTGACGGGCGACGACGGGGACCATGCGGTCGATGCGCGACTGGCGGATCGCCGAGGTGACGTCGGCGCCGGCCACGAAGACGCGCCCTTCCTCGTCGAAGCGGACCGGGTTACGGCGTGCGAGCTCGCCGAGCGGCTCGGCGTCCCCGAGCGGCAGTCCCTCCTGCATCGCGAGCCACGTGAGCGCGCGATACATCGCCCCGGTGTCGAGGTAGCTGAAGCCCAGCCGCTCGGCGAGCTTGCGGGCAACCGTGCTCTTGCCGGCGCCCGCCGGTCCGTCGATCGCGACGATCACGGCGTTTTCACCCTCTGGGCGAAAACGCTCGTGGGGAAGCTCGTGAAGAAAGGTTCGGTCATTTCGGCAAAGGCGCTAGCTGAAATCACTCGTTCTGTGAGTGATTTCGGCCAGCAGATCGAAGAAGCCGGGGAAGGATATCGCCACACTCTCCGCGCCCCGCAGCTCGACACCCTCGCGGCTCGCGAGGCCTGCAACCGCTCCGAGCATCGCGATCCGGTGATCGCCGCGCGCCTCGACGGCACCGCCCCTCGGCCGCGCCGGCACGCCCGTGATCGTGAAGCCGTCGTCCGATCCCCGCGCCCGGGCGCCGACCGCGCGCAGCGCGTCGACCACCGCCTCGATCCGGTCGGTCTCCTTGTGTCGCAGCTCACCCGCGCCGTAGACCCAGCTCTCGCCGTGCGCGTGCGCCGCGAGCAGCGCGAAGAGGGGCAGCTCGTCGACGAGCAGCGGCACCTCGCTCGAATGGATCGTGGTCGCGGTCAGCTCGGCCGAGCGCACCTCGAGGTCGCCTACCTGCTCGGCACCGGCCCTCCGGCGCGTGAGGATCCCGACGCGGCCTCCCATCCGGTCGAGCACGTTCAGGAGGCCGGTCCGGCGCGGGTTCAGGTTGACGTCGTGGATCGTGATCCGCGACTCCGGGATCAGCGTCGCGGCGACGATGAAGGGGGCCGCCGACGAGAAGTCGCCCGGCACCTCGACCGTGCCGAGACGCAGGCGCTCCGCCGGATCGACGCTCACCGACGTCGGGCGGATCGCGACCCGGGCGCCGGCGCTCTGGAGCATCAGCTCGGTGTGGTCGCGCGTCGGCGCGGGCTCGACGACCGTCGTCCGTCCCTCGGCGCCGAGCGCCGCCAGCAGGATCGCCGACTTCACCTGTGCGCTCGCGACGGGGAGCTCGTAGTCGATCGCCTGCAGCGCGGTGCCGCTGATCGTCAGCGGCAGGTGCCCGTCCGTCGTCTCGACCTGTGCGCCCATCCGGCGGAGCGGCTCGGCGATCCGCTCCATCGGGCGCGCCGAGAGCGACTCGTCCCCGGTCAGCGTGAAGCTTCCGTCCTGGAACGCGACGAGGCCGGCCAGCAGCCGTGCGAGCGTGCCGGCGTTCCCGCAGTCGACGGTCGCGCCGCGCAGGCCGCGCAGCCCGACGCCCTGCACCGTCAGCCGGTCGCCGTCCTCCTCGACCTCGGCGCCGAGCGCACGCACCGCAGCGAGCGTCGATTCGGTGTCGCCGGAGCGCCCCCAGCCGGCGACGCGCGTCTCGCCGTCGCCGATCGCGCCGACGAGCAGCGCGCGATGCGAGATCGACTTGTCGCCCGGGACCGCGAAGTGGCCCTCCAGCCGGGCCGCAGGCTCAATCCTCATCGAGGACGGCCGAGACGACGACGCCGTAGCCCTGCGACTCGAGGAGCGCCGCGGCGCGCTGCGCTTCGCCCTCGCCCTCGACGAGCAGCGTCAGGGTGCCGCCGCGCTCCGGAGAGACGTGATGCAGCTCGAAGTCCTCGATGTTGATCCGCTCCGCGCCGAGCGCCTGCGTGATGCCGGCGAGCACGCCGGGGCGGTCGGGAACGTGCACGCGCAGGCGCTGCAGCGAGCCGGGGTCCGGGTACTCGCGTTCGAGCATCCGCCGCCGGTTGCCGGACGCCTCGCCGATCCAGCGCGCGAGAAAGCCGGCGTCGCCCTCGAGGAGGGCCGCCTCGACCTGCTCGATCCGGCGGCGGTGCTCGGCCAGCGCGTCGCGGATCGCGGCCGCGTTGTCGAGGTAGATGTCGACCCAGATCCGCGGGTTGGCGCCCGCGATCCGCGTCATGTCGCGCAGCGAGCCTCCCGCATGCGCGAGAGGCTCGTGGCCCTCGACGCGCGCGGCGCCCGTCTGGTTCGCGACGATGTTCGCGAGCACGTGCGGCAGGTGGCTCGTCATCGCGACGAGCCGGTCGTGCGAGTCGGCGTCGATCGCAACGGGGGTGGCCCCGAGATCGGAGACGAAGCCGTGCACGAGCCGGTGGCGCCCGGCGTCCGTGTGCGCGACCGGGGTCAGGAACCACGTGGCGCCGTCGAAGAGCCCGGCGTTCGCGTGCTCGGCGCCGCGCGACTCGGAGCCGCAGATCGGATGGCCCCCGACGAACCTCGGCGATCCGTCGGCCGCCCGGACGACGGAGGCTTTCGTCGAGCCGATGTCGGTGACGGTCGCCTCGCCGCTCGCCGCGAGCACCGCGGCGACGGCGGCGGGCAGCTGGGCGATCGGGGCGGCGACGACGACGAGCTCGGAATGCGCGACCGCGTCCTCGAGGCTCGAGGCTGCCTGGAGCGCCTCCCGGGCGACGGCGTCGGCGAGCGCGCCGGCATCCGGGTCCCAGCCGGTGACGTCGTCGCCGCGGCGCCGCGCCGCGAGCGCGACGGAGGCGCCCATCAGCCCCGTGCCGACGATCGCGACGCGCAACGTTCAGCCGATCTGCTTGCCCATGAGGGCGACGAACGAGCGGATCTCGTCCGCGAACGCGCCGAACTCACCCGACGGGATCTGCTGCGCGGCGTCGGAGAGCGCCTCCTCGGGGCGGGGGTGCGTCTCGACGATGATCCCGTCGGCTCCGACCGCGACCGCCGCGCGCGCCAGCGGCAGCACGAGGTCGCGCCGCCCGGCGGGATGCGACGGATCGACGATCACCGGCAGATGCGTCTCCATCTTCAGCGCGGCGACCGCTCCGAGGTCGAGCGTGTAGCGCGTCGCCGTCTCGAAGGTCTTGATTCCCCGCTCGCAGAGGATGATCCGGTCGTTCCCCTCCTTGGCCACGTACTCGGCCGCCATCAGCAGCTCCTCGACGGACGTCGAGGCGCCGCGCTTGAGGAGGATCGGTTTGTCGGTCCGCCCCACCTCCGCGAGGAGCAGGAAGTTCTGCGAGTTGCGCGCCCCGATCTGGATCACGTCCGCAGCGTCGAGCACCGCCTCGACGTGGCGTGGATCCATCAGCTCGGTGACGATCGGCAGACCGGTCTCGGCCTTCGCCTCGCGCAGGATCTCGAGCCCCTCGACGCCGATGCCCTGGAACGCATACGGGGACGTACGAGGCTTGAACGCGCCGCCCCGGAGCCAGGTGGCGCCGGCCGCGGCGACCGCACGCGCGGTCTCGAGCGTCTGCCCGCGCGTCTCGACCGAGCAGGGGCCGGCGATCAGGCCGAAGTAGCCGTCGCCGAGACGCCGTCCCTCGACGTCGATCACCGTCGGGTCGGGGGCGCTCTCGCGCGCGACGAGCTTGTACGGCTTGAGGATCGGCAGCACCGACTCGACGCCGGGGAAGCCCTCGAGCGGCAGGAGCGCGAGCTGCTCGCGGTCGCCGATCAACCCGATCACGGTGGCCTCGCGGCCCCGCTGGACGCGGGCGTCGATCCCCTGCTCGGCGAGGCGGGCGAGCACGTGCTCGGTCTGGTCGGCGGTCGCCGAGGCGCCCATCACGACGAGTAGCTCCGGGGATCCTGTGACCGCCATACGATCAGGGTATCCTCTGCCCCGTGAGCTCCTTCGGCCAGATCCGCACGAGCTGGCGTCGCGGGCGCGGCGAGAGCCCGCGCGCGTAAGCCCGCGGCGCCGCGTCCTTCGACCCATCCGGCCCCTTTCGATCGACGAGGTGAGACTCACATGAGCAAGGCCCGCTCCGGCAGCAGCGTTGTTTTCTCAGGCATCCAGGCGACGGGCGCCAAGCAGCTCGGCAACTACATCGGCGCGATGCGCCAGTACGTCTCGACGCAGGACGAGGGCGAGGCGTTCTTCTGCATCGTCGACCTGCACTCGATCACCGTCGAGTACGACCCCACGGACCTGCACGACCGCACGCTCGACCTGGCGGCGCTCCTCTACGCGGTCGGCCTCGACCCGGAGCGCTGCATCCTCTTCCTGCAGAGCCACGTCACCGCACACGCCGAGGCGGCGTGGCTGCTCTCGGCCGTCACCGGGTTCGGACAACTCGGGCGCATGACCCAGTTCAAGGAGAAGGGCGAGGGCAAGGAGTTCGTCTCCGCCGGCCTCTTCACGTATCCGGTGCTGATGGCGGGCGACATCCTGCTCTACCAGACCGACATCGTCCCCGTCGGCGACGACCAGCGGCAGCACGTCGAGCTCGCCCGGGACGTCGCCCAGCGCTTCAACGCGCGGTACGGCGAGACGTTCACGATCCCGCGCGGGGTCTTCCCGCAGGTCGGGGCGCGGATCATGGACCTGCAGGAGCCGACGAAGAAGATGTCGACGTCGACCGGCACCCCGCAGGGAACCGTCCTGATCCTCGACCCGCCGGACGTGATCCGCAAGAAGTTCAAGACGGCGGTCACGGATTCGGGGCGCGAGGTGCGGTACGCGCCGGACGAGAAACCCGGCGTCTCGAACCTGATCGAGGTCCTGGCGGTCGCGACCGACCGGGAGATCCCCGAGGTCGAGGCGGCGTACGACGGCAGCGGCTACGGCGACCTGAAGACCGACGTCGGCGAGGCGGTCGTCGAGCTCTTCCAGCCGGTGCAGGAGCGCTATGCGGCTCTTCGCTCGGACGAGGGCGAGCTCCGCCGGCTGCTCTCGGTCGGCGCGGAGAAGGCGCGCGCGACGGCGAGACCCACGCTGGAGCTGATGTACGAGCGAATGGGGTTCGTCCTCCCTTAAGGTCCCCGGGTTCGGCCAGCAGAACGTCATCGACCAAGGGGGGAAACGATGAGCAAGGTCAGACGGACGGCGCTCGTGGCTGTCCTCGTCGTCGCGTGCGCGGGGCTTGCGCTCGCCGTCGGCATCCTCACGAAGGGCACGCCGGACGCAAGCGCGTCGGCGGCTGCACCAACGTGCACGTTCGCGAACGGCATCAAGCACGTGATCTACCTCCAGTTCGACAACACACACTTCCGGCGTGACAACCCGGACGTCGCATCCGATCTCGAGCAGATGCCGAACCTGCTCAACTTCCTGAAGTCGAACGGGACGCTCTTCACGAACGATCACACGATCCTGATCTCGCACACGGCCGGCGGGATCCTCTCGTCGTTGACGGGGCTCTATCCGGACCGCGCGGGCCAGACCGTGTCGAACTCGTACGGCTACTTCGCCAACGACGGCTCGACGCAGTTCTCGTCCTCGTTCAAGTACTGGACGGACGAAGTCGACGCGACCCTCGATCCGAAGCCGAACATGATCACGACCGGCGGCAAGACGACGCCCGCTCCGTGGGTGCCGTACACACGCGACGGTTGTGACTTCGGCGGCGTCGGCACGGCCAACATCGAGCTCGAGAACACCTCGACGAACGCGACGGGCGACATGACGCGCGTCTTCGGCGCAGGCTCGCCCGAATGGACCGAGGCGACCACCTCGCCGAGCAAGGCGCAGGCCGACTTCGTCGGTATCGCGATCCACTGCTCACAGGCGTCGACGAGCCACTGCGCCGGGAACGCCGACGCGAAGGACGATCCGCTGCCGGACGAGCCGAACGGCTACACCGGGTTCAAGGCGCTCTACGGCGCCAAGTACGTCGACCCGGCGATCGCGCACGACCCGTGCGTGAACGACACGGCCGGCCGGCCGATCACAGATCCGGCAGGCAACTGCGGGTTCCCCGGCTTCGACGGCATGCTCGCGAAGAACACGCTCGGCTACATCGAGCAGATGCAGGAGAACGGCGTCCCTGTCACCTACGGCTACATCTCGGACGCACACGACGTGCACACACCCGACCCGGTGGCGGACACGTTCCGCTCCGTCGCGAACGGCCCGGGTGAAGCCGGCTTCGTCGCGCAGCTGAAGGCATACGACACCGCCTTCGGCCAGTTCTTCTCGAACCTGTCGGCGCACGGGATCGACAAGTCGAACACGCTCTTCGTCGTGACCGTCGACGAAGGCGACCACTTCGCCGGGGGCATCGGAACGCCCCAGTCGGACGGGACGCTCGCCTATACGCACGCGAACTGCGCGACGGCGACCTGCCCGTCGAACCAGATCGGCGAGGTGAACGGCAACCTGGCGGCGCTGCTGCCTGCCGGCGAGCCGTCGTTCAAGGTTCATTCGGACGACGCCCCGACGATCTACGTCGCCGGCAACCCGTCGCCGACTGATCCTTCCGTGCGGAAGCTGGAGAAGGACGTTGCCGGGCTGCAGGTGAACGACCCGTACAAGGGCGGCCCCGTGCCGCTCACGGTGTCGCTCGCCGACCAGGCCGAGGAGAAGGCGCTGCACATGGTGAACGCCGACCCGGCGAGGACGCCGACGTTCACGTTGTTCGCGAACGACGACTTCTTCCTCACGACGTCGAACCCGTCGTGCGGCGGAAACCCGTGCGTCTCGCCCGGCTTCGCCTGGAACCACGGCGACATCCAGGACGAGATCGGCAACACGTGGGCCGGGCTCGTCGGCCCGGGGATCTCGTCGAACGGCGTCGACGCGACCACGTGGACCGATCACACGAACCTGCGTCCGACGATGCTCTCCGTGCTCGGGCTGAAGGACGACTACGTCCAGGACGGCCGCGTGCTCACGGAGGGACTGACGCCGCAGGCGACACCGCCGAAGCTGCACAGCGAGAACGTGCAGGAGCTCGGTGTGCTCTACGAGCAGCTCAACGCGTCGTTCGGTCAGTTCGCGTCCGACACGCTCGCGGCGTCGACGACGGCGATCGCGGGCGACGACGCGACGTATGCGACGCGCTCGGCCCAGATCAGCGACCTGACGAGCAAGCGTGACGAGCTCGCCGGGAAGATCAAGGCGGCGCTCAACGCCGCGGCGTTCTCGGGTCAGCCGATCACGGGCAACGACGCCAAGGCGTGGCTCGACCAGGGCAACGCGATCCTCAACGCGGCGGCGGCCCTGCCGCGGTAGACCGCAGCCGCTCGACCTCGGCGGTCTCGAGCTCGCGCCACCGGCCGGGCTCGAGGCCGTCGAGGGTCAGCGGCCCGTAGCGGCTTCGGTGCAACCGCTTCACGCGGTGCCCGACCGCCTCGAGCATCCGCTTCACCTGGCGGTTGCGACCCTCGTGGATCGTCAGCTCGACGCGTGCGCCGGCGAGCCGCCGGACGCCCGCCGGCCGCGACGGCCCGTCGTCGAGCTGGACCCCGTGCCGGAGCCGGTCGAGGTCGGCGTCGGTGGGCTGCGTCCAGGTCTCGACCTCGTAGACCTTGTCGACCTCGTAGCGCGGGTGCGAGAGCCGGTGGGACAGCTCGCCGTCGTTCGTGAGGAGGAGCGCGCCGGTCGTGTCGGCGTCGAGCCGGCCGACGGGAACGACCCGCGACGGGTGGTCGACGAGCTCGACGACCGTCGGCCGCCCCTGGGGGTCATGCGCGGTCGTCACCGTCGCGGCCGGCTTGTACAGGAGCACGTAGGCGAGCCGCTGCTTGCTGAGCACGAGCCCGTCGAGGCAGACCTCGTCGGTGCGCTGCACGAAGGTGTTCAGCTCGCCCGGCGCGCCGTTCACCGTGACGCGGCCGGCCTTGATCAGCTCGTCGGCCTTGCGGCGAGAGGCAACCCCGGCCCGCGCGAGCCACGCGTTCAGGCGCATGGCTTCATTGAACCCGACTCGCGGTATGTCCGAAGCCGCGTGTCCAAAGCCGCGTGTCCGAAGCCGCGTGTCCGAAGCGGCCATGTCCCGGGGACTGTCCCCTGGACATGTCCCGAAGGGGCATGTCCGTTAGTGCGGCGCCCAGGCGTCGGGGTCCGCGGCGAGCGCCTTGATCTCCGGGGGCAGCGTGTTCGCGGCGACGTCTGCGAGCGTGACCTGCTCGAGCACGCTGCGGAGGCTCGCGCGCACCGCGACCCAGACGTCGCGCAGCGGTTCGGCGGTCCCTTCGTAGGAGACCTGCTCGGAGCGGATGCCTCGCACGTTCGCGAGGGGGCCGTCCACGGCACGGATCACCTCGGCGAGGCTCACCTCGGCCGCCGGACGGGCGAGCCAGTAGCCGCCCTCCGCCCCACGCCGGCTCGCCACGAGGCCGGCGTTCCGCAGGTCGGCGAGAATGTTCTCGAGGAAGTTCGGCGGAATCTGCTGCGCCTGCGCGATCCGCTCGCCCTTGACCGGGCCGTCGCCCGCGGCCGCGAGCTCGACCGCCGCCCTGATCGCATAGTCAGCCTTCGCCGAGACCCTCACGAGACCATTCTGTCTCAGCGGTCGAACGCGTCGAGCAGGATCCGGATCTCGCAGACCGTGCGAAAGCCGAGTCGCGCGAGAATCGGCTGCGACATACTGCCCGCCTGCGTCACCAGTACCGGCATTCCCCGGTCGACTGCGTCGTCCCAGCGCGCCGCGACGAGCGCGCGGTAGGCACCGCGCCCGCGTGCCTCGGGCAGCGTCGAGCCGCCGAAGAGCGACACCGCGTGCTCGCCGAACAACGCCGACGCGCGGGCCACCGGCTTCCCGTCCGCATACGCGAGGTAGACGACGTTCCGTGGATCGTCGTCCGGGCGCGCCTCCGCCGGCTCCGGCATGCCGAATGCGATCGCCGCGATCCTCGCCGCAGCCAGATGCTCCTCGGCCGTCGACGCGCGGCGGACCTCGACGTCCATCTTCGCGTGCGCGGGTGGCTCGGTCAGCACCATCCCGACCGCGTGCGGGTTCGGCTCGTCGTCGACGAGACCGAGTGCGAGCAGCCGCTCGACGAGGTCGGCCGGCGTCGCGTGCGTCCCGACCTCCCACGTGCAGGCCGTGCGCCCGCGCTCGCGGAGCGCGCCGTGGATCTCCTCGCGCACCTGCTCGACCTCGTCCGCCGCCAGGCGGAAGCGCTGTGCGACGTTCCAGCCGGGCTCGTCGCCCCGTCCCATCCACAGCACGTACCGGTCGGTGACGATCCGCTCGTCGGCCGGCCCGAGCGGCGTGTAGGTGTTCGCGTTCTCCGCGACCTCGACCAACATCTCAGCGTCGTTCATAGCCGAGATCCTTCGCCCAGGCCCTGCGGTACACGCTCTTCAGGTGCTCGACGCGCTCGACGTACGCCCTGGTCTCGGCGAACTGGATCGACTTCCCCGCCGCACGCCAGCGGTCGACGTTTCCCTGCCCGGCGTTGTACGCAGCGAGAACGAGACGCTCCTGGCCGTACTTCACGAACAGGTTGTGGAGATACCACGAGCCGTAGCGAATGTTGATCTCGGGATCGTAGAGGTCGTTCGTGTGGAACGCCGCGCCGCCGGTGCGGACGGCGATGCCGTGTGCGGTGGCCGGCGTCAGCTGCATCAGGCCGATCGCACCCGACGACGACTTCGCGCCGCTCCGGAACTTCGACTCCTGGTAGATGACCGCGGCGACGAGTGCGGGATCGAGGCCCCGCTCGCGCGCATGGACGCGAACGAACTCCGAGTAGCGAAGCGGATAGCGAATTCGCTCGTACCACGGGGGATTCGTCTCGTTGACGTAGGCGAACGCTCCTGCGGCGATCGCGACCAGCACGACGAGCCAGAGCAGGCGTCTCACGTCGTCAGTTGCCGCATCACCGACGCAACGAACTCGTCGAGCTCTTCGATCGAGCCGATGTTCTTGAACGAGAAGTCCGCGCGGGCGACCTTGTCCGCATCGGGGATCAACCGTGCCTCGCGGTCGTCGGTCGCGACCTCGGAGCGGGCGCGCCGCAGCTTGGCCGGTGCCGTGATCACCACCACCTTGTCGAAGCGCGCGTCGCCGCCCGTCTCGTAGAGGAGCGGGACCTCGGTCGCGCAGACGGCGGGCGCGTTGGGGAGCCGTCCGAGCGCATCACGCCATGACAGGTACTCGGCGGCCACGAGTGGATGGAGGAGCTCCTCGAGCCAGCCCAGCGCGTCGCGATCGTTGAAGACGACCGTCGCAAGCGCGCCGCGATCGATCTCGCCGTCGGGGGCGAGCACCCCGTTTCCCAGCCTCTCGACGACCCGCGCCCTGACCTCGGGCCGGCGGAGCAGGTGATGGACGATCTCGTCGCTCGAGACCGTTGCCGCGCCGTGGCGCGCGAACGCCCGTAACGCCTCGCTCTTGCCCGCGCCGATGCCGCCGGTGATCGCGACGGCTACGGGCCGGCTCACTCCTCGACGGAGGAGGGAGCGTCCGCTTCGGGCTCAGCCTCGGCTTCGGCCTCTGCTTCGGGCTCGGCCTCTGCTTCGGCCTCTGCCTCTGCGGCGGGCACTGCCTCTGCAGCGGGCACTGCCTCTGCAGCCGACTCGGTCTCGGGCGTTGCCTCCGCGGTCGGCTGTGCCGCCGCGTCCTCTCCGGCTGCCGGCTCCGGCTCGGCGGCGTCGGTGCCCGGAGCCTCGGCGAAGACGTCCTCGGAGAGATCGATCGTCGGCCGCGGCTGGTTGTGCACCGACTCGCCGCCGTCTGCGCGCGGCTGCACCGGATCGGTGTCCTCGACGCGCTTCAGCGAGAGCGAGAGCCGCCGGCGCTCGCCGTCGACCTCGATGATCTTCACGTTCACCGGCTGGCCCTGCGAGACGACCTCGCGCGGGTTCTCGACGTGATGCTGCGCGAGCTCGGAGATGTGCACGAGCCCCTCGACGCCGGGAAGGATCTCGACGAACGCGCCGAAGGTGACGACCTTCGTGACGCGGCCCTCGACCACGTCGTTCTCGTGGTAGTGCTCGACGACCTGCTGCCAGGGATCGCTCTGGGTCTGCTTGAGCCCGAGCGAGATGCGCTGCCGGTCGCGATCGATGTCGAGCACCTTGACCTGCACGGTCTGGCCGATCTCGAGGATCTCCGAGGGATGGTTGACGTGCGACCACGAGAGCTCGGAGATGTGGATCAGGCCGTCCATGCCGTCGAGGTCGACGAAGGCGCCGAAGTCGACGATGTTCGAGATCTGGCCCTCGACGACGTCGCCGGGCTGAAGCTTGTCGAGAATCTGCTG